>Ga0247835_1002276_pt1 | contig 20991 bp, 16 predicted proteins | sample LaCtaG_3_FD_189912 | JGI IMG/M metagenome (GOLD analysis project Ga0247835, IMG submission 189912) | Freshwater microbial communities from meromictic Lake La Cruz, Castile-La Mancha, Spain - LaCruzMarch2015_13.5m | ecosystem: Environmental > Aquatic > Freshwater > Lake | place: Spain: Castile-La... | reverse complement strand
AGATCAAAACATCAGCCCACACCGCGATGAAAAAGGCGCAGCGCGAACCCGCGCTCGCGGCTCACCCGGCCAGCATCGGAGATAGCCCCGCGTCAGTGTGAATAGGACGGGTTACCTGATCGCCGTGCTCGCTTGTACCGCGGCTTTGCGCGGCCGCGTGCTGATGAGCCGTCTTTCGCAAAACTGGTACCAGTCGGATCACCCACTATTTGGGTTTGTCGAGCGGCAGATTCTGCATCGCACTGCGGCGGCGGCAATCGGAAATGCCAAAATGATCGTGGATGAACTTCGCGCCGAAGGCATCGACGAGCATAAGCTATCCCTGGTTCGGAACGGCCTCGACATCGAGCAGTTCGACCGCTCACTAGCCGATAGGAATTCTGCAAGAAAGCAGCTCCTGCTTCCGGCGGAGGCGTTCGTGCTGAGTGCGGTCGCCAACCTTCATCGTTACAAGGGCTATGACGACCTCATCGCGGCCCTCGCGTCGGCACAGCCGCGGCTACCGGACGAATGGTACTTGCTCGTCGCCGGCTCCGACCGGGAAGGCAATCTCGAGCGATTGCAGCAGGCTGCCCGGTTGAAGGGACTTGAGAAGAATGTCCGCTTTCTCGGGCCGCGATCTGACGTTCCGCTGATACTCAGCGCTGCGGACGTTCACGTCACGGCCTCGCATTCCGAGGGACTTCCCAACAATGTCATCGAAGCAATGTTTGCGAGGCTGCCCGTGATAGGCACCGCAGTTGGTGGTATTCCAGAACTCGTTGAGGACGGGAAGACAGGGCTGCTGGTGGCTTCCAAGGATTCTGAGGGTTTGGCCCAAGCCATTGTGGAGCTCGCCATTGCACCCACGAAAAGGATCGTCATGGGAGAGTTGGGAAGAGCTGTCGCCGAGAGGAGGTTCGACGTTGAACGGACCGTAATCGAGCTTTCGGCCATCTACGAGGACCTCGTGCTGTCACATCGAGAGAACCGAACCTATTGTTCGCGGCAGCAACTGGTGGGCAGGATTCCATGAGCGACCAGGCAGCTGCGGAACTCACCGTCGACGTTGTGATCGCCACACGGAACCGCAGGGATTTTCTCGATCAGTGCCTGGCAAGCATCCGCGTGCAGACGCTTCAGCCGCGTCGGGTGATCGTCGTCGACGATGGCTCAACGGACGATACGCGGGTTGCTCTCGCAAAGCTGGTGGAAGGCTGGCCCAACATCGTAGCGATTTCGGTACCGCAGTGTGGTGTTTCGGCGGCCCGCAACATCGGCATCAGCCGGTCTACGTCCGACCTCGTCGCATTCAACGACGATGACGATCTCTGGCTACCCACAATGCTCGAACGCCAAGTCGCGCTGTTTCGAGGTCGGCCGAAAACCGGCTTCGTCTACTGCGGCTTCCGCGAACTCGACGCTGCAGGAAATGACCTCCCGAACGGCAAGCAGGTTCGACCCGCCCGGCGCGGAGCGATCTTCCGTGACATCCTCGAGCAGTTTCATGGCATCGCTCTGCCTACCATTGTGGTCCGCCGCTCGTTGCTGCTTGAAGTCGGCTGTTTCGACGAGTCCCTCTCTCAGGCGGAAGACCGGGATCTGTGCCTGGCACTTGCGCGGCGAGCCGAGGCCGACTGCAATTCGGAAATACTGGTTGGCGTTCGCAAGCACCCGCTGGGAACTTATAGCGGCGCGATGCGGCATGATCCGGAACTGGTTTTGAATCAGAGGCTATCCGTCTGGAACAAATGGCGCGACCAAGTTGTCGACGAGAGCAAGGTTCTCAGTCGGTTTCGAGCCGAGGCTGCGTCCGTCGGCCTTGCTTTGCTTGGGAGGCTGCCACCGGATATGGGGCTCCACCGCCGGTTAAGCTGCAGCGACATAGGGCTGGCGCGAGAGCTGTTCCCGACCCGTAGGGCCTACCTCGCGGCAATCCTTGCCGCCGTTGGCATCGGCAACAAACACAGTGGCGTTCGTCTTGGCCCGCTCGAAAAACTGAAATGGGCGCTTGCCCGGCGCGTCATACTACCCAGTCCGACTCTTCTTCGACTGGCGCGGCGCCTTGGGAAGTTCAGGGATGGTTCGACGGACGCTTCCGCCGGTAGCGAATAGGCAGTGTCTTGATCATGTGGGGCAAACGCCAAGCCAATGACGTTACGGCGATAGTGCTGACGACAGGAGAGGCGACGACCGCCTCCGCGATCGAGTGCATCCGCCGTCAGCATGAGGCGGTTTTCGATATCGTTGTGGTGGACAACGTTCACCCATTTCACAAGGCCTTCAACCAGGGCGCTTCCTTGGTCACCACGCCGTATTTCGTGCAGGTCGATGCTGATATGCTCCTGGACCCGGACTGCATCGGGACGTTGCGGCGGGCGATGCGCCGCGATGTCGGAATTGCCGTTGGCCAGTTGCGGGACGCGATGATGGGCACTGTTGTTGGCGTCAAGCTTTTCCGCAAATCCTGCCTCGACATTACCAGATTTCCGGATTCGATCTCGCCAGACACCGACTTCGTCGAAGCGATCGGACATGCCGGGTGGCGCACGGTTTACGTCGGAAGAGAGCACGATCACGGAAAGCGCGGTTCGCGGACCTTTGGGGAGCACGCGCCCGACTATCAGCCGCACTACGTCTTCCGAAAGTTCCTGATGGAGGGGCAACGCTACTATCATCGCTCTGCTTTGGGCGGTCTGCGATGGCAGTTTGGTCAGTTGACCAAAAGTCCTCACCCATACGCCATTCTGGCCCGGACGGCGCTTGCTGCCGGTTTTTTCAATACTGCCCCTGGGGACGCATTGGGGCGAGAAGCTTCCAGCAGCGTCGATGACGTTGTCGCCGCTCTGCTGACTTCACGCCGCCTCTTTGGGGCTGCGGCACCGACGGTCAGTAAGGGAACGCTACGAGAGCGCTTCGTTGCCGAGTGGCAACGTGGTCGCGGCGCAGCCGAGCGATCCGATGCCCACAGTTTCCGCGAAGCGCTGGAAGGGCTCGAGCGCCTTCCGGACGACAACCTCTCACTACCGCTGAAACTCGCGCTGTGCCGCGGCTTTGTCAGCGGCGGCGATCCGCAGCGCGACTTCGATCGCTTGGAGAAGCTGTTGCACCACACCGGACAATTAAGGTCGAGCTCGGCCGCGGAGGAGCCCGAACTCCCGATCTCAGAGGTGTTCGAATATGCTCGTCAGGTCGGCCTTAAGCGCTTTGTGGTGGCACCGTCGGTAGGGACGGAGTTCGGACCTTCGGCGGGTTCGTTTACGGGCACAACCCCCATCGTCAACCGAACAGACGCGACGGGGCGCCCCCGTATCGACGTACCTTTCCGGCTCTTTGGCAGCATCATCTGCACTGACGCCGAAAGGCTGACGGGACTGTTCTGGTGTCTCGATCTCGTCTGCAAAGGCTATTTGCGAGCACACGTGCCGGGGCCATTCGGCGCCTACCGTGTGTCGTTACCCAAGGCGCTTCTAGATGGACTGCTGGATCGAGTTCGGGTCAGAACGCCGGGCAGGCAGGCGTCTCTGACACCGCGATTCCTGCGGCAGATGCTTGCACCACCGGTACGGCCGTATCGGGCGACGCAGGGCCGAGTGCTGATGGTTGCGGAATCGCTCGGCCGTGGTGGATCAGAGCGCCAGCTCCTCGCAGTCGCCGAAGGACTTCAGCGCCGTGGCTACGACGTAAAGGTCCTCAGCTTCGCCGATTTCGACCCTAATCTTCCAAGCTATGAAGCCGAACTGTGTGGCCTCGGGATCGAGGTCGGCCACGGAGTGGAGGAACCCGCACCGCGCCGACAGCGCCTGCTCAATACGCTCAGCAGCATCCGAGCGGAGGACGCAGCCCGCCTGCCGAAGTGGATGCGCGACCGGGTGGCCGCGCTCAGTCGCGCCATAGTCGGCTGGAGTCCCGAGGTCATCCATGCCTGGGGGGACGGGCCGGGAAGCGCGGCGATGCTCGCTGCAAGTGCACTCGGCGCCAAGCAGATCGTCGTACAGCAGGGCAGCATGGCGATCTTCCGTCGGGGCCATCCGGGGAGTGCCCTGATCCGCAACGTCTATGCGGGTATGGCCGGTAAGGCAGGTGTGACGATCATCAACAATAGCCTCGCCGGCGCTATCGACAACGAGACTTGGATCGGGCTTCCGCGGGGCAGCGTTGGGGTTCGATACAATGGTCTGCTGCCCGGTACAGGGCGGTCGGTCAGTGCTGCGGAAACGGCTCAGTTCAAGGTGTCGCTGGGATGGAGTGCCGACACGCCGGTCGTCGGGACGATCACCCGTATTGTCGCGGTCAAGGATCCAGACCTTTGGCTTGCAACAGGCGCGAGAATTCTTGAGCAGCGCCCAGAGGTCCGGCTTCTTTTCGCTGGCTACGGGCCGCTGGAGGAAGCGGCCAAAGCCAACGCCATGCGTCTAGGCATTGGCGATCGCATTCACTTTCTTGGTCCTGTTGAGGATGTTGGGCTAGTATACTCGGCAATAGACGTGGTGTTACTCACGTCTGCCATCGAGGGTATTCCCAATGTCATGATCGAGGCTCAGGCCGCTGGCCGCGCGGTGGTTGCCCCCGATGTCGGTGGAGCCGCCGAGGCACTGGCAGAGGGCGTTACGGGTCTGATCGCCCGTCCGCGGGATGAGCGACACCTTTCGTCCGCGGTCATTCGGCTGCTTGACGACCACGCTTGGCGGGCGCGACTTCGGGAGGACGGTCCTCGCTTTGTCGCCGAGCGGTTCGATCTAGATGCGATGGTCGACAAAACCATCGAGTATTACCGCATCGCCCGCGCCGGGGCTACTTCGGCTTAGTTGCTGCAATCTCGTCGGCAAAGCCGCGCGCCAGATGCAGCGCGCTGAGCGCTGGCAGGCGGTGCGCGGCGAACGGCGAAAGTGCTGCAAGCCGATCGGCAAGAGTGACTTGCGGCGGCCTCATCTGCCGGCCTTCCTTCAGCATCAAATGGGCACGCCCCAGGCCATTGCGATAGGCGCGGTCTATCCAGGCCCGCTCGGACCACTGGCGCTCCCGGACGATATGGTGAACCAGAGGCTGCTGCGCAAACCATGCCGTGGCCCCCGAGCGACCGACGCGCCGCAGAAACTCGGTCTCGCTGCCCATGCGATAGTTGGGGTTGTCGCGATTGGGTCCAATCGCATCGTCGAAGCGAAAGCCGCTGTCAAATACGCTACGGCGCACCGCCATGTTGCCCCCATAGATCTCCCCAGGTTCAGTCGGCCCTTCCGGCAGGTCCCTTTCGCCGAACATCAAGGCGTAGTGACGCCGATCCTTGAGCAACCAGCCGGGGGGCGGCACTTCAAAATAGGGCGCAATCCGACCACCGAGCAGCGCATGCTCGGTCCGTTCATTAAGGTACCGGCTCCAGGCCCTCAGGAAATTCCGGTCCGGCAGAACGTCGTCGTCCACGATGACGATGAGGTCGCCGTCGCAGGCCTCCAACGCCGCATTCAGAGCGGCGTTCTTTCCCGGAGTGGGGTGCGCCACGACACGCAGAGGCAGCCTCGCAGCATGTTCGTCCAGAATATTCCTGGTCGTATCCGTGCTGCCGTTGTCGACCACTACCATTTGCCACGGCATCTCCGGTCGCTCGGCGGCGGCAAAAGCGGTGAGCGTCTGTCCCAGAACGGCTTCGCCGTTGCGTGTCGCTGCAAGGACGGTCAGAGTGTTGGCCATCTTCACCTTTACGCCTTGATGATATGTGGTCCCTTGAGGCCGCGTCGCGCCATCGCGTTGCGGGAGTCGACGACTAGACGGCTGTTGTCGCAAATCAGCTGGTAGTCGATATCGTCGTGGTCCGTCGCTATCAACACCGCGTCGACCTGCTTCAGTAGGTTCGCGACCAGGTCCCGGGACCTGCGACCGCTCAGACGGGGATGCAGGCGGGTTGGCATGATTTCCGGCACAAACGGGTCATGATAGACGACCTCAGCTCCCAGCTCCTCGAGCCGGTCGATCAACACGAGCGACGGGCTTTCTCGGATGTCGTCGACGTTCTTTTTGTAGGCGGCGCCGACAATCAGCACCCTGGCCGAACCAAGGTCGACGCCGCACCGATTGCGCAGCCCCTGCCGGACCTGGCCAACCACATACTCGGGCATCCCGACATTCACCTCGCCGGCCAGTTCGACAAAGCGCGCCTGGGTGCCGGTCTGCTTGGCCCGCCACGCAAGATAGAATGGGTCGATGGGTATGCAATGTCCGCCGAGCCCCGGCCCGGGATAGAATGGCATGTAGCCAAAGGGTTTGGTGGCGGCCGCATCGATGACCTCCCACACATCGATCCCCATCGACGCGTAGATCACCTTCAATTCGTTCACGAGGGCAATATTGACTGCCCGGAAGACGTTCTCGGTGATCTTCACGGCCTCTCCGACGTCCATCGAAGAGACAGGCACCACGGCCTTTACGACGGCGCCATAGAACGCCGAAACCAGGGACAAGGCTGTGCTGCCATCCCCCGACACGATCTTTGGCAGGTCAACGGTGCGGTAGTGTGGGTTGCCTGGGTCTTCGCGCTCCGGCGAGTAGCCGAGGTAGAAATGGGTTCCGCTGAGCAGGCCGGCCCGTTCAAGGATCGGCTTGACGACCTCCTCGGTCGTCCCAGGGTAGGTTGTCGATTCCAGTACAACCAGTTGACCGGGCCGAAGCACCGTGACGATGGCTTCCATCGTCTCGACGACAAACCGCAGATCCGGTTCTCGTCCGGCAAGCGGGGTCGGAACGCAAACAATGATCACGTCGCACTCGGCGAGGTCCTGCATCGCATCGGTGGCCCGCAGCTTGCGGCGATTGACGAGTTCGCCCAAGTGATCCGCCGAAATCGCCCCAATGTAGGATTTGCCTGCGTTGATGCTCTCGACCTTGCCGCGATCGATATCGACGCCGACCACGACAAACCCCGCGTCGCAGATCGCGCAGGCCAGGGGCAGGCCGACATAGCCAAGTCCGACGACACCAACCCGTGCCGAACGATCGGAAATAAGGTCCTCCAAGTCCACCTTGTTCGCCGCCATTCGACCCCTAAGTTCTCAATCGCTTGAGAAGCTTGGCCGCTGTGGCGCGCCAGCCTCGCCTTCCGTCAAGTTCAGGCGGTGCCGCCTCACCCTCTGTGCGGCCCAAGCGAGCAGTGGCCACGATCTGGTCTGTAATGTCCAGACGGTTCACGAGACCTGGAGCTAGTTCCCCAACCGGCCGCGCGCCGTCGACCAGCATGCAGATCCCCGTCAGCCGTTCGAGAACCTCCGGCGAGGGCGTCGCGATACCGAAGGGGACTGCGAAAGTGTTTATCCGCTGACCGGTTGCGTTCATCAGCCAGCGTTGCGTCCTCGAGATATCGTCCCACAGCGCATCGGGAGACATTGCGGCGATGTCTGCATGCGACCATCCATGGTTTCCTATCTGGACACCGGCTGCCACCAGTTTCGAAAGGGTCGGCATGTCGATCGGGCCGGCCTCCGGGGGTACCTCCGGCGTCTCGAGTTGCCATTCATCGAGAAATGCGAGAACTGCGGCGTGGAGCGACTGACCCTGCAGCGGCGCAAGTCGCGCGCGCATCTCTTGCCTCAGTTGCAGGAAGCGCGGTGACCGCCATCTCGCTCCGGGTTCGGATTGGCGAGCCCGTTCCACCAGCCTGTCGATGGCGAGGTTAAGGATCGTGAAGAAATACGGGGTCTGGTCAATAATCTGCTGTGGGTTGAGATAGAGGGTGACATCGTGACCGCGCTCTCGGGCGAGCAGGCACGCCGCTGCGGCCGCCATGGTTGAGTCGTCGACGGTAAGTGCTATGTCGTCCGGTCCGCAGTCGTCGACAGGAACATACTGGCTCGTCAGAGCGCCAAGGAAATCGGAAAACGCCTGGCGCGGAACGTAGAGCCGGTCCATCCGGCTATCGGCTTTCCAGTCAGCCAGTACCCCGTGAAACACATGAACTGGCAACTGTGTCGAACCCCTCTTGTAGTTCACGCTAGAGCACCCAAAAAGAGATGAAAACCGAAAGCACGCGGAAAGGGCAACTGCGAGCGGCCGAAATGGGCGGAAGTTTCCTCAACGCTGCAGAACCGGATGGCGGCGATTCCGTCTTCGATCCCAAGGATCTTGAGGTGTCGGCCAACCCAATGGCGACAAGCTGGCATGTCCGTAAAGCGCCTCATAGGATGGAACGCGGTGATGGATGAACTGCTCGCGGCCAGCTTGCACCAGACCACCGCAAAGTCTGCCAGACCCTTCGAGTTGTCACTTTACGGCGACCCATGGACGGAGACGGTAGCGCTTTCGCATCGGTCATCATACTGACCAGACAAGAATCTGATGGAGCACACTCGGCGGACTCTATGGAATGCAGTAGGTAGGTGCGATAACGCTTCTCAAGCCGACTGTCGAAGAAGCTTTGTCCGCCCTACCATTCCGCCATTGTCGAATGATCCTTGTGACAGGTCCGCGACTTGGCCACCGTTCCGCAACCGCGACGTGAGAAGCCGTGATTAACGAGATCCACAGGCCCTTTGCCCCCGAGCGGGCCGAGCGCGGTCCCCGATGAAAGTTCTTGTTACCGGCAACGCGGGATTCATCGGATTTCACACTGCGAGGCGGCTGCTTGAGCGAGGCGATGACGTTGTCGGGTTCGACAGCGTCAACGACTACTATGACCCAAGACTGAAAGAGGCGCGTCTCGCGATTCTGCAGAAAACCGCAGATCAGGCGGGCTCTGCGTACACGTTCATTCGGGCCAACCTCGCCGACCAGGACGCCTTGGCGGCATGCTTTGCTGGCCACCGGTTTGACCGAGTCATTCACTTGGCAGCGCAGGCTGGTGTGCGATACTCGATCGAGAATCCGCGCGCCTATGTCGAGTCCAACATCGTCGGCTTCACGAATGTACTCGAGGCCTGCCGAAACGCACAGGTCGCACACCTGACCTATGCGAGCACCTCAAGTGTCTACGGCGCCAACACCGCGATGCCGTTCCGCGAGGATCAGCCGGCCGATCATCCCCTGCAGTTCTATGCTGCCACCAAGCGGGCAAATGAGCTGATGGCGCACTCGTACAGCCACCTGTTCGGCCTACCCACGACGGCCCTGAGGTTCTTCACCGTTTACGGGCCATGGGGCAGACCCGACATGGCACTGTTTCTCTTCGCCCGCGCCATGCTCGCTGGCGAACCGATCAAATTGTTCAACGGAGGAAACCACGTCCGCGACTTCACATACGTTGACGACATCGTCGAGGGTGTTGTCCGCGTCAGCGACCAGCCTGCGAAGCCCGACCCGCAGTGGAGTGGCAACGATCCCAAGCCGGCGACCAGCCTTGCCCCATGGCGGATCTACAATATCGGAAATGCCGACCCGGTCAGCTTGCTCGACTATGTGGCTGCCCTCGAAGACGCGCTTGGCGTGAGGGCCAAGCGCGAGCTGCTGCCGATGCAGCCTGGAGACCTCGCTGCCACCTTTGCCAGTAGCGCCGCGCTAGAATCTGCTACCGGTTACCACCCGCGGACAACCGTCCGGGACGGGATACAGCGGTTCGCAGAGTGGTACCTTGCCTATCAGAATGCCCAGTAACCGGGGTAGAGCCCCACGAACGGAAGGACTGCCGAGCGTTGGCTGATGCTATCTCGCGGAGAGGCGTGTTGCCGTTGGGCAAATCATCAGTCAGCCGCCCCGCATCGGCAAGATGTCGACGATAGGCGACCGGGAATGGTCGGCCTCTTCGCGATCCAGCCAACCAACTCAGCGCTTCGCCGACGATCTCCGGTCAGACAGCGTCCAGCGAAGACGACGTGCTGCGAAGGGGCCATGCTGAGGGGTTGGCGTGCGCCTCCGGCGCGGCTACACCCTAGTGACAAGTGCGTGGCACGTCAGTTTCCGCCTCGCAAGAAGGCGATTTCCTTTGTTCAGGTAGGTCAATGATGCCCGGTGCCATAGTTCCTGTAGTCCTGGCTGGTGGGCAAGGGACTCGCCTTTGGCCGATGTCGCGTTCGGCCCGGCCCAAGCAGTTTCTGCCGCTACTAGAAGAACGATCTCTCTTCCAGCAGACGCTGTTGAGAGTTGCAGACCGCACAAGATATGCTCCGCCGGTGGTCATTACGAACACGGACTATCGGTTCCTGGTTGCCGAACAGGCCCAGGAGGTCGGCATCGAGACAATGGCTGTTCTGCTAGAGCCTGTCGTCCGAAACACAGCTGCCGCCATTGCTGCAGCCGCGGTATTTGTAGCCGAGCATGTCGGTTGGGACGCACTGATTCACGTGTTGGCCTCGGACCATGCAGTCAGCGTCGATGACAACTATCGCTGGAGCGTCGAGGCCGCCGCCGCTGCCGCCAAAGCCGGGCAGCTGGTGACATTTGGCATAACCCCCACTACGCCTGAGACAGGCTACGGCTATATCGAAGCCGGCGAGCAACGGGGTGACGGGGTGCGCGCAGTCGCCCGGTTTGTGGAAAAGCCAGAACGCCGCCGGGCCGAAGAAATGCTGTCGACCGGTGGCTATTTCTGGAACTCGGGAACCTTCATGTTCAGTGTCGAGAGTTTCTTGGCTGAAGCCGAGGTGCTGGCACCCGCGGTCCTGGCGGCCGCCCGTGAAGCTGTTCGGCAGGCGAAAGTCGATTTTGATTTCGTCCGTTTGGGGGAAGAGGCCTTCGCCACGGCGCCGAACATCTCGGTCGACTATGCCATCCTCGAGCACTCAACGAAGGTCGCGGTCGTTCCGGTGACCTATGCGTGGTCCGATCTTGGGGCCTGGGATGCGGTCTGGAAGGCCTCGCCCAAGGACGCGGACGGAAATGTTGTCCGGGGCGCGGCAACCCTTGTCGATACTCGAAACAGTCTCGTCGTCACCGAGAAGGCGCATGTTGCCATTGTTGGACTGGACGGTGTGACGGTTATCGCTTCCGAGGATGCGATCTACGTGGGCAAGCTATCGGAGGCGCAGCAGGTTGGGCCGATCGTGAAAGCCCTGAGGGCGGTTCCGCAAACAAGCGGGCTGACGGAAATCCACCGAACCGCCTATCGACCATGGGGAGGATACTCATCGATCCTCAGCGGTGACCGTTTCCAGGTCAAGCGCCTGTTCGTCAAGCCGGGTAAGAAGCTCAGCCTGCAAAAGCATCATCACCGGGCAGAGCACTGGGTGGTCGTCACTGGCACCGCCGAGGTGACTATCGACGGGGCTGTGACGATGTTGACTGAGAACCAATCGGTCTACCTGCCATTGGGGTGCGTGCACCGACTGGCAAATCCGGGCAAAATTGTGCTCGAACTCATCGAGGTGCAGACCGGATCCTATCTCGGTGAAGACGATATCGTTCGCATCGAGGACGAATTTGGGCGCGCCTGACCAGCAGATGCCCCACTATGGATCAGGAGAGGCCCTTCTGCACAACTGGGCGAATGAAGTCTGATCAGTAGGATCCAGAGAGGCCCGGGTGCGTCAGAAGGTTGCGTTGATTACCGGCATTACCGGGCAGGATGGAGCTTACTTGGCCCGTCTCCTGCTCGAAAAGGGCTACGTGGTCCATGGGATCAAGCGGCGCTCGTCGTCGTTCAACACGGGTCGTATTGAGGACATTTACGAGGATCCCCATGTCCATAATCCGCAACTTATCCTGCACTACGGGGATTTGACGGACGCGACCAATCTGATCCGCATCGTTCAGGAAACGCAGCCCGACGAAGTCTACAACCTGGCGGCACAGAGCCATGTGGCGGTGAGCTTCGAGACACCCGAGTACACCGCCAATGCCGATGCCATCGGCACGCTGCGTTTGCTCGAGGCGCTCCGTATTTTGGGGCTCGAAGGCAAGACCCGGTTCTACCAAGCTTCTACCTCGGAGCTCTACGGCAAAGTCCAGGAAGTGCCGCAGAGCGAGACAACACCGTTCTACCCGCGGTCGCCCTACGCCGTCGCCAAGCTCTATGCCTACTGGATCGTGGTCAACTATCGCGAAGCGTATGGCATGCACGCGAGTAATGGCATCCTGTTCAACCACGAGAGCCCCCTGCGCGGGGGGACCTTTGTCACGCGCAAGATCACCCGGGCGGCAGCCGCGATCCGGCTGGGCAAGCAGGATAAGCTCTACCTGGGAAACCTCGACGCCAAACGGGACTGGGGGCACGCGGAGGAATACGTTCGCGGCATGTGGATGATGCTGCAGCAGGATGAGCCGGATGACTACGTCCTTGCAACCGGAGAGACGACCGCGGTCCGGCAGTTCGTCGAGTGGGCTTTTTCAGATGTCGACATCACCCTCGAGTGGCGCGGCAGTGGCGTTGACGAGAAGGGCTATGATCAGGCGACTGGCCGGTGCCTTGTGGAAGTGGATCCGCGCTACTTCCGGCCGAGCGAGGTTGATCTGTTGATTGGCGATCCCACCAAGGCGCATACCAAGCTCGGCTGGAAACACGAGCGGTCGGCGCGCGACCTCGCCCGTGAGATGGTCAACGCGGATCTGAAGGTGATGCAGACCACCAGCGTGACGAAGGACGCCTAGCGTGTACGACCTGAACGGCAAGCGCATCTGGGTCGCCGGCCATCGCGGTATGGTCGGCTCTGCGGTCGTTCGGCGGTTGGCGAGCGAGACCTGCACCGTCCTGACCGCCACGCGTCAGGAGGTCGATCTCACTCGACATGCCGAAGTGGAACGGTTCGTCCGGGACGCTCGTCCCGATGCGATCGTGCTTGCGGCCGCCAAAGTGGGCGGCATTCTTGCCAACGACAGCTACCCGGCCGATTTCCTCTATGAGAACCTGCTGATCGAAACCTCGGTCTTCGGCGCCGCACATGCCAACAACGTCGACCGGCTGCTGTTCCTGGGATCGAGCTGTATCTATCCGCGGCTGGCGCTGCAGCCGATCGAAGAAGACGCGCTTCTTACCGGGCCGCTCGAGCCGACCAACGAGTGGTACGCCATCGCCAAGATCGCCGGGATCAAGCTGGCACAGGCGTTTCGCAAGCAGCACGGTCGGGACTACATCTCGGCCATGCCCACCAACCTCTACGGGCCTGGCGACAATTTTGACCTCAATACCAGCCACGTCCTGCCCGCGCTGATCCGCAAGGCGCACGAAGCGAAGGTCGCAGGCGCGCCAACGATCACGTTGTGGGGGACTGGCACGCCCCGGCGAGAGTTCCTGCATGCCGACGACTGCGCCGACGCACTCGTCTTCCTGCTGAAGAACTACTCGGACGCCTCGCATGTCAATGTGGGGTCGGAGAAAGACCTTAGCATCCTCGAACTGGCGCAGCTGACTTGCCGGGTGGTCGGTTACGAGGGCAGGATCGTACACGATCTTACTAAGCCCGACGGAACCCCACGCAAGCTGATGAGTACCGCAAAGCTGCGGCAGATGGGGTGGACTCCAAAGATCGAGCTCGAAGAGGGCTTGAGCGAAACCTACCGGTGGTTCCTCGGGCACCACGGGGGAGCACGCCCACTGGACATCACCATTTCCAACCCGCTGTAGCACCAACTCGTTGTCCTCCACCCGGGGGCGTACTAGGCAGTGAACGTTGCTTCTAGTGATGCTGCAAACTGAGCTGATCATGCTCGGCCAATTGTGGTCGCTAGCTACCACTCTAGAATGTTGGAGTAAATAATGAACGTAACGGTTTTCGGCTCCGGCTACGTTGGCCTTGTAACAGGCGCCTGCTTTGCTGACGCGGGCAACCATGTTGTATGCGTCGACGTAGATAAACAAAAAATTGAACAATTGAACACTGGACAGATACCAATTTACGAGCCGGGTTTGAATGTGGTTGTGGCTAACAATCGCGCCGCGGGGCGGCTAGAATTCACAACAGACACTGCGGTTGGTGTGGCGCACGGCGATATTATCTTCATTGCCGTGGGCACCCCTCCCGATGAAAATGGTTCGGCAGATCTCAAGTATGTCCTAGCAGTAGCGAAAAGCATTGGCCGGCACATGAGTGGATTCAAGGTGGTGGCGGACAAGTCCACAGTTCCGGTCGGAACCGCCGAACTGGTCGCTCAGGCAATCGGTGTCGAGCTGGAAGCGCGCGGCTTCGCGGCCACTCCCAGCGAGCGGATCAACTTAGGCCAGCCCGACTTCACCGTTATGTCCAATCCCGAATTTCTGAAGGAGGGTGCGGCGATCGAGGACTTCAGCAGGCCTGACCGCATCATCATCGGTGTGGATCAGGGGCCGAGCGCTAGTCGGGGGCTCGAACTGATGCGCCAACTCTACGGCCCGTTCACTCTCAACCATGATCGAACGCTGTTAATGGATGTACGCTCGGCGGAACTCACGAAATACGCGGCCAATGCGATGCTTGCGACCCGCATTTCATTCATGAACGAGTTGGCCAACCTCGCTGAAGTCATTGGCGCGGACATCGAGCTTGTAAGACGTGGCATCGGCTCTGACCCCCGCATCGGCTATAGCTTCCTGTATGCTGGAGCCGGATATGGCGGATCGTGCTTTCCCAAAGACGTGAGTGCGCTGCGAATGACCGCCGAACAGAACGGTCATCCGCTGCGTGTTCTTGCGGCGGTCGAAGAAGCCAACAACGCGCAGAAGCAAGTCCTGAGCCGAAAGATTTGCGATAGGTTCGGCAATGACCTGTCGGGAAAAACGTTTGCTGTGTGGGGGCTGGCCTTCAAACCAAACACTGACGACATGCGCGAGGCGCCCAGTCGTGTTCTGATTGCTGACCTGGTCCGGCGAGGTGCACGCATCCGTGCTTACGATCCGGTTGCGATGCCCGAGGCCGCGCGGGCACTCGCGAACGATCTGGGCGAGATGTCTGAGGCCGTCAGTTTCGCTGATACACCTGAAGCGGCCACAAACGATGCCGATGCTCTGATAATCTTGACTGAGTGGAAGGTATTTCGCAGTCCCGATCTTGCAGCCCTCGCGAGGAATTTGCGCGAGCGTACTGTGTTCGATGGGCGAAACTTGTATGACCCGGATACCCTCGATCGCTTCGGCCTGAGCTATTACCCGACTGGTCGGCGACAGGTGACAGGCGGTGACTCCGAGGCAATGCTCGGTTGAGAGGCCGCTGGCTACCTGGATGTTGAGGAGCACCGCTGGCCCCATTGCCGTCGGCCCGTTGGACTCCCGTGCACTTCGGGCTACGACGGCGCCGACCACTTCTCCAGGCTCTTGAAGAGGTACTCTCGAAGGGCGTCCTGCGCGGCGGGAGCTCAGTGAAGCACGACTTCCTGGTCTGGCTAATGTCTTCCCGGACGCTGAGGTGGAACGGCGCGCCTCGCTTGCGAGTGGTGCTCGCCAAGCTCAGCGATCAGTCGCGGTTCGGCCGGCATTCGACTGCACGTGAAATCCAACCGAGCTTAGTTCTCCCTCATGGCGCGCCGGAACTGTTCTTCCAGCGGCTCCAGCAGATAGGTGAGCACGGTGCGGCTTCCAGTCTGAATATACGCCTCCGCTGGCATGCCTGGCATCAGCGTTTCGCCGGCCGGCAGCAGCTTGAGGGCGCTGTCGTCGAGCATGACGCGCGCGTGGAAGTAGCTAATCCCTGTTTGCTGGTCGCGCGTCAGATCCGGTGCCACCTTCATCACCCGCGCTGGCAGGTCCGGTGTCTCGCGGGCGTTGAGCCCCGGAATGCGGATGATCACTTGCTGCCCTACTGACACCTTGTCAACGTCCAGCGGGTTCAGCCTAACCTCGATCACCAGACGATCCTGGGTAGGCACGATCATCATCAGCGTCTCTCCGGGCGCCACCACCCCGCCCACGGTGTTCACGATGCTTTCGTGCACTACGCCAGACTGTGGAGCCAAGAGAACGACCCTTCGGAGCCGGTCTTCGCCGGCAATCGCCTGTTGGGTTAGCTCACTGATTTTCTGGCGCAGGACCTGCAAGTCCTCCAGCGCCCTGGATAGGAACTCGGAATCGACCTGCCGGATCATTACTTCGCGCTCTGCGATGGTGGCCGTTAGCTGATCAAGCGAGGAACTGGTGGAGCCCAGCTGGCCCGTGAGTTCCGCCTGCTGACGGATCAGGTCGTTGACACGGCCCCGGTCTACCAGGTTGTCTTCCAGCAACCCCTGAAGGCGATCGTATTCGCTGTTGACGACGTCGATCTGCCGCTCGACCGAGGTCCGTTGCAACTCGAGCCCCGATTTCTGGCTCCTCAACTGCGTGATCTGTTCGCCGAGTTGCTCGATTGAACCCAGTCGGACGTCCTTGCGCGCCCTCAATGCCGCGCGCTGCGACTCCAGAACTTGCCCGATGCGCGGTTCGGTGGCCCTCGCGTCGAGCTCATCGGGGAAGTCGATCTCGTCCTGGCCCGATATCTCGGCGGAAAGCCGCGCCTCGATGGCAAGGGACTCGCTCAGCTGCGTATCGACGATGGCAAGGCCCGCCCTCAGCGTCGTGTCGTCCAGTTTGAGTAGCATCTGACCGGCCTCGACATAGTCGTCGTTGCGCGCAACGATCATTGCGACGATGCCGCCTTCCTGGTGCTGCACTCGCTTAGCGCTGCTTTCGACCACCACGGTGCCGCCCGCGATAACTGCGCCAGAGAGCTCTGTGAGCACCGCCCAGCCACCGATGCCGAGAACTAGTACCCCGATGGTCAAGAAGGAGTAGAGCGAGTAGCGCTTCACTTCGGTTGTCGCGATGATATCGGTCATGGGGGGGCTAGACACCGGCTTCCTCCCGCCGCTCAGGCGATCCGGGCGGTGCCGGTTGTTCTTCCGGGTTTGGCTGCGCCGCACTTCCGGGTTGCGTCGCCTGGGCGGTTGGCCGCTGCTGCTGCACGGTGATCTCTTTCAGCACTTCAGCCTTGGGGCCGAATTTCACCTGCGTGCCGTTCTGTAGGTAGAGCAGCTTGTTGACCGAGGCTATGGCACTGGGCCGGTGCGCCACCACGATCACGATGGCGCCCCGCGCCCGCGCCGCGAGCATCGAGGCTGTCAGGGCCTCGTCACCGATGGCGTCAAGGTTCGAGTTGGGTTCATCGAGCACAATCAGGAAAGGGTCGCCGTAAAGCGCCCGGGCCAGTCCGATCCGCTGCCGCTGGCCGGCCGAAAGCCGCGAGCCCAACTCGCCCACGGGCGTGTCGTAGCCTTGCTGAAACGACAGGATGAGGTCGTGTACCCGCGCAGCTTGGGCCGCCTTGATGATTGCTTCACTGCTGGCATCCGTCCGGAACCGCGCAATGTTCTGGGCGACTGTGCCCGAGAACAGATCCACCACCTGTGGCAGGTAGCCGATCGTCTTCCCCAGCCGATCCGGGTCGTACTGCCAGACCGCAGCGCCATCGAGCCGGACTTCGCCGTGCATAATCGGCCAGATGCCGAGGATCGCGCGGATCAGTGAAGACTTGCCCGACCCCGAAAGGCCCAGGATACCAAGTCCGTCGCCATTCTCGAGCTCGAAGGTGATGCCCTGCACCAGCGGGCCGACCTGTCGTGTTGGACCCGATGCCACCCTGGCCACCGTCAGCTTGTTGCTCGGCAGCGGCAGGGCCACGTCTGGCAGCGCGTCGTTCTGGCTCTTCAGTAAAGCCTGAAGCCGCCCAAGCGCATCGCGCGCAGCCAGCAGCGGTCGCCACTGGCCAACCAGCGCCTCGATCGGTGCCAGTGCCCGCGACGAAATCATCGAGGCGCCGATCATCACGCCGCCAGTCACCTCACCCTGAATGACCAGGAAGGCGCCGACCGCCAGCACTGCCGACTGCAGGAAGTAGCGGAACGCTTTGGTCGCTGACGAGTACGAGCTCGACTGATCTGCTTGGTCTTGCTGCGTGCTCGCCAGTTCGGCGTTGCGCTCGCGCCACAGCGCGCCGATCTCATTCATCATCCCCATGGCGCGAATGGATTCGGCGTTGGCGCGCGCGTCATCGTCGAGTTGTTGGCGCTTCACGCTGGCGATTGTCGAGGCGCGGCCGGGCTCACGCAGAAAGATCTCGCTTGCGACGGCCACGCCGCTGATCACCACTGCGCCCACGGCGCAGACGATGCCCAGCAGCGGGTGGAGCATGAACACCAGCAGCAGGTAGATTGGCAGCCAGGGCAGGTCGAGCAGGGCCAGTGGGCCCCCGCTGGAAACGAACTGTCGAGCGGTATCGAGGTCGCGAACCGGGTCCGGTCCCTTCGTCGAATTGACCAGCCGCGCTTTGAGTACGGCCGCAAACACCCGCGGTGACCAGTTGGCATCGATGGCATTACCGACGCGCACCGCTATGCGTGTCCGCAACGCATCGAGCAGGGCGCTGAACGCATAGAGCACGATGATCAGCCCGGTCAGGGCCAGCAGGGTCGGAACCGACCGGCTAGCCAGTACCCTGTCGTAGACCTGCAGCATAAACAGCGGCCCCGTCAGCATCAGCAGGTTACTGACCATGCTGAGCAGGATCAGGGCAATCAGGGGGGAATTGAGTTTCATGGGGCTGCCTGGAGTGCACGACGAACACTGGCACTTCAGTCCGGTCCGCTCAATCGGTATAGCAGGGGACGACTAATCGTTTCCTGCTAGCGGACTGCAGCGCTCGCCGGTGCCCTAGGGAACAGCACAATCTCGATGTTTGCGACGTTTGTGGCACGGCCTTGGTGGCTGCTGCTCTCTGGGAGACTCCCAATCCCCTGACCCGTGAAGGCTGACCGAGCCGGCGCAACGAACTGTGGCCGCGCAGGCACCTCTGAATAATCTGAACGAATTTGCTGCTTGCCGCCGCGCCAAAGGAGCCTCGAGCGCCGATCGGCTATCTTGGTACGATGCTCCCATCCAGTTTGCGTTTGAATGGTCCCGTCTTGTTTGTAGGAAAGCCGTTTCCAGACTTCCGGATCCCCTTGTGTCGGTCAGACACTCTTTTCCCTTTCGCGATCGCTGGGATGTCGAACTTGCGGGTCTTATAGCGGTGACACGTTCGACACACGGCGACGCAGTTGGCTAGGCTGTTGTCACCGCCATCTGCGGCACGAACCGGGAAGTGATCGAAGTCTACGCCAGCGCTCAGTGGTGCGCAGCAGCGCTTTCCAGAAGGCAAACCGTAAATCGGGCCACTCGCCTCGCAATGACCTTGGGAGCGCTCCAACGCTTGACGCCTCGTCTTCACGGAGAACTCTTTCCTTTCCATCACGCGGCGTCCTGCAAGCCGTATTGGTCGACTAGCCGTTGGCAAGTCTGATCCAACTCCCGGACAAAGGTGGCTACCTCACTTTCCAACATCGCGATCCTGTCTGCATCCCGGTGCAGACGCTGCACGAAGAGCGTCATACCCTCCGGCATTCTCGGGTCATAGGACACCAAGTCGCACCATTGACGACCCGTGCAGGCGAGCTGCCAGAGCATCTGGAACTCGTATCTAGAGGGGATGCCGCCCTCGAGCAGGGTTTCGATATGGGTGGCGGTATTCGGGCATTTGAGTTCAACCAAGCCGTCTGCGCCGACAAGGCCGTCGGGACTAGCGCCGGTCATGGCAAGAGTGGGATGTGGGACGAATCCGGCTTTCTCCACTAGGTTGTTGGTGAAGAACTCGTAGGCTGCCCGCGCTTGAGGTTCGTGGTCGATGCCCCATTGCATTGCGACGCTCGTGAAGCCCTCGATCGCCGTCTGAGTGAGGCGCTCGGCGACCAGTTGAGCCATGTAGTTCGCACGCGATGCGCCGTAACCGCTCTTGGTGCGCGCTACTACGTCTGCGATGCGCGATGCCGTCACGAGGCCCACTCGGGCGGCAAACCAGTCGGGGGACCCTTGGATCAGAACATTCATTTACGCACCCCCTTTGCCCTGAGCGTCGAAACGGCGTGACGGAACCGGCCAATAGGGAGTTCCGCGAGTGAAGGAATACGGAGGAGGGCAGCGAACTTCGTCTCGTCTCCATCGACGCTGGCCAGCAGGAGCCGAAGCTCTGCCAACTGTTCCGGATCGATGCAGGGCGGTCTGCTGGCCGCCATACCGTCATCATCTTCACCAGCGGTGGTGATGTTCAACAGGGCGGAGGCAGCATACCGTTTGGCATAGGATGTGGAGGAACCCACCGCGTGGACGCCCGATTTTCCGTCGCTCAAGTCGAGGGGCAGGCGGACCGTTGTCTCCTCGGAGTGACCGCGCGTGTGGCTCAGGATGCAGGTGACTGAGACATGCCCACCGTCCTGCCCGGTACGAAACCGCAACGAGAAACCATGCTTCGTCAGGTAGGGCTTAACGGTCTCGTTGATGTCCTCCCAAAGAGCGTAGGTCGAACCGCGTCCTTCGTTAGTGAATGTCAAAACGCCGCGCTCGGTAATAACGGGCAGCTCGCGCTGCAACTGGCCAAAAGCCCGGTTGAATTCAATCAGCGCATAAAGCGCAGCTTGCCGCTCCTCATGCAAAAACAACTCGCGGAATTTCGCCGCATCTATCTCAGGGCTTGATGCCGCTTCTCGTAGACGTTCGGTCGTCGCGGCACGACTTCGGCGTGGTGTCCGTTGATTTGGATTAACCGGAAGCTTGATTGAGTGGTGGTGGTTCATTTTCTGTCCTCTGCGCCATTACTTGGCCAGGACAGTACTGCGCGCTCAGCACGAGAAGTCCAGTCGATTGCAGCGATAAAGTAGTAAGAAACGATGCAAAGTCAGAGGGTTATGGACAAGAGGCGGTGTTCGACACGATGCCGGTTAGAGCCGCTGCTAGTGCGGCTCCAGTCTGTGAACTCGAAAAGTGCTCACTTCTGCGCACCTGTGCCGACTTAAGCCGCACCAACAACCTTCGATGGGGACTCTATGCCAGCGACGCTGCGCGTGGACGAGGGACGTTTCCTTCAAAGAAGATTCGGACGCTCGGTGGACGGTTGATGCCACCGCCTAGAAACGACATCTAGCCCGCGTCTGCCATTGGCGCGTGTCGTCGACGCCCAGCATGCGTCGGTTGGGATAGCTGAGGGCCCCCTGGAGCGGCACCTCTCTCAAGACTCTGGAACGACAAAGTCGCCTGCTAGCCCGTCTTATTCACGCTGGGCCTGAAAGAGGGTTGGCGGACGTAGCGTAAGCAGCTGATTTGGAATAGGTTTTGGTTGCTTGGACCAACGCAAT
>Ga0247835_1002274_pt1 | contig 20996 bp, 16 predicted proteins | sample LaCtaG_3_FD_189912 | JGI IMG/M metagenome (GOLD analysis project Ga0247835, IMG submission 189912) | Freshwater microbial communities from meromictic Lake La Cruz, Castile-La Mancha, Spain - LaCruzMarch2015_13.5m | ecosystem: Environmental > Aquatic > Freshwater > Lake | place: Spain: Castile-La... | reverse complement strand
TTTTAATAAACCAGCTTCAAAAACGGTGAATAGGCCAACGGGACCAGCTCCAATAATGAGTAAATCAGTCTGAATCATCTGTTTTTTTTTAATTGAGCGCAAAAATAAGGGCAATTAGCTTAGAAAGTAACGAATCACCCTGTTTTTTAATAAAAAATAGCAAGAGACGGCTAACCAATCTCTTGCTATCAGTAATATAAAAGAAAAAAAAAGAATTAATGTTTAATAATTCGCTCGGTAATAGGATTTCCATAACCAGAAATAATACGTATGGCATATACGCCAGGTGCAAGATCTTTGATATTTAAAGCTCTGGAAGCTGCAGGGCCAGGAGGAAAAAACCAGTCCCTAACTTTTAGTCCGTTAGCATCAAAAATTGATATTTCAATGTAATCCTGTGTTACAAAATAATACTCAACATGTAAAACATCTGTAACAGGATTTGGAAAAACCATCATTTTCATGTCCGGCTTATCCATTAACATTACCTTTTCTACATTAGAGGGTAACATGGTTCCGTCTTCCTGTTTCATTTTAACCCTATAATAATGTAAACCCATTTTTTCAGGCTTATCAACAAATTCAAAATATTTCATACTTTGAACCTCCATGACAGGTAATTTCTTATCGGTTAATCTCGTAAAATTAACACCATCCATCGATCTTTCTATCGTATAGGTAGGAATAAAGGCTGATGATTTACTACGCCATGACAATTTCACATCAAAATCAGGCATAACTTCTGCCTCAATAGACATCGTTTCATCACCAGTTATCGAAGGGCAGTAGGTCGGGTTATTTGTTACGGTTACAGAACCATTAAAAGAAACGGTGCACTCCCTTTCAACTACAATTACTTTATAGGAAAAAGTACCAACACTTGAAAAACGAACATTGGGTTTTGAACCATAAGCCAGGGAAGATTGGAAACCTGGGCCTAATTCCCAGGTAATTTGTGCCGCTGAGGTGCTGGTTTGAACCTCCAAAAAATTATTAGCATTAATACACATTGTTGGAGAACTAACCACCTTTACAGTGGCTCTGTTTCCAACTTCCACTTTTACCACATTGGATTCCAAAAACCCATAACAACCCCTCTTTCTCACGCAACGAGCATAATAAGTTGTTTGATACAATGGTCCCGGGTCAAATTCACGGGTATCAGAATTGGGAATTGGGCTAAATAAATTCATATCAAAGGTAAGTGCTCTATCTGTAGTGTACATCCACAGATATTCAAGATCTCCGACGACACCAGAGGGACTTATCACATTTACTATTTTAACAGGATCATTTCCAGGACCACAAATGAGTTGATTATATCCGATTTCACCTCCCTCAGAAACATTTTTACATTCAAGATAGAAACCCGCGTCAATATCCATCCTGTTCACTCCCGTATCCACTGTTATAAACTCTGTCATCATAGTGAACGGACTCATATCGCTATCTACATTCCTATCCGATCCTCTTAACCATGATGTAGGGGCATAATCGGGATTAGGTTTTGCAAATGTCAACTTGTACTTTCCTGCGGGAACATTAAACATATACATACCGGTGCTATCAGTATAAGTAGTATCCATTTCACGAATTTTGTTACCCTCAATGACCGAAAGGATGACCTGAACACCTACTAAGCCTGGTTCCCCAAGATTTTGAATACCATTTTGATTTAAATCGTGCCAAACCCGATCGCCTAATTTTGCCAAACAGCTATCTTTTTGTACCACTACGTTTAAATCTAAAATGGTGATACACTCCTGAAGTAACCCAGTATTATAATTTATTTCAAGGCTATATGAACCATTTCCAAGTTCTGCCGGATTAATCTCAGTGATTAATTTCCCGTTCAAAGTAATATTCAAATTACCGATAGCGGAAGTATCCAGATTAAATTTAAAAGAACCCCCATTTTCACACAAACTTAACTGGGAAAGAGGAAGATTAGTAATGGGTATTTCAGGATAAGAAGTACCTCCTTGAAAAAGCAAGGTGTCCACGCCATTTGTTACTAAAGCTGAGTAATTTTTCCCATCGATGTGTCTGAATTTATATTGATACACGCCAGGCTGAACTTCGGGAACCACCGTATTATTGGCAATTAAGCGAGGTAAATTTGGGGTAGGCAAGCTAAATTGATCATAGACACCCACGGGATTCAATATTCTCCAAATCTGTCCTTCAACCTCATTTCTAATTTCAAGGGTTGACTGAAATTGACCATTTCCGGTTTGGGTCGCATTATTTAAGCAAATAGTATTGGTAGTCAGAGCTTGAGGCGACGGAATTAATCCAGCATCAAAGGTAAAATTGGCTGTACCTTTTAATACGGTAAAAGGAGCGGACATTCTTGATTTCCTATCTACGTCACTATCCAAAGAATCGTTCAAAGAAAACTCATTTGGTTTGGTTAAAACCATTCCAGCAGGTACTTGAAAGGTGATTTTAAACTGACCTGGTGGCACAGGAAAAAAATATCTTCCCGATGCGTCGGTTCGTGTTACTGCAAATCTTTCAACCAAGGTATCGAGTCTGGTAATAATGACTTCAACATTTGGAACACCTTGCTCACCAGGGGTTTGAAGCCCATCAAGATTACTATCGAACCAAACATAATCACCAACCAGGGAATTTGATATTTCAGGATTTACTGAACAATTAGTCACACAACCTTTGGCATCAGTTAATGTAATTTGATAATTTTTATTTTCAAGATTAACTGCTTTATAGCCCACCTGCCCATTACTCCATTGCACAGTGTAAGGAAAAACCCCTCCACTTGGGGCTACCTGAGCCTCTCCATTATTCAAACTGGGATAACTCACTGTTTTGGTAACTGCCAGATTACAAACAGGATTTCCTGGATCGTTTATACTAATATTTTTTGTTACCGGACAACCATAAGCATCGGTAACGGTGACAATATAAAGACCACTTCTTAGATTTGACCTATTGCTTGTTAATGACCCATCGGACCAGCGTTGTTGGTAAGGAAGAATTCCACCTTTAACTTGAAGAGTTACAGCCCCTGTTCCCTGAACACCACAAAGAACGTCAGTAATTTGGGGATTGACTTCAAGCGGAATATCAGCTTCAAGCAGAGGAAAATTCCTTATAAACTGGCAACCATTCTTATCGGAAATAGTTAAAGAATAATTACCAGAACCAAGATTTGTCCTTGAATTTAATGTGCTTCCGTTATTCCAAAGGTAGGCGTATGGTGCGACACCACCAGATACATTATTTACTAAAATACTTCCATTTAATTCACCTTTACAACGGGGAGGTTGAACGGTTAGATTTGGTCTAAGAGAATCTACCACCTCTATTTGAAAAAACTCTATAGTGCTACAAGCATTGGCATCTTCCACTGTAAGCGAATAAAAACCAGTTCCTAAATTCCCCACAGAAGAGCCCGTTTGTCCATTACTCCATGTATAAAGGTAGGGTCCAGGAGAACCAGATACCTGAGCAGTTAAAGATCCCTTACCATTATTACAAACAATTTTATTTCCAACAAGGGTTACAAGTGGAACTGAAAGTTTAGAAATAAAAAAGCTATCGACAATGGAACATTTATTAGCATCTGTAAGCGTTAAATAATGCATGCCTGCACCCATATTATCAGGATTTGGCCCCGTTCTACCGTTAGACCATTGATAGGTATAAGGAATTACTCCTCCTGTAACGGTAGTTCTCAGCCGTGCATTAGTTTCATTACCACAAACGCGATCGTCACCGCTTATATCTAAAAGAATAGGTGGAGATTCTCGAATAGTCTCCTGAACGACTTGTTTACATCCTATAGCATCTGTAATGGTAGCCAGATAATTACCCGCTTTTAAATTGGTGATTTCTGAGGTGGTGGCACCTGTATTCCATTGAATCCTAAATGGAGCCTGTCCACCTCGGATATTTAATTGTAAACGCCCATTGGAGGAAGCATTACAGCCTAATCCACTATTTGATACATCTATTATAAGTGAAGGGGCTGCGGCAGTCATTAAAACATTAGCCGATTTTACACATCCTAATGCATCTGTTACTGTCACTATATAATTACCTGTAACTTTAAGTTTTATTAAACTATCAGATTCTCCCGAATTCCATTTATAGCGATAAGGACCAACACCACCAATAGCACTTACTCTCAGTTCACCGTCACCCATACCAAGACAGGTCTCTGCTTTACTTGTTGTAAATAGATTAATGGCAGACTGGCTTTGCAAATTAGTTGTTGAAGAAGCATTACAACCTTTAGCATCAACAACGGTAAGTGAATAAGTGCCAGATGATAAAAAATTTAATGAAGACGAGGAACTACCTGTACTCCAGGAATATCGGTAAGGAGCATTGCCACCGACGGGTTGAGCAACAATTCTACCGGTGGCTTCCCCTGAACAGTCTGGTTGAGTTATAGTTAACGGAATAGTTAATCTGGCTGGTTCCGTAACAGTTGCCCTGGCAGAAATCGAACAACCTCCTTTTTCTGTAATAGTAACGGTATAAACACCACCAGCTAAATTTCTGATATCTCTGGTGGTTTGACCGTTACTCCACTTGTAAGTGTATGGCTGAGTTCCTCCCCCAGCCGAGGCAGTAAGCTGACCATCCTGAAAACTGTTACATGAAATATTCCTTGTATCAACAGCGATCACCATAGGGGTAATTATAATAGGTTCACAAGTTATATTTCCACACAATCTACTGTCCGTAACTGAAACGCAATATTTATTTTCCGCGTTAATAATGGTCGTATCAAAAGTTGACCCCGTGTCCCATGCATAAGTATAGGGACCTACTCCACCTGTAACTACCGCTTTTACTGTCGTCGGATTGCCACAAACAATCCTTTCCATTTTTACACTTAATTTAGGAGGTTCTGTTAAAACATAAGTACCTGTTCCTGTTCTATTGAATGCATCGGTAACGGTAACAGAGTACGAACCGGCAGTAACATTAATTAATTCTGAACCCACAGCCCCTGTACTCCACCTGTAGGAATAAGGCAGGGTTCCACCAACAGGAATAGCTGTGATTTTACCTGTCGGTAAATTAAAACAAGTGGGTTGAGAACCTGAAAATTGAACACTTACCGACTGACTAATTAACCAAAATGGAAGTAAAAGAAGGATAAGTACAAAGTTGATTTTTCCTGAACGAATCATATATGTAAAGAATTACAAATCAATAATAAATACTAATTTGAGCAATGGGGGAACTATTCACCTTGTAAAAAAAGGATATTTTAAGCTATTAGTCAAGTTTTTAAACCGTTTAGAACACATTTAATTAATCATAAAATAATTATATATATTTGAAAATGAATAATTTATAATTTTTTGTTATACGTAAAATGCAAAATATTTGATTAACAATACACGACACATTATCTCAATATAAAAAATATAACTAATTGAATTTTAATATTTTGATAATATTTAACCCAGACTGCTTCTTACTAAAATCTGAATACATACTGTTTGATATTAAACGAAAGGAAATATAAAATTCCTTGAAAAGGAAGGAGAAACCATGATTGAACAATAGATGTTGTCCGAATCAAATTACAACTGGGCAAAAAAAAATAAGTCGCGCTATAAACTATAGCACGACTTATTGACCAAAGTATAATCCCATGAACATAAATCTTGAGGTTCTTAAAAGAAAGCCTCGTATATTTTTACTACTTTCGTAGCCTTTTTATTTTTAAATCAGTGGAGAATTCATTTATTCCCTTTTGATGATACAAATATGAGGCTATAATAAGTGATAAAAAAGTACAAATTATGTACGATGTGAAAGAAACTTTTGATTTATTTTTGTTTAAACCACTGATTTAGATATAATTATAAATTATTTTGTGAATTACACTTAAAAAAATAATTAAAAAGGATTTGAAAAATCTTTATTATTAATAAAAGAAGGATCAGATAACATGTTTAAAAAGGCAATTAAATCCTTTTTATCTTTATCAGAAAGCTTAAAAGGAAGAATATTAGGATCTTCATTAATGACACCATGCCCCCCTTTTTCATACTGTTGCAATACTTCTTCCAATGTTTTAAATCTACCGTCGTGCATATAAGGCGCAGTAAAAGCAATATTTCGTAGGGTTGGAACCCTAAATCTACCACTATCATTAATATTTTGTGTAGTATTTCTTCTTCCCGGGTCTTTGAAATCAAGAAGAGAAGCTACATAATCTAAGCCATTATTTCGAAACTGGTTATCTGTAAAAAGCGGATTAAAATGGCAATGGCTACAACCTGGATGATTAACACTACCAGCGAATTCTATAAAAAATAATTCAATGCCTCTGGCTTCATCTTCCTCAGGAAAACCTTTTTGTCCCCATATTATCTGATCATATCTTGAATTTCCGCTAATTAATGTTCTTTCAAATTGCGCGATGGCCCTGGCTAATAAATCAATAGTAATCTCATTTTTTGCGGTGATACCAAATGCCTCTTTAAATAAAGCCGGATACATTTTACTTCTTCTCAACCTCAATTCTACCTCTTTCATAGTATTGTTCATCTCCAAAGGATCTTCAATGGGGTGTAGAACCTGATTTTCCAATGAATTTACTCTTCCATCCCAGAAAAAACCTCTGGTGTTGTATGCAAGATTAACCAATGCCATACTATTTCGAATACCGACTAAACCTTTCTCACCCTTACTTAAAGGCAAGCCATCAGTAAATGATTTATCTAATGAATGACAACTGGCACATGATTGGGTACTATCTTTTGAGAGAATTGGGTCATAAAATAATTTTCTACCTAAGGCCACCCCTTTCATTGTCAATACATTATCAGAAGGAATTATGGGTTTGGGCAACCAGGAAGGAATATTTAGAACATAAGGCGTAGAATCCCGGACAGCTTGTTTAAAAGCAAGATCCTCTAAACAATCAACACAAATTTCGGGGTCTTTTTTACAAGAAACTAAAGAAAGCCCCAAGGTAAGGAAACAGCAAAAAATCAATATTCTATGCATAATAACCCATATTTAAATAATAAAACGAATAATTGGATTAAAAGTTTCTTTATTTGAAGCCTATTCCGCTGTTTTTACATCGGTTAAGGTATGTAAAAAAGCTATTACGTCGGAAATATCTTGTTTTGTCAGATTAAGATTTCTAACGTTAGGATTTACATTAAATCCAGGGTTTCCACCCATATTATAATGATTCATAACCTCCTCTAATGATTTTAATCTACCGTCATGCATGTAGGGAGCTGTTATGGCAATATTTCTTAGGGTGGGAACTTTGAATTTAAAACGGTCATTAGGATTCAAGGTTACTGATTCTCTTCCTTTCTCGGTTGATTTGCCATTTAACTCATCCTCTGTGTGAATCCCATTATTTTGAAAGGACAAATCGGTAAATAAAGGATCAACATGGCAGTGACTGCATTCCGCACTCGGCAATAAGGGATCAGCATCAAAAAAAATAGTCCAACCACGTTTTTCATTAGGTGTAAAATTCATTTCTCCCCTCATTACAGCATCAAATTTTGAATTATTTGATAATAAGGATCTTTGATACTGAGCCAAAACCGAAGCAATTTTTAATGAATCAATAAAAATATCACCGTATATTTTTTTGAATGCTTTAGCATAAAAAGCAGATTCATTGATTCTTTTTTCAGCTATAGTCCACGGAAGCCCCATTTCCAGAGAACTACTTACTGGTATAAGCGCCTGCTTTTCCAACGTTGAAGCACTACCAACCCAGAATAACCCCTTAGAGTGAAAACCTATATTTAGTAAGGATGGGGCACTCCTCGACAAAGGAAATAAACCTTTAGAAACCTTCTTTCCATCGGTAAAAGCTAAAGAGGGTAAATGGCAGGTACTGCAACTTATCTTTTTATTTATGGAAAGAATTGGATCAAAAAACAATTTTTCCCCAATGGCCACTTTTTCCATATCATAAAGATTATCTTTTGGCAACACCATTGGGGGGAAGTCGTTGACTACGGAAATATTCCTTTTACATGTGCTGAAAATTACCAATAATATGAGAAGAGGCCATTTTAACATCTTATCGATATTTCAATCCTTGCTGCAAATTGGTCATTAAAAAAGAAACTAAGTCTTTATTTACGCTATGATCTGTGGTTATTTTTCTAAAATCAAGAAAATTATTCTGGTCTTTCCAAATGATATCTTTAACATCAATAGTTAGAACCATTTCTGAAGATTCTTTACTTATTGAGATAGGCTTATTCCAGGAAACTGGCTTATAAAATGCATCCCCCCCTGAATGAAAGGTTAATTTGGTGGCGAATTTTCCAGAATTATCCACATCTGCATTTCCTTCTATTTTTGAAAATACATAGCCCGCTGCCCACGACCAATAGTTATCATCCAATGGGTGGGGGGGCGGATAAGAAGCTGGCCCTGTTGCATTTAATCGTGGAGCAACACCGACTGCAGTTTGAAAACCGGTGTAATTTCCAATAGGAATATTTTTAAATACCAACTCGACCCCTCTCTCCGCTGCAGATAAAGATTGTATGTCCTTAAAATTTAATAACACCACTTCAGATAGCAATACTTTTTCTTCTGCTGCTCCAGCTCCTTTTATCAAATATAAATCTGACAAGTAAAAATTGAACAACTGAAATTTAATTTTGACTCCATCCGTGTATTCATAATCCTGATTATACATTTGCAATGGTAAACCGTTGAAAGTACCGATTACCCGCAATTTAACATCCACCGTAGGAACTATTTGCGTTTCATTATTACAGGTAAAAAGACTAAAAGATAACAGAATAAAAAGCAATTTATTCATAACAAAAAATTTATTGATTAATCAATGACCTCTAAAACAGTAACTATTTTAAAAGAATTTACCAGATTGACCATCCATTTTTTTCGAATAATTTCAGGGGGATCTTTTGAAAAATCTAATCCTTTGAACCATTTAGCATAATCAACTTCAAGCGTAATTTCCTGGTGATACCCTGCTTTTGCTTTGGTAAAAACTGGAACTTCAATGGTATTCAAGAAATCACTTCCACTTAAACTGATATTAGTACTTGATTCTAAGGGAAATGCCTTTCGTTTCAATTGCATATTGGCAAATATATATCCTTTTTCCTTTTGATACAAATAACTTTGATTAACAACGAGCGGGTGATTTGGAGGAAACTCAGTCGGAGTAAGCACGTTAGCTGGCGGCTTGACACCCAAGATAAATCTTAGGGCTTTAACACCTAATCCATTATGAAAAACCGCAGCAACTTTTTTCTTTTGAAAAAGATTAGGATTTCCTATTAGGAAACTATTGGAAAAGGAATAAAAAACAGAATCTCTTTGGGGATTTACCGTCCTTACGAATAAAGAATCGAATACAGGGACCTCTCCGCCCTCTAAATCAACCAAATGAAAGTCAGAAAGTATAAAAGATAAATTTTCAATAATAAAGGAGTCACCTTGGGCAAAAGCATAAGATTGATCTTTATAGATTACCGGATAAAGTGAATCTCCCTGTGAAATACGATGTCTCAATATTACCCTTAGCTCTGGAAACTTACAACAATCAAGGCAATTTATATCCGCATTTACAGAAAAATTAGCATACCTATAATCTAAACACCCCTCTTTTTGATCTTCGTTACAAGCGGAAAGATAAAGTAAGCAAACAAAGAAAAAAAGATAGATATTCCCTTGACCTTTAGCGATTATTCTTATCCATTTTATTAGCATAATCTTTTAATAAACTTTTTACAGCCTGTTTTACCTGGGATGAAAACTCTTTCGTGATGATCCAATTATAGTAATTTCTATCATTATATAATACTTCACCAGCTGGTTTCCCTTCATATTTACCGAAGTTAAAAACAACAGTACCATCTTTTTCTACCCTAAGTTTTTGTGTAGCGTCAACAAAGCGTAAATCGTTGGTGAAATCATGCAACTGTTGAATATCTGCAGTTATGGGCGAAGGGCCTACCACACCGTCTTCATTTTCCACTTCCTTACCGACATACTTAGCCAATTGACCCTCAAATACAGAGATAGTGGCGCGAACATCCGATAAAGCATCGTGGGCATCAACGAGATCCATTTGGCAATAAAAACGCAAGGCAGCCTTTAAGGTCCTTGGTTCCATTTTATAAAAAATCCGCTGAACATCAATGGTCCTTCTTCTGGACATATCAAAATCGATGCCTACTCTGGCAAATTCCTCGATTAACATAGGAATATCAAATCTGTTGGAATTATACCCAGCTAAGTCAGCCTCCCCTATAAATTTATTAATTTTGTCAGCAACCTGAGAAAAAACAGGCTTGTTTGCGAGGTCTTTAGCAGATATTCCATGTACTTGAAAGGCTTCTTCTGAAATAGGAACACCAGGATTTATTAATAAAGATAATTCCTCGACAGGCTTATTGTTTTTAGGATACTTTATAATGGCAAGCTGCAAAATTCTGTCTCTTAATACATTTAATCCTGTACTTTCGATATCAAAAAAACATAAATCCTTATCTAGTGTAACCGTCATTTAACTGTTTTTAGTTTGTCTATTCCAGCCTTTAAGGCACTGGTATAATGAGTACCAATCTGGCCATCAGGTTTGCTATAAATAAAGTAACCTTCATAATCTGGTAAATACTCCAATAAAAGTTGTGCTTTATCAAATCCCATGGCCATACAAGCGGTAGCAAGTCCATCCGCCATAGTACATTTCGGACCAAAGACAGAAACGCTTAAGAGCGTATTCTTTTCAGGAAATCCAGTGTAAGGATTTAAAGTATGGCTATATTTTACCCCATTCACCTCGTGGAAATTTCGATAATTACCTGATGTTGAAATGGTTTCATTTACTAATGAAAAAATAGTTTGAATAGCATTTACTTCGGCATCTTCTTTAGGAATATTAATTCCCACCTGCCAAAAAGCTTCCTTTGCATTTTTATTTTTTGCTGAGAACTCTCCACCTAAATCTACTAAATAATTTTTGACTCCTTTTTTATCAAGGAAAGCAGCAAGCACATCTATAGCATATCCCTGAGCAATACCGCCGAAATCAAGCTCTACCCCTGGAAATTTTTTCGTGAAAAGAACAGAGTCATTTTTTTCAACCCATTCAATATTTTTTAAACCTACAAATTTCAACAGGGAATCAACTTTTGCGCTATCTACTTTCGTCACAGGTTTTCTACCTGTATAGCCAAAACCCCAATAATTAATTAATGGACCAACGGTAGGATCAAACATTTGCGTGGATAGATTAGCTACCAATTGTGAATACTTGAAATTCTCAATAAAGTGAGTCGCGGAAACTGGTATGGAGTAAGTTCTTTCTGATTGATTAAAACGAGATATAGTCGAGGACGGAATATACGTTGAAACGTCATCATTAATGGCAATTAAAATAGAATCTACCTCGTTGAAAAAATCCCTATTCAATGAATCCTTATAGGTAACTCTATAATACGTACCCATCGTTTTACCCTCAATTACCTGATATTTATCGATGGTTTCTATTTCCTTTGAACAGGAGAAAGTCAACGAAAGTAAAACCGATAAATAAAATATAAAGCTATACTTACTTGTGAATGAATACATTTTTACTGCTTTCTGTTCATTAATGAATCTATTGAGTACCAACCTGCACCTTGTAAAAATAAAACTACATAACTAACCAGATAAAAAACTGGCAATTCCTGGTCGCCAAAAGGATCTGAAATATGAACCATTAACCAGGCAACTAGCATGGTTATTATTAGAGGGATGGTAGATAATCTGGTAAATAACCCCAACATTATCAAAATAGAACAAAACACCTCTGCAAAAACAGCTAAAGCCAAGGAAGGCACTGGTCCCAAGCCGAATGGGTCAGCAAAGGTAATCTCTTCATCCCCGAATAATTTATTGAATTTCCTTAATCCGTGGCCATAAAACATAGCAAAACCAACATAAAGTCTTAATAAAAGCAAGGCTAAATCAGTCTTTTTTTCCTGTGTCATACTAAATAAAATTTATAATTAATCAATCAAGCCTTCCTTTTTGGCTTCCTCTCCTAATCCATGTAACTGAATGGGCTTTTGCTTATTTTTAACTCTCATGTTCAGAAATTCAACTACTAAAGAGAAGAAAATCGCAAAATATAAATAGCCTTTAGGAATAGTACCTATTTCAGCATCAAATACTTTAAGATGGGCTAAGTGGGCGGCCTCTGTCATTAACATGAATCCAATTAAAATAAGGAAAGATAATCCCAGAATTTGAATAGAAGGATGTTCATTTACAAATTTACTGACTGGCCCAGCAAAGACAAGCATAATACCTACGGAAGTTATCACCGAAAATATCATGATAATCAAATTGTCGGTAAGTCCAACGGCAGTTAAAATAGAGTCAAATGAAAAAACAACGTTAATCAAAGCAATCTGCGTAATAACTTGCTGCATTGTGCTTACTTTAGGTTTTTTTTCAGGATTATCGTGACTATTTTCACCATCTAATTTGTGGTGAATTTCATTTGTGGCTTTGTACAATAAGAAGACACCACCCAACGCCAGAATAAGTGCTTGCCCACTAAAACCACCATTAAACCACCAAAGATTAACAGAAAATAGTGGTTCCTGCATTGCAATTATAGTCGATATACCAAACAACAGAATAATTCTAAAAACCATAGCAAGTAACATGCCTATTAATCTGGCTTTAGGCTGTTCTTCAATGGACAATCTATTGGAGGCAATAGTTATGAAAATAATATTATCAATACCAAGAACAATTTCGAGAAAGGTAAGCGTCAACAAGCTAATCCAAACGGCTGGATTAGAAAAATCGGGCATTATGAAGGAGGCGAGAAGTATCATTTAATGTCTTTGTTTAGAAATTAATTAAAAATAACCTGAAAAACAGGTTTAAAGTTCATCGTCATCAAAAAGAAGATCAGGTCGTCGGGTTTTTGTTCTTTGGTAGGCCTGTTCTTGCCTCCAGTCCTCAATATTCTTAAAATGGCCAGATAAAAGAACCTCCGGAACTTTCATTCCCATGAAATCAGCAGGTCTTGTGTAAACCGGAGGTGCAAGTAAATCATCTTGAAAAGAATCGGTTAAAGCAGACGTTTCGTCGTTTAGCACACCGGGTATTAATCGTCCGATGGCATCAACCAAAACAGCTGCTGCTAATTCTCCACCAGATAGAACATAATCACCAATAGAAATTTCGCGAGTAACAAACATTTCGCGAATCCTTTCATCAATCCCTTTATAATGTCCACAAATGAGCAGTAAATTATTTTTAAGGGAAAAAGTATTCACTATTTTTTGCGATAATCTATCTCCGTCTGGTGTCAAAAAGATGATTTCATCAAAATGTTTATTTTCTTTCAACTTGGAGATACAATTGAAAAGGGGTTCTGGCATTAAAACCATGCCAGCACCCCCACCAAATTGATAATCATCTAATTGAAGACTATTACCAATGCCATAATCTCGTAAATCATGAATTTCGATATGAAGCGACCCTTTGTCTTTGGCTCTTTTTAAGATAGAATGATTGAAAGGACTTTCTAACAAGCCAGGTAAAAGAGTTATGATATCAATATTCATAGCATACGACAATATTTACAATATTTTAATTAGCTCAACTTCAAAAATTAAGGTTGCGAAAGGTGGAATATCACCTCCTGCACCTCTTTCACCATAAGCGAGATTAGCTGGAATATAGAATTTGTACTTTGAACCTAAAGGCATAAGCTGTAAGCCTTCTACCCAACCTTGAATCACTTGGGTGACACCAAAAGTAGCTGGCTCTCCTCTTCTTACTGAACTATCAAATTCCTTACCATTCAATAAAGTACCGACGTAATGAACGGTAACCTGATTAGAAGGTGTAGGTTTTGCGCCATCTCCTGGTTTCAAAATTTCATATTGCAAACCACTTACTGTGGTTATTACACCAGGTTTTTTTCCGTTTTCAGCAAGGAATTTTTCACCTTCTGATACGTTAGCCTGATATTTGCTTGATTGACTTTTCTGCATATAATCCTGAACCATTTTATTACATTCTTCCACTGAATATTTAGGCTCTTTACCTTTCAGTACATCGCTAATTGCTTGAGCGATAATTTCTGGATTTAAATCTTCAAAATTTTGTTGTTTTAGGCTTTGTGCCATAAGCACACCAACACTGTAACTTACTGAATCCATTTTTGCATCAGAATTTTGCGCCTTACATGAGGCAGTTATTAAAATGATAGTGGACATTATTGCAGTCCTTAAAATATTTTTATACATGCAGGAAAAATTTAGCGGTGAATAAATTGACGGCAAAATTAAATGTAATAATGAGAAAAACCACTTTTTTTAAATAAAATATTATTCACCCCACCTATAACTTTTCCAATCAAGGCCTGATAAATCTAACACTCTATCGATAACCGTGCCCGCAACCTCCTCAATGGTCGAGGGCTTACCATAAAAAGAAGGCGTTGCAGGACAAATAATTCCACCCGCTAAGGTCACCGTTTCCATGTTTCTTATATGAATTAAACTGAGTGGCATTTCCCTGGTAACAACTATTAATTTTCTCCTTTCTTTCAGAATTACGTCCGCCGCTCTGGTAGTTAAATCGGTCGATATGCCAGCAGCAATGCGCCCGAGAAGACCCATTGAACAAGGACATATAAGCATTACCTCATATTTTGCTGAACCTGACGCAAAAGGAGCCATAAAATCCATTTTATTATAAAACGTAAACGGATATTCATCTTTAGACCAGGGACCAATCTCTAATTCCCAGTTGTATATAGCGTTATCACTCATTACGACACCAATTGCCTCGGTCTGATTGGCAATTACTTTTAAGCGGTCTAATAAAATTTTGGCATAAATTGACCCGCTTGACCCTCCAATAGCTACAATAATTTTCATAAACTAATGATATTTTTAACCAAACAAGATAATTTAAATTTAGTTAAAATAAGAAAGTACATTTGTACGTATTACTAAAATATATTATTTTTATAAAAAAAAGAGAGATGAATAAAAGCTGGATTGCTATAGCTACGCTACTTACCTTCATTGCCGTAAGTTTTGCTTTCAATTTTTCTACCGCTGACACTAAACCTGAATCACCAGTAAAGTGGTATAGTTTAGAGGAGGCCATTGCCTTACAAAAAAAGAAACCAAAGAAAATTTTTATTGACATGTACACTGATTGGTGTGGCTGGTGCAAACGGATGGATGCCACAACATTCACAGATCCAGCTGTATCTGCCTATCTGAATGAAAATTTTTATTGTGTTAAGTTTGATGCAGAACAAAAGAACCCAGTCACATTTCAAGGAAAAACATTTAATTTTGTTGCCTCAGGATCAAGAGGTTACCATGAATTAGCGGCCGCATTACTCGATGGGCAGTTAGGTTATCCATCCTTTGTATATTTAAATGAAAAACTTGAACGAATAACTATTTCTCCCGGTTACAAACAACCAGCACAGATAATGCCTGAATTAAAATATGTTGGTGGCGGATTTTATGAAACGTTAAAGTACAATGAGTTCCTGGCCAAAGAACAATAATTTTGTTTTAACGACTGGTTAATTTATTTAAAAGTATACCCGTAGCAACAGATACATTTAAGCTTTCTGTCTCTGCATCATTATTTTTAGGTATTTTTAATTTTTCGTCTAATAATTTTTCTACTTCTGGTCTGATACCAGATCCTTCGCTACCCATGACCAGAACGCCAGGTAAGGAAGGAATGTAATTATCTATATTTTTTCCTGAAAGACTGGCGCCCCACCAAGGTAAGTCAAGTGTTAATTTTTTAAATTTTTGATAATCAATGTGTAGCAAAGTTATTCGAAAAATAGACCCCATTCCTGATTGTAGAAATTTTGTATTATATCTATCCACTGAATCAGGTGAAAAAACGATTTGTTTTACGCCAAACCACTCTGCTGTTCTTATAATAGTACCTGCATTTCCAGGATCTTGTACACCGTCCAGATAAATGGTTAGTCCCGCAGAGGCTAATGATAGATTAAAGACTTGCTCACTAAATGCAAGTCTGGCGATGACCTGGTTGGGAGATTTCAAAGAGGAGATTCGGCCCAGTTCTTTTTCAGAAATAATAGTAATCTCAACTTGTTTGTTTTTGCTTAAAAGGGTGGCATTTTGTTCAATCCAGCGCTCAATTGCAAGAATTTCCAACAGTCTGAAATTTTTTTGAACCAAAGACTCTTTAACAATCTTATCCCCTTCAATGAGGAATTCGCAAAATTGTTCCCGGAACTTTTTATTTTGCAGACTCGTTAGGTGATGAATTTTATTTTTTGAAAGCATATGACAAAGTTAAAAGGATTATTTAAAGTTATATACGTTATTCCTTTATTATGGTTAATGGGTTGTTCTACTACAGTATATAGAAATAATAATACCTATTTACTTAGAAAAAATAATATTGAATGGCCAAAAAATCAATTTATCGAAGATAAAAGTAATTTAACTTATGTTTTAAAAACCAATTTAAAACCTGCTATTAATAAAAAATTTTTATTCATCCCCAGAATTTGGTTCTACTATAGGGCCAGTCAAGCAAACGATACTACAAAATTCGATAAATGGCAACGAAAGGTTATGGGTGAAGAACCAGCGATTATTAAGTATAATCAAATGGAGACAAATTCGATTAACGCTAAAAATTATCTCCAGTCAAAAGGATACTTAGATGCGAAAGTTACTTTTGAAATGGATACTTTAAAAGACTTGAAAGGAGACATTACCTACAACATACAACCAGGAAACAGATATAACATTGATACGATTATTTTTACCAGTCCCGACAAAAAAATGGAACAGGAATTAATTAATATCAGTGGTAAAACCTTGTTAGGAAAAAATATGCCTTTTGAATACGGTTTGTATAACCTAGAAAAAGAGAGAATTATTAAGCATTTGAGGAATGAGGGGTATTTAAATTTTTCGCAGAATGTTTTTGAAGAATTAGAAGTTGATACATCAGCCATACCCTACAAAACCAAACTTTATCAAAATATATCATTTCCATTAAATGATAGTAATCATATTTCATATACCATTCGATATTGCAGGGTTAATATAAATGCAGGCATAAATGACTCATTAAAAAATGTAATTGATACCACTTTGTTCGGTATTCAATTGAACAGTTATGACGAAGAATGGCAGGTAAAACCTAAACAGTTAATAAAGTCTATAAGATTCAGGCCTGGCACAAAATATAAAGAAGAGGATTACACTGAAAGTTTACGCTTATTATCCAGTTTAGGTGTTTTCAAATTTATTCGCATAAAACCTGTCATCAATCAGGGAGAAGCAATGGTTGACATTGAAATAGAACTATCCAGTGCGCCGAAAATTGAAATTGGATTTGATGTGGAGTTAAATTATACCAACAGAAGTAACGCTGCTGGTGCTGGTAATCTTATTGGATTGTCAATGAGCCCATCTATAAGACACAGAAATCTGCTTCGTGGTGCAGAAAATAGTTTGTTTAATTTATCAGCTGGTGTAGAATTTAATCCAGAGCCAAGAAGTAAATTTTGGAATACCATAGACCTGAGAGCTCAAAATACTATATCTATTCCCCGATTTAGTGATTATTTGGGAACCTGGCGTTTAATGAAATATTTTAGTTCTGGAAATACTGAATTCTGGAGGAGTTTTGAAGAATATTCCACAGCAAAATTAACCGCCAGTGCGGGTTATGTTTTATTATTAGATTTTTATCGCTATCAACTGGCGAATCTTGCTTATGGCGTGGAGTTGAATCTGGGACAAAACAAACGATTATCGGTAAATCATGCCGCATTTGACTATATACGACCTTATTTTTTTACTCAAGGTCAAAAAATAATTGAAACCAATCCCTTTTTGGCAAATAGTTTCTCTAAACAACTATTTGCCAGTATTTTATTGAGGGATGTTAATTTTACCAACCAAAAAGCTCAAAATATTAGAGGAATTTCAAATCAATTCAATATTAATTTTGAAACAGCAGGGGGAGAACTTTGGCTGCTTAACAAAGCTGTCGATGAAATATCAGGGACTGAAAATCCATTTAAAATTTTCTCTACGCTTTTTTCTCAATTTGTTAAATCAGAAGTAGATTTCAGATTTTATTATAATTCGCCAAACAACAATACTTTTGCAGCCAGAATAAATACAGGATTGGCTTTACCGTTTGGATATACTGCTACGGTTCCTTATATAAAACAATTTTATGTAGGCGGCCCCAATAGCATAAGAGGCTGGGCTGCCCGAGGATTAGGTCCCGGCGGGTATATCGATTCTTTTTCACTCACTGAGAGCAACCGCTTGGTATTTTTTCAGACGGGTGACTTGAAAATAGAATTTAACTTAGAATGGAGATTCAAAGCATTTTGGCGAGTTCAAGGGGCACTATTCCTTGATGGCGGTAACGTTTGGACCTTGAAAAAAGATGAATCAAGACCTGGATCTAACTTTCAATGGAAAAAGAACCTTAATACCGAACCATTCAATCCGAAAGGTCAAAGTGATGCGTTTTACAGGCAAATAGCCTTAAGTCCCGGTGCTGGAGTAAGAATAGATTTTACGTATTTTATGTTCCGCCTTGATTTAGGAATTCCTCTTAGATATCCTTATAGTGGAATAGACGGCAGTTACTGGGCAAAAAAAGAAGATCTAAAATGGAAGAATGTTAATCTTAATTTTGGCCTTGGCTTACCTTTTTAGTCTTTTTGCCAACCAAAACCCGAGAATTTTAAAATCATTACTTTCTGATTCCTATTTAATTGCCATTTCTCTATATCATCAGTCGATGTTTTCACTTTTTTGAACTGATACGGAGCTGACAAAAATTGGGTAGATTCAAAAGAATCTAAATCTTCCTGAAAAAAATCTCCCTTTTTTATCCAATTTTCAAAGAGCAAATTTACTAAATCAAATGCTTGAAAAGCTTCTGGTTGAGGAAAAACACCAAGTTCCTGATAAAAGCTTTGCTGAAATTCTATTACCTCACTGTTTCCGGTATTTATGTGATAAGGGGAAGAAACATGGAAATTTAGCATATCAAGAAGTTGAAAATCAACTTTTTCTAAATTTAACCATGGAGATAATCCATAAACAATGATTTCTTTTTTATCAAATGATTCCCTATTCAATTCTTGCATCAGATTATTCAAAAAAACTTCATCTGAGTAGGAAGACAAAATAATCACCAATTTTTCTCTTTTTTGCAATTCAGGCAATAAATTCTTAGCCCAGGTACTTACGTTTGCAGATAACAAAAGGGATTTAGGAAGCCCCCCATCCTTTTGCTTTCCTTTTGATAGAAAAGATGCTAAAAATAATTCGTTCAGTTTTGTATCCGAATCTTTCTGTAATATTAAAATATCTTCAGTTCGTGCGTTTTGATTTACATGATCGACAATAGCTGAAATCTGCGTTTCTATAGTTGGATTAGCCTGATAGAAAAAAGGATTATCTTCGGTTAAATTCTGAGCTGCACTGAAAGGAGAAAACAACAATACACCTGAATTTTTAGCATAATTAGCCAGATATTTGATATTATCTCTGTGATAAGGCCCAATAATCAAAGGTACATCTAAAAATCGGTTATCAGCTAAAACTCGTTTTTGAAGAGAAACAGTATCCGGACCTGAGTCCCAAACTACCGATTCAAACGAAACCCCCTTATTTTTCCACTTTTCCAAGGCTAATTTTGCCCCGGTATAATAATGAATAGCCCACCTACTTACCGAATTATTTATATCGCCCTGACCACCTAAAGAAATATTATCATTAAGAAAAGGAAGTACAAACCCAATTTTCAAGATATCATCTTTAGTTAACCTACCTTTTGCGATGTGTATTTGATCACTTGGAAATTCCTTTGCTACCTCATCAGACTGAATAGGTAGTAACCCATCTGATGGGGCTGGAATAACAGGGAGCGTATCTAATTTTCCAACTAAAATACGAGATTGATTAGCAAAATCAGAAATAGGTGTAGAAGTAACAGAGACTACGGACCTGCTTGAACTACAAGCGGCGGACAGCAACAAAAAGGAACCAATTAAAAAATTCAAGAAAATATTATTCCCACTCAATGGTTGCCGGGGGTTTGGTACTGATATCATAAACAACTCTATTTATTCCCTTAACTTGATTAATTATGTCTGTACTTATTTTACCCAAGAACGAATAAGGTAAATGACACCATTCTGCAGTCATTCCGTCCAATGAGGTTACAGCTCTCAGCGCAACCACTTGTTCATAAGTGCGTTCGTCACCCATTACGCCAACGGCAAAAATGGGTAATAAAATGGTGGCAGCCTGCCAGACTTCATTATAAAGCCCCTCCTCTTTTAATCCATTTATAAAAATAGCATCTGCTTCTTGCAGCAATCTGACTTTTTCAGCAGTAATATCTCCCAATATACGAATACCGAGACCTGGACCTGGAAAAGGGTGTCTGTTTAATATATCCGGGGCTACTCCCATTTCTTTTCCTACCCTTCTCACTTCATCTTTGAACAACATTCGGAGAGGCTCCACAATTTTTAAATTCAACTTCTCTGGTAAACCACCGACGTTATGATGAGATTTTATGGTTACAGAAGGACCGTGAACAGAAACAGATTCAATGACATCGGGATAGATGGTACCTTGAGCTAAATAGGCTATCTTATTATCTGTACTTTCAAGTAACTTAGCCTGTTCTTCAAAAATATCAATAAAAGCTTTCCCTATAGCTTTTCTTTTTGCTTCGGGGTCAGAAACACCTTTTAATACTGTATAAAAATGAGCTTTAGCGTCCACACCAATGACCCTTAAACCCATATCTTTATAACTGTGCAACACTTCTTCGTATTCGTTTTTCCTGAGTAAACCATTATCAATAAAAACACAAACCAACTGGTTTCCAATGGCCTTATGAAGTAAAGCTGCCGCAACTGATGAATCAACGCCGCCACTCAATCCTAA
>Ga0247835_1002267_pt1 | contig 21043 bp, 6 predicted proteins | sample LaCtaG_3_FD_189912 | JGI IMG/M metagenome (GOLD analysis project Ga0247835, IMG submission 189912) | Freshwater microbial communities from meromictic Lake La Cruz, Castile-La Mancha, Spain - LaCruzMarch2015_13.5m | ecosystem: Environmental > Aquatic > Freshwater > Lake | place: Spain: Castile-La... | reverse complement strand
GGCCAGGATGTACATCTGCGTCGCCTGTGCGATCGATTCCATCGTGTCCTGCCGGAACAGAAAATCTCCCCATTCGGTGAGCATGTCAATGTACTTCATTAACACGGCTTTCTGATAAGCAACCGTGCGGAAGCGCGCTACAACGTGCGGTTTAAAAGGCTTCGTGCGCCATTCATCAATGGCAAACTCAAGCTCTGTTTTTATTGCCGGAGTAGCAGGGTTAGAGACGTTATACAACAACGTGTCTATCCGCTGGTTAATGTAGTCGGAATCATGGGTCAGATAAAACGGCTTTGTCACCCAATACTTTTGCGGCGCGTCGCCGTTTAACGCCCCGGTAGGATTGAAAATGTAGTGGAACCAAGTCATCGCCTCTTCAAACCGCTGGTTCTTCGTCAATCGCGTAGCCAATAGGAACGGAACGTGGAAAAACATCTCCCAGTTGTAGGAGCTGTAACTGCCGTCGCTCTGAAAATCGATGTCCTCCACGGGCCTTGGTTCCGGAACCGATGGAGTCGGGTGATATTGAGTAATGGCGGCAAAATCGAAAGAGGATTTTTGTAGTTGGGTATCGCGGTCCATCAACTTTGGAATGCCATGTTTGTAAAGCGTAGTTTTTAGCGGGCAGACCAGTGGATGATACATGTTCATGAACCGCTCGCCATAGTGCCAAAACCAAACGATCAATTCATTCAAAATGGCCAACGCATTTCGGGTGTCCAGCGTGTCGAAAAAATTATAGGCCGTTCGTTTTAACTCGAAATCGCGCTCGCCAGTCCTCTCGTCAACCTTTGTTTTGTAAGCTCCCGGAATTATCACATATGCATGTTTGCTGTCTTCCATGAAGTAAGGAAGAAATGTCCCCACCGGCCACTTGAGACGCCGGTTGTCGAACAGAGTCGAACTCACATGGTTAAACAGCAATTGTAGAATCAGCATAAACAGATCAATTTCGGTAAATTGATGAGGGTATGTTATGCGGAACTTACCGGGCGTGTTTTGCAGCAACGTCCCGTAATCATATAGATGAAACCCGTGCCGCACCGCCAGGTCATCGACGGAGTCTGCATTCTGCTCTTTGTATTTTTGAGCCCGAAGCGCAGTGTCTTTAAAGTCGGGATAGAAATCGTTTAGATAAAGTTCTTTCCACGGCTTCAACAGCTCCGGATAGCCTTTACAGCCCGCAACTTCAAAAATACCGGACAAATGATAGTGATCATATTCACCATCACCATTGTTCTTTATCAGCCAGATCTGATCGAAAGCCGGCACATAGGTGAAAGTATAGTCATTGACTGGCAACGGAGCAGTCGTGTACGCATCGGGTGTCGTGATTGCGTCCTTCGAAACTCGTTTCGGTTGCCAGATGCTGTTTGCTAGCTCGCTGATGGCGATCTGTATCTTTAGCTTGCGTCTCGGCTTGTCGGTTGACTTTTCACCCGGATCGTCGATGTTTGGCACCGTTGATTTGACATCAGGATCAGGCTCTTCGGTGAAAACCGGCCAGACCAAACAGAGCCGGTTGTTTCGCATAAACGCCAGCAAATGGTCGCCGGAAATGTCCAGATCAACTTTTTCCCAGGGCGTCCAGTATTGTTCTTTTTCAAAGCGACGATAGTAATAGATTGCTGGATCGCCCCCCTTCGTCCGAGCAAAAACATGCATCGTTCGGATGTTGACTTGGTACCATGTAGCCATCACTTCCAGAAAAGCAATGTCGTCAAGTTTTTCGAGATAGCGAATAAGAGCCTGTTCCGAGTTGTAATCGTTTAACTCGTTCTGCAGCAATTCATTTTCGAGCTCCTTGAATAAGAATGATTTGTCGTCGCGCAATTCTGCCTCGATCCAATTCTCGGGATAAAGAAATACTTTTCGGTTGGCCTCCCAAACGCGATAATTCTTCATCCATTTCCATTGTTCCCAATTCGGATCGTCTGTCAGATTAGCAGCGGATTTCGGCTCCAAACCCATCAGACACCGCTGAGCAAAAAGCTGAATCGTGCCGTGAGCTTGGACGATTCTTGAGGACGGCATGCACGATTCCATCTCGACATCTACGAGAAAGTGGTCGAACAATCCGTTCTCGTCTTTCAGATTCGCATTCGTTGCCAGTAAATACGCGACCAGCGCGTTGCGCTTCTGAGGACGGATAGCGTCCATTATCTCTTTCAAAGTGCTAAGCCATGTATCCTCGTCATACCTCGCCTTTAATGCCATCCTCGCCGCTGCCGCATCTGCAGCAACCAATACTGGTTTCACAAATTCCTTGGCCTGAGCCAACGTTACGCCCAGCGTCCTCAAATGACGTGCGCACTTATCAACCGATTCCCAGGTTTTTGGGTTGCGATAATTGTTCAACGTAAACACAGGGAATAGATGCGCATCGATCGCGTCAATATCCGTTTTGTCATAACCCGCGAGCACCGAAAAGGCCTCGATCCATGAGTTGCGCAAGGTTGCCGCCAGCAACATATCTGCCAACGTGTAGAATGTGATCGGATTCTCCGCATCGGCCGGATTGGGAACCGGCGTCAACTGCTTCGCGATGTCCAGGATCTTTTTAAAGTCAGCGTAAGTTGAAAATCCAGCTGCAGCTTGTCCCGTTTTGTAAGGAATCCTGTCGAGTTCAAACCACCCCAGGGACTGGTTGTTCTTCAGATGCCATTCGGCGGTGTCGGGCGTGAGTTTAAAAGATTTGATCAGCGGGAACAGTTTGTGCAGTAATCGCACGGCATCATACTGCTGCGGGCATGCTGCCGGTGAAATCGGGCTAGCCGTCAAAACTATGTCTTGCCGTAGTACATCGCCAAGGGCCGCTGTTCCCGGCGCGGGCTGTTTCAGCTTGGCGTTGTTCAAAACGGCGGCAGTCATCTCCATATCCGCCTTGAAGGTTGCCGAAATTGTTTGCGTCAAAATGCCGGTAACCTCGAAATACAGATAGCGTGAGATCGCGTTGAGAAAGGCCTTGACCACGTTTAATTGTGCCGATGCGAGCGCTGCCGCCGAGGGCGCATCCGTCGCCGGTGGCGTTGCGCCGAGAGTCGTGATTCTTGCCTTGATATCGGCGGTTGAAAAGAAATCTGCCAGCTTCGCGTCAACGGATGCGTTTGCCGCAGTGGCTGCCGCGGGCGAAGTGACCGTTTCGATGAACCCAGCAAAGTCTTTTACATCCTGTTCGCTCATGCCGTTTAGCTTCGCAAGCGAATTTGCCAGAGCTTCCTTTTGCTCTATGGCCGGCGGGATAGGGGCAAACGGCGAGGCGTTCGCGGTTTGTGCTTTCTTATACGCAATCTGAAGCTGTTCGAGTATTTGCTTAATCTTGTCATCCTTGATTTCCAGATCAATGAGCGGAGGGTTCTCTGATTCGTGTCGGATCATGAATGTCAGATCGGCAAGTTTCAGAGGGAATTTCGTTGCCTCCTTTGCCTTCTCGATAAACTCAAGCGTCTTCTCCGGCGACTCCGTTACGTCAATCGCGGTTAACTGAGTGAGAATGACGAAATCTTCCGCCTTCAAGCGCAACTTCTTGATCAGTCTCGCAGCGGCAAACAGTCTGCTTAAGTTCTCGAACGAAACGCTTCCGCTCGGCAGGAACGTTGCGGGCGGAAGCAGTTTATCCAAATCCTTTTCCGACAGTTGCAAACCAACGGCAATGGATTTTTGGAGATTCACAAGCAGTTGTGTCCCCGCGCTGACCTTGTCAACCGCCAACCCCTCTTCAATGAATCCGTTCTTTGCCTTGTTGAGAAAAACTTGATGATAGAGCGGTTTCTTGCCGTCTTCCGATAATTCAACATGGGGTAGGAATCGATAAAAGCCGGTCAGTTCATCGAGTTTGATGCCGCTGATCTCGGAGATCTTTAGCAGTGTTGCCGCCTTGATCAGGCATGCGTCGTCAAGCGTACCATTACCCAGTCTCTGTTGCGAAATAATCTCGTCGAGGGTCTCAAAGCTCCATTTCGTTTTCTTTTGCAGACGCAAAAACCGATGAATTCGGTCAAGTACTTTGTTGCTGAGATTAGCGATCTCTTTTTGAGCGGTATCGCAGGTGAGGTCGAGATGCTTGATAAAAAGTTTCTTCGTCGGATCGATGAACTTCAGTTTTAAGAAAAGCACAAGCTCTTTGTACGTCAGTCCGGTCTTGTCAAGGAATTTGCTTACAACCTTGAGTTCATTTGCGGCATCAGCTGCGGCGGTATTCCAATAATCTTGTTGATTTGCTGGTTTGGGGGTCACAATCAGCGATCGCTCGGCATCGTTTAAGCCGAGGTGTTCGGCAGCAATCGACTTTGCGTCAGGTACGCCCGCCGATTGAAGATCCGCCATTAATTCGTGCCGCTTAATGTCAAAGCGCGAGAAATATGCCTTTGCCTCCGCATGAACAAGGTCAAACGGCAATTTGAATGCAAACGATTTATTACTCAGCTCGGCGTAAGCGGCGGTATTGACATACGCCGGAGCAGCGGCAAGTTCGTCTGCCGGCCAAAGCGTTTGGCGCAGACGAAAGATTCGGTACTGATTTGGTCCGGTGCGGATCGCCTTGCAAACAGATTCCTTGTCGCGAACATAGTGCGGCAAGTTTGCGGCCGAGCCCACTGATGTTTCCGTTTCGTGAACCAACGCATTGGGGGTTATGGGTATGCGCGCAGTTTGTATCGCTGTGAAAAGGGCGTTCGAGATTTTTCCTAAGAGTGGGTTGGCTCCATCGGAAAGCGGGCCGGTGTACGCAAATCCCGGGTCGGGGGTAACCGCTTCTTCGAGCAGCTCGCACACCAAGTCGATGTACGGCACCGGCGTATTCGCATTCTCACAGCTCAGGTCAATATCGCCAAGATCGGGACGGCGATCAAACAACGTATCTTTCGCATTTGAGACGCCGTGCGGCGTTACAGTGAGATCACTGACGACTCGCTTGTTCAGGAATTGCAGCAGTTCAACCAGGTACGCAGCCGGACTGTAGACCGATCGGCAGTGTTCGCAAGCGCAGGAGTCCGTCATTTTGAACAGCGATTTGAGGTTTGGGAAATCGTTGCCAACCTCAGCAAGCTTGAGGCTCAGAGTGTTCATACCTAGCGCAGCTACCTCCGCGCCGTTCATAGCGTCCTGCAAGTCGCCAGCGACGAGCATCGCCGCAGTGTTGACCCTTTCAGCTTTTCTATAGATATCCGTCGCTTCTTTCGTTGTCAGACCCGCTGCCGGTGCGATCTCTTTCAAAAAGCGCGCTTGCCCCAGAGCGGTGATGCCTTGCGCCGAGTGGATGTTCTTTTTAAGGAGAGCGTTTGTTTTTCCGTAGTGCGGAATCAGCTTAAAAACACGTTGAATGGACTTTAATTCCCGCCGCATACCTTCATTTTCTTGCGTCGCGAGTCTCTCCTTTTTCACAAAAAGGTCAATGTTTGTTTTTGCCAGGTCAAATTCGGCGTGTTCGGCGAAGAGCGACTTGAGCGAGTTTTGATTTTCAAATACTCTGTTCTTTTCGCGCTGTAGCTGAGCCGCGAAGGCGACGCTCGGAAATTCTTTTTCCATTTTTCGCACCAGCGTCGACGCGTGAAAATCCAACACCTTGTTGTCAACCGACTGCCCCGCGACCATTGCCTTGCTGGCAACATTGGCCAGCAGTTCTTTCCAGTCGGCTTTGTTCATTGCCGCAAGTTTCTTCATGTCCTCCGGCTTTCCGATCTTCTGCGATTTCCTGACCTCGTCAAGCAAGCCTTCGTCAAAACCCAAAATCTGAGCCAACTCCGCAGTCAGTCTCGCGTCTATCGGTTTGGCTCCCGGAGCCAGGAAATTCGGGTCGGCAATCTGCTTGAACGATGTATCGAGATCCTGCTTGTTCTCGCTCAGGATCTTGGCGATCTGCGTTATTTTGTCGTTCTCAATCAAACTGCCGAGGACAGCCAGCACCTTTCGTGGAAATTCGGTTCGGTAATAGTCCTCAGCCTTTGGCTTGAACATGCTTAGCAGTTCAAAGTTCTTTTTCCAATTCCTTGGTGTCCTGTTGGGCACCAAATTTTCTTTATGGGCCGATGCAACATCGGCTTTCACTGCGGTCGGGTCCAAAAGTGAAGCATCAAAAAGCAACACGTTAAGATCGGTATTCAGATCGATGAAAAAGCGGACGTTAAACGCTTTTGTTATGTCATTTCTTAGCAGCGTGTTTTTGCGCAGCAACGCATAAAAGAAATCTGCGTCGGCCTTCGTCAATGCAGCCAAACTATGCGCGACTGAAAGGTGACCGATCTTCTCCACAGCTATCCCGGTTTCGCGAGAAAGAAAGGTCACGTCGCGGTTCTTTTCATTTTCCTGTAAACCGGTCAGCGGCACTTTATCGAGCAACGGGTTGACCTCGCCAAGTACAAGTTCGAACTCATTCTCCTCTGCAGGCATGGAGCCGTTGATCGTAATGTCGATCGTTTCGCGGTCAGAGGCGTTAAAGACCGTGCCATCTAGCCCAGATTCGTAGTACAGATTTTTGCCCTGCGGGCCGAAGACTTGTACACTCAGATCGGCGCTTTGCTTTTCACCAGATTTAACCATGTCCGCCGAATACACGATCTTGTATTCGCCCTTGGAATCGGTCAAACACTCACCCAACAGGGTCAGTGACCTAATGTCACGGTCGTAAGCCTTTACCAACACCTTCGCCAACCGTCTGTCATTGCCGTCGGTCACCCTGCCCTGAACTACATAATCGGATTTGTCTGTATTTCTCATGGCCCTAAACCTCTCCTATCTGACTCATTGAAATCTGATATATGACGTGACCTCTTCGGACGGCATAACACAAGTGCCAGCTTGCGGATCATAGAATTCAGTTGCATAAACAGGCCGCTCTACCACTCTCCCGCCGTCAGCCGCAATGTCCGCAGCCTCCGATGGTGTTACAAATCTTTTTTCTGACAGGTATCGGGTGCCGATAATTTCTTCCCTTACAGTCGCATGCAAAGCATGGGCTCCGCCTTTCGCCCTGACTAAAGCCGCATAAGTTCCAGGTCTTGGCCGTGGGTCAGGTGGAATAGTCGCAGTAACGCGGCGTGTAGTTCTTCCACGACTATTAAGTCCTTCAAACCCAGCTTCCAAGAAATTGTTGGCCTCACCCGCATTTTCTATGGGCGCCTCTACTCGACTCACAGGCCGCCCCGCTGCTTCCACAAATTCGGTGTTTGTGATCGAAGACTGACCGGGAGTTAAGTATCTGTTTGCCTCATGCGCCCCAACGTCAGCAACACAAAGGTCGCCGCGACAAGTCGGGTTAGTAATCGAGGGACCGACTCTTCTTTCACTGGAACCGATATGAGCGAAAGTGTCCGCTTCCCTAAGAAGCCGCGTGTCAGTCGACAGCATCCGCGTCTCGGTCGACAACATTCTGGCCTCAATGCTGGCGGCTCTGGCCTCCCACAGAAAAGGAAATACATCCAGCGCCAACTCGGCACCGGCCCAAGCTCTGCTCGTTGGTAAACCAATTACGGACTCGCCTGTTAAAAGTCGATTTGCGGGCCCAGCAACCGGAACCAACCCCCCTCCCATTTCCATGCCAATCAAACTAGATGGCGTAGGATTATCTTCAATCGGCGCGATGCGAAAAGTGGCCTCTCGGATAACACCCCCGGTAACTCCGCCTACGCCCCCGCTCGGTGGAGATATCTGGACAACATTGGTGCGAGGACTAATATAAGCACTACCACCAAATACGCCTGTCCACATGGCACTCAATTCAGCGCCCATCTGATCCCACATCATCGCCATCATGATTTCCTGGGCATCCCCACTTTGCCTTCCATTCTTATCAATTCGCCTTGTCGGCGAGTTGCGGCAATACGAGTAGACATTTATGCCGTCTCCCATTCCGATGGGATCGCCGTTAAGCCACCGCGCCATCCACGGAATGTAGTATCGGGCGCCGTGGTATTCGAGGCCCGATTCTTCATCGCGTTCCATGCCGGTGAAGCGGTAGCGTTTGGCGGCGGATTTGATTGCGGTGTTTTTTGCCTGATAAGCGGTGGTGCCATACGGGTGATACTCTTCGTAGCTGATCACGACGGCGTTGGTGTCGAGTTCCATCGCGGCTGAGCCAAGATGGTTGTGCATTTGATAGCGAGTCAACTGCTTTTCGGTGCCGTCATCAACATCATTGCGAGTTTCGACCATGACAAATCGATGTCCCTGATCCATCAGGCTCAAGCTTTCGCGCTCAAGCCCTGCATTCGCTCCGCTGTGCTGTTTGAAAAGCTCGTAACCGGCGAGGTAGATTCGCTCTTCCTTACGTGCTGGCGTTAAGCCTGGACTTGCCGAATTCTCGGTGATCTTGCGGATGCGCTGCCCGCCGCCCTCATATTGGTAGTAGGTGGTTTCTGGCGTGCCGCCGTCGTTGCGCCGCTGCCTGACCGTTCTTACGACCTCCTCCTTAAAGTTCCAGCCGACGTCCTCGAGATGCGGCATTTCTGTAATAAATCCGTGCTGAGCGTGGTGCGAATAAGCATAAGTCTGGGCGCCAATTTGCGTGTTCACCAAACGGTTGTTGTTTGCCTGGTAGGTGTAGTTCCTTGTCCAATTATTGCCGGTCGCTTGATGACGCATACGCTGAATATTTCCGACCGAATCATATTCGTAATCCTGCGCATAATTGCGGATCGCCATGGCGTCGCCCGAATTGATCGGACGAATGAACGGCGCGTCGTTCCAATTGTCTTGCGCGTTAATTGTAAGGGCGGCGTCATTCTCTCTGCCTGACGCGCGGATTAAGCGATAGAGTGCGTCGTACGTGTACTCGCAAAGGCCAGTGACCTTGGCGTTGTCAAAAAACACAACCGGCAGATCCTTGTCCTCGATAAAGGTAATGTTCGCCGCTGCGTCGTAGGTGTAATGCCAATCCTGCAATCGATCGCCTAGTTGCCGCTTGCTTTCCAACCGGTTTAGCCGGAATGTTTCCTTGTCGTAATAGAATTTGGTAACGACATCATTGCCATAGGTGATGCTCTCCCGCTGCCCCTTTTCGTTGTAATCAATATTGTTGATGTAGGTCACAGCCACAGCCCCGCCGGGATGAAGCACGGTTTCGCTGTTCAGTAATCCGGCTTCGTTATAGGCCGGTGTGATGACGCTCCCGTCCGGAGCGAGCTGGCTGGTCACTCGGCCCAATGCGTCGGTTTCGGTCTGATAAGTAAATTCGTCCGGCTCAAGGTCAGCGGCAAGATTGGCATCTATCCAATTGCAGACTTCCTTGTATTTTCGGAATAGCCTGCGAGTCGTCGCTACGGGTTGTCCCCTGAAATCGTATTCCTCAGTTTCCATCAAACCGCCGGTATCATAATGTTTGATCGGTTTACCCAGGATGTTTATCGCCTGCAAAGCGGCTTCGTTTGCCCGGCCGGGCAGCAAAAGGTTTTCTCCATAAATCGTCCGGTCAAAGATGTTGTCCAGCAGCGATGCCCCGTCGCCGCCGACAACTTTGGAGTGCGTTGGGCGATGCAGCGGGTCGTCATAAAAGAATTGAAATTCGTGGTTACGTTCGTCCCAAGTTCGCTGCGGTTGTCCGAGGACATTTTGTAGCGTCCAGCGTTGCCCCGCGTCCATACTCTGCTGGTAACACGGGCTACCGAGCATGTCATATTTGTATGCCATGACAACATTGCTGCGGGCATCAGTAACACTCCTGAGATTTCCTTCGACGTCGAGTATTGTCGAAGTCCGATAAAAAAGATCACCGCCAAGCAAGTCTTTATTGTGCTCGACTTGCAGCACTTGCCGTCCCAGCGTGTCGGTGTGAATTACGGTCGGCGTATCAGCATGCATTTCTGCTTTTTCGGCAGACAGCTTTTCCCTAGCCGGATCCTTCCCTTCGGCCGCGAGCTTTGCATCGATCAGGCGATTGATACGATCGCTGTGCCATTGTGATTCGAGGATCGTATCGTTCTGGTCGTAAACCCGCTGCTTCCACGAATCAAATTCTGTCCGTGCAATGGTCTTATCGGGAAACTCCGTCTTGATAACTCGACCCATTGCGTCGTAATAAACTACCGGAGTGACGCCGGTCTCGACCAACTCTTTCAAATCCTCATACTTGTGAGTCGTCGAAAAATACGGCTCGTATTGTTTGACCGGATTTCCTTTGTTGTTCAGAACAGTCCGTCCGTTTCCGATCCACCTAATCTGTCGTGGAACCGCCATTGCAGTATCAACATCTGCAATCGCATAAGTGTTGTCCGCATTTAAGGTTACCTGTTTCGCTTTGCCCGGTTCGGCCTGGACCTTCTTCATCACAACCCCCCCCAGTCCGTTTGAATACTCAAACGAGATTTGAACCGGCGAATTTGGATTGTCACTAAAGTGCTCTTCACGCAATATCGAGCCGACAACAGACGGCTGTGTACCTCCAGAGTTTAGATGGGCATGGAGGTCATAAACAAATCTTGCCGTTGCATTTTTCAGGAGAGCTTTCCCGGCAGCGGTTACCTGATTCGCGGAAACAGCTGCGAAGAAGTTCCCGATCATTGCTTCGTCTGCTGGAGTTGAAAATTCAGAAAGACCGGTTAGGTCGTCAGCCTCTGCTCCTTTGCCAAAAACGGCAGTTGCCTTCAAAAAACCAAGCTCGTCGCTGATGGCCTCGGAAATATTTCCGTTTACATCTCGGAGACGACGGGGCGCAAGCGTGCGCATATTGAACGCCAAGACCCGCGATCGGTTTCCAAGCGCATCTTCGATCTCTTCGACAAACAAGAAGTAATCGGAAAAATAGCTGACCTTCGTGATCGAGCCGTATGGATCTGTAAATGAAACCGGCATGAAAAAGCGGTTTTCGGCGGCGCTCAGCGTCTCGCCCGCCGAAACGTATTGGACCGTGCCCGAACGTATCCACCAGTCATTGTCCCCTTCGCTGTGAGTCAACTTTCCTTCGAGCATCAGCGCCGTATTGACCTTGGTTCCATAAAGGTCGCTTAGAAGAGGCAGAGTGTAGGCCAGCTGGTAACTTTCAAATGTGATTCCTCTTCTCGCGAGTTGATGCAACGGCAGCGATGAATTCAGTCCGTTGTTATAAAAGGTCGTTCTCACGTGTTCGACAAGGCGCTTTTCAGGCGATCCGAATGGCGGATTTCGTTCAAAATCGTGGTATTCGACCTTCGTTGCAGCCTCGAGAATGTTCGCAAAATCGCCCAGGCTGTAAATTGCTCCTGATCTTGCGACACCTTTTAGCTCATAGGTTTTCACCTCAGAAGGCAGTCGCAGGCGGTGGTCATCGATCGAAGAAACATCGTTTGTAAACTTGGTTTCCGTGTAAATGATGTGGGTCGTGTTTTGTGCCGCTTGGGTTTCGGCGGGAAGTGCGGCATCTACCAACATCCGCGGGTAAACGACAGACGCCGATTCGAGAATATTTCCATACTCATCGAGCTTCAGATTTAGACTGTGCGATATTCGAGGATCATTCGGGTTTCGCTCATAGCTGTAACTTAGCGACTCGCTCTCTTTGACCGTGAAAACCGCATACTTGTTGTTTCCCTTGGGTTGCAGCAGTTCGATCAAGCAGTTATGCGTCGCCACCGTGAAGGGGGTCATTTCTTTTTTTATCTGGTGAGGCGTTGCACCGGTCAGCGGAGCATCTTTCGCAAACGTCTCGACGCGCAAACCCATGCTCTTGCAGGCGCGAAACGCTTCCCGCAATTCTTGTGGGCTCAATTCAGCGATCAACGATGGATCGATTCCGGGAGCTGCGATTAGCCGGGCATCCGGCAGACTTGTTTCAAAATGAGCAACGGGAAAACCCTTCTTCGCTAACTCTTCAAACCAGTACTCCTCGGAATACTGGCCGAGAATAACGTCCTTCCGCAGGAAGGCACCGGTGTGAAACCAGGATCGCGTCAAAACCGGCGCTTGATGCAATTCAGCGTCAACAATATTGGTCCCGGGGCCTTTAGCCCAGTGTTGGAAATGCTCCGAATCCGTTTGTTCAACCATACCAAACCCTCGGAACTCTCTCTCAGCATGATCGAAGTAACCGTGATGGTATTTGTAGGACGAGACGAACCGATAACCCGAAATCGCATCCCTTGTCTCGGTTTGTTCAACACAATGCACGGGAAAATGAAGTTTGGTGATCCATGGCCTCCCGGCATTTTTGTCTTCCAAATAAAATTTAGTAGACGGAGCATATCGAAAAGACACTTCCTTACCCAGATTATTCTTGTATCCGGTCATCAAATGGGGCTTTTTGCTGTTCATCAGATCAACATACCGCAGCGGTGCCAAGGAATGCTTGCTGAGATCGCTAGACCAAACGATGCAGGCAACGCCATTGCCAAGTAAATCAGTGACCGTGACACTCGAACGATTGGATATTTCCGGGAACGATTCAATTTCATAGACCGGTCCCGTAAATGAGTTGCCGCTCAGATTCAACCAACATGTAACCTTGTTTTTTCCAAGATAGATGACGTCCGCCGTTCCCGATCCGTCGATGTCGGCAATCTGTATCCCGGCTGGATTGAATGAGTCGGGGTGATCAAAAATCGGCGCATTGTCCATCGCAACTTTGGCGCCAAATCTGCCGTAGCCGAGATTCGGCCAATAGCAAACCTCGCCGTTCCTGATCCGCACGATGTCGGTCAGACCATCCCCTTTCATGTCGGCCAAGAAAATGCTCTGTGTCAGGTCGGAAAAAAGCACCTTCGGGCCGACTTCCTCGTCACGAGGCTTGGTTGTTTTCTTCGCTGGGGCAAATCCTTTTCTCCCTTCCGATCTGTACCAAGTAAAGACTTGCTCTTCACTGATCAGGACATCGGCCATTCCGTCCCCGTCCAGATCGAGCATCCTTGTGTTGGCGTCGCGCAGATCGATGGTTGGCCAAGCGGCAAAACGTTGAAAGCGCGTCCATTCGTTATCATCGTTCATCTCAAAAAAGCCCTTGGGCTCATTTGTGTAATTGACCAGTTGCTTTTGACCATCCGCATCCAGATCTGAGAGCTGCAGCCCACTGCCAACTCCCGCAAAAGATGGCTTTGGAGAGACCATCTTGGCGCGCGCAAATCTGCCGTTTCCCAGGTTATGTTTGTAGAACCAACTGCCAGCGTGCTCTTTCAAAATGCCTGCCAGACCTTCGTTAAAGAGATCCGTAAACTGATAGGCTGAGTCCCCCAACCCACTCGGCGAATGCACGATGTCATCCGCGCCGATGGTTTTAACTCCTTTGCTCCATTCGTGCTCCTGGTATGTAAACTCGAACGGCGGCAGGCGTTTGTGGGTGTAGGTTCCATCCGCCTTCTTTATATATCCTGTGTTGACAAACGAAGTTAGAAATGTGAAATCTTTCTGAGTGCTTGTATCAAAACCAAAGTCAACGGACCTCACCAATGCCGAGCCTCCGGGGAGCTCGTTGAAGAAGTGGTAAAGCAATACGCGTTTGCATAAACGCGTGGTCCTGATCTCAAATCCCGGTTTGTATTCTGAATAAGCGTCGGGACGAAAATCCCAATCCTTGATTGGAGCGCACGGAGCCGCCAATTCATGTTCACCATAGTCCAGCGTGAGTTGAAACAGAAAATCGGAGTCGACGTTAAACGGATCATCTAACCTTTTGTAAGGAGTCTTGTTCCCATACAAGACGCTTTTCAAGTACAGATTTGTATAGGTGATGTTTCCAGCAGTAATTCGATTTCGATTGTGAAGAAGGCCCGTGTCAAAACCCTTGTCGTCTTCTCGCTTGTAAATGTACTTGATGCAGTTGCCTTTATCGTCAAACGAAAATTCCGGCAGCCATTGATAAATCCGCTTAGTATCCTTCGGATCGAAGATTCTTGAACCGGTCGTCCAGCCAAACAATGTGGTGAAATTTTCCTTGGTTATTAAACGCCACTTCATTTCTGACGTGGCTTTATGCTGCCATCGCTCGATTCGGGCAAAAAGCCCCTCGATCCGCGGCTTGAAATACCTTATCCGAAAATTACCGTCCGGAGAACTTTCCTCCCGGATAATGTAATCCCCGTTCGGGTCGACGCTAAAACTGCCGTCAATTTCTTTTTGAAACTCGGGCACCAGGTCTTCGGCTTCAGAAAAAAGAAAGGTGTCAGACTGAACGGCATCATAATATTGCGGTAGTTGCTTGTCTGTCTTTCGCTTTATCGACGGCAAGTCCAGGCTCCACCCCAGCCCAACCGTGCCATTGCCCGAGCCGGAACTGTAGGACAATCCCAGGCTCGGCGTTGCACCTCTTGCTGGGGATAAAGGAAACGGTATTGAAAACGACGCTGTCCCGTTTACCGCATTGACCGAAAACTTCTCGTCGACGCCTTTGATTGCTCCGCCGCCTTTTGGAAGGTTTAGAGAGGGCACTTCTATCGCGTTTGATTTCGTTTTGCCGCGGTCATTTCTCAGAAAATCAGGCGTTGGGTTTTTTTCCTGCGTTACTTTTTCCACGTTAGGGAGCTCCAGTGTTTTGCTGAACCTTTGCCTTCATGGCGCATATCCATGAGCCCGCGCAAGCTCAAGAGGCCAAATGACTAGCCCAGAATTCGGCCTTAACAACTCGAAACATTCTTTGGGGTCTACTCCAGTATAGGAAATCCAACACCGTTGGTTGGCCTACACTGGCCTAGACGCGCAACATTTTGGCAACAGTGGCTGCGCGTGTCAAACACTTGGGGAGGTTTTTCGTTGTCCGTTGCGATGACGTTCAAGGAGATGCGAATTTGGGCGAAGTGGGATCGCTTTCTCGGTTTGGATTCGCCGAAGGTCGGGCATCCCATGGGTTTTGTGGCGTTGCATTTTCGTTAGGCATTTTCGGATAGGGGCTCTATCCCCGTGGCTTTTCCCAACCCTCCCCGTGGCTTTGCCCAACCCCAAGTAAGTGCTGCCCTCAATACTCGATAACGACCATCGAGTGAACGGCAATGGGTGGCACCTGTACTTCAAGAAAATCTCCGGTCGGGACGACGCTCAGTTCCACTCCCTCGGGTTCCAAGTGCACTCGTTTGGTCAACTTGTTGTTCCATCTCAAACGGATGCCGCCAACAGGAACGGCTTCCTCACGCAAAGGAACATCGACCTCAGGTAATCCATGTCCGTTGCTGCTATCCAAACCATTAAACAAATGCACAATCGTTCGCTCTCCTTCGGAATCTCGCTGGCGGAAGAATGTACTTTGGATGCACATTGGCGCGACGACTTCGATTTGGGGCAGTGACCGCGCGGCCCATCTCATCGCTTTAGCAAAAACGATGCGTTGTTACGGATAGCCATAACTAAAATTGGCGGCGTCAAAACCTGCAGCCATGTACACTACTCTTCCTTTGCCTTGTTCCCCCATAACTACAGAAGGAATCGGCGGCTTGCCTTCTGGGAACATAAACATAGCGCGTTGCATCGGCGGGCGAGAGTCACTCATCAGCACCATCGGACCTTTGAAGCTCGCTTGCACTCCATTTGCGACCAATTTCAAACGCGGATCTGAAATCAATTCGCTGGTTTGCAAGTCGCCTGCTCCCCAACGCATCTCAGCAGCTCCCTGCCGGTTTGCCCAATATTGTTCATCGACAACAATCGCAAAGTTCGCATCCAGTTCAGATCGCTGAGCGGGAGCTTGCGGCCTGCCTAGATAGTCAACACCGAACAGATCGGCCAAGGCGAAATTCGAACGTGGATGCCCAAGTTCATCGCAAAGAGACGTCTCACAAGTCGCCACAAGACCGCCGCCATTCTGGACAAACTGGCGAATCGTTGTGACCTGAGCATTCGAGAGTGCTGCCGCATTTGGGAGCACAAGTACTTTGTAACTTTCAAGTCGGTCCGATCGCAAATCTTGGTCCGTGATGAGTGTCACCGGCAAATGCTCCTCAAGCCCAACTCGAAACACACCCAGCGCGTGGGATAGAAACCGCTCCATAACTTGTCCACCCGCGTAAAACTGGCGTGTCTGCTCGCTTACCAGCAATGCAGCCCATGGTTCGGATACCGCGCGAGTCGTCCATTTTTTTCGCCGCCCTATCTCGCGAATCGTCTCGTCACCAGCTTCTTTGCTCGCACCACTTGGCAGAGCAAGCGGCGTCATGGAGCCGTTCGTCATGGCCTGCATGCAACGCACAAACAACTCGTGCCGAGGAAAACCCGAGCCGCTGTAGGGGTTGCCATGTGAGATAATGTACGGCTCGCTAGCGCCGGTTCGACCACCTGTCACTGCTCTTACATAGGCGGCACCAAAGGACGGAACCACACTCGAACCTAGATTCACTTCGTCCAACCACCACTCTTGAACGGGCGAGTCGAACAACAGATTCATACGCGCTGACATAACCCGGGGGCTTGTCAAGAAGTGCCCGTAGCGTCCCGCGTTGGTGGTCCAAGTGTAAACGGCAGCTTGCGGATTCACTTGCCGCAATCTTGCATGCAACTTGCGATACCAATTTTCCAGCTTGCTGTCGGCCCAAAGCAAGTAGACCTTGTAGTCATCGTTAGCCAAATCGATCTTCGTTGGGAAGTTGCGACCGGTCTCTCGTTGATACAAATCCATGTCATACGGAGTGAATTGGATCATCGGGTGATAGTTTCCGTCAAAGGAGACCCCATCGACTTGATAGTCGGAAAAAATTTCGGCAAGATTTTCGATGAGATAGTCGCCGTACGGGGTATTGAGGCTCATGCTTCGCAACGCAATCGTCTCCGGCTTCGTCAGGTCCAAAAGCGGATCGATCGGCTTTTCATCTAAGGTAAGTTTGTTGCGCCATTCCGGATGCTGTTTAACAAACTCAACAGGCGCATACGGAGATACGCCGATGACCACACGCATCTTGTGCCCTCGAATCCGCTCAAACGCCGAACGCATCAAGGCGCTTTCTTTCGCGTCAACCCCAGGCCCGCCATCGCGTTTTAAAGGAAAGTAAGGCTCTGGGCCGCCGGTGTGAATGACCGTAACTCCGAGCCCCGCTAATTCGTCGATGTAGGGAAATGTAGCCGGATTCGCGAAATCGTTAACAAACGCTTTTTGCTGTCCTTCGTATACCCAATCCGCTGGTTCGACACCTTGAAAATCCCGATCTTGGGTATACCAATTCAGCGAGTAGAGCGTTACCGGTCCTTGCGTTAACTGAAATGGAAGAAACGCAAGCGCATTGCTGCTCAAAAGCAACGACAAAAATACAAAGAGACGAGGAAGTATCATAGGAAAGTATTGACTAAGGAAGGCTATTGAGCAGAAGCAGTTAAGGCGGCTACCAGTGTAGCACGTACTCTTAGGAGTTCTTCTTGCAGCATGTTTCAGCCGCAACGCGGCGCAATGCGTTAGCGCAGGGCAACGCCCTAGGATCGCTTCGTCATTTCATCAAGCCCTGAAGGCCTGAAGGGGCGGCACAACCATCGTCCCGCCCTTTCAGCCTCAATGGGCTTGGGAGGATCTTGACCATCGAACACAGGGCGTTGCCCTGGTCTATCCCAGTTCGCCTCCTTGGCCCCTTGGGGCTGCGGATGCAGGCGAGAGGGTTGGGTTGGCCTCGTCAGGTACCTATGAGTGAGCTTCCCACTGGTCCGTCATTCCCGCGTAGGCGGGAATCCTGTCATCATGCGCACTCCACTGGATTCCCGCCTGCGCGGGAACGACTTGTGCGTCGGGTAGCTCATGCATTTTCGGAAAGGGGCTCTACCCGGGCTCTACCCATGGCTAGGCAGAATCGTCGCAATGACTTTGATCCGAATGAAGTTGGCTGTTTCCCACTCCGTGCAGGGGGAATGGTAGGTGGGTGGCCCCGTTGGGTGGGGTGCCCCTTAAACTCCCAGTAGCCAGACAGTTGCTCAAGAGACAACGGATCTAGGTCTCTCTTGATCGGTGAAACCGAAGCGTTTTCCACGAGTCAGGCAAGCACATTATGAGCACCGTTAAGAAAAAGAGTAAATCGACAAAATCGATGGGTTTTCCCACACTGATGTTCGTGCCGGTATCGCTTGACATTTTGATTGGCTGGAAGCAGAGGAGCAAAATAAAAAAGGACTTCGTGACCCACTTGGGTACCCCGCGACCTTGGGCAAGAGAAAACCCAAGGCCACCTAGCATGATCGCAGCGACACAAAGAGCATAAGCCATGAAAAAAAGACGTAATGTCATTGCATGGAAGAAGTGATTAAAGACTACCATGGAGACAAGGGCGATCAAACCTGCCCCTACAAAAATGAGAACGCACAAGGCTCGAGACCAAAAACCAACGACTGGTGTTTCAGAACTCACGATGGACCCCCAAGCGACAGACTACAAACGACGGCGAATCAACTTTTAAAGGACGTACACATCCGTCACGAGCGATGAGAGTACATTATCGAGTTTAGACCGCCAAAAATCGCTCCGCGATCAAAATTAATCAATGTTTCACAAACACCTCAGCCCCACATGGCATGTTTGTGGGGAATAGTAGATGGATGGCCCCGTTAGGTGGGTTGCAAGGGAACGACTTGTGCATCGGGTGGCTCATGCATTTTCGAAACAGGGCTCCACCCATGGCTAGGCAGAATCGTCGCGATGACTTTGATCCGAATGAAGTTGGCTGTTTCCACTCCGTGCAGGGGAATAGTACGTGGGTGGCCCCGTTAGGTGGGGTGACCTTTCAACGCCCATTAGCCAGACAGTTGCTCAAGAGACAACGGATCTAGGTCTCTCTTGATGGGTGAAACCATCGCGTTTTCCACGAGTCAGGAAAGCTCATTATAAAAATCGTTCAGTAAAAGGAAGAAATAGTAGGTGGGTGGTGCCGTTAGGTGCGTTGCCCCGTTAGGTGCGTTCCGTGGCTTTGCCCAACACGAAGTAAGTGTTGCCCTCAATACTCGATAACGACCTTCGAGTGAACGGCAATGGGTGGCACCCGTACTTCAAGAAAATCTCCGGTCGGGACGACGCTCAGTTCCACTCCCTCGGGCTCCAAGTGCACTCGTTTGGTCAACTTGTTATTCCATCTCTAACGGATGCCGCCAACAGGAACTGCTTCCTCGCGCAAAGGAACATCGACCTCAGGTAATCCATGCCTTTGGTGATCTTACGACTTAGGTTTTTTAACGATCGCACGCTCAATCTCCGAGAGTTTCGGCTCGGTTCCACCACGAGTTTTTGACATGAACTTCAGGACTCGTGCATGTAATTGTTCCTGATCGATACTACTAAGTCGGTTGCCCATTATCGCCAACGTCTCGGCTTGAGAAATCGTGGCTGTTTTAACTTCCGGCACCATTTAACTTCCGACCAAGAAAAGTTTGGAAAAAAAGCAGTTCGCGAGACCGTTCGCTTCGACAACCTGTCCAGGGAAATGGCTTTGTTGATCTCAGACCGGTTGGGTGAAGATAGGGCCGATGCAAAATGCCTCAATATTTTTCTGCGAAAAAAGCCTTCTTGAATATATAGCTGTTGAAATTGGAAACGTCCCTTTCTAACCTGATTACGAGTTTACCCAGAATTCCAATTTATTTTCGGGTGTTGTTCCTCTCTTGTTTCCCCAGTAAGGTCATTTTGATGGCGATCCGCAGACTTCCACCGATCCAAAACATATTAGGTATCATTGACAATTCAGCACAGCTTCCTGATCGCGGCGCAGTCGGCGACGCATGGTATCAAGAAGAGGCCGGCCTGCTCTGGATCTGGGACGAGACCCATGATCGATGGATCGACATCGGTCGAACTCAGGCAGGCCTTGCCGGACTCGCGAAAGGCGCGGCGATCGGAGCGGCAGGATTGGCCGGCATCGAGGGGCTTCGGGGGGGCCGCGGCGAGCAAGGACTTGTCGGACAGGATGGGCGATCTGGTGCGAAAGGCGAAAAGGGAGACCCCGGGATCGCAGGGAAACCCGGCCGCGATGGCGTCGATGGCAAGCCAGGCCCGGTCGGTCCGAAGGGGGATAAAGGGGATAAGGGTGATACCGGGCTCCATGGGGCAGCTGGCGTTGATGGGAAGATTGGCCCGAGCGGCCCGAAGGGCGAGCCTGGGAACGACGGGAAACCCGGCATGGCAGGTGTGATCGGCCCCGCCGGCCACGACGGCAAACCTGGCGCCAATGGCCGCGACGGCATCGATGGTAAGCCAGGGCCGGCCGGGCTGGACGGAAAAGCCGGCGTCGATGGGAAAGCAGGACCTGCTGGCCCAGCCGGTGCTAAGGGAGAGAAGGGGGACCCGGGCATCGCGGGCAAAGATGGCATCGCGGGCAAAGATGGCAAGGCAGGTCTGGATGGAAAAGCCGGCGTCGATGGTAAGGCTGGACTAGCCGGCCCAGCCGGTGCTATCGGCCCCGCCGGAGCTAAGGGAGAGAAGGGGGACCCGGGCATAGCGGGCAAAGATGGCATCGCGGGCAAAGATGGCAAGGCAGGTCTGGATGGAAAAGCAGGCGTTGATGGGAAGGCTGGACTAGCCGGCCCAGCCGGTGCTAAGGGGGAGAAGGGGGATACGGGCATCGCGGGTAAGGATGGCATCGCGGGCAAAGATGGCAAGGCAGGTCTGGATGGAAAAGCCGGCGTCGATGGGAAGGCTGGACTAGCTGGTCCCGCCGGAGCTAAGGGAGAGAAGGGGGACCCGGGCATCGCGGGCAAGGATGGTAAGGCAGGTTTGGATGGAAAAGCCGGCGTCGATGGGAAGGCTGGCGTTGCTGGACCTGTTGGACCTGCTGGACCTGCTGGACCTGCTGGACCTGCTGGACCTGCTGGAATTGCGGGCAAGGACGGCAAGCCCGGTGTCGACGGGAAGGCCGGCGTTGCTGGGCCGATTGGTCCTGCGGGCAAGGACGGCAAGCCTGGTGTCGACGGGAAAGCCGGCGTTGCGGGAACTGCGGGACTTGCAGGTAAGGACGGCAAGCCAGGCGTCGATGGGAAAGCCGGCGTTGCTGGGCCGATTGGTCCTGCAGGCAAGGACGGCAAGCCCGGTGTCGATGGGAAGGCCGGCGTTGCTGGACTTGCGGGCAAGGACGGTAAGCCAGGCGTCGACGGGAAAGCCGGCGTTGCTGGGCCGATTGGTCCTGCGGGCAAGGACGGCAAGCCTGGTGTCGACGGGAAGGCCGGCGTTGCTGGTCCTGCGGGCAAGGACGGTAAGCCAGGCGTCGAC
>Ga0247835_1002241_pt1 | contig 21364 bp, 21 predicted proteins | sample LaCtaG_3_FD_189912 | JGI IMG/M metagenome (GOLD analysis project Ga0247835, IMG submission 189912) | Freshwater microbial communities from meromictic Lake La Cruz, Castile-La Mancha, Spain - LaCruzMarch2015_13.5m | ecosystem: Environmental > Aquatic > Freshwater > Lake | place: Spain: Castile-La... | reverse complement strand
GGCCTTGATCATAATCCCGGCCAGCGGCGTGCGTAGTCAGGGCTTCCAGCCCTGACGGTGTCAGGCCAAGATGGCCTGACTACGCACCCGGCGAGCCCAAGCGGCCGGAATCTTGATCGACGCCGCAAGAGCCCCGTTGGCTTAACCGCAACAGTCGCGCAGCGACGCGGTGGGAGCGGCTTCAGCCGCGACGGGGCCGCGCTGGTCACCGCGGCCCCGCATCACGGCCAGAGGCCGCTCCCACGCACGACTTTCATCTCCTACCCACTGAAAAAGCGAGTTACAAAGTGAAAGTTCACTACGACGATGAAGTAGATGCTTTGTATTTGGGTCTTAGTGATCAGGAGCCGGACGGAGTAATCGAAATGGCTGAAGGAGTCAATCTCGATACGACTGAAGACGGAAAAATCACTGGAATAGAGATACTGAAGGCATCGACGAGGTTCAATATCGATACGATATTGTCTTACACTCTTGAATTAGACAAGAGCATATTGAAAACAAAGGCGGCCTGACAAACCGCCTCGATAATGAGTATTGTGGCGGTTCCAATTCAAACCCCTACGGCTCAGGCTGTGTTTGTAACCGACGACACACTCACTATTCCATTCTAAGGTTCTACGAGAAATGCCGGATGATACACCACCTCCCCGGTGGGCATCTCACCGGCCAGCAATAGGCAGACCACGTTCTCGTCAGGTACGCCATGCCAGGCTACGCCCGGATACTGCCTGAATCCGAAACGGCCGTAGAAGGCCGGGTCGCCGACCAGAACACACCCGTGGGCGCCCCGCGAGCGTAGTACCGCGACACCGGCTTCGACCAGTGCGCGTCCGATCCCCGCGCCTTGGCGGGCTGGCTGGACTGCCACCGGCCCGAGCAGAAACCAGCCCGGCAACGAGTCGCCGATCGCTGCGGCCGAGAACGCGATATGGCCCACGACCTCGCCGTCACACTCGGCGACCAGCGACAACACCAGGGCCGCGGCCGCCCGTAATGCCTCCACAATCAGATGTTCTGTCTGCCGACTGTAGGGGTGATCCTGGAAGGCGACGATGTTGACCTCGCGGATGGCATCGAGATCGCGATTGGTTTCTGGGCGTACTATCACTTAAACCTCGGCATTGATCATAACTCCGGCCACGCGCCCTTGCGGCAACCCGTCGCGGCCTGGGGATGTCACGCCCTTTCAGGGCTGGGCTCCTTTACAACAGGCCACCCAGGGCGTTGCCCTGGGCTGGTATGTCGCGCCCCTTCGGGGCTTGAGGATCGCGGCGACGGGAGGCGCCCCCGTGCGGGATCAAGGCGTCCGGGCGGGAGCACTGACCCCAACGGGGTCATACATACCAGCCCAGGGCAACGCCCTGGGTCGACCGCGGAGATGATCTTAGCCCTGAAAGGGCGTGACAAATCGCGACCCTGATCATCGTTCCAGCCGCCCCGGGCCGGAGTCCAAGGCTTCAGCCTTGGATGTACCAGACCGAGGCTGAAGCCTTGGACTCCAGAAGATGGCCGCTGGCCGGAACGATGATCGAGGCCCGATCCGTACTTGAGGCCAACCGTGGCGCCCTAAAGCCGGGATCACCAGGCGGCCTCGATCATATCCCGGCCTCTGCGAGGCCCGTGGTCCGCCCAGCGGACCCTACGGCCCCGCGCCCGTAGGGTCCGCTGTGCGGACCGGCGACCTCTCGCCCACCAGGCGGCGACGGGGACTCCTTACGGGGTCACGCTTGCCCCTTGCCGCCGCGCCGCCGCAGGCCGCCGTGAACGCCGCGCCCCAGGCCCAGCAGGCCGGCGCCGATCAGCCACAGGGTCGGGGCCGCGGGGACCAGTTGCTCCTGGTAGCCCGGCAGGTCGCTGAACGGGATGCCCACGACATAGAACTGGTTGGGTCCGGCCTCGGCCGGCAGAAAATCATTGTCGTTGGCGATGAACAGGGTGTGATAGTCGGTGGCGTCGAACACCAGGTCGGGGCCGAAGGCCAGGCCCTCGATCTTGGCCGGGATGGCGGTGCTCGCGATCCCGGCGGCATTGAGCAGTGTCACCAGGTCCACCACCGGCAGGGCGCGCTTGGCGACCGCGGTATTGCCCACCATCGTGAGGTCGGACAACTCCGGCTCATTCATCACGTCCGTGGCCCCGGTGATATCGATCTTGAAGACCTGCTTGACGACCGCCGCGCTCCCGTCGCCGAGACCCTTGCCGTCACGCTCATCGACCAGGAATTCGTGATCGTTGACGGCCACCAGATCGCTCACTCCGGACCCGGTAGTCAACTGATACGCATACTCATGGGTCGCCTGCCCGCTCGCAATGTCGAAGGTTACGATCCGCAGGTACTTGTTCTTGTCCTGAAGCGCTGCCGCCTGGACGATACCGACCAGTGTGTTGCCGTCGGGCGTGATGGCCAGGCCCTCCATCCCCTTGTTCGCGACCCGTCCACTGGTATTGTTGGGGGCGTCCTCGGCGGCCGTGATCGGGCCGAGGGTGGTGACGGCGAGGTTGCCCGGGGCCGCGAAGGTGCGGATGCGCTCGCCGGTGGCGCGGTCGAACTGGTAGACGTAGGGCCCGTATTCATCCGAGACGAAGAGGCTGCGACCATCGGGCGACACGCGCACCGCCTCGGGATCGAAGCGGGCATTGGCGGCGTTGGTGGACCCGGTGCCGGCGAAGTTGTCCGAGCGCCCGGTGAAATAGTTGACACCCGACGCGTTCTGCGACGGCACGCCGCTGCCCAGCGTGTAGCCCGAGCCGGTCCCCAGGGAGCCATCCCCGTAGTTCAGCGGGGTCGCGCTCCACATCAGTTCAAGTCGGGGATTTCACCGGTCGCGAGATAGACCACGCGCTCGGCGATATTAGTCGCGCGATCGGCGACACGCTCGTAATAGTGGGCGATCCAGGACAGGGCCAGGGCCGGGCCGGCGCGGCCACGGCCGGGTTGTCCCGGATCAGGTCGACGACGGCGTCGATGGCCGCACGCTGGAGGGCGTCTACCTGATCGTCCCAGGCCGCCACGGCCCGCGCCAGGGCCTCGTCACCGCCCTCGCGCGTGAAGGCGCGCAGCGCGTCCCGTAACATGCCCAAGGCGGCATCGCCCATCTGCGCGATGCCGGCCGTCAGGTTCCCCGGCAGTTGATCCCACTTCTCACGAAGCAGGATGCGGGCCCGATCGGCCGCGTAATCGCCGATCCGCTCCAGTTCCGCCACCAGTTCCAGCGAGGCGGCGATCCGGCGCAGGTCCGAGCCGGCGGGCTGGTACGCGGCCAGCGCCAGCAGGGCCTCCTGCTCCAGGACCACCCTTCAGAGCCCTTAGCTTATCGGCATCGTCTTACGGTTTGGTTACCGTAGGCACACACCGACAGGTTACCGTGAAAGGCGCGCGGCGACGCTGTGGGAGCGGCTTCAGCCGCGACGGGGCGTCGCCGCTGACCGCGGTCTCGGATCGCGGCTGCAAGCCGCTCCCACAAAACAGACTCCGGCCACGCGGCCTGGGGGCCGCTCCTACGCCGTAGGAGCGAAAAGGGGTCAGATCCCTTTTCTTTCATCATACACATGTGAAGCAAGAAAGAAGAGTGCCATGACTAGCTTGCTTGAGAAAGCCTTTGACGTCGCCTCAAAGCTCCCTACCTTAGAGCAGAATATTCTTGCCAGGACACTTCTTGATGAAATCGAATCAGAAAGAAAGTGGGATGAACTCTTTTCTGAATCGGAGGACGTTTTGGCCCAGATGGCTGCCGAGGCTTTGCGGGACGAAGCGCAAGGTATGAAAACGGAACTGGACCCCGATAAGCTGTGATATCAAGAGCGACAGAAACCAAATTGAGTAAACTGTCCCGGAAATTCCCGAAATTCCCCGCGCCAAGGCTGAAACCTTGGACTCCAGTCGGAGGGGACGCGGTCCGCGAGTGCGACCTGGCTTAACGGCAGTGAGGCTTTGCCTCAGACCGACGAGTCGGCCGTGAGCGTAATCCCGGCCATTGCGCTGACGCGGAGATCGCCGGTCCGCACAGCGGACCCTACGGATCGCGGCCTGACCGTAGGGTCCGCTGTGCGGACCGAGCGCTACCGGCCGGAACGACGATCGCGGCCGACGAGGGCGTTGATCATCGCTTCGGCCAGGGGCCGCCTTCTGGAGTCCAAGGCTTCAGCCTTGGTCCTCTACATCCAAGGCTGAAGCCTTGGACTCCGTCCCCGGGGCGCCCGGAACGATGATCAAGGCCCGACTGCGGCACCTGTTGACGGCCGCCGCAGCGGCCCACCTTGGTCGGTTCGGCGCAGTTGCCGATGTCGGCCAGCCTCAGGGCGTCTTCGGCGCCGGCCAGATGCCGATGATGTCGTAGGTCGTGTCGCGCCGGGCGGGATTGCGGATCAGGCTTTGGCGGTAGTTCACCCGCACGCGCAGGCCGCTCTTGAGGAACTCGAGGGCGCACGCGGCGATCTGGTCATCGAGGATCGACATGGCCTGGAATTGATTGCCGGCGTTGCCGAGCTGGACGATCACCTCGTCGCTCTTGAGTACGTTGCCGCGGTGGCTGACCTTGGTGATGTAGCCGATGCGTTCGCCGTCCGAGCGGGTGGCGCCGGCGGACGCCGCGGCCCCACAGCCGCGGGGGGCGGCCTCCGGGTTGACCCGTTTGACCTCGATCACCCTATAATCGGTATCGCCGTTGATGCGGGTCACTTGGAACCAGAGCTGGCGATAATGGATGGCGACGGCCCGGCCGGTGAATTCCTGGATCTTCGCCAGGTCGGAGCGCGGGCCGGAGAAGGCCCAGGGGTTGGTGAACAGCACCTGCTCGCCGTCGTTGACGACCGCGGCGCTGCTGTCGTTGCCCATCAGCAACTCGCCTTCCACCGATTTGAACAGCGGATTGCCGCGCACGCTGACCTTGGACAGGGTGCCCATGCGCCAGCCCTCGGAATAGGTGTTGAAGGGCAGGTAGTCGGACCAGCTCATGGCGATGGCGAGCAGATAGAAAAGCCCTGCCAGTAGCAGCAGGAGCAACGGTAGCGACCACCGCCAGCCGAGTTTCGAGAAGATGCGGAACATGGATGTTTGCTCCCGAATGGGTTTGGTGGGATGGACTCCAAGGCTGAAGCCTTGGACTCCAGGCGTCAGTCGTCAACCCCCTTCTGCTCGGCCATGCGCTGCGCGTCCTCGATCGCCTGCGCGGGAGGGAGGGGCCAGAGCCCGTCCGCGGCGACCGGGTTCGGGCCAAAGCCGGGGAGATCGTCGGCGGCCTCCAAGGCGCCGTCGCGTTGCACGAAGAACAGCCCCTCCGGGCCGCCGGCGGCGCAACGCACGATGATCCGTGCGGTTTCCAGCTCTTCGCCGTAGTCCGCCTCGAAGACGTAAATCTGACCGTCAATCACGGATTCGTAAGCCATGTCGGTTAGGTTCTCGTTGGTTGGGGTTGGGGCCAAGGACCAGCCGGGCGCCGAGACTGTCTTGCCGACACCGCGACCCGCGTCCGGAGCGGGACTATACACCACCCCCAATCGGTTTTTCCCGCTCGGCAGCCGTCACACAACCGTCACGCGTTCTTCATCTTGGACCGCGATACTCTCGCCCACCGGGCTAATCAGCCACCGGATCTGCCACCGCGTGAGTAACCTAGCAATGCGCAAAGCACCCTTCTTGAAGACCGCCGTTGCGGCCGGCTTCGCCGCCCTGTTCGCGGTTTCCGCCCACACCGGCGCCCAGTCCGGCGCCGACGTCAAGCTCAACGGCTCGGGCGCGAGTTTCCCCTTCCCGATTTATTCCAAGTGGTTCAAGGACTTCAGCGCCGCCACCAAGGGCGTGCGCATCGACTACCAGTCCAAAGGCAGCGGCGCCGGCATCCAAGACCTGATCAACGGCACCGTCGACTTCGCCGCCTCCGACGCCGCCATGAGCCCCGAAGAGCAGGCCAAGGTCAAGCAGGGCGTGGTGCTGCTGCCCATGACCGCCGGCGAGATCGTGCTGATCTATAACCTCAAGGGCGTGAAGAATCTGAAGCTGTCGCGCGAGGCCTACGCCGGCATCTTCAGCGGCAAGATCACCAAGTGGAACGACCCGCTGATCGCCGCCGCCAACCCGGGCGTCGCCCTGCCCGACAAGCCCATCACCGTCGTAACCCGCTCCGACTCCTCCGGCACCTCCTACGTCTTCACCGGGCACCTGGCCGCCATCAGCGACGCCTTCAAGACCACCGTGGGCCACAGCAAGTCCCCCCAGTGGCCGAACACCGGCAAGTTCGTCGCCGCCCCCAAGAACGACGGGGTAACCGCCCAGGTCCAGCAGAACGAGGGCGCCATCGGCTATGTCGAGTACGGCTACGCCAAGCTGACCGGCTGGAAGCAGATCGCGGAACTGGAGAACCAAGCCGGCAAATTCGTCGCCGCCGGGCCCGCGGGCGGTGCCGCGGCCCTGGCCGCCGCCGAATTTCCGCAGGGCACCCTGCCGGGGAGTGATGTGCCCGACCTGATCGCCTGGGTCTGGGACCCGGCCGGGGACGCGTCCTACCCCATCGCCACCTTCACCTGGATGCTGTTCTATAAGGATCAGGACGACGCCAAGGCCGATGCCCTGCGCCAGATGGTGAAGTACGGTGCCACCGAGGGCCAGAAGATCGCCGACTCCATGGGCTATATCCCGCTGCCGGCGAACGTGGTGGAGAAGGTCCTGTCCGCATCCGCCTTCATCAAGTAACGAGTCAAGCACAGGTTTAAACGTCGTTGTCGTTGTCGTTGTCGTTGTCGTAATCGTTGTCGTTGTCGTAATCGAAAAAGCGATTCAACTCGGGGTACGAGAGCATCCGAGGTGCCACGACAACCTCGATTACGATTACGATTAAGACAACGACAACGACAACGACAATGACCATAGCGCTAAAGGCATTCGCTAATGAGCTTGTTTAATTTCGGGGACTCCGTGAGCCCGATCTCGGGTCCGCCCAGCGCGCTGGAATACGCCAACGACCGCATCTTCCGCGGGATCGCCTGGGCCAGCGCCTTTATGGTCATCGCCCTGACGGCCTTCATCCTGTGGGAGGTCGGGCGCCAGGCGGCCCCCGCCGTCTATGCCTATGGGCTCGACTTCATCACCGGCACGGAGTGGAACGTCAACCGGGGCGCCTTCGGGGTGCTGCCCGAGATCTGGGGCACCCTCTACTCCTCCCTGCTGGCCCTGGCCCTGGGCGGGCTCTTCGGCATCGCCATCGCCATCTTCCTGACCCAGGATTTCATCCATCACCGTCTCGCGCTGGTCTTTCGCACCGTGATCGAGATGCTGGCGGCGATCCCCTCGGTGGTCTTCGGGCTCTGGGGCATCTATGTCCTGATCCCGCTGCTCAAGCCCGGCGCCGAGTGGCTGCACGACCAACTGGGCTGGTTCCCGCTCTTCAGCACCGACCTGGCCGGCCCGGGGATGGCCCCGGCCGCCCTGGTGCTGGCGATCATGATCCTGCCGACGGTCGCCGCGATCACGGTGGACGCCTTCCACCGCATCCCCTACAAGGTCAAGGAGGCCGCCTACGGCATGGGAACCACCCGCTGGGAGGCGATCCTCAAGGTCATGGTGCCGACCGCCTCGTCCGGCATCCTGGCGGCCCTGGTCCTGGGCTTCGGCCGCGCCCTGGGGGAGACCATGGCGCTCGCCATGCTGATCGGCAACGCCAACCAGATCAGCCTGTCGCTCTTCTCGCCGGCCAATACGCTGGCGTCCCTGCTGGCCTCGACCTTCCCGGAGGCCGGACAGCTCGAGGTGCAGGCCCTGATGTATGCCGCCCTGGTCCTGCTGGCCATCACCTTCCTGGTCAATGTGCTGGGTCAACTGGTCCAGCAATACACCATCCGTAAGTTCGAGGGCAAGTGATGAGCACCATCGACCTATCGGCGGACACCGCCGAGCGCCCGATCCCCCAACTGAGTCGGCAGGGCCTGGAGGCGCGGGCACTCAAGAGCGGCATCCTCACCGGACTCACCTGGCTCGCCGCGGTGCTCGCCGCCGTGCCTCTGATCTCAGTCATCTACATGCTGATGGTGCAGGGCGGGGCGCGGCTGTTCGGGTCCGGGTTCGTGGAGGTCCTGACCGGACTGCCCCCCGCCGGTTTCGAGCAGGGCGGCGGCATCGGCCCCGCGATCGTCGGGACCCTGGCGATGGTGGGCGTCGCCTCGCTCATCAGCATCCCCATCGGCATCCTGGCCGCCATCTACAACGGCGTGCTGGAGCCGCGCAGTTGGACCGCCAATACCTCGCGCTTCCTGGCCAAGGTGCTGACCGGGGTCCCGTCCATCATGGCCGGCGTCTTCGTCTATGCGGTGTTGGTCATCCACTGGGGCTACTCGGCCTGGGCGGGCGGCATCGCGCTCTCCGTCTTGATGCTGCGCACCGTGGTCCTGGCCGCCGAGGAGGCCATGGCCCAGGTGCCCCAGCGTATGAAGGACGCCGCCTACGGCATGGGCTGCACCCGCACCCAGGTGATCTGGAAGGTGGTGCTGCCGACCGGGCTGCCGGGCATCCTGACCGGCGTCCTGCTGGCGGTGGCCGGGGCCGCGGGGGAGTCCGCGCCGCTCCTGTTCACGGCGCTCTTCAGCAATTATTTCATCTCGCAGTTGTCGGAGCCGACCGCGTCGCTGTCGATCCTCATCTACAACTTCTCCGGGATGCCGTTCCCGAATCAGATCGAACTCGCCTGGACGGCGTCGCTGGTGCTGGTACTGATGGTGCTGGGATTCAACATCCTGGCGCGCCTGATCGGCCAGCCCAAGGTCTGATTTCACTGGAAAATGAAACAAGTCCATTAGGGAATGTTCTTAGCACCGTCGTCGTTGTCGTTGTCGTAATCGAGATTATCGTAGCGCCCGGGATTCTGTCGCAAGCCAGTTTGGAGCGCTTCTCCGATTACGACAACGACAACGACAACGATTGTGTTTATTCTTTTGACTCGTTACTAAGGTAACTAACCCATGAACGCAGCAGCAGAGACGATGTTCATTGCCGAGCCCTACCAGGTCGCGGGCGAGGTCGTCATCGAGTGCAACGTGGCCAAGATCTTCTACGGGGACTTCCTCGCGGTGCGCGACAGCGCGGTGCCGATCGAGAAGCAGAAGATCACCGGCTTCATCGGCCCCTCGGGCTGCGGCAAGTCGACGGTCTTGCGCAGCCTCAACCGCATGAACGACCTGATCTCGGTCTTCCGCTTCGAGGGCAGCGTGATGTACCACGGCCAGGACGTCTATGCCAAGAAGGTGGACCCGGTGCTGGTGCGCCGCTATATCGGCATGGTCTTCCAGCAACCCAATCCCTTCTCCATGAGCGTCTACGACAACGTCGCCTTCGGCCTGCGGCTCAACCGCTACAAGGGCGATATGGACGAGCGGGTGGAAAAGGCGTTGAAGCGCGCCGCGCTGTGGAAGGAGGTCAAGGACAAGCTCAAGAACAGCGGGCTCTCACTCTCCGGTGGTCAGCAACAACGCCTGTGCATCGCGCGCGCGATCGCCACCGAACCCGACGTGCTCCTGATGGACGAGCCCTGTTCGGCACTCGACCCCATCGCCACCCGGCAGGTGGAGGAATTGATGCTGGAGCTCAAGGAGCGCTATACCCTGGCGCTGGTGACCCACAACATGCAGCAGGCGACGCGGGTCGCCGACACCACCGCCTTCTTCTCGGTGGACATCTCCAAGGGCGGGCGCACCGGTTATCTGGTCGAGATGGGCCCCACGGCACAGGTGTTCCAGAACCCCAGGGAGCAGCTCACCAAGGAATACATCTCCGGTGAGTTCAGTTGATCCGCTGATGATCCCGATGGCGGCCGGAATGATCGTCCAGGCTAATCACGTCCCCGGGATCACGGGCGGGCGGCAACTCCCCCGCGCGGTCTATCTGGATAGCTTCGCCGGCCGCATCCGCCACTGGGGGCTCGGGGAGGGCCAGTCGTTCGCCGGCGCCTTGGGCTACGTCCCCCTGCCGCCTGCCATGGCCGCCAAGGCCCAAGCGCCGCTCACCGCGGTTCGCTAGGGAATTGGCGCGGCCGACAGGGATGGCAGGGATGGAAGTCTCATTTGGTCCTCTCGGGGATTCGAGCCCGGGGCTCTTGCGTCCCACGGATGGGCCCCCGGGTCCGGCCAAGCCCGCACCCAAGCGCACTGCGAAGCAACAGTTGCGGTTCGACCTTGCCGCCATCGAGCGCGCATTGCGCGCAGTGCAGCGCGACTTCGACCGGATCAACGCGACCCTGGACACCCCCCGCGACCCGCTGAGCGACCGGGTCATCGCCAACCTGTTGGCGGGCTACGCCTATCTCGACACCTTGCTGGCGGACGGCCGCCACCCGCTCACCCTGGGCAATTCCCGGGACCTGCTGCAACTCAATCACCTGGTACTGTGCGGAACCGATGAAGCGGATATTCAGGACTCCGCCAAACACCTGGCGGAGACCGCCGCGCGCTTCTATGACACCGCGGGGCCCGGCGGGATCGGGGAACTGATGAGCACCCTGGCCGCTTACCGCGACGAGCCCGTCTGGCGCCGGGCGGCGCGCGCCTACATTCAGGTGATGAGCCGGCCACAACTCTTCATCGAGGGCAATCACCGCACCGGCGCCCTGATCATGAGCGCCATTCTCGCTGGGGACGGCAAGCCCCCCTTCGTACTCACGGTGAAAAACGCCAAGGCCTATTTCGATCCTTCCACGCTTGCCAAGGACTCGCGCAAACGCAGTCTGCAACTGTTCTGGCGCCGCCCCAAGCTGTGCAAGCGCTTCGCCGAACTCCTCAAGAGCGAGGCGGATCGGGGGTTTCTTAGGCCTTAGGAGAGGTTTACCAATAAGTTAAATATGTCCATGAGGGACTGCTTGTCGCGCCGTCGTTGTCGTTGTCGTTGTCGTAATCGAGGGTGTCGTAGCGTCCCAGATTCTCTCGCACGCCGAGTCACATCGCCTCTTCGATTACGATTACGACAACGACAACGACAACGACAACGAGTGTACTCTTTGTTTAACTGATTTCTGCCTCGTCACTCAGGCCGTGCCGGTTCCTCATGAGCAAACCCCTTCTTCACCCAGCGCAGCCCGAGCCAGGCCAGACCGACGACCAAGGGCACGGCAAGGCCGGTGCCGAGCGTCGCATCAATGGGAGCGCCGCCATGCTCCAGACCCTTGAGCGCGTAACCGACCAGCCCCACCCCGTAATAGCCGATGGCGATGACCGACAGCCCTTCGACCGTTTCCTGAAGGCGCAGTTGGAGGTGTGCGCGCCGATCCATGGATTCGAGCAGCCGCCGATTCTGCTCCTGCAGGGAGACATCCACCCGCGCCCGCAAGAGGCTGGTCAGGCGCGCCGCGCGCTCCGCCAAGTCGGTCTGGCGCTGCTGGGTCGAGGCGCAGGTGGCGATTGCGGGGACCATGCGGGCGTCGAGAAACTCGGTAAAGGTCTGCAAGCCCTCGATGCGTTGCTGGCGCAGTTGCTCGAGCCGCTGCCGGACCATGGCGTAGTAGGCGCGCGAGGCGTCAAAACGGTAGGTCGTGCGCGCCGAGGTCTCCTCGATCTCGGCCGCGAGATGGGTCAGCTCGGCCAGCAGGTCGCTCTCAAAGGCGGGGTCCCCGGAGGTTCGTTGGCTCGACATCCGCGCGGCCAACTGCGCCAAGCGCCGATCGGCGTCGCTGAGCGTGGGGGCCACCTCGCGCGCCAGCGGAAACCCGATCACGGCCAGCGCCCGATAGCAGATGATCTCCAGGATCCGTTTGGCGAGCCGCCCGGCCTGATTCTCCGACAGGCTGCAGTCGCGCACCAGGATGCGCACGAAGCCGTCGGCATTGATCCTGAAGTCCGACCAGATGCGTGCCAGCCCACCGACCGCCTCGGAGCCGATGACCGGATGGCCGTCGAAGAGCGCGGCCAGTTCGCCGTTGCCGCGCTCCGGCATCGCGCAGCCATCGATGGCCATCGCGACCGCAACGATCACCTCGCCGGGCAACTCGCGCAGCCAGTCCGCAGGGAGGCCATGGAGCACGGGTTCGGCAAAGGGGTGCTCGTAGACGCCCTGCTTGCTGAAGGTGTAGGTGACAAACTCGGTGTGACGCTCCCAGCGCACGCGCAGGGGTCCCAGGTCGAGCGAATAGTGGTGACCGATCGTCGCCGGGGGCGGCCGATCATAGTACGCCAGCAGCCGTTTGAGGTGCGCCACCTGACGCTCGGTCCCCTGCTCACCGCACACCACGGCGAGATAGGACACTCGCTCCGGGGCGTGCAGCGGCTCAAAGGTGCGGGCATGGAGCTCGGCCGTGACGGCGTGGCGCAGCGGATGCTCTTGAAAGAATGGCTGCATCATCAACGGGGGATCAGTTGCGCGTCCCTTTGGTACCGCGCCGCTCCTGGTGGTCCTGACAGGAGGCGCAGCGGGCCGCGTTGGGGACACACAGCAGGCGCCTCGCTGGAATCATGCCACCACAGTCGAGACAGGTTTTGCGACCGACGGCCAAGGCGGTATTCTTGCGGATGGCCGCGATCGCCAGTTCAGTCACCTGATCGATACGAAACTGTGCCAGATCGAGTTCGTCGGCGAAGCGTTCCACTAGTGTTGTCTCCGGATGAATGGTCGCTGTGCAGGATCATCGCAGACGGATATGACACCGGGATGACCCGGCGTGTCGGCAACGCTGCGGCAGTTTGGGCAGATCCGTCGCGGCTGAAGCCGCTCCCACCGCGTCGCTGCGCGACGTTTATGGTAGGTCTTTGCAAGCCGGCGGCAGCGCCGCCGTCGCCAGTACAACCAAGGTGATCGACATCGACACAAACTATTGGGTCTCAAACCCGGCGGGGATCACGGCCATCGCGCCCCTGGTACAAGGGCGTTGGCGCCTGACGGAGGGTCCCACCGAGACCCTGAGCCGCGACTACTTCGATACCTTCGACTGGTCGGTCTACCTGGCCGGCGCCACCCTGGAGTGGCGCCGCACAGCGCCGCCGCCGGTCCTGATCTGGAGCGGCCTGGGGCGCGCCGACGAGCCACTGGTGCAGGTCGCACCCGTGGAGCCCGGCTTCCCCGCGCACCTGCCCCCCGGACCGGTGCGGGCGCGGCTGGTCGAAAGCGGGGGGATTCGCCGCCTGTTGCCCATCATGGGCATCCACACACGCGTGCGGCACCTGAACCTGTGCAACGCGGACGATGAACTGGTCGCGTGCCTAGGCATCGAAGAATCGAGCTTCCAGGACCCGCGCAGCGGCAACAGCGGCGACCTGCGAGCGCGCCTGCGCATCCTGCCGATGCGCGGTCATGCGCGCGAAGCCGAAACCTTGCGGGAGGCACTGGCGGGCCTGTCAGGACTCGAACCCGCGGACTCGCCGCTCTTGCTGGACGCCCTGGCCGCCGCCGGGCGACGACCCGCGGACTACAGTTCCAAGCTCGCGTACAGTCTCGACCCGGAGACCCGCGCCGACCTCGCTACCAAAGAGGTTCTGCACGGGCTGCTGACCACCCTGGAGGCCAATCTGGACGGCGCGCGCGCCAACCTGGACTCGGAATTCCTGCACGACCTGCGGGTGGCGACCCGGCGCACCCGCACGGCGCTGGGCCAGGTCCGCGGGGTCTTTCCCGCGGACCAGGTGGCACACTTCCAGAAAGAGTTCGCCTGGCTCCAACAGGTGACCGGACCGGTGCGCGATCTCGACGTCTATCTGCTCGCGTTCGACAGCTATCAGCTGGGTCTACCCGCGCCCATGGGGGCCGATCTCGAACCGCTGCGGGACTTCCTCCAGTCCCGCTATGCGTGCGAACAGGACCTGCTCGTGCAGGCGCTCGCCGCCGAGCGCTTCACCCGCTTGCTGACCGACTGGCGCGCCTTTCTGGAGGCGCCCGCGGCGGCATCGACCACCCGGACCGGCGCACGCCCGATCAAGGACGCGGCAGGCCGGCGGATCTGGACCCTGGTCAGGCGGGTACGCCGGGAGGGTCGCGCGATCGGACCCGAATCACCCCCGCACGACCTGCACGAACTGCGCAAGAGTTGCAAGAAACTCCGCTACCTCATTGAGTTCTTCCAGAGCCTCTATCCCAAGGACCAGGCCCGCGCCCTGCTCGGACCGATGAAAACCCTGCTCGACGCCCTGGGCGGCTACCAGGATCTGGCGGTGCAGGCCAACCATCTCCGTGACCTGGCCCATCGCATGACGGACGCCGGCCAGGCCCCGACCGATACCCTGCTGGCCATCGGCGCCTTGATCGGCAACCTGCTGGAGCGCCGCCGGCAGGCGCGCCAGGCGTCCGACCAGGCGTTCGCGGGATTTGATGACGAGGCCAACCGACACGCCTTCCGGAAGCTGTTTCGCCCCGTCCGCACAGGGACACGGCCACCTGGCAAGTAATTCAGGCGCAACGGGGGTGTCGCTCCTCGGCACGAATGGGCGCGCGCGTGTTCAGCAGCGGTACGTTAGCGTTTCGCCGCGCTGCCCACCGGTCCGCAGGGCGAATATGACGTTTTGATGACATCCCTTTTATTTTCCAGCGAAATTCCATATGCTTCGACGAAATGCCCGCCGTCGTTATCTCCGGCCTGTTCTGGTTCGGCGCGGCGAATTACGCCAGATTGTGGAATCTTGGATTTCGCACCACCGGCACCCATGCGCTCCTGTGCTTCCTGGCGGCCGTGCTGACCTTCGCGTTCGTCGTCCTGTTCGCCAGCTTCAAGTACACCAAGGACGCGGCCGAACTCAGCATCGACGCCTGGCAAGCCGCATCTAAACAAGACGCAACTTGACAGCATTGAAGATACCGCTGAGAGAGGGTGTGGCGCGCGTCGTCCCGGTCGCCCGCACAATCATCGTCGTGCTGTTTATCCTCGTGCAGATCATCCCGTTCGGCCTGATCGGCTGGGCGGCCTGGCGCGATCTGAAGGTAACCGTGTAAAGCCCGCAACCAGAAGGCCCTTATGAAAAATCATCTGCTCATCGGATTGGGCGGCACCGGCGGGAAAATCCTCCGAGCCTTGCGCAAGAACGTCTTCCAGGAATTCCGCGGCAACGAACCGGAGCAGGTCAGGTTGCGTTATCTTTACGTCGATTCCAGCAAGCGATGGCGACCGAGTACAAATGTCCGAACCTTGGCAACTGCGATAAGGCCGATAATGGAGACCGCATCCGGCTGCCCGGCAGCAGTCCAAGCACCTGCCCCGAATGTGGCAGCCGCCTCACTCCGGCCATGGGTGGCAATGGCGGCGGCGGCAAGACCTGGATGCTCGGCGGAGTCGGTGCCATCTTGGCGCTTCTGATTGGGCTCGGTGGTTGGGCACTGATTCCAGGAACCCCCACTGTTGACTGCCGGGGGCACCGGAGGTTCTTGACCCAGCAAGCAAGACCTGCGTGCCCCAGACGCTGGTCCCGACACCGCCACCCCCACCAGCGACGACCTGCACTCCGCCCGAGGTCTGGGATCCTGCGACACGGACCTGCAAGGCACCGGCGAAACCCCCAGTGGTCGCGGAGACCCTGCTGCGCTTCCACGGCTCCAACACCATCGGCGGCAAGCTGCTGCCGGCCCTCGCCGAGGCATTCCTGAAGCAGGAAGGCTACGGCAACGTCCATCGCGTGGACGGTGCCAAGGAAGAGGAGAGCTTCATCGTCGGTGAACGCAACGGCTTTCCAAAGCAGATCGAAATTCAGGCCCACGGTTCCAAGACCGCGTTCTCTGGCCTCCAATCCGGCCTCGCCGATATCGGAATGTCCTCCCGCCCGATCAAGAAGGAGGAACGCCAAACGCTCTTGCCGACGCTCGGCGATCTCACCTCGAACGCCAGCGAGCATGTCCTGGCGCTCGACGGCATTGCCGTCATCGTTCATCCCTCCAACCCGGTCAAGAGCCTGACCCTGGCGCAACTCGCCGATATCTTCAGCGGCAGCGTCACCAACTGGTCTGCGGTCGGTGGCCAAGCCGGGATGATCGCCGTCAATGCCCGCGACAACAAGTCCGGCACCTGGGATTTCTTCAACGAGGCGGTGCTGATGAAGCAGGATAAGTCCCTCGCCGCCAATGCCGAGCGTTTCGAGGACAGCAAGAAACTCTCCGAGTCGGTCGGCAGCGGCCCGCTGGGCATCGGCTTCATCGGGTTGAACTATGTCGGCTCGAACAAGATCGTCGCGCTCGCCGATACCGGCGTAGCGGCCCTGAAGCCCAGCATCCAGACCGTAAAGACGGCGGACTATCTGCTTGCCCGGCGGCTTTATCTTTATACCGCCACAAGCCCTGCCAATCCCAATGTCTTTAAGTTCATCGAATTCGCCCTCGCCGACGCCGGCCAGTCGGTCGTTGGAAATACCGGCCTGGTCTCGGTATGCATCGGCTGCGAGAAAATGGGGAAAGAAGCCTCGGGGGGGCAATCGGGGAAAGAGCCCATTGACGTGCGGGGCAAGTATCCGGAGTGGAAAAAGATCACCGAGAACGCAACGGCCGAACTTCCAACCCGATTCCGTTTTCGTACGGGCACTTCCGAATTGGATAGCCGGGCTAATCGCGACATCGGTCGCGTGAGCGGCATCATGCAGCGGGGAGACTTTCAGGGCCGCTCCCTGATCCTCCTGGGCTTTGCCGATTCAAAGGGCAGCCGCGCGGCGAATTGCACCCTCTCCCGGGACCGTGCCGAGCGAGTGAAAGCGGAACTTGTGATGGAAGGCTTAACCGTGGAGCAGGTCGCGGGTCTGTGCGACAAGGCCCCGGTCGCGTCGAACGAGACGCCCGAAGGAAGAGAAAAGAACCGGCGGGTCGAGGTTTGGGTGAAATAGAACTGCATGGGTGCGCACATCGTTCCCGTCGGTTCCCAGCCGGCCCGCCTGGCGGAAGGCTGACAACCACGAAAGGGCGGCTGGAACGGCGGCCCGGCGGGGCGACGTTCACTATCGCCGTAGTCTGCGCGATGGTATCGGTCCAGCGCAGCAGTTCCAGGCGGTCATCGTCGTGTTCGACCAGGGCGGTATAGTTCTCGATCCAGTCGCCGCAGTTGCAGTAGCGCAGCCCTTGCAGCCTCACGGAGCCTAGAGATACAGCAAGATCGCAAAGTAGTGGCTGACGCTCCCCGCCAGCACGCACAGGTGCCAGATCCTATGGCACCAGGGCCAGCGGTTGTCGAGGACGTAGAAGGTCACCCCCACGGTGTAGAAGAGCCCGCCCGCCACCAGCCAGGCGAAACCGGCCGGCGGCAGGGCGGCGATGAGGTCGTCCAGGGCGAACAGGATCAACCAGCCCATCAGCAGATAGATGCAGACCGACAGCAGGCCTCCTCCCCCACCGCGCAGGGTGTCGGTGACCATACCGACGAGTGCCAGCCCCCAGACGGCGCCGAAGAGCCAGATGCCGGTGCTTCCCTTGAGGGCGATCAGGGTGAATGGGGTATAGGTGCCGGCGATCAACAGATAGATCGCGTGGTGGTCGAGGATCAGGAAGAGCGCCTTTGCGCGCCCGCGCAGGCTGTGGTAAAGGGTCGATGACAGGTAGAGCAGGAACAGGGTCACCCCATAGACGGTGAAGCTGAGGATCCGCAGGGGCCCGCCCGCGACACCGGCCAGCGTCAACATCACGGTGACCCCGATCAGGGCCAGCACGGCGCCGACCAGGTGGGTGATGCTGTTGAAACGCTCGCCTGGATACATCGAGGTGAGGTTCTCTCAAGGGCGGAGCGGCCGACGAAGTGACCGTGCCGCAACGGCGGCATCCTAGTACGGCAAGGTTGCGAGGACGTTACCGCAAGAACGCTGGACGGCGCCGCCGTTACAATGCTGTCACATTTTCCTGTCACACTTGTGAAAAGTTGCGCGGAACCCGTGCGGCCCCCCATCCATCGGCTTCGGAGGTCTCATGTTCACGGACCTGTCGCGATTCCCGGCCGCCGCCCTGGCGGTCTCGCTCCTTGGTCTCGCCCCCGGTGCCGCGTCCGCGGCGGAGGTGGAGAATCTGTGTATCCCGACGGCGAACCAAGTCGTCGTTCGCTTCACCTACGGCTCCGAGAAGGCACCCTGGATCCACGAGGTCACCGACGCCTTCAACCGGCAGGGCGAGAAGACCGCCGCGGGCAAGACCATCTGCGTCCACGCCATCCCCAAGGGGTCGGGCGACGCGGTCAACGAGATCAAGGACGGTCAGTCCGGCCCCAACGAGGTCCACGCCACCAGCCCGGCTTCGGATCTCTATGTCAACCTGATCAATTACGAGTCGTCCCAGGCGCAGGGCAAGGACCTGCTGAGGGTCGAGGGCTTTCTGGTCTCCTCCCCGGTGGTGATCGCTATGTGGGAGCCGGCGCTCGCCATGCTCGGGCCGGCCGCTCAGGTGGGTTGGGGGGAGGTCTTCAAGCGCTCGTCCGCGGGCGGCTTCCGCTACGGTCAGACCAGCCCGGAGAGTTCCAACAGCGGGCTGTCGGCCCTGGTCGCCCAGTTCTATGCGGGTGCGGAGGCGCAGGCCGGCCGGCCGATGCCGCGCCTGTCGCTCGCCAAGGTGGAGGACCCGAAGGTCCGCGAATTCGTCGCCAAGGTCCATGAGAGCGTCATCCACTATGGCCGCTCCACCGGCTTCTATGCCGAGAAGATGCGGGCCGGCGGCCCGCAATACGCGGACGCGGTGGTGCTCTATGAGAGCGACGTGATCCAGGCCAACCAATACATCCGCGACCAAGGACTCAAGTTCCCCACGCTGATGGCGGTCTATCCCAAGGAGGGCACCTTCGCCACCAATCACCCCTTCGCCATCGTCAAGCGCGACTGGGTGGACGCGGACGAGGAGGATGGGGCCAAGCGCTACTTCGCCTTCCTGATGTCCCCGCAGACCCAGGCCAAGGCCTTGCAATACGGGTTCCGTCCGAGCGTCGCCCTCGACATGGACCCGAAGATCTATGCCATGGTATGGAAGCCGGACCATGGGGTGCAGCCGTTCGAGACGGTGCACAACTTCCTCGCCACCCCGGGCGGCAATGTGGTCAAGGCCGCCCGCGATGCCTTCCGCGCAATCAAGAACAAGTCCCAGGTGGTACTGGTGATCGACCGCTCCGGCAGCATGGACACCAAGTTGCGCGACAACGAGCGCGGGGTGGAGCGCTCGCGCATCGAGATGGCGGTGGAGAGTGCAAACCTGCTCGCCAGGACCCTCCAGGACAAGGACCGCCTCTCCCTGCTGCTCTATGACAATCAGGTCCAGTATTCCAATCTGACCCCCAAGGGCCAGCCGATCGCCATGGATGCGGCCGGTCAGGCGCGCCTGGCGGAGGCGCTCGCCAAGGTCCGCCCGGCGGGCGGCACCGCCATGCGCTCGGCCATCGCCACCGCCTGGACCGACCTCTGCCAAGCGATCAAGGCGGACCCGACGGACCGGTCGATCCGCGTCCTGGTGGTCCTGACCGATGGGGTCGACAATGCGTCCAACATATCGGATGCAGACCTGATCCGACAGATCGGCTTCGCCCAGTCCGACGGCGGCGGCGGTTATTTGGGCGATCCGGCCTGCAAGATCCCGGTCTTCGGCGTCGCCTTCGGCAGTCAGGCGGACGACGCGCCGCTCAAGGCCATCAGTGCCGCGGCCGGCGGCGAAACGCGCCGCGGGGACTCCGCGGAGATCCGCGAGATCTTCAAGCGCTTCAGCGAGCTCCTGTAATCACCGCACACCCGAGGCTAACCCCGATGTCAGGTTCCGCGAATTCCGCGCCAACTGAACGCCGATCCAGGTCCCCATTCGCAATACTCGGCCGCACGGCAGCCGGCACCTTGCTGGTGCTCGGTATCGCACTCGCCGCGCCCGCGCTCCCGGCGGCCGAGAAGCTGTTCGATTTCGGTAGCCTCAACGTCGACCTGTCCAAGGTCCAGGCCAAACCCGGCGCGACCCCCGGTCAAGCCGGAACCCCATCGGGCACCGCCGTGAAGGAGACGCCGGCCCAACAATTGCCGAGCACCCCGGAGAGTCCGGCCCCGGCCGTCCTGCCGCGCGACGGTCAGGAATCGATCGGAGCGACCGTCAAGACCCAGGCGGTCACAGTCAAACCGGTGGAGGTCACCGCGGCCAGGACCGGGCAGCAGCAGGTGGTCTATCCGGTAGCGGAGGACCGGCAGGTGATCGAGGTCAAGATCGCCGCCGGCTCCGAGAAGAAGGACTGGTTCGAGGAGGCTGCCCGGCGCTTCATGGCCGACCCGGCGCACAACAGCATTGACGGCAAGCCCATCCGGCTCACCATCGACAAGATCGGCTCCACCGAGTCCGCGGCCCTGCTCGCCGACGGCAAGACCCTGCACGGCGGGCGCAACGAGTATCAGGTCTGGGCCCCCGCCTCCAGCATCTTCCGCACCGTCGTGGAGGACGCCTTCACCGGCGGCAAGCTGTTTGAGACCGATGAGTCGGTGGCGCGCAGCCCCATGATCTTCATCACCTGGGAGCCGGTGCAGCAGGCGATCGACCAGAAGGTCCAAAAGTCGATGAGCTTCGATACCATAACCGAGGTCTTCTCCCGCGAGTTGGGCGGCGAGAAAATCGACCCGAACGGGCGCAACTTCCAATTCGGCTTCACCCGCCCGCAAGACTCGAACAGCGGCGCCGTCGCCCTGATCACCATGGCCTACGAGTTCTTCGCCAAGGACCGGACGCGCTACAGGATCCGTCTGGAAGATCTCAAGAACCCCGACTTCCAGGCCTATCTGGCCTTCATAAAATACATGTCGGACCAGACCAAGGACAGCACCGGCAAGCTCGCCGAGCCGCTGATGCAGGCGGGCTATGGGGGTCAGCCGCTGTCCAGCGTCTATGTCTACGAGAACCTGGGCGTGAAGCTCGCCTTCATCCGCAAGGCCAATGACCCGGGCGGGGCCAAGCCGGTGATTCGCTATCCCAAGCACAATCTGATCTCGGACCACCCCTATTACACCCTGCGCCACGGCAATTCCCAGGCCCAGGTCGAGGCCGCGCGGCGCTTCAAGGATTTCCTGCTGACGCGCGACATCCAACTCCTGGCCCTGCAAAAGGAGGGCTTCCGCCCGGTCAGTACCCAAATCTCCAACCAGGAGATGAACGACGTGCTGGGCGATTTCGTGACCGAGAACGGACTGGTGCCGGACCTGATCAAGGCCTCCCAGATCCTCATCCCGGCCCAGAGCGGCGACGTCATCATGGCCCTGATCCGCACCTACCAGGGGCTTGGCGACCCGGTCGGACCCAATCTCTGAATCATCGAGGACCAACAACATGAGGACACAACGGCCGCGGCCGGGCACGCGGCTACCCGCGCTTTTGCTGGGCACGCTGATGGCGACCACGGTGGCCCAGGCGGCCAGCTTCGGCGATTACCTCAAGCAGTTGGGCAGCTTCTCCTTCGGCGGGAGCGAGTTCAACCCGGCCGATATGGCAGGCAACCAGAAGCAATGGGAG
>Ga0247835_1002223_pt1 | contig 21498 bp, 32 predicted proteins | sample LaCtaG_3_FD_189912 | JGI IMG/M metagenome (GOLD analysis project Ga0247835, IMG submission 189912) | Freshwater microbial communities from meromictic Lake La Cruz, Castile-La Mancha, Spain - LaCruzMarch2015_13.5m | ecosystem: Environmental > Aquatic > Freshwater > Lake | place: Spain: Castile-La... | reverse complement strand
AGAAAACCCCAATTCCCCAATTCCCCAATTCCCCAATTCCCCAATTCCCCAATTCCCCAATTCCCCAATTCCCCAATTCCCCAATTCCCCAATTCCCCAATTCCCCAATTGGCCTTATGGGTTCAAACCCAAAGATTAGGTTCAAACCCTCGTGCTAACCCCTATGGAAAATCCTGATACCACTCCCGCCTTTGAAGCCTATCACGTCGAAAGGTTCTGCCTCGCAAGAGCGACACCACGGCGCCTCATCATCCCAGATATCCATCAAAACATTCCCGCTCTCGACAAGCTCCTCACCGAAAAACTCGCTCCCTTCCCAAAAAACTCCTCCCCTTTTCAAGAAGTCATTTTCCTCGGGGACTGGTTTGACACCCATCTCCGGCCCAGCTCCGCCCCTTCGCAAGTGGCTTCCTTCAAAGAAACTTGCCTCTTTCTCAAGTCTCTCCTCACTCGCACCCATCCTCTTTTTTCCTCGCTGCCCTCCGAGGAGACTCCTTCCTTCGTCTTTATTCTCGGCAATCACGACCTCCCCTACATCTACGCTAACAAACCTCGAAGCTTTCAGCGCAAACCCTCCGTCCCTCCCCTCTACTCTTGTAGTGGCTTCTCACGAAACAAAGCCTCCGCGTTTTGCAAAGTCTTTGCGGAAAATGGCCTTCTCGATGACTTCTTTCTCAGCCACTTTGTCATCGCCCACGCCTCGGAGGGCTGGACCTTCTCCCACGCAGGACTTTCCCACCCCCATCTCCTAGCCTGCATGCGGGATTCCTCCACTTCCTATTCCTATTCCACACCTACCAGGTCTTCTCCCAAAAACCCTACCCTTTCCCCTCTCCCTCATCTCCAGCTCGCGTGGAAAGGCTTCCGCACCTTCCGCCCCTCTCTGTGCGAAAGCCTTCATGACCCTGACCCCCTCGCTCTCGCCTTCGCCGCCTGCGGACGCTCTCGCGGTGGGCTCTCCCCCTGCGGAGGCCCTCTGTGGTGCGACTGGCACCAAGACTTCAAACCCTCCCCCCTCATCGGAAAACAAATCTTTGGACATACAGAAGTTTCCTCCCCGCAAGTTCTCGACCTTCACCTGCCCACGGAATCTTGGAACATCGACGTCCCCCATCACTACGCCATTCTCTCCGAGGGAAACCTTTCCCTCCACCATTTTGCCCAAGTTTAACCCTATGAATATCACCAACACCCATAATCTCCCTCTGCCTGTTTTCCGTGCTCTCGCCCACGAAAATTACCAAAAACACGGAAAAAATGAAATCTCCGTGACTTCTCTCATAGGCCCCCCAAAAATCCGTCAGCTTAAACTCCGTCATGACGAAAAAATTTCCCTTGACGCCAGTGAACGCGTCTGGAGCCTCTTAGGCCAATCCGTACACAAAGTTCTCGAACTAGCAGCAGGCGAGGGAGACCTCTCCGAAGGCCGACTCTACCAACAAGACCCAAAATGGAACGGCTGGAGCCTCACCGGCCAACATGACCTCTATCAACCCGCAGAGGCTACCCTCAGTGACTTCAAAGTCACAAGCGTTTACTCTTTTCTCTTAGGAGAAAAAAGTGAGTGGGAACAACAGCTTAATCTCAACGCCATGCTCCTTCGCCATCATGGCCATGCCCCTCATAAACTTCAAATCATCGCCATCCTCCGTGACTGGCAATCCTCTAAAGCCGAACTCGACCCCTACGGCTATCCCTCCTGCGCCCTCCACGTCGTCAACATCCCCCTCTGGACCCCAGAAAAATGTCTGAGCTACGCCACCGAGCGTATCCTCCTCCACCAAAACGCAGAAACCCTCCCCGACGATGACATCCCTCCCTGCACGCCCGCCGAACGCTGGGCCAAACCAGACTCTTTCGCCCTCAAAAAAAAAGGAAACAAAAAGGCTACCAAAGTCTGCCAAACTCTCCCCGAAGCCCAGGCCCTTCTCGCCACCCTCGGGCCCCTCTTTACAATAGAAACCAGACCCGGAGGCGACACTCGCTGCGAACGCTACTGCCCCGTCGCCCCTTTTTGCAGTTACTACAAAAATTCCAAAAACTCCAAAAACTCCAAAAACTCCAAAAACTCCAAAAACAACGAGCCTCTCCCCGTGCCATAAACGGGGGTTTATGGCACTCCGTTCATCGCCACCCCCTCACAAACCCCTCTCCCCCCCTTCTCCCCACTGAAGCCTCGCCTTGAAACGTCTCTTATCCCGTTTCTTATTCAAAGTCCCCCTCGCACCCCTCAAATTAGGTTTTGAGAGATTCTTTCGAATCCTTCAAAACATACGAAATCTTTCCCTCACATAAAAATCACATGAAAATCAAAGACCTCATCGAAAAATTAGAAAAAATGGATCCCGAGGAGGAAATCATTGCCCCCTTCTGGGAAAAGTATGATTTCAATGTCAGCCAACAGGAGTGGGAAGAGGTTGTACCCCTCCTGGACAACGAGTTCGATTGGGATTCTACCTACGAGTCCCTGCGCACCTACATCAAATTCTTCAAATCCTACAAATAAATGACATCCCTACAAAAAACCCCCTGGAAAATTGCTTTCGGGAAAATTCTCGATTCCGAAGACAAAACCCTATGCACCTTACCCAAAAATTGGTCTAAGGATCCCAGTTTGCCTCGTCTCCTTGCCGCAGCACCCGATCTCTTTAATGCCCTGCAAGCGCTTTGCGACGGCAAGGAGACGGGCCAAAGCTCCCAGAATAAGGCCCAAGCTCTCCGAGCTCTTGCCCTTGTCCAAAACAACCCCGCGATCCCCACGATCCCCACGATCCCCGCAGTTACTCCACGGGTCGTTTGCGCCGATTTCCCCTATGAGGAAATCCGGCGACCAGATGGAGACTACTTTCAAAGCTGGCAAGAAGCTAAAAACGCGGGCTGGGATAACGACCAAATATGGTCAGTGACATCGGCGGAAGGTCACGACGGCAGCGAATGGATCATCACCGGCCCCCCCCATCACTACGTCAACCACATCGGACACATAGCCTCCTTAGAGCGCCACGACAACAACACCTATTACGAAGAATGTTTATCGGTAGAAGGCGATCTTCCGCTTTCGCTTTCTACTCCTAGATGAACTCGACAAAAAAAAACGCCCCTTGGGAAACATTAATCGACTCAAAACTAAAATAATTACCATGACCACCCTGCCCCCCGAAAAAGCTTTAAAAAGCTCCCATTACCCGCAAGATTGCATCCTCTCCCTGAACGCATGGTTTGACGATCTCGAAGACTCCTTTGCTGACTTCCCTCCTTTCTCGCAACCAGCCCTCCCCTCCATCGCAGGGGCTCCTCAAATTCCTCTCTCCTCTAAAACCAAAAAAACAACCAAAAAAACAACCAAAAAAACAACCAAAAAAACAACCAGTTCCACCTTAACAAATTAAAAATATGGCTCAGAATTTTTGTGAAAGCAGCAGCTTGATCCCAATCCCACAAGACAAAATCGAACAAGCAAAAGAAATCGTGATGCGTATTTCAAATTCCTTAGAGGAAGAAGAAGGCTACACGGGTTACGACGCAGATGTCACCAGTGTGGGCGAAACGGGCGTGTGGATACGCCACGATGACGCTATAAACTCCGAGCATGCTCATAGCCTTGTCCAAGCTCTCGTGGAAGAGCTCGACCTTCCCGACATCGTCGTCTGCTCTTGGGCCTACACCTGCTCAAAACCAGGAATAGACGAGTTCGGAGGCGGAGCCTTCGCCGTGCAAAAAGGCCATTCCACCATCTGGATCGACGCCGCAAGCGAGGCCCTCCGCCAAGCAGAAGCCCTAAAAGCCTCCTGCGGAAATCCACCCACCACGTTGCCAAATCCTCCCAGCGAAATCTATCTGCAGGAAGAATGAACCACTAGCAGCCTGTCGGACTTAGAAAACTCGACCTCCTAAAATCGCCTATATCGCGTTTTTATTTTCTGGGAGACATCAGGTGGCGGGCAAAAATGCCATTTTTGGGTCTAAAAAGCCTAACTCCTCTCTATGCTAGAGAGGATAACAACCTCTAACTCCTCTTTTACTATGCCCAATCTTTTCACTCTTTTTTCCTTCCTCGAACTTCTCTGTCTCTTCGTCTATCTTATCGCCCTGAAAACTCTCATCCTTCATTTTCTGAGAAACAGCTAAAAACCTCCCTATGAGCCTCCCTTCTAGTTACTCCCTTGGAGCCCACTCCTACTTCTACGAAGTTCCTCTTCAACCCATCCATTCAAAAAAACTATCCTCCGGGGATTGGGTTCTTTCCACCGAAGGGCTTCACTTCGTCCACCTTCACTCTCTCGTCCTCCATTCTCCCCCCCTTGAAGGAACAATTCTTCTTTCCTCCTCCCTGCTCGCCGAAACAAAAATCGCCCTCTACAGGGCTTTCCGTGCCCTCTGGAGCTCTCGCTCCCAACATCCTTTTTCTGATCCTTCCGCTCGTGATTTCCGCATTTCCCTTCACCAAGACATCAAATCCTGCCTCTCGGCCCTCCGCGTTTACCGCTCCAGCTCCCACCTCTACGCCCGTCCTTTCAAAAACGAGTCCCTTTCCCCTAAAGACTGGCCGCTTTTTTAAAACAAACAAAAACCCAACACATCATGAAAAAGACCCTTCGCCCTCGCTCCAACCCTCTCTCTCTTGCCTGGGAACTCTGCTCCTACGAAGGCTCCCACTCCTCACCACCCGATGAATGGCTTGAAGCTTCTGTCCCCTCCCCTCTAGGCTGGACTTATTTCATCGAATGGGAGGGGGAGGAAAACTACTCAACCTTTCTCGCGCTTTCCTCCCGTGCCCAAGAGGTCTTCCCTTTGGGGGCCGCTTCTTTTTCGTCCCTTGCTGCCGCCAAAGCTTGCTGCCGCAAACACTTGAGGAAAACCTGCCTCGCTGCGGCGTCCCTCCTCTCCACCCCATGACCCCCAACTCCATTGAGTCCCTTTCTCCCTTCCTGCAAACGGAATTTCCCACCGTACTTGAAGTGGCTGCCTTCTGCCTGGAATCGGAATCCCGTAGGGAAGCCCTCGCCGAAAACCTCGGCCGCAGCGAAGAGGATCTCCTACGCATCAAACGCGCCCTCCACAGCTGCTTACTCTCCAACCCCCCCCTCCCAAAAGAGAATTGCCCATGAAAAATCAAAACTACTTCGCCCTTGATCTCGAGCTTAATAACAAAAACGATGGAACTCAACCGCGAATTATCGAAGTCGGACTTGCGATTGGGTCCCCTTTAGAACCCGAAAAAATTCACACCTTCAACTGGTACCTCAACCCAGAACAACCCATCGCCGAAGCCATAACTCGGCTCACCGGCATTGACGACACCCTCATCGCTCTCCACTCTGTTTCCCACGACGACGTGGCCAAAGAACTAGGAGAAGCCCTCACCCGCTTCTCCTGCTTTGTCAACCCTATCACCTGGGGACAAGGAGATGCCAGCGAACTGCGCAACGAATTCCAAGCCCGCTCTATCCCCTTTCCCCACTTCGGGCGTCGCATCTTCGATGTCAAAACCCTCCAGTGCTTTGACCAGATCGTCAAAGGAAAAAACCCAGCAGGTGGACTCAAAAATGCTATGGCCTCCCACAAACTTCCCTTTATGGGCACACCCCACCGTGCCAAAGACGATGCGCTTAATACCCTCAGGTTTTTCTTCTTCTTCTTGAACAAAGAAGCTCGCCGCCAATCTCTTCTCGCAAGCCTCGCAGACACAACTCGCTAAAAACAAACTCCTCTCCCCTCATGATCCTCACCACAAAAAACCAAAACCCTGAAACCTACATCGAAGCCACCGCCATCCTTCGAAAAATAGGAAAGCAAAAACCCTACTTCTCCCTAACAGGGCGTGTTATAGTCAAAGGCCGCGAATCTTGCGGCGGAGCCATTCACTCGCAAATCCTCAAAGCCTTCCCACAGCTTGCTGACATTGCCGCCCTTCACCTTTCCGACATCGATGGCGTCCCCCTGCACTCGTTTGAAAATGGTAGATACTGGGCTGGATTCTCAAAATGGGGAGAGGCAAACAGCCGAAACCTTTCTGAACTTTGGAGAATTAGTCGAGACGACAGCGCTCACTTGATTTATGATTCGCTCATGGCTCAACTCTGGCAAGCTGGCGATAGCGTCACCTCTCCCGAGTCCCTCCTCAAAGACTTTCACGACAAACAAATACCTCGCTGGAAAGAGGAGGCAGACGCCGCAATCAAAAAACACAAACTCACCCTCGTAGCTGACGCTACCCCCATCAGCGAATCTTAAAAGCAGCTGTGGCGCAATGGACTAGCGCAAGCGGTTTCTACCCGCTAGGTTGAAGGTTCGAGTCCTTCCAGCTGCAACCTCCCTCCTCCCAAAAAACCCCCAAAAAAAGAAGCGAAAAAACTATGAACAAAAAAACCCCCAAAAAAAGAAGCGAAAAAACTATGAACAAAGCTCCTCACTCTCCCGGCCCGTGGGCCATCGCCGGCTTATCCTTTAACGAACACGAAGCCCACGTCATTGACTCCCCTACGCGTTCAGTTTGCTGGACAGCCAACACCCTTGGAAAAAACAACAAGGAATTTGTGAGCGCAGAAGACCACGCCAACGCCCGCCTCATAGCCGCTGCCCCAGACCTCCTTGCGGCTCTCAAAGCCTTGCTTGAAGACCACAAACAAAAGTGGGGGGAATGCCAAGAAGTTAAAAACGCACAGGTGGCAATCGACAAAGCCGAAAACCCTGACGCTGACGACCTCTAACCTTGTGATATCCCTAAAAAATATCCTTGCCATTATCCACTCCGCTTTGCCTGACCTAAAAAAGCGGTATCCATCCCCCCCCTTCTGGGGCACGGGGGACTCCTCTGCCTCTTATCATTATAGCGAAAAAAACGGGATTCACGTCACAGTATCCCCTGCAAAAGCTGTCATCCAAATCGACTTGCAAGGCGGAACCCTGCCTGAGGGGCTAAAGTCTGCCCTTATGGGTCTAGCCCCAAACGCCCGATATGATTCCTATTCAGAGGATGGCGAAATTAACAGAATCATTCGCATACCGCTTAACCCCGCTTAACCCCGCTTAACCCCGCTTAACCCCGCTTAACCCCGCTTCCCTCATGATACTCTTCAGCCTTCTAGCGACAATTCTCCTCTCGGCCCTCGGCGCCTGCCTTCTTATAAAATATCTCCCTTTGCCTTTGAGTAAAGATTTAGGTAAAGATTTAGGTAAAGATTTAGGTAAAGATTTAGGTAAAGATTTAAGAGAACCTTCCCTCCTACCCAAACTTTCCAAGCCTACCAAGCTTTCCAAGCCTACCAAGCTTTCCAAACGCTCTAAAAAAAGACGTGCTCGCCCTCGTTAACCCTCCCCGATGCTCTTGAGCCTTCTCCTCGTTCTCTGCGGCTTCTTCCTCCTTGCTTTCGGGATAAGGGGGGTCAGAGGGATTGGATCAGCTTACGCGGCCAAAACCTACCGCAGGCACATCCACTCTCTCTGCCTCGTCAACCTCCAAGGCCATGAAGTGGCTACCCGTCTTCTCCTCTCCGCCGGAACCCCTTACGAAAAAATAACCGTCAAAATGGGAGGGGACTCCCTCACTCAAAACTCCTATTGCCCTCTGACCAAAACGCTCACTCTCTCTAAACCCCTTTATCACAGCTCCTCCCTCTGTGCTGTTTGCCTAGCCGCTCACCTTTTTACCCTAGCACGCTACCAAAACCCTGAGCCGTCTCGACCCTCGCCCTTTTCTCTTTTCACCCTAAGTAAACGAGAGCTTCCTGTCTCTGCTCTTTGCCTTCTCTTGGTCCTTCTCATTCTGCCCGCTCTCTACCCCCAGCTCTGTTTCCCTGCCTTGATCCTTCTCTTAGTCCTTCTCACTCTTGCATTCTTTTTTCGCTTCTTTTTTCGCTTCTTTTTTCGCTTCTTTTTTCGCATCCTCCCCCTAGCTCAAACCCACCGGGAGCTCGCTCTCCTTCATCTCAAAGAGGGGGGGTTTCTTTGCGGAGACGAAGAAGAAACTCAAGCCCGAGAAGTTCTCAACGCCACCCTTTGGATAAGGTTATAGACCCCCTAAGGGCTAACTTCCAAAAACAGGTCGGGATTGGAGAGTAAGCAGACGAACAAACAAAACAATTCTGAATACGGTTCAGATATATTAAAACTTATCGAAAAAAACTAACTGTGAATCTGGTCTAGCTTGCTTAAGAATGAGCTTTCGCTCTTCCCGCTTTCCTGAAAATCACTCCCTCTCTGAAATTGGTATCAAGGAAAATCAGAACTGAAAAAGAAACTTCGAAATCCTCTTAAGAGGGTTTCGACGAAAACAAAACATCACCACAACAAGCGTTTTAACGCCTCTCTGAAATTCCCTCCCGTCTCAAAACCCTTCCTTATGGAAACTACAACACAGCCTAAACTCTACAACATCACCGGTTCACTCCTCAATGACGTGGAGATCCGCACCAACGTCAACGGCAAAGCCTTCGCCATCGCCAAAATCCAAGGCGCCAAGCGCGCCACCACCATCTTGACCTACGTCAAGAGTGGCATCGAAGCCCTCCAAAACCACAAGGCCGGTGACAGCCTCCGCCTTTTCGGAACCTTTGTCAAAGGCGACAAAGGTCAGACCTTCAGCGCCATGGGCATCTCCCCTGAGCGCGTGGTCGCCCTCGAAGTCGAGGCTCCCGCAGCAGCCTAATAACAAGGTATAAATCTTTGAGGGCGAACCCGCCCTCAAAGATTCTTCCTGAAGAACCCCGCATGCAAATGCGGGGTTTTTCCTTGTCGAAGAATCTTTCTTTGCAAAGAGAAGGCGACGGCTTTTTAAAGCTTTCTCTTTGCAGCCTTTCGCGTTCTTATCCCCTGCTCTCAACACGACTTTCCATCCCATGAATACACCTCCTTCAAATCTTGTCCATCCCGTTGCTCTTCATGTTTCTAAGGGGGCCTCCCGCCATCTTCTCTCCCCACACACCCAATCTCTTCTCTTGAGCCTCTCCCCAAGAGAAGCCGAATTTGCAAAAACAGAGTGCGTGCTCGAACACTACAAAAAAATAGCCCACTCTCTCTATGACGCCCTCGAAGTTTCCCTTCCCCACATTTGCGATAAGCCTACCGCCCTTGCCGTACGCAACTACCTAGAAAGGATTGCTCCGCTCCCTCCCTCCGGGATCAGCTACACGAATTCCTTCTCCCTTTAAATGGCTCTTAAAAGTTTTCCCCCCAGAAAACCACACACAAACCCTCAGCGCTTAAGTCTCTACGTTTCTATGTTCAACTCATCCTGCCGTGTTCAAACCCCCTGCGCCCCTCACCTTCGTGACGAAGCAAAAGCTTCCATCCGGTCTGGGACTTCAAAAGTACGGAGCGGATTCCTCGCTCTCCTTCTCCCTAGCTTAGCCCTCCTCCTCCTCCACCTGATTCTCTCCTAGGGAAGCTACACACAAAAAGAAAGGCACTCTCAAAAGAGTGCCTTTCTTTTTGTGTTGTGTGGGGTGTGGGGTGTGTGGGTATTGCTCCCGAGCAACGGCCCCTCCAAATACCTCCAAGACAGAGAAGCCAACCCAAGGGTTATACCCACGAGGATAAAAACCCTCAGAAAATTTGCATTGCTTTCCGTAAGACCCACCGCATCCAAAATCGGAACAAAAGTCATAAAGACAACGATATGGTAAATATATATACCAAAGCTCACGCGCCCCACATACACCATATAAGGGTGTGACAACACCCTTTGAACCCACAGCGCCCCTCGCTGCCACCCCCATACACTTCCCATAATCACCCAAAAGAGAAAAATGCCCTCCCATACCTCTATGGATGCCGTGAGCATATCCCTCCAAAAGCTCCCAGCGTCCCCCACACACGAGGTGCCTGCCTCTATCACCCTGAGCCACCTCCCCATTAAAAAACAAAAGAGCGCTACAAACCCGAAAAGTTCCCACTTTTCTCTCATTTTCAAAAGGAACGTTCTTAAGCCTTTTGTTCCGCTTTTGCTTTTGCTTTCGCTTTCGCTTTCCACCCAAGCTGCCAGCCCCCCCACACAAAACGAATCCATCACCCCTGGCAACATGAGCCATCTCACATAATCTGACCACTGCGCTTGCAGCGCGAAAACCCGGAAACCCACACCTAAAAGCAAACCTCCCACAAGAAGCCGCAAAAAATAAGGGCGGGGAACCACCAATACCAAAAAAGAAGCAACCACGTAAAATTGCTCTTGCACGGAAAGCGACCACAAATGGGAAAACACGGGAGGCCAAACCCCTTCCCTCACCACATAGAAATTGGTCAAAAAGGCGGCGTGCCAGCCCATCTCTAAGAGGCCTCCCCCTCCCCATCCCCCTAAACTGCTCAAAATAAACAGAAAAGCTAACGATAGGTAAAGGGGGGGGATGATCCGCGCCGCTCTCCGTGCATGATATTCCCGTAAGCGTGACCCCAAAGAAACAGAGGTTGGTCTCCCTGCCCATTTCATCAGAAAATACCCGCTCAAAGCAAAAAAGAACCTCACAGACAAGGGCCCATATTCCAAAAAGCTCGGCAGATGAAGACCAAAATGATGCACTAATACCCCCATCACAGCCACAGCCCTCAACCCATCGAGAACAAAATTATGGGTAGGAAGCGAAGAAAGGGGCGGGGAAAGAGGCGGGGATATCATGCACAGAGAGAACATCCCCTTTCTCCCCGCTTTTGACGCGTCCTCAAGGGTTTCCCTTTCAAGATGGCTTTCGCCCATCTCGTTGCTTGTAAAAATATCCCTACAAAAAAAATTATGAAAAGTTCCTTCAAACCCCTCGCACTCCTTCTCCTTCTATCCGCCCTCCTCCTCACGTCAGGCTGCCAAACCTCCCAAACTCTAGCCGCCCAGTTTGGAGTATGCCCTCTGCCCACTAAAGTTTCCCGTAAACTCTACGGGTTTTGCGGTTACTGCCAAGACGGAAACCCCTCCCGTTGCCCCTCCTGTAAAAAAATCCAAGGCTACAACCGCGCTCGCGCCGGAGCAAGCAATCAACGCTCTCTCCCACGTGCCGGTTTCCCTTGGCAATCCTACTCCCCGCACTCGCCTTACTCTCACAACTCCTCCTCCAACCCCTACTCCAACCCCTACTCCAACCCCTACTCCTACTAAAATCGCACTCATGAAACCTCGTCCCGACGCCATCGCTCTCATCTTCGTTCGCAAACCCTGTGGAGCCCTCTCCACCTTCCTAGCCCCTAACCACATCGGCACCCCACTCCCTAAGCTCCTCGCCTCTGCCCACAAACAAGCTGCAGCCCTAGGCGGCTATGTGGAAGTGAGCGCGGGCTTCAAATCCCCAAAACGCAGACTCGAACCTCCAACCCTCTAAACTATGCCACTCATCATCCGCTCAAAAAAAAAAACCCTCCAGTGCCAGAATTGTGACCAATCGGCTACTCCCGAAGCCATGAAAAACGACTCGCTGCGCATGTACCAAACCCCAGAAGGCATCCTGTGCGAATGCTGCTACGAGGGTTATTGTGAGCATCATTGCGAAAACAACGAAGATGAGAGCGATGGCATAGAAGGGTAGGTGGCTACGATCCCCGTCGCCCGGACGGGATACGGACTCGCGATAACCCCTCTCGTCAAAAAATAAACGACGAAATCAACGAAAAAAAGCCCCAGAAATGGGCGATTCTGGACCGGGGCGAACCTGTCGGGCGCGACCTTTTTATCAAGCGCCCCGACCTCACGAAGCACGGCATCATCGTAGGCGTCACCGGCGCCGGAAAAACCAACACCTGCTTCTCGCTTCTAGAGCAGGTCTGGAATGAAGGAGAAGGCGTGCCGTTCATGGTCATCGAATCGGCAAAATCCGAATACCGCTCGTTGTTGAAAAACCCGAAGTTCAAGGGCCTGCGCGTTTTCTCGGTTGGCGACGAGACGATTTCCCAACCGACCAGTGCCAAAGGAAACGCAATCCACCACTGGTGGAAAAGGAGTCTTTGGCGAACCTACGGGAGGTGTTTTTGGCAAGCCCAGCGGCGGAGTTTTTGGCCATCCAAAACCAGGAGTCTTTGAAAGCACCCTGCCGACCTACAAACCGGGATTTGATTATTTAAACAAGAAAATCGCAGATTTTAAACTTTGGTGGGCAAGAAACAAATCTGAAACCAAAGCGACGCCTGACAAGAGCAGAATCGGCACCTTCGGCAGCGAAACCGATGGCTCCAATGCCCTGCAACCAAGAGTCTCCGGGAAAGTAGACGGGAGTGCGGACGGAGGGAGCGATCAAACTGTCCTACCGGACAATAATTCAAAAAAGCCGGAAAGCGCACAAAACACAGAGCCATCAACCGACATAACAAAAACACCAGATGAACAACGAAGAAATCAACCAAAAGAAAACAACACAACCGCCGAAACAAGGGGCGGACGATCCGACAATACAACCGGAAACGGAGCTGATGAGCGAAGAGGAATACAAGAAGGCGATCAAATTGGCGGTGGAGATTTACGAGAGAGTAGATTCGAACAATCCGCTGCCCTTGTAGAGAAGAGCTTTACTCGGGAAGTAGACGCGTCAAACAGGGATCTTCGCGTTGTTGATAAATTTGGCGATTGGAAGTTTGGCTGGACAAAGCTAGGTTTCCCGCGGCTGCCAACAGAGAAAATTAAAAATGACCTCAGGGAAATTGTTGAAAACCCTGAAGGGACAAAAATAAGGGCAACCGCCGAGCTTTCTAGCGAGTCGAAAGCCGTAAAGTTGGGATCCTGGGCTTTTTTTGTTTCCTTTATTCTTTAAAGGAGAGAGAAACTCTCTAAAATACGCAGAATCCTTTTTGGCAGGGGTCTTGTCTTCCCTCTGCCATAAAAGGAAAAACGCCCATATGGTTGTTAACTTAAATCTCAGGTAGATAGCTCCTATAAACCAAAACACTGGTTCTGGGGAAAAATCCCAAGCATCTAACCTCTCTTTTATTCCCTAACTCCACCGATAGCATGAAAAATTCGAAAAAAACTTCGAAACCCGCTTCGACATCCACCCTTAACAGGAATAAACTCCTCGTAAGTCCCGCGCCCTTTGCCAAAGGCTTCGCCAACGTCAAAACTTCGCCTTCCTCAAAAGCCCCTTCGCAAGAAATCCCCAAGGCAGGCGTTCGCATCGAGTATGACGAAAACGGCTGCCCCACCATTCATGCCCATCAAACCGCATCCATAAAAACTCTCGAGCAACTGCTCGTGGCTTGCGATGTGGATACGGATACCTATCAAGTCACGCGTTCCGAAGTCAATAAATGGGAAGTCATGTCGAGCGACAATGGCCTCGTCCCCCTCTTCCAAGTCAAAGCCAAACTGGAACGCAAACCCCTCTCAAGTGCCGAAGTCCAAGAGACTTTCCGCGCTGCAGCTCAAGCTTTCCGCAAAGAAGCTGGCTTCCCAGCCGTTCCCAAAGTCAAAGCCAGCGTTCAAGCCGCCTCCACCATGGTGGAGTTCGCCCTTCCTGACCTTCACCTTGGCAAACTGGCTTGGAGCGAGGAAACCGGACACGGCCATTGGGATGTCAATCGCGCGGAAATCGCTTGGACGCAAGCCGTCGATGACCTCGTTGCCCGAAGCCCCCAAGCCGCTGAATGCTGGTTTGTCTTAGGGAACGATTTCTACAACGTAGACAATCAAGACGAAACCACCACCTCTGGAACCCCTCAAGACGAGGACGGCCGCTGGGCACAAACTTTCACGCGCGGCCTCCTCCTCCTCCACGCGACCATTAAAAAACTCGCCTCCAAGTTCCCTAAAATCAAAATCATCGTCGTCCCCGGTAACCACGACTCCCAACGTGCTTACTACCTAGGCATCGCCCTGCAAGAATACTACAAGGGCGCCAAAGCCTCCCACATCCAAGTGGATAATCAACCCAACTACCGCAAATACTACCAGTGGGGAGACACAGGCATCGGCTTCGCCCACGGAGATCGTATCAAAACCTCCGACCTCTCCAACCTCTGCCAAAACGAAGCCCGCGAAATCTGGGGCAAAACCAAACGCTTCGAACTCCACCTCGGTCACCTCCACCAAAATATGGTTCGCTCCATTGGAGGGGTAACCATACGCTGGCTCCCAGCCCTCTGCCCCCCTGATGCTTGGCATGCCAAAAGTGGCTACACCATGAGCGAAAAAGCGGCCTGCCTTTTCGAATACGATAAAAAGGGACTCAGAAACATCCTCATGCATTACCCTGCTGCTGCCCTGTTTGCTTGATTTGCACAAATGCACAAATGCACAAATGCACAAATGCACAAATGCACAAATGCACAAAATCCCATCCCCCTACCCTCGACATGACCTCCTACCACGCCCCTATGACTTACCTTCAGCTCCTCCTCAAACTCCAAAAAATCCAAAACCTCAACCCCGCACAACTCGAGGACAAAGTTACCGTGTGCGATGACCCCCATCCCGAACACGGAGAGTACTACCAAGTCGCAGATATTCTCGAAGCGGAGCTTGAAAGCAATGATATATTGGATCCTGGACATCTTTACCTCTTAATGAAGACCTATCCCCTATCATGAAACTCGCCTCCCTAGAAATCCTCACAGAAATTTCCCCTCATCCCAATGCCGACCGCCTTGAAAAGGCGACCGTTCTCGGATGGCAACTCCTTGTCGAACGGGGGAAATTTCAACAGGGAGAAAAAATCCTCTTTATCCCCATCGATACCCTTCTTCCCGTTGCCGACTGGAGTGCCCCTTTCCAACCCCCCAACTCCCCAACTTGCGACCATAAACCTCTCCGCCTTAAAATGATCAAACTACGCGGAGAACATTCTGCCGGACTGGCTCTCTCGCTTCACAGCTTTCCCCACCTCGCGCCTCTCCCCGTAGGAACCGATGTGGGAGAGGCCCTTGGAATCCAAAAATACGTCAAAGAACTCCCCGCTCACCTCGCCGGGGATTCCCTCGGTGACTTCCCTACCCACCTCGCGCCTAAAACCGACGAAATCAACGCGCTCTCCGACCTCGACCTCGTAGCCGCCGTTCTAGCCCATCCCCTCACCCTCACCCTCAAATGCGATGGAAGCTCCACCACTCTCATCTACCAAAACGGGGAACTCACCGACGTCTGTTCAAGAAATCTCAATAAAAAAGACTCTAGCGAAAGCTCCTTCTGGAACGCCGCAAGAAAAATAGGCCCTCTGCCCAAAGACTTTTGCGGATTCCTCCAAGCCGAACTTTGTGGCCCTGGAATTCAAAAAAATAACCTCAAACTCTCCGAGATTTCCCTGCTCGTTTTTCAAATCTGCCAAAAACAACCAGACGGAAGTAACGGGCAGTACCTCACTTATCCCCAAATGCTTGCGCTCGGAGAACAAGCTCGCTTCTCCTGCGTCCCCCTCGTTCCCAACCAACCCCTTGGCCTCTCGCTGCGCCATCTCCCACAACCCACCGCGCTTGCCTACCTTCAGGAAATCGCAGACAACGCCCTCTATCCAAAATCCGGAGTCAAAGCCGAAGGAATCGTCGTGCGCCCCTCTCACTACCCTCGTGCCCCTCACTCCCGCTTGCCTCTAAGCTTCAAAATCCTCTCCCGCAATTACAAAGAAAATTAATTATGGGAGAAAATTAAAAAAAAAGGGGCGCGCTCTAAAAAGAGGAGAGCTTTCGCTCTCGAGCTTTGCCCTCATCCTGCGCGTGCGCGTGAGCGTGAGCGTGAGTAGAGACCAAGAGAGAAAATCCCTCAACCAAAAATTAAAGGAAACAAAAAATCTTGGTTTTGTTTTCCATCCAACACACCAACACACCAACACACCAACACACCAACACACCAACACACCAACACACCAACATAGCGCCATGATGACTCATCCCACCATCCCCACTCCAGCCACTGTCAACTCTTGGGTGCAAGAGGACGCTCTTTGCCGTGCTCGGAGGGCCTCTGAGGAAGAAACCTGCGCAAAAAACCTTGAAGCCTCCTACTTGGCTTGGGAAGCACGTACAACTTACCTCGCCCGTCCCTTCAACCCCGCCAAATTATGATGGAATTTATTATTCTCTGCTTTCTGCCTTTACTTCTCATTGCCCTTTCCCTCTTCCTTTCCACTCCTTAACTCTCCCATGAACTCTCCTCGTTTACCTATCCTCAACTCCTACTCCCTCTTACTTGAAGTGGTCAACGGAAAGGACCCCAGAGCCGTCACCTATGACAACCTCGAGGGCTACTCCTACAAAAAAGTTTGGGTCGCTCATGCCGTTTCCCAAGCAGGTTACCGGTTTCAACACCCTTACCTCTTCCCAGAAGACCAACTCGAAGCTTGTACCCGCTTCACGCAAAAAATCGCCCGCGTCGGTAGCATTGACTCCTCCCTCTGGCGGGAAATCTCCCCAGTCTATGGCTCCATCGCTTGGGAACAGGAACAAATCCCTCACGATACCCATAAGGAAAGCTTTTGATACCCATAAGGAAAGCTTTTGATACCCATAAGGAAAGCTTTTGATACCCATAAAGAAAGCTTTTGATACCCATAAAAAACTCTCTTGATCCTGTTCTTATATCCTCTTTGCCTTTATTATTTATGTGCCCTTACTTACAGAAAAATAAGTTCTCGATTCTTGCCGCCTTAGTCCCCAAAGATTTCCCTCAAGAGGGGGGGGGACCTGCCTCTTCCCACCCCCTCCCGCTCGACCTTGCGTTACTCGCCCTCGCCCTCGCCCTCCACTCTCTCCCGCTCCCCTGAGGAACCCACAAACCTTCACGCTAAGGTCTTGGGACTGGTTGAAACTTTTCTTGGCACGGCCGAAGCTCGTGAGGGCCTTGGGACTCCCCGCCTTGGGACCCCCCCCTCCTGCTCCCTCTCTGAGGAATTCCACAGCGAACCCAAAGCCGTCGCCGCTCTCCTCCTTCAACTTGAAAAAACCCTTGCCTTCCCTCAGTTCGCCTGCAAACTCCTCACGCTTGAAGCCCCTCAAAAATACCTCGAAGTAACCCCACAAAATGGGTCTTCCTCCTTCAGCTTCTGGGCGCAAGTCGGTTATCACGAACAAAGCGGAGAAAACTACGGCATGCTTTTTAGACTCGGAGTTTCCTGCTTTCGTTTAGAAAACCCCGAGATAAACTAAACCATGATTTCTCTCAAATACTCTCCCTGCCTGAAAACTTTTGCCAAAACTGCCCAAAAAAAAGTCAAATCGCTTCCCAAACATCTGCAAAGAGACCCTCTCCTCGAAGAGTTTGCTAACGCCTTGCTTTCCCTTGTCAGCCGCAAACTCCAAGAAAAACAAGCTCCCTATACTCGCGTTTTCTGGAACCACAAACTGCGCTCCCGCGCCGGACTTGCCTACCCAACCCTTCATTGCGTGGTTCTCAACCCCTCGCTCCTCCATTTCGGAACCACCTGCGCCCACCGCATTCTCCGCCACGAACTTGCCCATCTCCTAGCAGACTTCCGTCACCCCAACCTCCGTGATAAACCTCACCACGGTGCCCACTGGCAACAAGCCTGCTCAGATCTCGGCATCCCAGGGGAAAATCTCTACCATTCCATCCCCCTCCCCCAACGAACCCTCAAACGCAAATACTTCTACCACTGCCCGGTTTGCAAATCCTCCCTCTCCCGCACACAATCCCCCCTCAAGGACAAGCCGACTGCGGGGCCTGCTGCTCCAAATACTCCCGTGGAAAATTCGACTCTCAGTTCAAACTTTCTCTCTCCCTCCCCCTCCAAGAAGAAATAAAACCCCGAAAAAAATAAAACAAGAAAAAAATGTCGGGGTTTCCCCCACATCCTTTTCTTGAATCTTCTCTCCAGCGTATGAAACTCATCATCCCACAAAATAAGCCCTCGCTCTCAACTCGAACGCTCAACCCAAAACGGAACAATCCAGATTATAACGCGAAAAACTGGGACGTCTTCCTGCGTATGCGCAAGTCTCTCGGCCGCTCGGTTCCCTCCCTCTCTCTACCCCTCCTTCAAACCTACGCCAAAGGGGGCTGTGAAGCAGCCAAAACTCTTCTAGCCGCTTTTGAACGTGAACTCCTTCTCGCAAAGAACACGACCACAGCCCAAAACTCCGATCAAAACTCCGATCTCTTCCTCTTCCTCGCCAATTCATTAGTCACTCCTCCTGCCGCCCCCTCCTACTCCCCTCCTTCCTATGACAATTGCCGTGCCCTTCCTTTCATGCCTTCAAAATTGCCTTCAAAATGATTACAATAAATAACATTCCCCTCCACGTCGTCTCCCACCCCCAGCACTTCCTGAAATTCAGTGCAACCCGCATCTCCAATGATCGCGGTACCTCCGACTCGGGAAAATTTCAAATCCATTCCTCCATCCGCCTCTTCCACGTCCTCGCTGTCAAACAACCCGATGGATCCTTCCTCGGCAACTACCATGGAGGCCCCCAACAAAAACAACGCTTGCTCAATGAAAAATTCACAAGAATTTCCTTCCTCTGCTCGCTCTATGGCGTCGGGGGACAAACTCTCTCCTGTGACGATGGACAACAACTTGACGACGGATCTTGGCTCTACAAGGGAGACTACAGCGCTTGGAGTGACTAACCCCCTCCCCCCCTCCAAAAAAAAATTACCTCTCTCTCCAAGACCCACCCCTATGGGAAAAAACAAAACAAAAATGCATACAATATAAAATAAAAATCCTCTCCCTTTTCGCTTTATAAATACAATAAAATACCTTCCCAAGGGGGCGTAGCTCAAGGGTCAGAGCAGGCGGCTCATAACCGCTTGGTTGGGGGTTCAAATCCCTCCGCCCCCACCCGTTCTTCCAAAATCCCAATCTCCCAAACATGAAAAAAAGAGGCGACTGATCGAAATCTTCGACCAGTCGCCTCTCTCCTTGTAAAAAAAAAGACATAACCTCAAAGCTCATGTACCCCTCTTCTCACCTGCCTTTCGTTCTCTTTTTTCTGCTCTTTTTTGCTTCCTTCCTGTCCCAATCCTTAGGAACGGAGTGTAGGGACGGGGGGTATTCCTCCTCTTGCATTCCATCCTCCTCCTCACAAAAGAGCCTCTCGGTCCTCGGCCTTGCCTTCGTAGGATTTCGCCCTTTTGTCTCCCTAAGAACATCCTCCGGCACCCTCCTCCTCTCCTTTAAAGAGGATCCCTCCGACCCTCTCCCCACCAATTACCTCCTCTCTTTCTCCCAAAAAAACGGAATCCATGGACGCGCGCTCATCAATAATTCTACCCACTCGTTCTCTTCTTTATTCCCCCCCCTCCAAACAAAAGATCAGAAAAAAGAACCGCCAGACAAAGAAGACCAAGCTCTTTCTCTCGGATACGACGATGCCTGCCTAGCTGCTCTTACCCTTCGAGAAACCCTACAAGAAATCCTCCCGCTCTTGTCAAATTATCCACCCCAAATCAAAGAAAATTTCTTCTCCTGGCTCAAAAAGAACCCCCTATCCTCCGAAATAACTCCCCTTCTCCTTCTGGATATCCTCTCCCATTTCGAACTCAATCGCCCCATCCCTCACAGCCTTTACCTCCACCTCTCCCCTCCAAATCCCTACCCTTTAGGATCCACAAACCATCAAATCTACCTCGATCACTACCACTATGGATGGACTTGTGACTGGACTTGGAGTAACTAATCCCTACCACAAAACCAACCTCTCAAGTCAAAATCAATACCTCCTACTCGCTTGATTGAGAAACCCAAACCATCCTCCTTATACACCCTTCATCCCACTTTTTTTCCCAAAAAAAAACCCTCTCTGCCCACTCCCTCCCCTAAAAATGAAAAGTTAATCAATCAAAACCCCCTTCAGAGTCTGCCTTTTCACCTTTGAAAAAAAGACCTCAAGTTCACTATCTCTTCCCTTCCCACACCCCTTTCCACCCCCATAAAGTCTCTTCTAACCTCTCCCCTTGCCCCTTTTCCCAATAGACTTTAGACATTAAGGTAGACTCTAAACGTTCCTTTAAACATCCTTTTAGACATCCGTTTAGTCACTTCTCTTCGCTCTTTTTATTCCCTTAATTCCTTGAATCCCTCCCAAAAAAAGCTCATCTCCCCTCCTTATCCAACCCTATCCCAAACAAAATTTGACTCTCTCACCTTCCCTTTTTATCTTTATTTTCCTTCTCTTTTTATCTTTTACCGGCGTGGCGAAATGGCAGACGCAACGGACTTAAAATCCGTTTTCGCAAAACGAAGTGCGGGTTCGACTCCCGCCGTCGGTACTCTTTAACCCTTTTCTACCTCCCCTCTGCCCTCCCAAAATCCCTTCACTCTGTTCCAACTTTCTTTACCTCATCCCACCTCTCGTCCTCAGTAACTCTCTCCATTCCTCACCCCATTCCTCAATCCTCTGTCCTCTTTTGCTCTCTTTATTTCTTTCCATTCGCCCATCTCTCGCCTTTTCCCCACTCCTTTCCCACCATCTTTCGACAAAATTTTTGTCCTGCCTTCTCCCTTTATCTCTACCTGTAGCATACCCAACTCTACCCAAAACTCCCCCCAAAACTCCCCCAAAACTCTCCAAAATCTTAAACAAAAACTCCCCTACCCCACCCATAAAATTCCTCGTAAGTCGTTGAAAAATCATCCAAACCATCCCAGTCAAATTTCAAACCTGTTAGTTTCCTGCCTTTTTTCGACCTCCGCCTCTCCCTTTTTAGAAATATTCCTGCTCTTCGTCTTCAAGTCTGCTTCAAGTCTGCTTAAAGTCTGCTTAAAGTCTGCTTAAAGTCTGCTTCAAGTCTGCTTCAAGTCTGCTTAAAGGTGGGCCACACCCTCCTCCTTAGTCCCTCCTCCCTTACATATTTTTGCAAATCCTAACAGTTTATTGCAAAAATATCACTCTCCGCTTACCCCTTCCTATTATAAATGTGTGCTCTATAGATAGCTTTCTCTTTTGACTTGTCCTCTACCCTTCTCTTTTACCTAAAAATCCTCCTCAACCTTCCCATAAACCCCCCCAAAAAAGAGCCCCTCTCAAACGCTCCCACCACCCCTCCAAATAAAAAAGTCAAAGCGTCTCTTTTCTCTTTCCTACCCCGCTCCACCCCCTAAAATCCCAAAAAATCCCCTAAAATCTCCCTAAAATCCCCTTCCCCAAATCTCCCAAGCCCAATCCCCCAATCTCCCAAGCCCAATCCCCAAACGTCCCATAAACCCCCCCAAAATCCCGAGTCCCCTCGGACTAAAATCCCCAAAACGAAATCCAGCCCTCAATGGGCCTATACTGAATTTCGTTATAACCCACTATAGCGAAATTATTCGACCACCCTTAAAAGGGTTGGCCATCTTACGATGGTCTTGCAGATCGTAAATTTCGCTCTTGTGGGCAAAGGGGACACCCCTTTGAACCCCGTGGGGGGGCGTGCCGCCCCCTACAATCCCCCCCTGCCTGGGGAGTCCCCAGACCCCTTGCTTAAAACGAGAGGGGGAAAGTTTCCCCCTCATACCCCTTTGCTTAAAACGAGAGGGGGAAAGTTTCCCCCTCATACCCCCTTGCTTAAAATGAGAGGGGGAAAGTTTCCCCCTCATACCCCCTTTGCTTAAAACGAGAGGGGGAAAGTTTCCCCCTCATACCCCCTTGCTTAAAATG
>Ga0247835_1002185_pt1 | contig 21794 bp, 19 predicted proteins | sample LaCtaG_3_FD_189912 | JGI IMG/M metagenome (GOLD analysis project Ga0247835, IMG submission 189912) | Freshwater microbial communities from meromictic Lake La Cruz, Castile-La Mancha, Spain - LaCruzMarch2015_13.5m | ecosystem: Environmental > Aquatic > Freshwater > Lake | place: Spain: Castile-La... | reverse complement strand
ACGTGACCTGACGGCGTCACGTTTCCGTCACGTCATCCAGGCCCCGCCCACTATCCCAGAGGGCCTGAGTGTGCCCTACCCTCGCGCACACGTCCTGCTCAAACTCATCGCCACCGTCTCCAATAGGACCTCGCGTTGCGGCGTTCCCCAGTGTGAAGCAGCACGTACCTCTGCTAAGATTATTCCCATCAGATATTTCCATGGAAGCCAAGCATGGAGACCGGCAACGTCAGCGGACTCAAGAACAATCCCAGTGAGGCCCTGCGCAAGTCGCAGCGAGACCTGGATACCCTGGAGTCATGGCTCGCCTCGTCCTGACCGACGCAAGCCCGCTGATTGGCCTGGCGCGCAGCGACGGACTGCCATGGCTGGGCGAACTGTTCGGCCTGGTCTGGATGCCCCGGCGGTCCGCCGGGAAGTCCTGCCGAACCGCGGCTTGCACGACGAGACGGCGATCCTCGCAGCCGAGGCCGCGGGCTGGCTGAAGCAGACGGATGCGCCCCCCAGCGCCGTGGTGCTCCCCGACCTCGATGAGGGAGAGGCCGCCTGCATTCGTGTCGCCCTGGCCCACCCCGGGCCCAGCCTGGTGTTGCTGGACGAACGCACCGGCCGTGCGGTCGCCATGGAGCATGGCCTGGTCGTGGCCGGCACCGCGGCGATCATCGGAATGGCCAAGACGCGGGGGCTGATCGGCTCGGCGCGGGACGCGTTTGCCCGTCTGCACGGCTCCGACTTCCGAATCTCGGCGCAGGTGATCGAGACAGTGCTGAGACGCGTCGGCGAGATGGCATAACATCGTTGCGCAACGCGGGATTGAGTCGAAGCCCATGGTCGCCCCCTATTCACCGCCCCTCGCGATCACCCCCGCCATCGTCAAGCTCATCGCCGACATCGCCGAGCGGGTCGGCCAGTATGCCCAGGCCGCGGATTCCGCCGCCGCCCTGCGGCTGCGGCGCATCAATCGCATACGGACCATTCAGGGTTCGTTGGCGATTGAAGGCAATACCTTGAGCGAGCAGCAGATCACCGCGATCCTGGAGGGGAAGCGGGTGATTGCCGCGCCCCGCGAGATCCAGGAGGTTCGCAACGCGCTGCTGGCCTACGACCGGTTCGCGACCTGGAACCCAGCGTTGGAGGATGACCTGCTCGCCGCCCATGCCCTGCTGATGGCCGGCCTGGTGGAGCGGCGCGGCGCTTATCGCAGTCGAGAGCATCGTCCATGCCCACCAGGCAGATTACTATCGGGCGCTGGCTGACAGCACCCGCGAGGGCGCATCGACGCCCTTTATCGCCTTCATGTTGGGTGTGATCCGTGAGGCCCTGGGGGCCCACCCGACCGAACAAGTGACCGTACAAGCCACCGAACAAGTCCGGCGCCTGCTGGCGTCGATGGGGGACGGCTGCTACTCGGCCAAGTCGTTGATGATGCTTCTAAGATTATCCCATCGCCCAACCTTTCTCTACGACTACCTGCAACCGGCGCTCGCCGCCGGTTGGCTGGAACAGACACACCCCGACACGCCGACGAGTCCCAGACAGCAATACCGTCTGACCCGGTCAGGACAAGAGGCGGCACAGGACTTTGCCCATGACATTCATCGATAGCCGGTGTGATCGCCGTCGCCTGACCTAGCGGGGTATCATCGTGACCGACTACACGCCCGGTTTGCGAGCAGATCGCAGGAGTTTTCTGACCATGACCTCGCCGACCATCTCCCGGACCTTCAGCGCCCTCCTGATCGATCCCAAGGAGTAGAGGTCGCCATGCCCCGCACCCTGCGCGACATTGAGGCCCTGCTGACTGAGCTGGACGCAGCACCCGCGGATGCCCTGGAGGATCAGGATCTGGATTTCAAAGAGTGGCCCGAGCGCAGCCGCGAGAAGGCGGTGGACCAGGTGCGCATCGGCAAAGACTGCCAACCCATGACGGGCAGCCTGCGCCGCAGCATCCTGATCGAAACCGGGGAGAGCGACTTCACCGCTGGCCAGGTTGAAGGCCGCCCGGCGGACCTACTCTCGGCCGCCGCCATGGAACACTTGCGCGATGCGGCACGCCGGGAGAGCGCCCCCGAGGACCTGCTGCATCTATCCGACCAGGACCTGCTCGCCACCCTGGACCTGCTCCGGGATAGCCGACTCTCCTTCGCCGGCCTTTTTCTGGCCGGACACCCCGATGCCCTGCGCCGCCACCTGCCGCGCTATGTCTGGACCCACGCGCGCATGACGAGCGACCTGGGCTACAGCGACCGCGTGGACGGCAACGACGCCCTGCCCGTGGCCCTGAGCCGCATCCTCGACCGCATCATGGCCGACAACCCCATTAGCACCCTGGAGCTTGGACTCTTCCACCACGAGTACCGAGCCTACCCCGAGATCGCCCTTCGCGAAGCCCTGATGAACGCCCTGTGCCACCAGGATTTCCGTATCGGCGGCCCGTTGCTGGTGAGCCAGTACCCGGACCTTATGGAGATCGCCAATGCCGGCGGATTCATCGGCGGCGTCTCGCCGGAGAACATCCTGCGCCACCGACCGGTCCCGCGGAACCCCCTGCTGGTCAACGCCCTGGTGCGTCTGCGCCTGATCAACCGCATGAACCTGGGGGTGCGCCGCATGTTTCAGTCGATGCTGATGGAGGGCAAGGCCCCGCCCACGCTGGCCGAGCAAGGCGAATCGGTGCTGGTGCGGTTCCGCAAGCAGCCGATTTCCGCCCCCTTCCGGCTCTTCATCGCAGACGAGGGCAAGGCCGGACGCATCCCAAGCGTCGAACAGTTGCTGGTCCTGCATGACCTGCTGACGCACCCGGAGTTGGACACGGCCGCCGCGGCGCGCCTGTGCCAGCGCACCGAGCCCGAGGCCCGCGAGCTGCTCAACGACATGGAGACCGGCCTGGGCTATCTGGAGCGCGGCGGCACCGGGCGCGGGACCTACTGGACGTTGCGCCCCGACCTGCACCGTCAACTGGCCGGTCCCGGCCATCCCGAACGCGACCGGCGCATTGCCTGGGAGGCGGCCAAGACCCGTATCCTCAGTGTCCTGAAGGATCGCGCGCGCCGCGGCGGGGCGGGACTCAGCAACCAGGAGATCCGGCAGATCACCCACTACGACCGAAACCAGGTGGTGCGCCTGATGCTGGAGCTGCGGGCGGAGACCCCGGAAATCCTGCTCGACGGCGCGGGGCGCTCGGCCTGTTACCGTCTCGATCCCGCACGGAAATGAGCGGCGCGCATTTTTCGCGCATTTTCTTGGGCTAAATGCGCACGGCAATGCGCGCGAGCATTTCAGTGACCGTTAATGTACGGTAAAGGCAGGTTTGAACACGCTATGGCAAGGCGACTGATCGAGACTTGGTGCCCATCGCCGCCATCATGGTGCATGCGACCACCCTACAGCGGGAGGCGCAGCATCGCCGGTCTGCTCGCAGCGGCTTGCGCGGTCAGGGTGCCCCTCCTGAACTCGGGGTGTGAAAACACATCCTCTTCCCAGGGGTTGATTCCTTGCTCTACGGCACATAGGCTTCGCGGCAACACGGCCCCTTTCGGTTGAACTGCCTCGGCGGGGAGACTGCTAAGGGGTTTTTTATGCTGGCAAGGAACAGCTACCACCGGGCGACCCAATCCGTTGGCGCGCCCATGCCGGCGAGATCTATCCCCAGGTGCTTCAGATCGGGGAAGTCAAGCAGGTGGTCTTTCATAAGGAGGAAATGGAATCCTGTGCCTGTTCCCGCATGCCGTCGAACAACCTGGACATGGCACCGAAATCCTACACCTCACAGGCCACCCAGATCGCCAACGGCAGGCCATACTTGGCCTTGTTGTGCCGAACAAACTCCTCTTTCGACTGACGGATCAATTGCGCTTGCCTACTCAGCCAATCGTGGTGCCTGGTGAGACCACTGTCTTTATCTATCTCAACGCCGAACGTCGGATGAAATAGATCGGGCCGCAGATAAGCAAACTGGTCGAGCTTACCCAGACTGTGGGAAACATCGACGCGTAACGCAACCTCTATACGCTCCAAAGCATCCAAAACCAATAGCCGTAGCCGCTTGTCGAAGACATACAGCTTGACGGCATTCTCGAAGGTTGCGCCCGACTTGAAAAGCACCCCCATAGATCCGGCAAGCGGCCCCGATCTTGGGCCCTATCCCCTCACGGCTGACCCAGCACGCCCAGGTCCACCCCCACCCGCCGCTGCCTTGAACTCATCGTAAGGTCGATCCCAGTCTATGTGCGGAAACGCTTCCTTCACCGACTTAAGAAAATCTTCGCGCTTCAGGGTTTCGTAAGTCACATCCTTGAACCGCACCTCCAGCCTCATTTCGTCAATGAGTGCTTCCGCCGTGGGAAAAACGCGATTCAATTCCCCGTCGAGCCATCGTTTCGCGTCTTCTGCCGTCGGCGCTTCCAACAAGCGTCCAGCCAGGGCGTCGGGCGGGTTATCGAGCACGCGGGGAATGTAGTACTCCACGACTTGTTGGCGTGACCCGTCAAGATGCTGTTGCAACTCTTCCTCTCTGTCCGTCACCTGCTCGGAGCCGACATCCACCGGCAAGGCGGCGATGCGCTGCCGCTCTTCAGGCGTGGCGGCCTGGGCCACCGCGATTGCCTTGGCCGCGGGGGAAAGCCGCGCCAGCGCCTCATCCACCTGCGCGCCCGACATCCGCATGGCGTTCGACGCTGCACCCGGCGCCGGGTCGGCTTCCAGATATAGCGGGGTGGGGGTAAAGAGGTAACCGGCACGGTCGGCGATGACCAGCGCCATGCGTAGTCCGGGTGCGTTGCGCACCATGATCCCTGCATCCCGCAGCAACGACACGGCATCAAAGGAACCATACCCCATACGGATCACGCGTTCGTCAAAATCCAGGCAGACCGTCAGCATTTCCGGTCCGACCCGTGGCATCACGGCCAGGAGCGCCCGCGCCACCTCCTCCTGAATCCCGGGCCCCGCGTAGCAGACCGCCCGCTCAGCGGATTCGATGAAGCCGGCAATGTCCGCGGCAGTCAGGGTATGAAACAGGGCCTCGTTGCTCATGCAGAATTCTCCCGATACCAATCGTGTTCTCGTCGGTGCCAGCTCACCCACCGGTCACTCTCTCCACAGCTCCGCCGTCAGCGGCAGTTCGTTCAGCTCGGCACGGGCTTCGCGCCAGGATGGGTAATGCTCTCCCAGGATGGTCATAAAGCGGTCACTGTGGGTTGTCTCCAGTAAATGGACCATCTCGTGCACGATCACGTATTCCAGCAGGTGCTTCGGCTTCTTCGCGAGTTCAGTGTTTAGGCGGATGTGTCCGGCGGTGTGATTGCAGCTCCCCCACCGAGTCTTCATGCGTTGCAGGAAATACGCGGCCACGCGCACCCCAAGCCGCGGCTCCCACTTGGCGATGAGCGAGGGGACGACTTCGTGCAGCAGGGCCTTGTGCCACTGGTGCATGACCTCGGCGCGCTTCGCCGGGTCGCTCCCTGGGCGTACGGTCAGGTGGATGCGCTTATGGTCGAGGGAAACCCCTGGCTTGCAGTCCCGCTCAACGACCGTTAGGAGGTGACGGCGCCCCCACAGATAATGACTCTCACGCTCGACGAACTCGCGCGGCGTTTCGCGCGCCTGGGCTTGCAGTCTCGCCTGCTGGCGCCGAATCCAGCCCAGCCTTGAGATGGCATAGGCCCGGGCCACCTCCAGACGCGTCCCGGTCGGTGCAACCAGTGTGACCCGGCCAGCGGGCGGGTGCACCGAGAGGTGAACCAGCTTCACGTCCTTGCGCGTCACCGCGATGTCGATCTCGCCGAGCTGGATCGTCTCGGTCATCAGTACCCCGGCTGGTTCTTGATGATATCGAAGAGGGCCTGGGTGGCCTGCCGGTCGCGGTCGAGCAGGGGATAGAGCACATTGAGCACCTGGGCCTCCCGGGCCTGATCGCCCCGCCAGCCCGCCGGGGCGTGGTCCCGGACGGCTTGGTCGATCTTGAGCCCCAGCGCGGCCCTGTCCTCATCGTCCCTGGGGTACTGAAAGCGGTTCGCCGGAATCGAGCCGAGATTGTTGTACAGCACGGTGGCCTCGGGTTTGCCGTGCAGAGCGGCAGGCACCCCGGCGTCGGGCTGCCGTGACGCCAGCCGTCTGACCAGCTCCTCGGCCTTGCGTAGGAATGTCTCATAGGCCGCCGCATCCGCCCGACTCTGTTTGATCAGGTCATCGAGCAGTTTCGACATCTGATCGTAGAACCGCGGATCGGCGAGTTGGTCGCGGATGATCGTCTTGCGGACGTTGTTGATGATCCCCTCGGCGATGGCGTTCCGGGAGAGCTTGCCGGTCGCGTTGAGCTTCCTGGCGATGGCGTCGTGAATGCCGGTCTCGATGATCATCTCGACCAGGGAATAGCCGTCCAGGGTCCCTTGCGCGGCGGCCGGATCGGCCTGGATGTAGGTGTTGATGAGGTGGCGCATGTCGCCCTCGAAGGGCTTGGTGTCCAGCTCCTCACCCGAGTGGTGCTTAATGGCGGCGCGGATGTCGCTATAGAGATCGGCCTCAGCCTGCAAGGTAACTGCCTCGGCGTCCATATAGCCCGCCTCGGTCAGGTATTGCGCGATGGCGGCAAAGGCGCGCACGAAGGCGGCGACCGCCTTATAGAACGCCACCCGCAACGGCTCGGTCTCGCCAAGTGCCGCGGGATTGGCCGCGTCCCCGCAAAAATACCGCAGGAATTGCTCGACCTCACGCGGCGCTGTGACCGGTTCGCAGAGATAGCGCAGCGCCTCACGGGCCTCCTCCAGCCGATTTCTGCCCTCCTCCAGCCAGTCCTTGAGATGTACATTGTTGTCGCCGCCGCTGCCCTGGTCCGGGTCCAGCTCGTCCGAGCTATAGACGGCGATGGCCTGCTGCACGTCCCCGAACAGTTCCTTGAAGTCGACGATATAGCCGTAGTCCTTGTCGTCCCCATCGAGCCGGTTGGTCCGGCAGATGGCCTGGAACAGGTTGTGGTCGCGCAGTTCCTCGTTGTCGAGATAGATGTAGGTGCAGCTCGGTGCGTCGAAGCCCGTCAACAGCTTGCTCACCACGATCAAGAGCTTGAGGTTCGCCGGCTCCGCGACGAAGCGGCGCTTGATCTCCTCCTCATAGGTCTTAGCCTTGGTCTTATCGGGCTTCGCCACGATGTCTTGTAAGAGCGCAGTATAGGTATCGAACTTGTAGCGCTCGTCGCTGTCCCGTGGCTCACGGGAGATGGCGTTGTGGTTCGGCTCGAAGGATGTGATGATCCCGCAGTAGCGACCGAAGCTTTTGTTCTGGAACAGCCGGAAATAGTGGCAGGCGTCGTAGATCGAGGCGGTCACCAGGATGGCCGTGCCGCGGTCGTTGTTGAGGCGGGGCTTCAGGCTGAAGTCCTCGATGATGCTGGCGATGATGCGCTCTTTGCGCTCCCCCGAGCTCATCAGATCTTCCATCGTCGCCCACAGCTTGCGCAACACCGCCTTTTGGAAATTGTTGAGCGTCTTGGTATGTTGCTCAAACCACTGATCGATGGCCGTCTGCGAGCCGAGCCGTTGCGGCACGTCGCGGGCCTCGTATTTGAGGTCGAGCACCACTTTGTCGGCCACCGCCTGGTGAAATTTATAGGTGTGGATGTAGGTGCCGAAGACATCGCGTGTCATCCGCCGGTCCTTGCGCAACAGGGGCGTACCGGTGAAACCGATGAAGATCGCGTCCTTGAGCCAGCGCTTCATCTGCGTGTTCATGTCGCCACCCTGGGTGCGGTGGCATTCATCCACGAAGACGTAGAAGCGACCATGGATGGGCGGCGCCGGACCCTTCAGGTCGGCCGGATCGAACTTGTGGATGAGGGCGCACAGGAGGCGCGGCGTGGGCGATCCCAGCTTCTCGACGAACTCCGCCCGCGAGCCGATGCGCGGCGAGGGCGAGTCGGCGCCGATGACCCCGGCGCTCTTCATCACCCCCTCGATTTGCTTGTCCAACTCGTCGCGGTCGGTAATGACGAGGATGCGCGCATCCGGGTCGTGCTCCAGCAGCCACTTGGCGATGAGCACCATCAGGATGCTCTTGCCGCTGCCCTGGGTGTGCCAGATGACACCGCCCTCGCCTTGGCCGATCCGCTCCTGCGCCGCCTTGACGCCCTGGAACTGGTGCGGACGCGGCACCTTCTTGTGGCCCGCGTCGAAGATGACGAAGTTGTGGATCAGGTCGAGCAACCGGGTCTGGTTGCAGAGTTGCGCGAGCGGCCGATCGAGCAGCGCACCGGCCGCGAGTGCCGTGCCCGCCTCGGGGGCGGCCTCGTCCTTCCACCGGACGAAGAACTGCTCCGGCGTCCCCGTGGTGCCGTAGCGCAGGCCCTGCGAGTCGCTGCCCGCCAGCACCAATTGCACGGTGCTGAAAAAGCCCTGATTGAAGATCGGCTCCTGATTGGTTATGAGCTGGCGCACGCCGTCGGCCACCTCCACGGAACTGCGCTTGAGCTCGATCATCGCGACGGCGATGCCGTTGATATAGAGCACCAGGTCCGGGCGCCGCTCATAGCCGCCCTTGAGCGTCACCTCCTCGGCCAGCCCAAAGTCGTTATTCTCCGGGTGATCCCAGTCGATCAGGTGCACGGTATCGAAAGCCTGGCCGGCGACGATCTGCACTTGCACCCCGTAACGCAGCAATTGATAGGTGCGCAGGTTGGCCTGATAGAGCGTGATGCCCGTGACATCCGCGGCCAGCTCCAGCTTGCGCAGGGCGGCAGAGATATGCGCGTCGGAATAGCCGCGCCTCATGAGGTTTGCGCGCAGCAGCGCTGTCTCAATGGGGCGGTTGTTATGCCGCTTGCTCCAATCGTCGAGATAGGCATAGCCGAGTCCACCGTCCTCGGCCGGCTTGGTAAACAGGGCGATCACGCGGTTCTGGGTTCGGCGCTCTGAGCGGGCTTGTTCAGACATGGGAATCTACCTGTGAAACTCGCCGCGCGCTCCCGAAGAGGCGTAAGGGTTGTAATGGATTGGATTCGGCGAGCGTGCTCATGATCTCGGCGGTTTCGATGTTCTTGGCCTTGACAGCTTCTTCACCGCCTTCGCTGCCTTCTCAAACTCTGCGTCCACGCGCTGCGGCTGCGCATCCAGCAACCGACGATAGCGGACATACTCGAACTCGGCCTTTGCCCTTGCGGATTCGGCAGAAATCGTGCCCGCGTGATCCAGCAGTTCCCGGCCCGAGACCTTGAGAAACTCATCCAGTTTCGAGACCCAGTCCCGCATGGTCATCGGCCTGCGTTCCAGCGCCTGCAACTCCGCATATTCGAGGTAGAGATTCACGATGCGGTTCAACACCTGCAGTTCGTCCTCCGTGAGGTAATTCTTGGCGACGGCCACGTCATCCTTGCGCACGATGCCGCCGGGCCGTGTCGTTTGCAGGCCCATAAAGGGCTTCGCGGCATCCGCGCGCTCGGCGATCACCTCGGCAGCCGTGTGGCCGTGGATCGCCCAGTGCATCTTGTTCTGCACCGTGGCGAAGAAGCGCTGCGAGGTCTCGTCGTCGGGCGTGTAGTCCACGCTGGTCGCGTAAATGTCCAGCACCTTCTGATAGAACCGCCGTTCCGACGAGCGGATGTCCCGGATACGCTCCAGCAGCTCGTCGAAGTAGTCTTTCTGACCCTTGCCCGGCGGGTTCTTGAGCCGCTCGTCATCCATGGCGAAGCCCTTTACCAGATAGTCACCTAAGCGCGCCGTGGCCCATTGGCGGAACTGGGTACCGCGATGGCTGCGCACCCGGAAGCCCACGGCCAGGATGGCCTCCAGCCGGTAATGGCGCAGGCTCCGTGTCACCTCCCGGCCACCCTCGACCCGAACTTGTAAGTAATCCTTACAGGTTGCCTCCACCGCGAGCTCGCCCTCGGCAAAGATGGCCTTCAGATGCAGCGTCACGTTCTGCGGCGTGGTCTGGAACAGCTCGGCGATCTGCGCCTGCGTCAACCACAAGGTATCGTTCTCGAACCGACACTGGATACGTGTGCGCCCGTCTTCCGTCTGGTAGAGCAGGATTTCGGATTGCGGAAAGGGTTCGTCGCTCATACCCTCACCTGCGCGTGCGCCACGTCTTCGGGTTGGACCAACCGGGTGCGACCAGTTAGGAGTTCCTGCATCATGGCCTGCTTGAGGGCGCGGGTCTTGTTACGGCGGGATTCCAGCGCCGCGAGTTCGGCGTCCATGTCGGAGAGGAAGGTGGCGATGGCGGTTTGTTCGGCGACAGAAGGAAGCGACACCGTAAACTTGCTCAACACCGACCAATCTGACCGAGGCATATGAGTTCCATACGACACACCAGCAGCATCCACAAATCCATTCGTCTGCACGAGCAAATGAAGGTAGCCAGCACAAAGCCGCTCATCGCGAGGAATCAGTGGCCAAATTTCAGTTGAACAAATGCCGTCGAAGGAAGCGAGCCAGTACTTTCTCAGATATGCCCGCAGTCGACCAAAGAGCACGTCCCCCTTCTTGAAGCTGTACTTAGACGAACTCCCTGACGCATCAATCGACCCCAGCAATTGTCCAGTCCCTTGGCCGACAGAATCCAATTCAACACATTGCGTCCCGGCCGGTGCCGATGAAGAGATGACCTTTACGTTGCGAATGATTGCGATGTCGCCGAAGTCGACGCTATCCGACTCGCCGGGGAAGCCCGCCAAGCGGGTTTGGCCGGTGAGGAGTTGCTGCATAGCGGCCTGTTTGAGGCCGCGCTTCTTGGCGATGAGCCGGTCCAGCCCGCTCAGTAACGCATCAACATCGCTCAACGCATCGGTTATCGCACTTTGTTCGGAAGGGGGGGGTAAAGCAACCCAGAAGTCGTGCAAATTCCCGAGCGTCAAACCTGGTTTGCTCTGTCCAGATTGACTGGCCCATATTTGCCCGTTACCTGGAGAACCCGGCGAGAGAAACCTACACAAATATTGCCCGGAAGATGGTTCCCGCAAGCGCACGAGTCCGACATGTTGGCTGATGTAGGCTTCGTCTAGGTCCTGCTCTACCAAAGCGACGTTTCCCACGCTGTTGCCAGTGATCGTAATCAGCAGGTCATAGCGCTCCACTCGCGTCCGGTTGCCCTCGGCCCCTGATGGTGGATTCACGAATTGGCTGTCCGCCAAGTCGAGCCGGCCGCCCCGCACATTCTGACTGCGAATAAACAGTGCACCTTGATCAGAGTAGTAACGTGCCCAACCACGGGAGCCGCTCGTGATGAAATCGGAGAGGTTACCAAGCGCTGCAACCGACCAATCCTCCGGGATAACACCCACCTCGGTCTGCTTGTAGCCGGGCGGAATCAATGGAGAACTAATAGTGGGCAATTGAATACGATTATCGCGATGATCTTCCATATTCAACTCTCTACTCCGTTATCATCAAGCCCTGCCACCTCCGCAGCCTCAACCAGCGTCCGTTCCAACTCCCGCCGCAGCTCCTCGCGTTCGGGCAGGTAGAGCTGATATTTCTGCACGAAAAGCTGACTGTTCATTTGGTAGGTGGCATACTCGACCAACAGCTCATCTTTGTCGCGGGTAAGGATAATACCGATTGGCGGGTTGTCGCCGTCGGTGTTTTCCTCCGCAGCGAAATAACCGAGATAGAGATTCATCTGACCGATGTCGTGGTGCTCGACTTCGTCAATCTTGAGGTCGATGAGGACGAAGCAGCGTAAGATGCGGTGGTAGAAGACCAGATCGACGCGGTAGTGGCGGTTGTTGATCGTAATGCGGTATTGTCTGCCGACGAAGGTGAAGCCTTTGCCCAGTTCCAGCAGAAAGGGTTGAAGGTGGTCGCAAAGCCGCGTTTCAAGATCAGTCTCGGAGATGGCGTAGGGCTCGGGTATCTTCAGAAACTCAAAGACGTAGGGATCACGCACCAGGTCGACCGGTTGTTCGATCAACTGGCCCTGGGTTGCAAGCCGGAGAATCGCATCCTTGTCTTTACCGGCGGCGAGCCGCAGAAAGAGGGAGGACTTTTTCTGGCGCTGAAGCTCGCGGACCGTCCATTTTTCGCGGCTGGCTTGTTGCTCGTAAAAACGACGCTCCAGCGGGTCGTCGATTTTCAGTAACTCAACCCAATGCGACCAGCTCAAAAGGTGCGACGCTGTCGCACCTTTTGGGTACGCGAGATAAAACTGGCGGATGCGAATGACATTACTGCGGCTGAATCCCTTGCCGTGACGCAGGCTAAGGTCGCGGCTAAGGCTGGCCAACAGCGCCTTACCATAGTCTGCCCGTTGCCTGCCGCCCTGCTCGAATTCTACGATGTCATGGCCGATCTGCCAGTAGGTCTCGGCCATGACACTATTGACCGCCTGATTCGCGCGAACCTGACCGATGGTGTAGACCTCGGAGATACGGCCCAGCAGATGGTGATAGTCGGCATCGCGGGTGAGATTGGTAGTCATGATTTGAACCCCATCTGCCCGAGGTGCTCAGACACCCGTGCGGCCAGAACGTCCACCTCATCCTCCAGCGCCGGCAAGGGTGTGGCATAGCGTTCGGCGAGTTGGCGGATGCGCCCGGTGAGTGTCTGCGACACGCGCTCCAACTCGCCCTGGACGGCCGCATCGATCCGCGCCATCCATTTGTCGTCCACCACCAGCGCCTTGATCTCGGCCTCGCTGAGCTTGGGATACTTGGCATCGATCTTCTTGTCCAGCGCCTCCTGGGCGGCCTTGCGCTTGGCCTTGGTCTCGCCGTGGCGCTCCAGCAGGTCCGCGTAGGACTCAAGCGCTTCCCGCTCCTCCGCGTATAGCGGGTCCTTGCCGATCTCTTTCAGCCGCGCCTTCACGGCCTTGGCGGTGATCTTCTGCCGGTCAGCCTCGCCCTCGACGACCTCGGCGAGCAGCCCGTCCTCGCCGCCCTGCTCCTCGCGCTGCTCATCGAGTGCCTGCTCCAGCCGGGCGAGCTCGTTGTCGAGCGCCTCGATGGCATCGCGCTCGGCGGCGAAGTAGCGGGCGACCAGGATGGTCGCGGGGATCAGGTCCGACTTGAAGCGGCGCCGGCCCTTCAGATAGTCGTGCGGTTCAGGCCAGACCAGCTTGTTGTCGCGGTTCCTGACCTGGACGACCTCACGGGGCTGCGCGCCCTCGACCCAGCCATCGACGGCGATCAGATAGGTATCGTCCTGCATGGCCTCGGCCCAATAGTCCAGCAAGTGCTGATAGACGTCGTAGGCATCGAGCAGCGGGGCCTGGCGGAAGGCGGCGAGCAGGTCCTCGGCGATGCGCTCGATCAGGACCTTGGGGTGGCCGTCGATGCTGAAGGCCATGAGGCGTGTGGTCGCGGCTGCACGCCACTCGGTAAAGAGCCCGGTCGCGGTCTCATTGAAGGCGGTGAACTCCGGGTGACTCAGGATGGCGGGCCTGACCTCCGGCAAGGGCCGCCGCAGGCGCGCATAACCCGGGCGGCCGGCGGACTCGAAGAGTGCGGCACGCACGCCGGGGAGGACCTGCCAGTAGTCGGCCAGCGCATCGAGGTCGCGCTCCGGGATGCCGCCGGCCAGGTGGGCCCTGATGTCGTGCAGGTCCTCCGGGGAGGCAGAGTCGATATAGCGCGGCAGGTTGAGGTTATAGTCGTTGGCGGGGCTGCCGATCTCGTCGAAGAGTACCAGGCGGGCATAGCGCGGGGTCTCGGTCTGCCGGTTGAAGGTGTCGATGATGCGGTGGATGTCCTGCTCGCGCAGTCGATTCTTATTGCCGTCCTTGATGAAGCCCTTGGAGGCGTCAATCATGAAGACGCCCCGGCGGGCGGTGGCGTTCTCCTTGTCGAGCACCAGGATGCAGGCGGGGATGCCGGTACCGTAAAAGAGATTGGCGGGCAGGCCGATGATGCCCTTCAGGATGCCGGAGCGCACCAGTTGTCGGCGGATGACGCCTTCGGCATTGCCGCGGAAGAGCACGCCATGGGGCAGGATGCAGGCGCCTCGGCCCGTCCCCTTCAGCGAGCGGATGATGTGCAGCAGATAGGCATAGTCACCCTGTTTGGTCGGCGGCTCGCCCCAGGCAAAGCGCTGGTAGGGGTCGTCGGCGGTAGCGACGCCGGTGCTCCAGGTCTTGTCGGAGAAGGGCGGATTGGCGACGACATAGTCATAGGTGCGCAGGCGTTCGCCGTCCTTGAACTTGGGCGCGGCCAGGGTGTCGCCGCAGAGGATGGTGGCGGTCGGGAAGTCGTGCACGATCATGTTCATGCGGGCCAGGCCCGCGGTGGTCACGTCCTTCTCCTGGCCCTCGATGGTGATGCGCTTGCCGGCTTCGGCGGCGACCTTCAGCAGCAGTGAGCCTGAGCCGCAGGTGGGGTCATAGGCGGTGGTCGAGGCTTTGGCGTTGTAAGGCCCGATGCCGATGACCTTGGCGATGACGCGGCTGACCTCGGACGGGGTATAGAACTGGCCCTTGCTTCTGCCGCTTTGCGTTGCGAAGTGCCGCATCAGGTATTCGTAGGCGTCACCCAGGATGTCGTCGTGCTCGGCGCGGTGCTGCGAGAAGTCGAGCTCGGGCTTCTGAAAGATGCCGATGAGGTTGGACAGTCGCTCGACCATCGCCTGGCCTTCGCCGAGCTTGTTGGGGTCATTGAAGTCGGGGAAGTCGCTCTTCGACAGGCGGGCGTTGGCTTCCACCAGTGGGGTGATGATGTGCTTGTTGATCCGGTCGCCGATGTCGCTCTTGCCCTTGAGGGCGATCATGTCCCTGAAGCTCGCGCCCTTGGGGATGTTGACGGGCGGGGCGAAGTCGTCGCTGTCGGCGTACTTGTCGCTGACGTACTTGATGAACAGCATGAACAGGACGTAGTCCTTGTACTGGCTGGCATCCATGCCGCCGCGCAGTTCGTCGCAGGAGGCCCAAAGGGAGGAGTAGAGGTCGGATTTCTTGAGGGCCATGGTGCGATTCAGTCGTTCTCGTCGTGACGGCCCGCATCGGCGCCAGGTCAAGGCCCGCACCGGTCAGCCAAGGGCGCGAAGAGGGCGGGCGGCACCCCGTCAGTTCGGACTCGGTGCGGAAGATCAGCGTGGAAGTTCTTGGCCCGCTGGTCGGCGGTCATGCGGGGAGGATACCGCAATATATCGTAAAGTCCGATCCCGTCCAAGGTCTTGAACGGACGTTGATATTGGGAGGGGACGCAGGACCCGCCTGCCACCGGTCCGGGATGGCTTCGCGCACCACCAGTCGTTGGTCCTGCCGCGGGCAGAATCACGGGCCGGCGGAGCGCCGGACCACATTGCGGTCGAGGCGGACCAGTACGCCAACCTCATGGAATGTCAGCGCTCGCGACGCAGCACCACTGCCGCCAGCCGCGTTCCTTGATCGACTCGGCCCCCGGAAGCCCTTGGTCCTGGGTACTCGGCGGGACTCCGGCCGCAAAGAATCTACGAATCAGCCGCTGGAATGGCATGCGTCAATGCGTTCTCGTATTGGTCCTTCTCGCTCAGGGGAGCGAGTCTTGCGTTGCGCTCCCGTCGCTCTTCGGCCTGCGCTGCGGCCTTGGCCGCCAGCGCATCCATCTGCAGTCCGATCGCGGTGTGGTCCAGCGGCTCCTGCCCCAACAAATCGAGCAGCGAGCGGCCCTGAGCATTCCTGATGTGCAGTAGAGACCCCATCGGCCGCTCGACCCGTGCCTTCCAGTCCAGGCAGACCCGCCGCAGCGCGAGCAGGCGCACGTAATTGACTTCGCTCACCTGACCCCCGCCGATCCAGTCATAGATGGTCTGACGGGAGACCCGAACAAGCATGGCGAGATCCGTCACATTGATGCCCAGCGTGGACTTGAGCTCAGCCACCAGATCCGTCCCGGCCAGGACCTCAGCCCGCTCGGCCGCGGGTTGCCCGGCAATCTCCGCCAGCAGCCCCCCCAAGACTCCGGCGTGGTTGCGGCGGATTGGCCTTGGTCGATCAGGTATTCGGCCGTTCCCCCGGTTCCGACCAATACGGCATAGGCTGACTGACCCACCACCCCGGCGCTGGTCAACGCCACCACCAGTGCACTGCCGATCCATCCCTGCCCCGTACCCCGAGAGAGCGGGACGCCACTCCCGGTGGCCGTATAACCAAAATCGCCGGTGCCGAGAGACCAATCGGACCACGCGGAAGGATTTGCGGCGATCGACATGGTCATATTCATCGCCAGCTCTCCAGTGCAAACGCCGAGACCGTCGCGCCAAAGGCCGCCGATACGATGCCATGAAGGGCGTTGAATTGCTCGATTGCCCGCTCTACCGAGAAGGGCTCCGTCTGTTCGATAAAGTGGTCATAATCCAAGACCGCGATCGGCTGGTCACGACCGAAGGTCCGCGCCAAAACGAGGTCCGGCAGTGTCAGATCCGGTGGCAGCATCCCAATGCTGTTCAGTCCGATCCGCACGACGAGCCGTCCGCCCACGTCGGTTTCGGTGATCAGGTTGGTGAAGGATCTGGGCCGCCTGGCCCCGATGTCGTCCAACGCGACCCCGCGCAGACCTGGCTTGAGATAGTCGCCCAGACTGCGATCGGTGTCGGGCTGGAAGGCATCGACGTAACGCAGACCCAGGCGCTCGATGGCCCCGATGCCCGCCGCGTCCTGAACGATCTGCAGCCCTTGCCGCAGCTCGGCGAAGAAGGTCTCGTGGGTATCGTAGGCCGTGGTGTGGAAAGTGACGGAGCCCTCCTATACCAGGAAGCCGGTGGTCCGATCAATGCGATCGAAGGCCCACTGCCGGGCGACCCGCAGCGCCGTCCCGCCCGGACCAAACTGCAGGTCCCGGACCTCGCCCGGCCGGTAGAGCGCGTAGCCCGCCTGACGCATGTGCTCCTGAATCTCAGGCACATAGTCCCCCATCTTAAGGACGGCCCCGATCCGCACCTGGGCTACCACATAGACAAGGGGGGATCTAGCGAGCTTATCCACGGGTGATTCTATTGTCATGCCCAGTTTACACTTCGGTTGACAAAGTATGGGGCAAGCTCGGCCGAAAGCAAACCCACCCCTGGAGGCAGAAAATGCGAAAAGGCACCGACTTGCGGCGGTTTGCAGCCGAATTTCAAGGTCACCAGGTCGGGCAGGCAATCGGATCAGGCCAACACATGCCGGGGCCGCGGCCCAGCAGCCTGTTGGACCACTTTCGCGCCGGAATCGGTGGCCACTTTCAGCGGAATACGCATGGAGCGTTCCAACGCCAAGAGGCCCAAGCCCTCCTTGGCAAAGGGATGCGCCGGGGGGAGTTGCTCGGGCGCACCTGGGCAGCCTAGTTGGTCCAAGCGGGGGTGTCACTGGCTCAGGTGCGGGACGTGCTCGGTCACAGCACGATGACGATGACCGAACGCTATGCGCACCTGGCACCGGAAAACGCGCGAAGCGCGCTCGCCGCCATCAAAGGCGGCGAGTTACGATCTGGTCACGCAGGGGGGTGGGACTATCGGCGAAAAAACTGCCTAAGTCCCTGAGAAATTCGCGCGCCCGGAGAGATTCGAACTCCCGACCACCTGGTTCGTAGACAGGTTAGACCTGTTTCTCTCGCTTCCCGTTGGTTGCGCTTCTTTACGCTGTAACAAAGTCTTAGGCCGCCGCCCTGTGCTATCCTTTACTGCATGGTACGCCCTGAGTCGCCCCCTTCTGCTGACTCAGTGCTGACTCAAACCGAAGGGAGTGCACCCCGTGAGACTGACCAAGCGAGACCTCGACGCGGCGACCTACACCGGCGCCAACAACGCCCGGTGCGTCCTGTGGGATGACGAGGTGTCCGGCTTCGGCTGTCGCATCTTCCCGAGCGGCAAGCGGGCTTTCATCCTGTCTTACCGGGCGGCGGGCAAGTCGCGACTGCTGACCATCGGCAGTTACGGCGCCCTGACCCTGGACCAGGCCCGCAAGGCGGCCCGGTCCGAACTGGCGAAGGTGGAGGTTGAAGGGGCCGACCCGGTAGAAGCCCGTCGGCAACGCGCCGACGAAGCGGCATCGCTCGAACCCCTGCGGACGCTCCTGGACCAGTACGCGGCAACCCTGACCAACGCGGGGACCGCCGCCGACGCCCGGCAGAGCTTCGCCAAGAATGTTCCAACCCGGTTGAGCAGCAAGCCGGCCCGCGACGTGACCACCGCGGACGTGGAAGGCATCTTGAGCAAGGTCCGCGAGCGCGGCGCCCTGGCCGTCGAGCGCAACCTGTTCCGGTTCCTTCATGCCGCGTTCGAGTTCGGCACCGGCAACCAGGACCGCAAGCGGCGCTTTCGGATCGCCGGCAACCCGGTTACCGAAGCCGAGCGCCCCGAGGGTTCCGCCCCGGCCGGCGACCGTGAGCTATCCGCGGCTGAGATTCGGGAGCTTTGGCGACGGCTCGACTCCGCCGGTATGTCCCTGGAGATGGCAACCGTCCTGCGGCTGCAAGTGCTGACCGGGCAGCGGGTGCAGGAAATCCTGAACGCCCGCTGGAGTGAAATCGACTTCGAGCGGCGCATCCTGGACATACCCGCCGAACGGCTCAAGACGGGCGAGAAGACCCACCGCGGGCATGTCGTGCCCTTGCCTGAGATGGCCCTGGGACTGCTGGCGGCCCTGCCCCGGGTCGGCCCCTGCGTCTTCCCGAAGCGCGGCGACCCTGACAGCCCCATGCCGTTCCGCAGTCTCAGCCAGGCCACTGACCGGCTGACCAGTGACCCGGCAACCCCGCTCGCCAGGTTCACCCCCAGGGACCTGCGGCGCACGGTCAAGACGCGCCTGTCTGAAATCGGCGTACTGAAGGAGATCAGGGACCGGGTGCAGAACCACGCCCTGCACGACGTGGCGAGCAAGCATTACGACCGTTACGACTTCCTGCCGGACAAGCGCGCGGCCCTGGAAGGCTGGCAATGGGAGGTCCGGCGCATCCTGGCGGACAAGCCATTGTCCGACGACTGGCGCAAATGGTTGCGGCGCTTCGTGAAGGACCCGGAAAACGACATGCCCGGCCGGCAGTTGGTCCGGCTGCTGGGTAGCGACGGGGGCAACGTGGTCACGTTGCCCGGGTTGACCCCCATGGCAGAGGTTACCCAGCTTCCAACCCGCGGCCGAACCGCCGCGCAGTGACCCGAACACCCCACCCGGAGCCCAACCCATGACCACCTTCATTCTTGACACCCTGGCCTATGCCGACACCCTCAAGGCTGGCGGATTCAGCCCGCAGCAAGCCGAGACCCAGGCCCGCGCCCTGGCCGAAATCCTTGATCGGCAAATGTCGACCAAGGCCGAAGTAGCCGAGCACGAGAACAACCTACAGCACGCAATCGAGGTCTTGCGCCTGGAAATGAAGCGCGACAATGCTGAGACGAACGCACGCATTGCCGAGACCAAGGCCGAGCTAACCCGCTGGGTCATTGGTGCGGGGATATTGCAAACGAGCATCATCGTCGGTGTATTGCTTAAGGTCGCCAAGCTGGTGTAACCCGTTCGGCCGGGTCTAGGCTGATCCCCGAACAAGAGCGCAACCGGCGGTCACACCATAACCGAGGCCCATGAGACGCTGAACGCCGATGGAACCAAGACCCGCATTGAGATCATTGCCCGTATCGCACCGTGCGTAACCGCTGCTGGGACAGCGGCCGGCGCCTTGGTTGACCCGAAGCATCGCGAACCAGTCGCACTCTTCCCCGCAACGGGTGTATCGTGTTACCCCGCCCTGATTCTGGTAGACGGGGGAATTGGCCGCACCTGGCCAAAAACCCTGCCGATGGCGGGGCGGATAGCTCGTCAAATTGACCAAAGAAGAGACGTAAGCCCATGACACCCGAACAGTTCATCGCCCATTGGAAGGACAACCAGCTAACCGAACGGGCGGGCGCTCAACAGTGGTTTAGCGACCTGTGCGAACTTCTTGGTGTCGATAAGCCACGCGATCCCGACAACTACTGCTTTGAACGTGGCGCGAAGAAATCCGGTGGAGGCGATGGATGGGCCGATGTGTGGAAGAGGAATCATTTCGGCTGGGAAAACAAAAAACCCGGCCGTGACCTAAACGCCGCGCTCAAGCAACTCACGGATTACTCTCTGAACTTGGAGAGCCCGCCGCTGCTGATCGTTGCCGATCGCGAGCGCATCATCATCCCTACCGCCTTTACCGGCTACCCCGACGAACCCCGCGAAATCCGCCTCGCGGACCTGATCGACTCCGCGCAATGTGAGATTCTACGCTGGGTCTTCACCGATCCCGAGAAACTCAAGCCCAGCAAGTCAAACCAAGCCATCACCACGGAAGCGGCAACCACCTTCGCCAACCTGGCGGAGACCATGCGCAAGCGGGGCGAGGATTGGCAACGCGTGGCCCATTTTCTGGTGCAATGCCTATTCTGTCTCTTCGCCGAGGACGAACGGCTACTACCAAACAATCTCTTCGCCGATTTGCTGAAGAATGCGGACGGCGATACCGAGAAAGCCGGAAAGCGCCTGAGTACGCTGTTCTTGGCTATGCGAAACCAGCATGGCGAATATGGCGACCATGACATCGCCTGGTTTAACGGCGGACTGTTCAATACGATCGACATTCCCCCATTGCTACCATCAGACCTGGCCAAACTACATGCCGCCGCTCGCGACATGGACTGGCGGGCGATCGATCCTACCATCTTCGGGACTCTATTCGAGCGCGGGCTTGACCCGTCTTCGCGCGCGCCCTTGGGCGCCCACTACACCGATGTTGCAACTATCGGCAAGCTGATCGATCCGGTGATTACTCAGCCACTGTTGCGGGAGTGGGAAGCGGCCAAGGCGATCGTTCAGGCCGGCTATGGCAAAACCAACCGGAGTCCGGCGCTTCGTAAGGCCCGTGATGCCTATCAAGAGTTCCTGCTAAAGCTATACGAATTCCGGGTGCTAGACCCTGCATGTGGGTCTGGGAACTTCCTCTATCTGGCCCTAAAGGCGCTCCGCGACCTGGAGAAGCGCGTCCATGTAGAAGCCAGAGACCTGGGCATAGTGACGACCGATGAGTTATTGCAGACCGGACCGCATAATATTCTGGGGCTTGAGATCAACGAATATGCCGCCGAACTGGCGCGCGTCACGGTGTGGATCGGCGACATTCAATGGTGCCGACGCAACGGCTACCAGCACAGCAAAGACCCCATCCTCGAGCCCCTCGACGCTATCCAGCATCGGGATGCCTTGATAAACCCAGATGGCACCGAGGCCGAATGGCCAAAGGCGGATGTAATCGTGGGGAATCCGCCGTTCTTGGGTGGAAGCAAGAAGCGCAGTGGATTAGGTGACGCCTATTTTGACGCGCTGGAGCGGATCTATGCCGGACGCGTGCCGGCTGGGGCAGACTTGGTTACCTACTGGTTCGAGAAGGCGCGGGCGCAGATCGTAGCGGGCCGGGTCCGCTTTGCCGGCCTAGTGGCCACCAACAGCATTCGGGGTGGGGCCAACCGAAAAGTTCTGGATCGCATTGTCGGATCGGGCGTTATTTTCAATGCCTGGGCCGACGAACCTTGGGTCAACGACGGGGCAGCAGTGCGTGTGTCATTGGTGGCTTTTGGAACGACGGAAATGCTACCACTTCTTGATGGAGAGCCGGTGACGGTGATTCATGCTGACTTAACCGGAAAATCAATAACAAAGGAATGTAAAGCGGTGGACCTGACGCGAGCAAAGCCGTTGACGGAAAACGCCAATGAATGGGCGTATGGATCACAAGAAAAGGGCAATTTTTCTATTTCGGCAAGTCTTGCCCGCGAGCTTTTCACTCAACCTAACCCGCATGTCGATGGCTGCGAAAACCTGCGGATAGCTGGCGGATAGCGCGGGCAGTCGCCAACGAGGGTGGTGAAGACCGGTCGGGTCGCTGGGGGACGTAGGGG
>Ga0247835_1002170_pt1 | contig 21925 bp, 16 predicted proteins | sample LaCtaG_3_FD_189912 | JGI IMG/M metagenome (GOLD analysis project Ga0247835, IMG submission 189912) | Freshwater microbial communities from meromictic Lake La Cruz, Castile-La Mancha, Spain - LaCruzMarch2015_13.5m | ecosystem: Environmental > Aquatic > Freshwater > Lake | place: Spain: Castile-La... | reverse complement strand
CGGCAATATTGGCGGTATCAAATTCGGGTGCCCCCGTGTACGCGATCAGGCTTTTGGCGGATTCCGATTGAGAAGCTTGCTTCCCCCATTTTGCCAAATGGAACAACGAAATCAAGGTATGTGTTTTGCCGCCACCAAAGCCGGTTTGCAGGGAAATGACCCTATTTTCAGCATCCTCTTTTCCATTTAGCCCTTTTATAACGGTTTTGGCTACGGTTTTCAGGCCTGCCGTAAAGAAGGTTTTGGAGAAGAAAGTAGCTGCATCTTTATAGATTTCCCGCCCATTGCCCAAGGCTACTTCCGCGAGGTTGGCAGCAAAAACCGACTCATCCAACAGGCCTTGCCGAATATCAAAGTGCGGCTGTACCACCCGGAACCAGGGCGGCACGGCACCCGTGACAACCGCCTGTGTTGCTTTCGGGGCTTCCGCTGGTTTGTTTTCGTGTAAATGCGACAGTTCGGTCTCTAATTCATGCATGCCCAACGTACGGGCGATCTTTTTCATCTGGATCATCGCATCGGCCACTTCATCGGATGTTACCTCTTTAAAGTGGGCCACCTTGTTTCGTATATCCACAATGGTTTTGAATTGGGTAGGCAAGCCGTTGGCAGCAGGGCCAAAATCTTTGCGCAAAATGTCTTTGTATTTCAACGAAAACCCCATCAAATGTTGATAATCAATCAGAGAGACAGGTGAGGATCCTGCACGCAAACCTTCAATCCAGAAGCCTTTTTGGTCTAAAGTGATGGCTTCTACAAACCACTCCGGCCACTTCTCCCCCGCTTCCTTCATCAAAGCGCTCACGATGTAGGGGCGCATGCCTTCTATGAACAAAGAAAAGGCTTTGTACAGGTTGTCGTGTTGCTGATTATTTGAACGCATAATATGGAAGTATTTTTTGTAGGTAAATCAACTCTTTTTAATGCAAAAATATTGAAAAAATACTGTTTTGGTGGGCTTGATTGATGTGCTTTTGCTTGCCAATACGAACGGTAAAACTACTCAAAAAGACTCGGCTGTACACCCGATGCAGCAACCGGATTTTTACTCTCCCGAATCAAGCTGTCCTTATTAGTGAGTAAACCCAGGGCCTGTTTTTGGTCTTCGCTGCCCGAAGGCAATACTTCACAGAGCGCCGTAAGCACCCGCCAAAATGCACTGCCTGGCTCGGCAGCCATGCGCGCAATGTATTGCAGCAAGGCGCTGCGATCGGCTTCAGCATAAAGCGACAAGGCCCGGTGTACACGGTCGATAAGCGGGCTGTCGGCTGATTCCCCGAGCCGAGGAAAGGCTTCCAGGCGCTCCGCATAATTGCCCAGGGTTTGTTTATTGCCGTTTTTGAGCAGCAAGTGTGCATTGAAAAGTTCCTGCACATTCACGCTCAGCCCCACGCGGCTAAATTTGGCGGCATCGTCGAAGTCGCTTTCGAGAAACCCATACAATTGTAACCAGCCGATGTAAAACTTGGTAAAATCATCCCCCTCAAACCCTTTGAGCAAAGCGTTGAAAGCAGCCACGCGGCTCAGTTCGAGCAATTCCGCTACCGTGACTACGCTGCCATCGGCTTTTTCTACTTTTTTATAGCGACCAAACTCGCTGACCGCCTGCCCAAAACAAGCCGTGAGCAAGTCTGCGCCCCGAAAACCCAGGGCATAGAGCAATTCTACTTCTTCTGCCACGCGGACCTCGATGGCTTTTTTCACTTCTTTGTAGTCGCCATAGCCTTGGCGTTGGGCGGGGCGGGCGGCTACAGTGACGGAGGATTCAAGTGCAGCACCTGTCAAAGCGATACTTCGATTAACCATCTCAGTATCCATGGGCCAACTGCCTGTGATGTTCATACGGGCATCCAAAATAGAATTGCAAAGTGTTGTCCAGGCTTCAGTACTTTGATGCGCAAACATAATGCTGACAATATCAGAAGTTTGAAATTCTATAGAATCAAATATCTCCGTCAATTTGCTCTCAAAATGATTATTTGCAACATCTTTTTGACCGTTATGATGGTATTTTAACGCAGTACATTCATCAGTTTTAGGCGTTTGTGGAGTTGCGAAATTTAAGGGATAAATATCAACTAGAATACGTTTCAGCCAAACATAAAAAAAGTCTGAAAGATCAGCATATGCAATAGCGTCATAATAAGGAGGATCGGTTACTACAGCAGTAATTGATTTTTTAGCAAACTGTGATTTATCGCCACTGGAAGCATGTATTATGTCGGTAGTAAATTCACTTCGACTTTCGCTTTCAATGTATCTTACTACCCAATCTAACATACTCGCTGGCGAACCTCCACTTTCCCTAAAAGGGTTTGACTCTGGAAAATCGAACACCATTGGAATTGCTTGCTTGGAGAGCGTATGTGAAAGTTGCTCAGCACCTGGTGTCCAAACAGCAAAAGAATTATTGTAATCCGTATATTTACTGATTATAATTCCCAAATATGTCACTATCGCCTTGCTATATGTAGAGTTTTGAGGTTCAAGTTCTGCTTTTAACTCGTGAAGTTTTGTTATAAGAGTATTAAATGCTACTAACTGCCTGTGTGTAAACATCTGGCCCCATTCGGTATATCCCCAAGCGACTATAAATCCACCTGTAAGCCTTGTTGTATTAGGGAGTTTCTCTCTAGGCACATCTGTTTGAGGTAAATTGTTTATTATTTCTTTCTCCTGTAAAGTTGGCTGCCTATAGTATTTTCCATCTTTTTCTGAACCACAAATAACCGCTAACATCTGCTCCTTAATTTGGTTAGAAGCAACCTGTTCACGAATTGCCTTTGCATCAGTAATACCACCACAAATTGGGCATTTCAAAGCAGATTTGTCCATCCAGCCTTTTTCCTCGCACTTTCCCTTTTTAATCTCAAAATCAATCACTGTCCCCTTAATAACAGGCTGAAGATAAACCTGTTTTGTCCTTGTATTTGCCAAATAAAACCCCTTTAAAAGAGGTACTTCGGCACGGCAGGAAGGATTGGAGCAAGTGCCTACCCGCGCCCAATAGTAGGCGATGGGTTTGTTGCCTTTTTCATCGGCAGGGTACAGGTGTCCTATTTCAGCCTCGGCGGCAGCGAGCAGTTTTTTTGCGTAAAACGCTACATCGAAGGAGAGCCGGTTGGCAATCTGTACTTGTTGACCTAATACATGTCCGGCCTGGCGCTGGGCGTCCAGGGTTTCTGCACCGTAGCGATCGAGGAAGGCTTCCACGCTGTAAGTAATGGGTTTGCCGAATTTTTGGGGGAATTCGAGGCTGCCTTTTTGGATAATATGCGCCACGGGGTTGATGTCGTTGCCAAAAGCGCGGCAGCCGAGTCGAGCAGCTTCGAGCGGGATGGCGCCCCCGCCCGCGAAGGGGTCGAATACGCGGGGCATCTTATCTAAAAAGGCTTCGATGGCATGGTGCAGGGCGGCTTCTTTTTCGGCTACTTCGGTCGAGGGCAGGTGCCGGTCAGGGATGGTGTATAGGGCGGCTTCGGCAGTTTTAATGGCGGTGTAGTGGGTATCGAAATCGGCTAGGAGCTCGGTGGCTGACTCCGCCTTCGCCCCCGCCTGCCGAGCCTTGGCGGGCAGGGCGGCTACGGCGGACGCGTGCGCTACCCAAATGAGTTTTCGGGCTTTGTTGAGGGTTATTTCGTTGTTTTTATTGTCCCACTTGATGAGGCTGTTGGCGTCGAGCATGTCCTTGGCCGCCGTTACTTTCCCGGCTTTTATGTCGCGGCAGTATTGGTCAGAGAACTTGCCGATAAACATCTGGAGGCGATTGCGGAGGTTATCCTCCATAGGGTCAATAGGCGGCGTCCAGGGGATGTCGTCGTAGGGTCGGTAGGGGTCTTGTTTGGTGTTTTCGTCTTTGCCCAGCAGCAAGGCCACTGCTTCCCGGAACGCAGGTGGGCAGTGTGGGTCGAGCGGGTCGGGTACCAGGCTGGCAAACACCACCGCGCGGCACACGGGCAGCGGCCGCCGCGCCCACCACAGGTGCAGGGTACTGATGTGCCCGTGCCGGATGGATTTATCGCGCACGCTTTCGGCGGATATTTCCTTGATGGGCAGGGCTACTTCTATGAGTTTTTTTGCGGTGTGCATTGAGTGGGAGGATTACCAGGCGAGGGCTTCGGGGGCTTGGGTGAAAAGCTGTTGGATCAGGTTGGGGAGGATGCTTTGCTGACGGATCATTTCCCGCCAAACGGTGAAATGCTCGCCTGTCCGTATGCTGTTTTTGATCGCATCAAGAATACGTTGTTGTTCACTGACAAAACTCCCATGATGGTTTACCGCGGGGTCTCCGGCCACTGCATCTTCCAGTTCCTGATGCGTTGTGGCCTTTTTTACAGCGACATATTCTTTCAGAAGTCGCTTATAATTCCCGAAAGCTTCTGTTCGGTATTTGACGAGATTGGGCCGGTTGTTCAGTTCCAGGATTTCCAGGGTTCGCTCCACTTTTACAAAGCCACGTGTTCCGGGGGCATGGGGCGGCCGAGCATAAAAAAGGAAGTCCGTGAAGCTTAATTGCATCCACTCCATAGGATCTTCCAGCCTGGGTTGAATAAATGCAAAATCGGTGGTGGTAGGTTCCGTACCTCGGTCCACCCAAATTGTATTTACCGAGTTAGCGGGGTCAAAAATGTACATAGCATCCAATTTATGGGTAGTATTACATTTCTTACACGCAAGTAAGTAGTTGGTCCATCGGAAAGCCTGCTCTGGAAAAAGGCTTTTAGGGAGAATGTGTTCTATATCGGAGGCTTCACTTTGTTCACAGTAATTACAGATTTCAACACCGATACACATAGAAATCAGTGTGGTTTTAATTTCCGTAAAAGCGCGGATTCCCGCCTTCGGTCCAGTTTTAGAATCCCACAAACGGCCTGCTCGTTTGGCTTTGATGTCAAACGGCGTCTTGCTATCAATATCTGCCTGTCGGGCATTGAGGTAGTTTTGAGTTTGGGCCGACAGCGCTTTATGCGTCAAGTGCAACATCCGTGTGGAAGATTGTTTTAAGGTGTTTCAATTGTCTTTTCTCTTCGGCACTCATTTTCTGACCGTAGTTTTCCTTGTAGACTAAACTGCGGTATTCATCCTGTTTTTCGCGACCTTCTTCGCCACGGGTGATTTTTGCGCCAAAAACGTCTGTTTCGTAAGCATCAAGCACATCTCCATAGATTAATTTGTCTTTATCTTCTCCGGTTACCTCTCCTGAAATACGGTCACTTCCCGGTGCAGCGAGGCGCCATATACTGCCTTTTTCACAGGCCCGACAGATGAGTGGGCTGTGGGTAGTAACAATGAATTGAAGATTGGGGAAGTACCGGGTAAACCACTGGCCGATGCGAGTTTGCCAAGTGGGGTGGAGGTGAGCGTCTATCTCGTCAATCAGGACAACGCCAGGAAGGTTAAAATGTGGAAGATGCTCATTAACAGACTGAAAAACGGTTGTAGAACCATTGACACGAATCAATTGTCTGATTAGTTCAAAAGTCATACTCAGGATGGAGCGGTATCCGTCACTCAGTTGTGTGATTTTAATTGTATTCCCGTTGCCATCCATAAATTCAGGTTCCCCTTCAATATTTATCCCTAAAAAAGAGGTATTGTGCGGCAGTAAGCCACTTTCGTTGATGAATCGCTTTAACCCATGAAATACGACATCTGCCTCTGATTGGTATTGTCCATTGGGTTCGCTGACCAAACTGGTCATCGTGCCGGACTCTTTTTCCTTCAATCTGCGCCTGTCCAGGTCTTTGAGCCATTCCAACGCTTCGGTCAGGGCAATATCCTCACCAAATACACTCAAGTGCGCGCCTGCTTTAGGGGCTGCATAATAAACTTTGTTCCATTCAGGATTGCCTCCGGTGAAACGCCGGAACGGGCCGTAAGCAACCGAGAACCAGCCTTTGTTGTCTCCCCAATTGTATTTTTTTGGATTTACTTTGGCTGCATTGATGTTTGACTCCATGACAACCCGACCATTCCGTTTTAGGATGATTTCATTGGAGATGGTTTGGTGTTTGAGAGGGGGTGCCTGGCCTGTTTTATCAAATTTAGAATCGTAGGTTACTTCAAGTTTAACGCTGCCTTTTGCTGCTTTCTGGCTCAGCCATTCATCCCAATACAAACGGACCGAGCCAATTTCTTCCGGCCCGATCAAAGCAGCGGCAACGCTGCGCACAATGGAGGATTTCCCTGCTCCATTGTCCCCGATCAGCACATGCCAACCAGCCTCCTTCCCCTTGGGGAACTCCATAGAAAAATCCGAAATGGATCGAATATTTTTGATTTCAACTTTTCTGATGTACATATTCGTGATCCGTTAGATTTTTGATTTCCAGGCATTCATGGGCAAGAAATACTGAATCCCCTTCGATTTTTGTTCAAAGATCAGGTTTTTGGCTGGATTTTGAAAGCGAAACAGTTCAGGTTGGCTTTTACAATTCAGGACAATATAGAGCCAGACAGTGTCGCCCAATATTCCCATCTTGCGCATCTCGTTTTCGGAGAGCATCACGCTGCCATCGCTGCCACTGCGCCCTTTTACTTCAATGTATCGTTTGATCTGGTCAGGACTGATGCTTCTGATGTCGTACCCTTCATTGTTAGCTGATACGTCATGGGGTATCCAGCCTTGCGCACGTTCGTATTCCATAGCAGTTTGCATGGCAATAGCTTCGGCTTCATCGTCGCGGCTCATGCCATAGTGGCTCTTGTATTCAACCAGCGTAAGCGGCACGATGTAAGCGCATCCCAGCACCTCTGGGGCTTTGGGTGAAAGTTGGGCCATCAGGTCCAGTCCTGCCAAACGGGTCTGTTTCTTCGCAACCAATTCACGGATGCGCTCCTCCTTTTTGGCTATCTTATCTTGTACTTTGGTATCGCCCATCAGGACTTTGGCTTGCCATTCCTGAATTTGGGTTTGGGCGTCCAGAATTACCTGTGTGAATGCTGTATCAAGGTATTCCCTTCGTTTGGCAGTATCTTTTTGTACGATGTGCTGCATCTCCTCAAACTGAAGCGATGTAATGTGTTCAAAACACCAGGCAACAATGTTGTCGCTTTCCCTCACGGGTGGTGGTTGAACAGGTTTGGCAAACTCCGTCGGCGCATGGAGGTCAAGCAATTTTGCAGGGGATGTGCATTTCAATGCCTCTTTCGCAAATTGCTGCACCAATAAGAGCCGTTCGTCGGCAATACTTTCATCTTTTTGGGTCGTGCGGTTATCGCGGATTTGGCTTTTTACGAAAAACGCAAAATAAGGCTCCAGGTCGTCAGGAGAGACGAAGACAGCGCCCTTCAGCATTTCTTCGCGGTAGGTTAAACGAACTACATCGATCAGGTTATCAAAGACAGGGTTCCCTGGATTGATATAGTGGACTTTGCCCAGATCGCCAATGTTTTGGTAGTCTAGAAAAACCTGTTTGTTGAAACAAAACAGGATTGCCCGAAGAGAGTCTGCGTATATATTGTGGTTCTGACGCAATGCTTTGGCAATGGCTTCCGGCAGGCGGTCAATGCGGTAAATATCTGGCCGGACTTCCGTGAAGGCTCCTTCAAGATGGGTAAATGCTTTTTCAAAAAACTGACGTATGTAAATAGGCTGCAAGCGCTTTTCGTCGGAGTCTTCTTTTAACGCGCGGGCTTCGCGGTAATCTACGTTACTGTGGGCTAATTTTTCGCGTTGTTCTTTGATTTTTTCAGAGAATTTGATCTTCAATTGGTCATTATCCGCTGCCAAAAATTCGTTTAGGGAGGTTTGTTTGCCATTTAAAACAGCATTGTAAACATCGTCAAGGCCTACATTTTCCAAAACATCCTGAATGACATCGTATACCCGGTCGTCGCCCATACCTTCCCGGATAATATCCAGTTTTGTAAGCAGCCTTTCAAGCACCTGACCTTCCCGGGTATTGCTGGCCACCATATTAAAGACCATTACATCTTGTTTTTGGCCATAACGGTGGATGCGCCCCATGCGCTGCTCCAAGCGGTTGGGATTCCAGGGAATATCCCAGTTGATGAGCAAATTGCAGAATTGCAAATTGATACCCTCTCCTGCGGCATCTGTTCCAATCAAAATCTGGGTTTCTGGCTTGAAAAAGTCCCATTGTGCCTGACGGCGTTCATCCACGGTTTTGCCGCCATGAATGGTGGCTACATTGTAGCCATTGTTGCGAAGCCTGTCCTCCAGATAGATTAAGGTATCCTTATGCTCTGTAAAAATGACCAATTTGGAGCCTTCAATAACCTTTTGCGCAGTCAACATAGCGCGCAGTTCTTTAAACTTTTGCTCTTCTTGATGACTTTTAAAAAGTGTATCCGCCATGTCATACAGGCGTTTTACCTCACGCGCCTCCTCTTGGATTTCCTGCACACTTTGGGCAGTGGTAAAGAGTCTGAATTTTTTGGGATCTGACAGAATGCTGTCGAATGCATCGCGTTCATTGTCGTCCAGGTCTTCGTATTCGTCCAGATTGTCTACATCAAAACCCTCCAGTTTATGGCGTTGACTCCAGAGTGTTGGCGTCTTACTTAGTTCGTCCACAATACCTTGCAAGGCTTGCCATCGTTTGAACAAGGTATTTTTAATGGCAAAAATGGAACTGACCAGACGGCGTTGCATGACTGCCAGCGCTAGTGAAACGTGTATATTTTTGGTTTCGCTGGCCTCCTCTTTTCGTTTGGTCAAATAATTGGTAACAGCGTCGTACAGGGCTTTTTCTTCTGGTGTCAGTTGATAAGCCACTGTTTTGGTGTGCCGATCCTTGTACAATGGCTTGCCATCCCAATCGCGCATATCTTCTTTCAAGCGCCGGATAAAAAACTTGTTGATCCCGTTGTGCTCGAATTCTTTAACTCGGGCAGAAGCCAATTCGTCGGTGGCAAAAATGTCTTCATCCAGCAATTGAAGTAACTTCTTGAACGTGTCTGCTCGCCCACGGTGCGGTGTTGCAGTCAGTAATAATAAGTGTTCACACTGCTGGGAGAGGGATTGAGCGGCTTTGTATCGGAGGGAGAGATATTGTTTTTGGCCGTAATCGTAGGCGGAAAGTTTGTGGGCTTCATCAAATACGATCAAGTCCCAGTGCGCATTGCCCGCGACATTCATAACATCTTCGCGGGAGATAAAGTCAATAGACGTGACAATTTTTGCTGCTGTATGGAACACATTGGGGTCTGCAGAAAAGGCTGCCCTATTGACGAGGGTAAATGGGATATTGAACTTTATCCCCATCTCGTCTTCCTGCCATTGTTTCGTCAGGCCTCCTGGTGTTACAATGAGCACGCGTTCGATGGCGTCCCGAAGGAGTAGTTCTTTTAGCAGCAAGCCAGTCATGATGGTTTTCCCTGCACCGGTATCATCGGCCAGCAAAAAACGGATTTTCGGCAATGGCAAAAGGAACTTATAGACGGCCTCCACCTGATGCGGCAAGGGATCTACGATGCTACAATTGACCGCAAACAATGGGTCGAATTGATAGGCAGAGCTAATGCGTTCCGCTTCGGCGAAAAGCGCAAATTTAACCGGGTCGCCTTGGAAATTGAAGGAACCTTCGGTGGTTAACAATTCCAGATGCGCCATATCTGACTGCGAAATGACCTTGCTGCTTGTCCGATTGCTGTTGACACCTGTATAAGAAATGGAAATACTGGATCCTAAAGGCTGTACCTTGATAACGGTTACAGGTTCAGCAGGTATCAGGTTTTTAATGATTTGGCCGGGTTCTACTTGCACGGAGCGGTTTGGTTTTGCTCCACAAACATAGGAAATAAGTCGTTTGCATTGGACTAAAGCTGGTGAAAAAAGGATTTTGGGCAGGATTGTCCATTTGCGCTACTTTTTGTTAAAAGCCGGAACACTAATATTCTGCAAAATTGAATGAAGAGATTTTGGAAAGCACTAAGTAACACTAAGGGACACTAAGATAACCTTAGTGTTTCTTAGTGCCCCTTAGTGCCTTAGTGGTAAGAAACACTAAGGGACACCAAGAAAACCTTAGTGTTTCTTAGTGTCCCTCAGGGCCTTAGTGATAAAATTGGTAAAAAAGTGGAGAATAGCGGATTCGAACCGCTGACCTCTTGCATGCCATGCAAGCGCTCTACCAACTGAGCTAATCCCCCTTTTCAAAAGCGGATGCAAAGATACAGACGCCGACAGCATATTTCAAAATATTTCAGGCTACTTTTTTATTCAATGCGATCTGCTCCGTCCATCATCAGGTGGATCAGTTCGTTGGGGTCATCCGTGATGCCAAATGCACCTATGGGTATCGGCAGGGTGCGATCCAGCTGAGAGACATAAAACACTACGTTGATGTGCTTTTGCTGCGCTTGCAAGTCTTGCAAAAACTGAAGCCCCGCAGTAGCGTCATCGCCCCGCCGAATATCGGACACCATCAACTGAAAAGGGTATCCCCGCAATTTTTCCCAGCCGTTGGCCGAGGTTTTGGCGAATTCGACCTGCATGCCGAGCGTTTGGAGAATACCCGCCTCGTACATCACGGTCTCCGGATTGTCGTCTATCCACAACACCCGTATGGGCCTTTTGGGAAAATGGGCTATCCGTTTCATCAGGCTGGGACTCACCACCACATCGGTCCGGTTTTGAGTGCGCGCCGCATTTTCGATGCCCTCCTTGACAAACGAGGCCTCTATGCCAAATGCCTTGAAGTTGGAAATTTTGGGCAAAATGCCCTCCACCACCGACTTCCGGTAGCGCAAAAAAAGCACCAGCACGGCTAAATACAACAAGATCGACGGCGCAACCTTGATGAGTTCAATAATGATTTCTTTGTCCATTCAACACGTATTATGCATTTTGGGAGGTGTGAATCAGCTTTTCCACAACCTGGGGCACACCCACGGTTGCCGGCGCTTCCAACACAATCAGGTTTTTCTTTTGCGCCAATTCATAATTCACCTGTGGGTTCGGATCAATATAATAAAACGGAATGTCCGGATCGGCATACACCATTAAACTGGCTGCCGGATACACTTGCAACGATGTGCCCACAATCAGAAACACGTCTGCCTGTTCGGCCATGCGGGCCGCAAGGGGCAACATTGGCACCTCTTCGCCAAACCATACAATATGGGGCCTCAATTGGCTGCCCAACGGGCACAAGTCGCCCAGATGGAGGTCTTTTTCCCAGTCAAACACCAGATCGGGATTTTGTTCAGACCGCACCTTGCGCAACGCCCCGTGCAGGTGAAGCACATTGTTGTTGCCCGCGCGTTCGTGCAAATCGTCCACATTTTGCGTGATCACCTGCACATCAAAATGCTCCTGAAGCGCGGTGATGGCCAAGTGCGCAGCATTGGGCGCCACGTCGAAAAGCTGCCGGCGGCGCTGGTTGTAAAAATCCAACACCAACGCCGGATTCCGCTTCCAACCCTCAGGCGTAGCCACGTCTTCGATGCGGTGGTTTTCCCACAGGCCGTTCGAATCGCGAAAGGTGGTGATGCCGCTCTCCGCAGAAATGCCGGCACCGGTGAGGACAACAATGGTCATGGATTGAGATTTGTTTTTACAACTTAGTATCAATAAAAGGATTTTCGATACGCACCCCTGCGACAATGCGGTCATACAATTCAGCGCGATTCCAGGGACTGTTTTGGGTGTTTACAGCCAATTTATTGCTGTTGACCATTAATTTTTCAATGGGATCACGCCCTGTCGGCATGGACAGTCTTGTTTTTTTCATGATGCACATATTATGCATGCAAATTTACACTCATTATGGTGTTCATTCAACATCATTTGATGCCTTTGTTATCCTTCGCCAATTTACTGTGCCAATACCCGTACAACCCGTATACCGCCACACCCAACACCATCCAAAACAAAAAACGCGACCAGCTGATAAACATCACCTGCGACATCATAAACAGGTTGAGCAGCAGCCCCAGCACCGGAATCAACGACCAGCGCCGCGCAATGGCAAACAACACAATCAATACCGCCAAGGCATAAAACACATACAGCGGCAAAATGCTCAACGGTTCCGCCCTGGCACCGGGCGCCACACTGTCCGCCAGAATGTTCGGATTGGCCCAGTACAACACGCCAAACAACGCCACCAGCAACACCGGCAGCCAAACACGGCTGTCGGCATACCAGACCTTGAATTTAGCCTGTTCCGTCATGCCCGTCGCGTCCATTTGCAGCACGCCGGCGCACACCACCGCAAAAGCAAACAAGGTGCCCAAACTCGTCAAATCCGCCACCTCGTTCAGGTTCATGAACAAACACGGAACCGCCACAATGGCACCCGCCAACAGGGTGGAAAAGCCGGGCGTTTGAAAGCGGGGGTGTATTTCGGCAAATTTGGGCGGCAACAGCCCGTCCCGGCTCATGGTCATCCATATCCGCGGCTGGCCCAACTGGAACACCAAAAACACACTTGCCGTGGCCACCACTGCACTCAGGGCCACCAAGCCGGAAAAAAAGTTGAGGCCCACCTTTTCAAACACAAACGCCAACGGATCGCCCACCGCCAACTGGTCATAAGGCACCATACCGGTCAGGATGAGCGCAATGACCACGTACAACACCGTACACAACCCGAGGGCGTAAAACATGGCTCGAGGAAGGTCGCGCTGCGGATTTTCGCACTCTTCGGCCGTGGTGCTGATGGCGTCAAAGCCGATGTAGGCAAAAAACACCGCCGACACCCCCGCCAAAATACCCCGCACGCCGTTGGGCGCAAACGGCGTCCAGTTGGCCGGTTGTATGTAAAACACACCCACCAAAACCACCGCCAGGATAACGCCCAACTTGAACAACACCATCATGTTGCTGGTGTGCTTCGATTCCCGAATGCCCCGATACACCAGCCACGTCAGCAATACGCTGATGCCAAACGCCGGAATGTCGGCCACCAAAGGCATACCGATCAGCCTCGGCGCCGAATTCCAGGCCGCCAACGCTTCTTGTCCGGCCTCGCTGAGCGACGCCGGATTCGCAGCCGAAGCCGCAGCGCGGGCCGAAAACCAGTCCATCGTCATCCACAAAGGCAGATCCAGGCCGATGCCCGACATCAACCCCGTGAAATAATCGCTCCATGAAATGGCCACCGCAATGTTGCCAATGGCGTACTCCCACAGCAGGTTCCAGCCCACAATCCAGGCCGCTATTTCTCCAAACGTGGTGTATGTATAGGTGTACGCGCTGCCGGATACGGGCAATGTAGATGCAAACTGCGCATAACACAACGCCGAAAATCCGCAGGCCACCGCCGTAAAAATGAACAGCACCGACACAGCGGGCCCGGCGTTCGAACTGGCCGCGCCAATGGTGCTGAAGATGCCCGCCCCGATGATGGCGGCAATGCCGAGCGCCGTCAGGTCGATCACGCGCAGGTTTTTCTGAAGGCCGGCACCGTGCGCTGCATCGGCCGAAGCGATGGCTTGTGCGATGGTTTTGCGCCGAAAAAGGTTGTTCCAAAAGGACATAGAGCAGGGAAAAAGTTCGTTTTCAGCGGGCAAATTAGGACAAATCCTCAAGGTTTATGCGCCCGAATGGAATAAACCATGGGAATGATGTTTTCCAGACCTTGTATCCGGTAGTTGCCCGCCTCATCTTTTACCGTTTTGGCAAAACAATTATACGGTGAATACGGAAACTCGTGCAGGAACTCCAGTACCAATCCGGCTGCGGTCAGGCTGCTGATCACTTCCGACAGGCCGTGGTTCCAGCCGTAGTCTTTAAACACGGGCCCTTGCCCGCTCTTATCGGTATACGTACCCTTATTCTCCGTTTCAATCACCCCGCTGTTGTGGTACGGGTAGGCAAATTTTTCAAACTGGTCGTCGAACATCCACACAATCGGATGAAACTCTGCCAGATAAAACACGCCGCCCGGCTTCAAGTATCGGGCAATTAGCCGTGCCCAGGGCACCAGATCGGGCAGCCACCCCACCACGCCGTAGGATGTGAAAACGATGTCAAACGTTTCGTCCAGGTGGTCTGGCAAATCGTATACATTGCAGCACATAAAGCGCGCGGGCAGGTGCATCTCCAGCGCCAACTTTTGGGCCTCCGCAATGGCCGCATCCGACAAATCGACGCCGGTCACCTTCGCGCCCAAGCGGGCCCACGAGAGGGTATCCTGACCAAAATGGCATTGCAAATGGAGCAGCGATTTCCCGGATACGTCGCCCATTTCAGCCAGTTCAATGGGGGTCAGGCTGGTTTGGCCCGACTTCCAGGCCACCACATTGTAAAAATCGGAATGCAGGTGGATGCCGGTGCGGAGGTTCCAGGCCTGGCGGTTGGCTTCGAAGAAGTAGCGGTTGTTGTTTTCCATATTGCTTTGGTGTGTGGTTTAAAAGAGCGTATTTATACTTAGATTAAATGTTAATTTAAAAACATTGATTATCTGATGATTAATCTTAAATTGAAAATGGATTTACCATGTATGAAAGGTATCGTGTTCCCAATCTTTTCGGAGCGAATTGAGATTCTGGTCAATTTCATCCGGTGTTAACCCGGTTTTTAGACTTCCATAATACCGGGAGAAAAAAGACCCTTTGACCTTGGTCGGAACCACATTCATTGGAGCGTCGGCCAAGCGAATGCTTTTCACAAATTCCAGTGAGTTAAGCAACTCTATCAGCAAGTCTAATTTTTTCTGGTTTTGAACTTCTACGATGATTTGCATGGCGAAGAATTGAATCAAAAACAAAGATGGGGTTTTTCTGGCAAAAAAAACACCCGGAACCTTCGAAGCGGCTATCCCGTTCGCCCTACCGGCACCAGGTGTTTCACTACTATTCGTCCCGACACGTGAGTCGGGAGCAGGGTCATCCATCTGTTCAGTGGCAGCCATCCGGCTTTACTTATGAGCTACGGGACGAACACCAGGCGGAAGCCTGTGTTGTTGTTGCGGTTGTCGGGGTTGTTCCTGTTGCGGTTCGCCACCCGGCAGTTCTCCGGGTTGTTGTTCCAACTCCCGCCGCGAATAACACGGTTCGAGCCCTCGATGCATGCCCTTTTTTTTCGCACCATAGTGTCGGCGTGACTCAAATTCACGCCGACACTATGGCAATGCGGCATGTACTTTTTGCCGGAATGCCTTTGCATCGGCGTGTTGGGTGAACGCCGTCAGGGGCATTGCATGGTTTTGGAATTCATGTTGCGTCCATAAGCCGCTGTCCAGCGCGGCCTGATAGGTTTTGATCTTTTGGATGTATCGCTGGCGGCTTCGGTGAGCCAGCCGGATGGTATCGGGGTACAGCAAATAACCTAAAAACGGCAACCCCGCAGTATTGTTATTCAGACAGAAGGGCTTGAGTTCCTGTTTCAGCCGCTCCCGGATAAAGTCCTGAAACCGCAACCCTGCCTCCAGAAGCGCCGCTTTGTCATCGTGCCACAACACCATGTCGTCCATATAACGGACGTAGGCGGGCAGCCGCAGGTTTTCTTTGGCAAAATGATCGGCAGCGGACAGGTAATGGTTGGCAAAATACTGGCTCGTCAGGTTGCCGATGGGCACGCCCCGGTCTGGCTCCACGCAGTAACTGTCTATGATGCGGTCGAAAATTCGAAGCAAATGTGGGTCTTTGAACATGCCGCAGAGTTGACTCCGCAGCTCTCCGTGGTGGATAGTGCCGAAGTACTTGCGCACGTCCAATTTCAGGAACCAGGTGTACCGGCTGTTGAAAGCAGCGGCGCGTTTCAGGGCGGCATACGTGCCCTTGCCGATGCGGCTGGCATAGCTGTCATGGATTTGTTGTCGTTCAAAAAACGGGTGACACACGTTCATCAGCGCGTGGTGCAGCACCCGCTGGGCAAAAGGCGCGGCGCAGATTTGCCGCTTTTTGGGGTCGTATACTGTAAAGTAGTTATAGCCGCCAATTTCGATCTCGCCCGACAGGATTTGCGCCTGCAAGACCTTCAGGTTGCCACGCAGATGGTTGCCAAAGGCCAACACCTGCGCTTTGGCGATCTTGCCGCGCCGGGCCTTGTAGTAGGCTAATTCCAGGTTGGCCATGTCCGCTATAGGCTCAATCAGGAATCCCGGTCGTTTCATCCGTTTTGGGTGGTGTAATGAAATGTTTGGCGAATCGCTCCACTTTCTTCTCCCCGATGCCCTTGATACCCAGCATCGCTTTTTCAGTGATCTCGTCGAGTTTGGCCAATTCGGCTAATTCTTCATCGCCAAAAACGATAAAAGTCGAAATGCCTTCGTCTGCTGCCACTTTTTTTCGCATCTCCCGGAGTTTGGAAAATTTCTCGAAGGTAGCTTCATCCAGCAGCTTTTTGTAGTCCACCTTTTTCGTCTCTTTTTCACCACCTGCCTCCGGGTACGCCCGCTCGATGTAGCGCACACAAAAACACCAATAGGCCCCGTTTTCGTTGCCCATGAGCTTGTTTTCTACTTCGAGTATTTTGTTGCCCCGCAAGAAGGCATTCATCTCCTGCAAAGCCCCGCCGCTGTCGCCTACGGGTATGGTAAAAAGTTTGATTTGCATAAAAACCTGTTTTTCAAAAAAAAATTTCGACCGCCTGAGGCGGTAAGGTAAAAAAAAACGCTTGTGGCTTACAAAAAATGCGTGCCGGGGTCGTCCCTCCCCCGCCTCACATTTTTTTCAGCCACACGCTTTGCTCATAAATAAAGCCGGGATGGGCCCGCCAACTGACTACGGGACGAACACCAGGCGGAAGCCTGAGTTGATGATGCGGTTGTCGGGGAAGTTCCCGTAGCGGTTCGCCACCCGGCAGAACTCCGGGATGAAGTACCAACTCCCGCCGCGAATAACACGGCCGTCAGCGCTGCTTTGGGCACCAGTCGGATCATGCGCTACACCTTCTTTTTGGCACTCATTATAGTACTCATTGCCGTACCAGTCCCAGCACCATTCGAATACGTTACCGCTCATGTCATATATGCCGATGCCGTTATCCTTTTTCTGTTTCACCGGATGTGTTCTTCCGTTGTTGTCATAAATCCGGTTCAGGTCCCACTTGCCCGAGAGCGGTTTGTCGCCAGAGTTTTCCCAACACCAGCCTACCTCATCCAAGGTGTCGCTTCCGGCAAAAAGGTTTCTGGTGGCACCCACTCCGGCCCGGGCAGCCAGCTCCCATTCTGCTTCGGTGGGTAAGCGGTAGCCTCTGACCTGGGTGTCCCAGTCCACTTTCCATTTCAAAAAGTCATTTCGCACTGCGTTATCCGGATCACTATTAACTTCTTTCTGTATTTGATAAGGCGGCGGAAGAGCCGCCTGTACATTCAGCCAGTTGGCATATTCCATCGTTTCGTACCAATTGACGTTTACTGCTGGATGATCACCGAATCGCCCCCAGTACGGCGTACGGCTCGCCAGGCCCCGGTCAGCCGCTTCACTATACAGCGCGAACTGATAGAAGGTGACCGGCGTAGCGGCAATCTGGTAAGCGGAGAGTTTAACCTGGTGCAATTGCTCATCCGATTGATGTCCCCATTCGTCAGTTGCACTACCCATTTCAAAAATACCATCTGCACCCATGGGTACAGAAACCAGCTCCGGGTAGTAGCGCGCCTGCAATTTTTGAAAGGAGGGGAGTTTTTCCAGCAAGGGCGCAAAGTGGCTCCTCGTATTCCAGCTTTCCCGCAGGCATTGCTGTAAGAGCGGTACCAAGGCCGCATCAGGGTTTAATTGCAACAGCAGATCGGCTGCTGTCCGGGCCAATTCTACCCTGCGGCCGCTTTCGGCAAAAAAATACAGGAGTTCAGAGATGGGTTCGGTTAATTGCTGCTGTTTGAAGCTGGCATCCACCTCTATGCCCGCAGCCACTTTCATTTTCTCTATGGCTTCTGCATGGTTAAGCGTATAAATGAGGTCGGTGCCAAGGGTGGCAAAACTTTCGAAAGTCGCCTGGTTTTTTATGCGGATGTCGGCAAGTGCTGTTTCCAGATTGGCTAAGGCGGTTTGGGCTTTATCCCTTTCTTTCTCGGCATCTTTGGTAGCCTCTTGCGCTATCGTCCGCTGCCGCTCTGCTTCCAGCCGCAAACGCTCTGCCTCCTCCGCCCGTCTCCGGTCTTCTGCGGCTTTTTCCTCGGCTTCTTTTGCACGGCGATCGGCCTCGATGCGTTCTTGTTCCAAAAGGGCCGCCTCTTCCGCCTGCCGCCTTTCTTCCCGTGCTTCTGCGATCGGTGCCACAAGCGTATCGTGGCTGATTTCGTAGTAGTAACTGCCGCCGCGGGGCTCCTCTCGCAGCAAACGTTCGGCACAAAGCAAGGCGAGGTCATGTTCGCCAAGGGTGCATTTTTCCAGCAGATAATAGCGCTCCTGAATGATCCGGCGATCGTTGCTGAGCAGGAATTCGCCCAGCAGGCGCTCTATCCGAGGACGGGTGTGGACGTCGAAGTGTGCCAGAACACTTTCATAGTATTGTTTGCGGATATCCTGGATTCCGTAACGGGTGCCGTAAAAGTCAGGCGTCACCACAAACCCCTCGGGGCGTTTTTCGGCGATGACCTTCTGTTCGATATGCCGACAGAGCAACTGTGCCTGAAATGGCTCCACTTCGCGCACGGCACCGGGAACGACGGAAGCGTTGTCGTCGGTGTTCACCAAACTGTCCAACATTTCCTTCAAGGCATCCTCGCTGTAGGAAAACAGGGGTGAGGCGAAAGGGCCGCTCAGGGCGGGCGGGCGGGTGATGGCCAGACGAGTATTTTCCTCGTCGAGCGCCGGGAGTTCGTAGCGGCAGCGCAGGATAGAAGGGATGCGCCCCGACAGCCGGTCGAGCAGGTACAAAAAATCGGAGCGGATGGAAATGACGATGTTCACTTGCGGCGGAGCCAGCCAGCGGGTGCGTTCGGCTTCACTGTCGATGGCCTGGGTGGCTTCCTGCACGTGGGAGGGTATCTTGTGGTTGAGCAGCCCGGCGAGCTGGCCGATGAATTCCTGCTGGGCCTCGGGTTGGTCGTGGTACAGGGTAAAAAGTTCCTCAAACTGGTCGAGCAGCAGCACGGGGGTGTAGCCTTCGCCGCCGGGGGCGTATTCGAAGCGTTTGCAGTATTCCCAGAGGCTGAGGTTGTCGGGCGTGTCGAAGGGCAGATAATCGCCGTCATTGAGTTGTTCGAACACCTGGCGGCTGATCGGCTGCCGGGTGTTGTTGAGCCTTATCTTGACGGGCTGCATCTGCCGTTCGGCCAGCAGCGGGCCTACGCCAGCCTGCAGGAGAGAGGTTTTGCCGGTGCCCGATTTGCCGAACAGCACCACCACCTCATTGAGGGCGATGAGGCGAAAGAGCTCCTTTTTTTCGCGCTCGCGGCCGAAAAAGAGCGCCTGGTCTTCAGCGGTAAAGGAGTGGATGCCGGGATATCGATTTTTCATGCGCTTGCGCTTTGAGCGGATTTGCTGTTCATGTTTTCCAGCATGCTGCGCAGGTCGCTTGCAATGGCCGTGAGCGCCTGGGCGCGGTCGGGCTTCTGGCTCAGGGCCTTGCCGCGGGGCTTGGGCTGGAGGGTCAGCAGCGCGAACAGCGGGGTGTTTTCCACATCGCAGGGCGTCATCAGGATGGGCGCTACTTTGGCGCTGCCGGCCTGGTGGCGGGCCAGCGCTTCGGGCAGGATATCCGTAAACAGGCGCTCGTCGGCAATAAAATTAGCCGTCACCAGCGGTACGATCAGTTGGGCGCTCCGGAGATGTTCGCCGAGGGTCTCGTGCACTGTTTCACCGGGTTTGATCTTTTCCTGATGCCACACTTCCACTAATTGGTCATGGCGTAAAGGGGCGAGGTAGGTCTCCACCTCTGCGCGCAGCGCTTCGTCGTCGGGGTGGTACAGCAGCAGCAGTTCGCGGCGGGCAGGCGGGGCGGCTACTGCGGGTTTTTCCAGTTCTTGTGCCAGTCGCGTGAGGAAACCCAGGGCATCCGGCCCGATGAAGTGCATGTTGAAGTTTTCGGTAAAAAACGTTTCAGCATCGCCTTGCAGCACGTCCTTGTCTTGCAGGGAAATAGAATGCGGCAGCACCTGACCGTGGCGGCTGCCGAGCAGGTGCAGGAAAAGGCGCATGTGCCACTCGTTGAAGTCAAACCCTGCGAACACAAAAGCTTTTCGGTGGCGGCGCACGGGGCGTTTGTTGAAGAAAAAAGCGATGTTGGCGGGCAGGGTGGCTTCTTTTTCGCGCTGGAGCACCACTTCGAGGAAACGCAGCCGGGCGGCGTCGGTGAGCACCAGCGCATCGGGCCGCTCGTAGTGTCCCAGCAGGTTGAACACCAGGGGCGCGTCTTCGGCGATCTCCGTTTCGAGGTTAAGCGCCCGTTTGTTTTGATCGATGTTGTAATCGGGGTTGTCGAAGTTAAAATCGAAAAAACGGGCCTTTTTGTCCCTGCGTTTCAGCGCGTTTAACAGCAGCTCATCGGGTGCCGTGTTGATGATGTATTTGAATGGCAGCGCTGCCACAGCGTCGTACACCGGGATTTTTTCGTCGGCAAATTCCCGGTAAAAATCGCCGAGTGCGCCGCGCAGGGCATCGAGCGCTTGACCATTGTCGGGGAATGACTGCAGGAACAGGCGCACACCGGCGGCCAAATCCGTCGGGCTGGCCGCGGCGTCAGGCCGGCGCTGCCGCAGCAGGCGGCCGATGCGTTCGGCGAGCAGGTCGCGCAGGCTCTCGCCCTCATAGGTAGCGGCGTTGGGGCCGAGGAGGAGCACGCATTCGTCGGTCCGGATGGCGTCTGTGAGATCATTCCAATTCATGGGGTGGGTTTGATGGTCGGTTATGATAAATAGTTTTGAGTCACTTCATTGGAACAAGCCTTTGTAGGTGTTTAAATGACCGCCGAAAAATACTGTTAAATCCGGAATTGCAACCCGCTGACATGGAGATTCCTTGTTTTTTAGAAAGCGGCGTCCCAAAACAGGGTATGGTAGCCCCCGCCGGACAAGCGGGCCAAATCGCCCGGGGCATCACTAAGGGCCCAAAAGGGTTAAACTTATTTTAAAGTCTGCCTTTCAAGTGCCTGCAACGTTGCTAATTCAGTTACAGATGCAGTACTTTTGTTGAATTATTTTGAAACGATGATAGGGGATATGCGCACATTGCTGATTTTATTCATGCTGAGTACCGGTTTGCTGTGGGCCCAACCTACGCCTCGCGCCGGTCAATTGATCAAGGTGAACCCACCTTCCAACACCCTGATGCCCGAAAAAAGTTCCGGAGGCAAACAGAAATCCACGTCCCTGACCACATCAAACCAACAAAACCCGGAGACGAGTGCCAACGAACGCGCTGCTGCACCCACCACTAACCCTGCGCCGGCAAACGGGAACGCCACAGCGCCCAACAACGGACGAACCTACAACACCAACCCCCGAAACAGCGACTATACCACGCCCGCATCGGCACCTGTACTCGCCAAGCCCGAACCCGTTGGCGTGCAATGGTTGTCTATCGAAGAAGCCATGATCCTCCAAAAAGGAGAAAAACGAAAAATATTTGTGGACGTGTACACCGACTGGTGTTCGTGGTGCAAAAAAATGGACCAGTCTACCTTCACCGACCCCGAGGTGGCGGCCTACCTCAACAGCCACTACTATCCTGTGCGGTTTAACGCCGAACAAACCGAAAGCATCGAATACAAGGACAAAACATACCGCTTTGTCCGCAATGGCACCCGCGGATTCCATGAGCTGTCCGCTGAATGGCTGCAAAACCGCCTCTCGTTCCCAACCGTCGTGTTTCTCGACGAAAACCTCAACCTCATTCAACCCCTGCCCGGTTACCAGGACGCCGAAAAGCTACAGGTTGTGCTGGAATACTTCGGCACCGACAGCCACCGGAAAACGCCGTGGGAAACGTTTGAGAAGCAACATTGAGTTGAGGAGAGGAGGAGTTGAGGAGAGGAGGAGTTGAGGAGAGGAGGAGTTGAGGAGAGGAGGAGTTGAGGAGAGGAGGAGTTGAGGAGAGGAGGAGTTGAGGAGAGGAGGAGAGGAGG
>Ga0247835_1002167_pt1 | contig 21941 bp, 13 predicted proteins | sample LaCtaG_3_FD_189912 | JGI IMG/M metagenome (GOLD analysis project Ga0247835, IMG submission 189912) | Freshwater microbial communities from meromictic Lake La Cruz, Castile-La Mancha, Spain - LaCruzMarch2015_13.5m | ecosystem: Environmental > Aquatic > Freshwater > Lake | place: Spain: Castile-La... | reverse complement strand
AACAAATCTCCATGCCTCTGCGGTGGTAACACCCCAAGGCGTAGCAAAACCATTAACTTGATTGAGTGTTGGTCTTCCAGGAGCTACTGCACCAATGGTTTTTGTAACATCTTGTAAACCAACAATATTTGAAGAGGTCGTTTGGTTATTGTTAAGTATGTGCACTTCCACAGTACCAATCGTTTCAAATAGTCTAGCGTATGCTGTAAATGACGGGTTAGCAACACCACAACAACGATTTACATCTTGATAGAGAATATTGAATATGCGATTAGGAGCATAACCACTAGTCCAATATACAAGGTCACTTGTTGCTGATCCATTCGTTCCGCCACCAAAATATTGATCTCCTGCCATTAGGGAAATTACATTCCCAGGGTTTGCAGCATTTGGAAAATATTGGTAAGATCCCGCTACTGGTCCTGCATTAAAGAAATATTGGCCTAACTGACCTGCAGCAGTTGTATATCCAGGAACAGCTCCGAACATTAAAAGACCATTAGTTCCTGCTGCTAATGTTGAAAATGTTGAACCAAAGAAATTAAAGTTGAATCCAATAGGAATATTTCCCCAACCACCGTCATCTAAGCTTCCTCCAGAAAGTGGAACAGAAGCAACACCATTGCTTGCGATAAAAGTTGCGTAGGTTGGTATGGTGTAAGGTGCATAAGGAATAGAACTTACTGTAAAATTACTGGAGCTTAAACCAGAATTGATTGTCGCGGACGTTCCCGGACACACACCTGAAGCCGATGTAACGACTAGTGCAGATGGCAAAGGATATACTCCTACTGATAGAAAATTAGTAGTTATACAACCATTTGATGTACTTATCACATATAATTCAGATGTTTCTGTTAAGGTAGCTACAACTGAGGGACCAACTGCAATTGGAAGAACAGCTGACGGCGTGTTTGAAGCCCACGTATAGGTGATTGCTGGGTCTACTGGAGTCACACTTAAAGTGGTATTCCCACCTGATCCACAAAAACTTAACACAGAAGTTGAGGCAACGATTGGAATCGTATTGACTGTAACGGATGTTCTAGGCCCTTCGCAAGACCCGTTATTTTCCGCCACATAAATGTTTGTATTTAAACACACAGGAGGAGTTGTAAAAGAACTACCTGTGAATAAAATTGCCCCTCCATTTGGTTGAGCATACCAATTAAATGTACCTCCTGAACCTGTAGCTGTAAAAGTGGCTGATCCACCAAAAGAAACCGTTGCCGTTAAAGGCAAGGCACCTGGGGCTATTGGAGAAGGACTAACGGTAACTATTTGTGTCCCGGTGATTGTAGCACCATTTTTAACTACAGAAACAAACCCTGTTGTACCGTTTCCAGCAAAACCATCTATTTGTGTTGGAGATACAACCGTAAACGCTGTTACTGGTGTTCCTCCGATGCTAACAGAAGTTGCACCAGTAAAGTTGGTTCCTGTTATTGTAAAAGTTCCTGAACTTGCACAAACCGTTAAAGGCGCCACATTGGTAATGGTGTGAGCAGTTCCTGCCCATGCGTAAAATACATTGCCAGTTAAAGCAATTGGGCCTGGTGCAACAGTCGGTGTTGTTATTAGGCCAGTTGCTGCTAACGCACCACCAACACCTATTGCGTTACTTTTAAGATTGTAGGCGCCTGCCAACGATGTGCCTTCTGCAACAAATGTTTCATCTTGTGTGCTGGTTAAAAGGTCTTGTGCATTATAACGTAATGTTACAGTTGGATTAAGACCTGAAGTCCCTACTGCTCCGAGAGTTGTTTCTGTCTGTACTCTGAATGCTCTGTTACCTGTTGCAAGTGCATTTCCACCCGCTATTGTATTAGATGGAGGAGCTGTTTCAGTGACAGTGATTCGTGTTATATCTGACCCACCTGTAAAAGCTGGACCAGTACCTGTTTGAGTAGAAAAAGTTCCACTAAAAGGGAAATTAAGTGAGTTTCCAATGGTGCCTCCGCCCTTTAAATACAAGTTCATACTTCCATTTGTTATATAGGCATTCGTTGAAGCTGAAAAGGTACTGGTAGCACCTGAGTAGGTGTTCCCTGCACAATTCAGGTTATTTCCACCTAAATTCAGAATATTACCCGGAGCACTTAAGCTCGCAGTAAGTGATAAAGGAAATGAACCATACAAAGTTAGATTACTATTCAGATTCAGACCATTACCGTTACCAGCAAGTTGCAATTGACTTATTTTGCGATTACTTGGAATGGCCGCATCATCTTGGTTAGGTAAAGCAACCGTAGAAGGAGCGAAATAATTTAAAACAAGTACATATACAGCTACACGCGCAGTTGGAGCAGTAGCAGCTGTTGTAAAGGTTCCACCTGTTGGTGTTCCTGAAACAGTTCCAATACCTACTGTTGGCGCAGTGATGTAACCATAACCGGAATTAGTCATGGTGAAACTTGTTAACTGACTATTTCCTCCAATGTTTGCAGTGGCACTTGGCCAACATCCTGCTGGGAAAGCAAGGGTGCAATTGGTAGCACCAGCAGACATCGTTAAAGTTGGAGGTGTAGAATAAGTAGCAGTAGTACCCGTGTTTAAATAAACGGAAACAACTTTTCCTTGATTCGTTGTTATAGTAAAATTAGTAGTTGTTAATGCCAAACCAGACACTAATGTTCCGCCACTTACTGTTATTGTTGGAGCAGCAGTGTATCCAGATCCTGAATTGGTAACTAAGTTTAATTGTGTCGGTCCTGCAAATCCAACTTGAGGAGCAACCGTATAATTTAATCCACCGTTAGTGGTAAAAATGTTTCCTACACCTGATGAAGCTTGTGGATCTAAACTTAGTAGACCAGCACCTGCATCACTGTTGATGGATAATCCACCAGTAATCAAAGCTGAACCTCCTGACTTTTGAATGGCACTATTAAGTCCACCATTTAGACAATAGAGCACAACGGGTGTTGCTGCAGCTCCAGAACCTGTAGCTCCAGGAGCCCCTGCACTAAAGATAAGGGAGGGTGCTGTCGATGAATTCCATCCACTTCCAGTATTCGTAATGTTTAAGCTTCGAACGGTTTGTGTTACACCATCAAAGTTAACGCTCACTTTTGCCGCAGGGCCTAAATAAGTGAAGCCACCAACAGTTCCAGAAGTATGCGTGGGCATAGTCGTGGTAGCAGTGGCAGATACGGCTTGATACCAATTATCACCATAAAAATAAGGTGTTGCAATACTTAAAGTGCTGCCGTAAGGCACATTTGCTCCAAGAGTACCCAAAGTACCAATATACAATAAGGTTGGACCACTAGTTGAAAAAGTTGTGTTTAGCGTATTAGAGGTTGGCGCTGTTGAATTAAATGTTCCTGCCGCAGTACACAAATAAACGTTATTACCACTAAAGTATCTTGTGCCAACTGTCGCTGCCAATAAATCAGCGTAAGGAACGACGGCAACACCACATACTACTGGCGCAACACTGTACAATGAACCCATATTGGTTACACTCACACTTGCCACTTGCGTGTTGATGGTTTGCCCATGAACTTGCGCAGTATTATCAATTGTAACCTTGCCATTCGTATTTAAAGTTCCTGCAGTATGTGCCAACTGAGGAATAATTAAATCTTGAGTAGTATTGATAACGGTACTACCTGTTGTAGCACAAGAGAAAACTCGAATAATACCTTTAACTCCATTGCCTTGGAAAACTCCCGTACCACCTAATGTTTGATTTAAACTTGAAAGAACGGTACTTCCGTTAAAAACAAGCGCCGAACTAGTTGTAGTTCCTGCAGCAAAGTTTACATAACCATTATTGATAAAATCACCACCTACATTTACTGTAACGCCTGAAGTTCCGCCTGCAGAAGTTGCGTAGGGCAAAAACTTTCCTCCAGCATTAATTAGTACATTGGCGAAAACACTCATTGCGTTATTAGTGCTGTTCCATTGAAGAGTTCCTGAATTTTCTAATGCTATAATGCTAGTTACCTGATCAACAACTACAGTGCTTCCTGCAGGAATAACAACCGTGCTTCCTGAATTTGGGGTAACACCAGAAACCCAAGTCTGTGGACTAGACCACAAACCACCAATTGCGGTAGCGGTAGCTGTATTAGGTAAAATTTGTGTTAATGAAAAAGTACCTGGGCATGGGCTATTGGGAGTTGGATAGGTGTCAAACATAATGTAGTACGTGGTGCCTGCTGTTAAATTAACCAATACAGATTTAGTACTTCCAGAACCTGAAACACCCCCCACACAGGTTGATCCACCTGTAGTAGGACAACCGTTAAAAACAAAAATACTTGTCCAAGTTTGTCCAAGATAACTTACGTCATAATTCCCTGAAGATGTCGGAGTAAAAACATACAAAGCTTCTTGACCACCATAATAATTACCATTGGAACATCCTCCAGTTAGAATAGAAGGAGATATGGTAGCCGTACTAATGTCGTTTGTCAAACCACAAGTAAGTGCTTGGTTGACAATTGGCAGTGATGCCGGTAAAATTACAGTTGCCCCGGGACAATTAGTAGACCATGCAGAGGTCGAAAGTGCAAGGATGTAAACTGAAACAAATAGACTTACTGTAAAACGTAGATATTTATTCATAATTAATTGTTTAAAGTTTTATGTTAATTTAATTAAGTTATGCAAAAGTAATAAATTTTTAAATTAGAAATAAGTCTAAAATAAATTATTGTTAAGTTTTAGATATTTCGTTTTAGGTTGCAGGCAAAAATGTCATTTATTTTGAAAAAAGTTTAAAAGTTAATTTAAAGCTAATACACCTTTATTTCACTAGTATTTCAATATAATTACGCTCCAAATAAAACGATAAAAACCATTCGCATTAACGAATTATGCTTTGTTAAACAATAGGTTTTAAGCTATTTAGAAATTATCAACAAGTAATTTTTAGTTTTTAACAGTCCTAAAATTACTTGTGTTTTCAAGTGACTGAACCCTGAGAACATAAATGCCATCTGCTTGAAAACGTAGGTCAAGGTTCGCCAAATTCCCATTTGGTTTTGCGGTTTGTACCACTGCGGTACATTGTGCATTTAATGCTTGCGCTAAAATTAATGTTAAGATACTTAGGTATATTTTCATAATTATAATTAAATTTAAATTATTATTGAGTTAAGGTAAAAAATGTATCGTTAATATGACATTCGATTTATTAAATGACTTGTTTGAATGAATATTTATTTATTTTTACCCCAAAAGACACTCAATGAAAATTGCATTAGTAAGTGGAAGCACCCAAGGAATTGGCAAAGCATCGGCCATCGCTTTGGCAAGAGAAGGAATGAATGTGGTTCTTTTAGCGAGAGATGAAACCCGTTTGAAGTCGGTGTTAAGTGAGTTGCCGAATAATGGAAATCAATCCCATCAGTATTTACTAGCCGATTTTTCGGACCCAAGTGCCTTGAAAGAAGTTATCACGAACTTTATTTCAAGAGGTAATCAAATTGATGTCCTAATTAACAATACGGGTGGTCCGGCTGGAGGAACGATTTTAGCCGCCAAAACAAATGAATTTATCGATGCCTTTAACCAGCATTTGATTTGCAATCATATATTGGTACAAGCCCTTGTTCCTGGAATGAAGCAAAAAGGATTTGGAAGAATAATAAATATCATTTCTACCTCCGTGAAACAACCTCTTCCGAACTTAGGGGTGTCCAACACAATAAGAGGAGCAGTTGCTAATTGGAGTAAAACCCTTGCTACTGAATTAGCTCCATTTGGTATTACGGTGAACAATGTTTTGCCTGGTGCTACAAATACGGGAAGATTACAATCAATCGCTAGTACAAAAGCAGCAAAAACAGGCGGTACCGTCGAAGAGATCTTTACTGAAATGGCCAATGAAACCCCTATTAATAGAATTGCGGAGCCCGAAGAAATTGCTGCAGCTGTTATGTTTTTAGCATCTGAATCGGCCTCTTACATTAACGGAATTAATTTGCCAGTGGATGGAGGCAGAACGAAATCACTTTGAGGCTTATTTTTCTTTAGTCAAGGTAACTCTATAGGCGAGTAATCCTGGAAAACCGATTAGTAATACAGCCGCGAAGAAACAACCCTCAGCCACTAAATAAAAGTCTTGAATATTCTCTAACTCTTTTTCGCTATATCCAATCCCAATAAAATAGGACAAACTCAGTTTTGTTGGAATGGTAACTACATTAGATGCGTTTTTATAAATAATCTCCCCTTTAAATAAATTGATAGGCATCAAGAATAATGGCAAGGCAATTACTACCGAAGTGATAATGAAAATCGGAATTGGTTTGAGTATTCGTTTTAACATGCCTATTTTTTTTCAAAGTTAACTTTATTTTTACCGAATGAAAAGTAAAATGATTTAGCTGTTAAGTTCAATAGCATAGGTAGAACTTTAATTGAACCCTCTTTGCAATGAAAATTTAACTTTTTCTACAATATGGTCACATTAAGGTTGGTGCAAAGGTCGCGGACAGGATTCGTAATCATTAATTTCTTTTCCTAATTTTACAAAATGGATTTATATTCAAAAAAACAACGTTGGAAAATAGGTTTGTTAATTTTGGCGTTGGCGACCATTGGTGTTTCTTTGTTTGTCTCTAATGACATGGTTTCCAAAATTGCTTCTAAGGAAAAAAACAAAGCGAAACAATGGGCTGATGCGATTCAGAAAAAAGCAGAACTTGTCAAATTCACCAATGCTACTTTTGAACAGCTGCGCGAAAAAGAACGTGAAAAAATTGAAATTGTAGTCCGAGCTCAAAAGGCCTTGCTTAATCCATCCTCATTAGATGCGAACCAAGATGTCGACTTTGCCATGGAAATTATTAATGAAAACAAGGATTTACCTGTCGTTTTACTGGATGATGAGGACAATGTTTCGCAATATAAAAATATCGATACAGCACAATTTAGACGTTCAATTCTTTTTGTAGATAAGGTTTCTTTCAGGAAGGCATTAGAGGATTCAATTAAGAAATGTGCCCTTGATTGGAAGAAAAGCGGACGATTTTTCACCATAAAAGTATTTGATGATTTTTATATGACGTATAGTTATGATGATTCAAGAGCATTAAAAACGTTAGAAAAATCAAGAGATTCCTTACTCTTAGCTTTTAATAGAGACTTGATTGATGGAAGCAATTTAGTGCCAGTTTTATTGCTAAACAGTAAAAGGGACAGTGTAATAGGTAGTAATCTTTCAATAAAGAGTTTGAATCCTAATTCAATAAAGAAGACGATGGCTGATTTTGGCTCACAAAATGCCCCAATAAAAATAGATTTAGGGGAAGGGGGCCAAAATTGGTTGTATTACGATGAAAGTCCTGAAGTCAAACAGCTAATATGGTTTCCTTACATTCAATTTGGCATGATTGCGCTAATTGTTATTGTCGGATATTTGATTTTTTCTACGTATAGAAAGGCGGAACAGAATCAGGTTTGGGCCGGAATGGCAAAGGAAACGGCTCATCAATTAGGAACGCCTCTCTCTTCCTTAATGGCTTGGGTGCAGCACTTAGAACAATCCGATGTTGACCCAATGATCGCCACTGAAATGCAAAAGGATTTAATACGCTTGGAAAAAATAACGGATCGTTTTTCTAAAATTGGCTCAGGGGCTAAATTATTAAACGAGGATTTAGTTGTGACAATAGGCAATAACTTAGAGTATCTTCGTGCACGACTTTCAAGTAAAGTTTTTATCACGATGACAATTAAAGAGGAAAAGGCTTTAGTTGTGCCTCATAATCCTTCCTTGATTGAATGGGTTGTAGAAAATATTTGTAAAAATGCGGTTGATGCAATGGAAGGGGAAGGTAAGTTACTAATCACATTGCATAACGATAATAAGTCAGCTTTTGTTGATATTCAGGACACGGGAAAAGGTCTTACCCCTGCACAATTTAAAGCTATTTTTGAACCCGGCTTTTCAACCAAAAAAAGAGGTTGGGGATTGGGGCTAACCTTAGTGAAGCGAATTGTACAGGATAATCATAAAGGGAAGGTATTTGTCCTTAGGAGCGAAATAGACAAAGGGACCACTTTCAGAATTAGCTTACCCCTATAAATTTTCCAAGTCTACCATTCGCATGGCGATGAACGCTTTTAAAACACGTTCGCCGACACCCGGTATTTCAACATGGATGAGGTAAATACCGGAAGATACGGGGATGTTTTGATGGTTGGTTAAGGTCCAATCTTGGTAGGTTATAGGGCTTTCCTTTTTAAATCTCCGAATTAATTTGCCTTGTGTATTGTAAATTGAAATAGTGCAGATTTCGGGTAAATTGGTTATCTTAATTCGGTTGTCTAATTTGTTTCTTTCATACTCTGAAAAGGCATTGTATGGATTTGGCACAATGTTAATTAAGTTAAGGGTTTCTTGTAATGCCGAAGTGTTATTAGTTAAGGTGGCATTCCCCTCCATTGACCAAGAGTACATGGGTCTTCCATTGTTCTCACCAGTTGCTACATAATTCTTGTATTCTTTATTTATCCTCAATTTAATGGTAACATCACTGGCCATTAAATTTTTTCCTTGTGCAACGATTGGATAAGAGATCCAAGTTAAACTTCCATATAACTCACGTTTCGCTTGTGTGCTATTAGTTTCTACCTCTAACCATTTTGAACGAAGTGCATTATTCGCATTGGTTTCTGCATCTCCAGGTATGTAAGCTGGGAAATCGAATCCTGAGCTATAGCCATTTATGGTGGCTTGTTTGTAACTAAATACATATACTGGATGCATACCACCCATCAATGGGGTTCCTACATTGCTCACAACACGATTGGTTGGATTCCAAACCATATCCGCCCCATTTTCTGCTCCTAAGAATGAATTCTCCCCAAAAGCTAAGTACAAACGTGCACCAGACTCTAAATCAACCGCATAACCTGGGAACCATCCCATTCCTGTACCTGTTCCATCTGGATTACCATTTTTATCTACACTTGGGCTCTTTCGCATTGCACCTGGAGCACATGCACCAACATTCAATGCCGTGTTTCTTCCCAATTCAATTACTGGACAACGCGTCCATAAACTTTTATCATTGGTCATGACAATGTTCAAACTCGGCAAGAAGCTGATAGATGCGTTCGTTTTAGAAGAACCACTAAACGTTCCATAATAAGCCAATGGCATATAATCCGCTTGGTAACCCACTAATCGATGTGGTGCGATAGTTCCTTCTAAAATGGACTCATACACCTGATCGGGATCTGCCCCCACTTCGTCGCGGTAATTACATGGATTCAAATACGGGGGACCATCTGGCAAGCATTCATAGCCTGCGGCACCAATTGTTGATACAGGGGAATAATCACCCGAACGAATCCAATTGCTTGGGAAATAAGCGTCATTATCAGGAACACCCGCTAACCATCTTTTAGATGAATCGGCATATTCAATCGATGAAGAAATCATATCCGTTGTTTTGAAGGAAATATTACCCGAACCAGAAGGGAAGTAATATTTTTCTTGGTGGATTTGAACCGAGATACCCCATTGCGGAATGATTTGTTCATTATCCCCATCAATGGCCATTTCGGAAGAAACCGAATCTAGTAAATTCCCTCCCTTTGAATCATAACGATACACAACCCATGAAGCCGTATCCGCACTATTTCCAGAAGCAGGCGCTGTATAATCCGTGAATTTACACTCAAAATAACCTGGCGCTAAAAGCAATGGATCTACTACTTTAATGTTAATTGGACCTTTACCATAATCGTATTCCGGTGTATCCGAAAATCCTTGAGAAAGAATAGTTGACAAGGTAGAACTTGTAAAATCGATCGGACGATTACCGTTACCATAGCCATCCACACGGGTTATTTTTGGTGAGGATCCATATTCTAAAAAATGTAATGTGCCGCCCGCTTCCGGTGCGGAAATGTGAGGAATTGCCTCTACAGTAGTAACTTCTCCCATTGGAGCTTTTCGGCTTAATATGTATCTTTTCTTTTGGCCGTCAAGTGCAATGGGATCATCTGGTATATAGGTTTTGAAGTTGTTGTGCGCATAGGCAACGGCTATGTAATAATAGCGCTTGAAATTGACTAATTGCGTGCTGCCTTGGGCGAATAAATCTGTTTTGACATTAAAACTATGACGTATGCCCTCATTTTGTGCTGCTACCATTTGAATAGGAACACTAAATCCCAAATCTTCATCGAATTCAAAATTAACAATATTTTCAATATTGTCCTTAATGTCACATTGTGCAACTAATCTTGCTTTGGTAGGATCTTTTAAATCCGAAACTGCTATTTGATTGTTTTTGAGTTGATAAATTTGGTAACCCTGAAATCGATATGATTTATCCGCATTGGGATCATTGGATACAATAAAGGGATCGTTTTCAATATAGTTTTCCTCGTAATTGTTTGAATTTGTTGGATTCGACAACATTAAAATTAATTCATTTTGTAATTCTTGAATTTTTAAAATGGGTGCATGCGGTGCATCAAGTACTTTAAAACAGTTTTCAAAAAGTGCTTGCGCTTTATCATCGGCTCTTCTTAATGATTCCACAGATGTAAAGGGGTCACCGCCGGTGGATCTCGCCCAAACTACACCAACAGTAATGTTATTAACTGCTCCAGGTTTTAAAATAAAAGGTCCTGCAGACTCTACGAATCTTCGGTCATTCGGTGTGTTGTTTGCTGTTTGCTCGGTCCAGTTTGCTTGAGGAACGCCGTTTGTCCCCCAACCTTGGGGATCGGTATCTCCAGGAAACATAAATTCACAGGGTGTATTTGGGTCTGCTTGAGGGTCGGAAATATGACCGCTACCCCCGTAAACAAATTTGGTCCCGTCTTTCCAAAATCCTCTCAAATAATTATAGTAATCTGCCGCACTTGTTGGGTCCGTTTGGTTAACGTTGGCGCCATTCGTTGTATTGGAATAATATAAAAAGCGGCGCATTCCGAAGCGCTCATTGTCAATTACGCCATCTCCATAACCAATTCCATTAAGCGCTTCGTTATCGCCAATTCCAAAGGCATTATCGATACCATCATTGTCTTGAAATGGTCCCTCAAAAAAATCTACACCAACGGCAGGTGGGGAATAGCCATAGCCCTTGTATCCTGAATTATCACCATCAAAATTATCACCGTTGTAATAATATCCAAGACCTCTATTTACATCGCAACCGGTATAATCATCATAAGGATCACCAAGTGCACCGTCGGTGAAAAATCCGAAATAGGTATTATAGAGTGTCTGGGTACCCCGATTTATTAATTCGTAATTATAAAAAGTCATATTGTTCACTTCATCATTGGAAGCAAATGCAAAAGCTTGCGCTCTGATTTCCATTCCAATTGGATCGGCTCCTGTTTCAGTATGGATATTTCCTTTATCATTCATTACCCACCAAAAGTTTTGGTCTCCATACAAGGATACGGTTCTGTCAACGCTGCATTGTTTATTTTTTTTAATGTCGTACCAGGGATAATCACCGTCAAGATGGTTGTAATTCCCATCGCTATTGAAATCGAAAAAAGGTGCTAAATAATAATCTTGACCCAAACTAACATCGCCATGTGCCGGCCAATTTTTTATAATTTCTGGAACTTGATAATTAGGAAATAATTCGGTTTGTGTTGATGTCCCATTACTTTGATCGGCAAGCCCCGCTTCATACCAAGCACTGAATTCGCGCACCATGTCCTGAGTTGTGATAAAATGCTTGTCGTATTTGTTGCAAGTTTCATAGGAGGTTTCTGCATAAATTTGTGATAATGGTCCTGTCCAATAATCTTGTCCATTCCGGTATCGTAATGCGGCAAGTTTTAATTGATTATTTATATCTGTTCCGCCCAGCCATAAAGCTGAGGTAAAAAGGGCCATTACACCAGAATTTTTTGGAACCTCATACTGAGCATAATTCTGCCCAGGAATCTGCCAAAGGTTGCCCGCGGTATGAATCATGGCACGAACGTTATTCAACTCTAAATAGGTGGTCGTAGTCGGGGGCGTACAACCAGCAGCCTTTGGTGGTGGTGTTTTGAGTTTGTAGGTGGTGGTGTAACCCTGCCCGTGAGCAGTAATGCTAATTAGAAAAAAAAGAATGCAAACGTATTTTATCATCATTTTTTTAAGTGATGAAATTACACAGAATTTATTATAAAAATGACATGTCTCTTTTACTCATTCAATAACAACTCAATATCTTGAATTAATTCGGTGATTTCTTCTGGATTCGTGCCATCGTAATATCCCCTAATTCGCTTCTTTTTGTCCACTAAAACAAAATTATTGGTGTGAATAAAATCGCTACCCGCATCTCCTAAATTAGTTGCCTCTGCTGGTTTTAGTACAAAAAAAGATTTTCTTGCCAAGGAATAAAGGGATGATTTAGTGCCTGTTAAAAAATGCCATTGTCCTTTTTGGTAACCGTGTTGAACGGCATAAGTCTTAAGTGTTTCGCTGTTATCTGTTTCAGGGTCAACTGTAAAGCTAAGTATTTTAACACTTTTGTTGCCCTTGTATGTTTTTTGAATGCGTTGCATTTGTTGATTCATAATGGGACAAATACTCTTGCAAGTCGAGAAAAAATACTCTGCTACAAATACCTTGTTTTCTATTTCCTTTTGTGTAATCGTTCTTCCATCTTGATTGGTAAAACTGAAATCACCTATTGTATGACCTTGTCCTACGGCAAGCAATTCAGGATCAACTAACTCTTTTTTTAAATCAGTAGGATTAATTATTGGTAGTGGTTTATTTGTATTTTTTCGAAACATGTTGTAGCTAATAGCAACACAAATTATCAAAATAACCAGTATAAATACAATTCTTTTCATTTGGCAAAATTAGCAATAAAGCCTATTAATCACTTGTTTTTTTTCCAGTGAATCAAGCCAAAAATTGATAAAATAAGGTTGGCTAAAAACAACAATTCTGTTAGATAAAGCTGGTTGTAATGAAATAGAATCATGGAAAGAAGGTTCAATAGAATCCAATAATACCAATTTTCTAGAATTATCTTAGTAGTAAGATAGGTCGCTAGAATGCAAAAAACTGCAATAAATGCATCGAAATAAGGCATTTTCTGACCTTCCAAAGAAAATTTATTTCCTAGTAGTAATGTAATGGCTATGCCTAATGAAATAATTATTATATGCTGAGAAACACTCCATGAACGGGGTATAATTTGTATTTGTTTTTTCCATGACCACCAACCGTAGCATCCTAACCCAATGTAAAATAGTTGTAGAATTGATTGGAAGAAAAGGTTGGTCTTATAAAATATATATAAATAAAGCAGGGAGCTTAGTATGCCAAATGCCCAAGCGGTCGGTTTTTTTATTATAATAAAAACCATGTACATTAACCCGAGGAGAACGGCTGTTAATTCTAAATAAAACAAGCTTTTACTAGTATAAAAGATGTTTTTTACTTTGGTTTCTCCAACCGGCATCTGATTTATAATCAGCAAAGAAAATTACTAAATCAGCATCTGATTTATAATCGCAAAAATATATGGGAAACTTAGCATCTGACTTATAATTGGTAAAAAACCAAAGGCCATCATTTCCGCTTGCGTCAGACTTATAACTGCATTTATACACCACTAAATCAGCATCTGATTTATAGTTGGCAACAAAAACCTTCACTTTCGCATCAGATTTATAATTAACCGAGTAGAAGGTCTGTGCAGTTAGTGAAAATTGAGAGCAAAAGATAAATAGTAATAAGGATAGGACGGCTACTTTCATGAGATGAATTTTTTAGATAGTAAAGTTAACTAATATATTTTTTTAATTGTGCTGAGTTTTGGAATTAAGATTGTCTTGTTCAAAACTAAAATCAATTTGCGGCTCCCACAATTTTTATTTGTACAAATTTGCATATAACAAAACAAACTATGAAAGTTACATCTATTTTTCGGCTTCTATTTTTCTGTGTACTAGTTTCATCCTGTGTATCAGGAAAAAAATACAAGGAACTTGTAGAGCGAGAAAAGGTTTGCTCTGAAGAATTAGAAAAATTTAAGCGTAGCAGCTTGGATTTTGAATCAAAATACAAAGACTTTCAAGTTTTATATGATGTAGCGGCAGCTGATTTGGCAAAAATAAAAAAGGACACCTCTGTTTTGGGAGAGAAGTATCGTCAACTTTTTCAAAGTTTTAAGGTGCTAACAGCTGAAAATGATGCATTGGAAAAATCATTTGATTTATACAAATCCTTAAATGCGAAAGAATCAACTGCCTTACAAAAGCAATTGGAGGCAAAATCAATTGAAATACAACGTAAAACAGAGGAATTGATGGCCTTGGATGCCGAATTAAAATCGAAGGAAAAGCTTTTGGCTGAAAGGGAACAGCGGGTTAATGAACTAGAAGAGATGCTGAGTCGCCAAGAAGGCACCCTCAAAGCGCTTAAAGATAAAGTAGCAGCAGCTTTGAGCGGATTCGAAAATAAAGGTTTGAAGGTAGAACAAAAAAATGGCAAAATTTACGTGAGTCTCGAAGCTAAACTTTTATTTAAGTCGGGTAGTATTGTGGTGGAGGCGGAAGGTAAAAAAGCCCTCATTGAAATTGGTAAAGCGCTTGAATTAGAAAAGGACTTGGAAATAGTTGTAGAGGGCCACACGGATTCAGATAAATTAGCAAGCGCCTCTTTTCCAAGAAATAACTGGGAATTATCAGTGTTGAGAGCTACCGCTGTTACTGAAATCATGCTTGCCAATTGCAGCATGTCTCCAAAGCAAATTATGGCAGCTGGAAGAGGAGAGTTTCATCCAGTGGATGTGAACGACAAAGCAAAAAATAGGCGAATAGAAATTATCATTTCACCAAATCTAGATGCCTTATTTGAAATTATCTCGCAAGATTAATCTTTAAAGCTTTAATCATCAAATAACTTCGCGGGGCAAAAACAAACAGTGACCTTGCAAACTTTGGTAAAAAAAATTACTTTTGTCCCCAAATTAACGATTAAATAAAAAATAGTCAATGGAAAAATTTATGATTTACGTACCAATAGCTATGGCTATAATCGGCCTGCTTTTTATGGCAATTAAACGATCTTGGGTATTAAAACAAGATGCTGGTGATGGGAAAATGAAAGAAATTTCTGATTACATATATGAAGGAGCTTTGGCTTTTCTTAAAGCTGAATATCGTTTATTGTCCATTTTTGTCGTTTTAGCGAGTATTGTATTGGCTGGAATTTCATTCATCGTTCCAACGACTCATATATTAATTGTTGTGGCCTTTATTTTTGGAGCTTTCTTTTCAGCTTTAGCGGGTAATATGGGAATGAAAATAGCTACAAAAACAAATGTTAGAACAACGCAAGCTGCTCGTTCAAGTTTACCACAAGCATTGAAAGTATCTTTCGGTGGCGGAACAGTTATGGGTCTTGGAGTTGCTGGTTTAGCTGTTTTAGGCCTTACGGCTTTCTTTATTTTCTTCTTCCACTTTTTCATGGGTGGCAAATGGGAGTCTGCAATGTTTGGTGGACAATTGAGAACACCAAATGAATTGATGACAATCGTTTTGGAAACATTAGCTGGATTTTCTTTAGGAGCTGAATCAATTGCTTTGTTTGCACGTGTTGGTGGTGGTATTTATACGAAAGCGGCAGATGTAGGTGCTGATTTAGTTGGAAAAGTTGAAGCTGGAATTCCAGAAGATGATCCTCGTAATCCTGCAACAATCGCAGATAACGTAGGTGATAACGTAGGAGACGTTGCCGGAATGGGTGCCGATTTATTTGGTTCTTATGTGGCAACCGTATTAGCGGCCATGGTTCTTGGTAACTATGTGATTAAAGATATGGGTGGTAAAATTATGGATGCATTTGGAGGAATTGGACCAATTCTATTACCGATGTCTATTGCTGGCTTTGGCATTCTGTTTTCAATTATTGGAACTATGCTCGTTAAAATTACTAGTAATGATGCCAAAGAAGCACAAGTTCAAAAAGCATTGAATATCGGTAACTGGGTGTCCATTATCTTGACGGCGATTGCTTGTTATTTTTTAGTAATGTGGATGTTACCTGCTACCATGAAAATGAGTTTCTTTGGTGAAGGTGTTAAGGATATTTCATCCATGCGTGTGTTTTATGCTACCTTAGTTGGTTTGGTTGTTGGTGGCGCGATCTCTTCTGTAACAGAATATTATACAGGATTAGGCACGAAGCCAGTATTGAAAATTGTACAAAAATCTTCTACCGGTGCAGGAACGAACGTAATTGCGGGTCTTGCAACTGGAATGATTTCTACTTTTCCAACGGTCATTTTATTTGCAGCTGCCATCTGGGGTTCTTATGAATTAGCAGGATTTTATGGTGTAGCTCTTGCCGCTTCAGCAATGATGGCAACAACTGCTATGCAATTAGCGATTGATGCTTTTGGTCCTATATCTGATAATGCAGGTGGTATTGCTGAAATGAGTGAATTGCCGAAAGAAGTACGCACACGTACTGATATTTTAGATTCAGTTGGTAATACAACGGCCGCAACTGGTAAAGGATTTGCAATCGCTTCGGCAGCACTTACTTCATTAGCTTTGTTTGCGGCTTATGTTACCTTCACAGGTATTGATGGGATTAATATTTTCAAGGCTCCTGTTTTGGCCATGTTGTTTATTGGTGGAATGATTCCTGTTGTTTTTTCAGCATTAGCAATGAATTCTGTTGGTAAAGCAGCTATGGATATGGTGTATGAAGTGCGTCGTCAGTTCAAAGAAATTCCAGGTATTATGGAAGGTACAGGTAAGCCAGAATATGGTAAATGTGTGGAGATTTCTACAAAAGCAGCCTTAAGAGAAATGATGTTGCCAGGTTTATTGACTATTGGTTTTCCTATTGCAATCGTACTTTTAGGTAAATTAGTTTACGGGGATAATAACCAACTTATCGCTGAAATGTTAGGTGGTTATATGGCTGGAGTTACAGTTTCCGGTGTTCTTTGGGCAGTTTTCCAAAACAACGCAGGTGGTGCTTGGGATAACGCGAAGAAATCTTTCGAAGCGGGTGTTGAAATCAATGGCGAAATGACTTTCAAAGGCTCTGATGCGCATAAAGCAGCCGTTACTGGAGATACAGTTGGAGACCCATTCAAAGATACTTCTGGACCATCAATGAACATTTTAATCAAATTAACTTGTTTAATTGGCTTGGTTATCGCTCCCATTTTAGGAAGCGGACAACATGATGTGAAAGGAACGACTGGCTGTGATAAAACTAAATGTGAAATGAAAGAGGGTAAATGTGCTCCTTCTTCATGTGGAAAGAAAGAAAATTGTACTAGCACTATGGGGAAATGTGACCTTTCAAAATGTGCTACAATGACTAAAGATGAGTGCGCTAAAATGTGTGATTCCTTAAAGTGTACTTCCGCTGAAAAAATGGCCTGTCTATCGCATTATGGTGCTGATGGAAAATGGATAGCTAATACTTCTGAAAAGAAAGAATGCTGTAAAGGGCATTGATAATAACAATTTATATTTTTTATGAGCCGGGTTTATCCCGGCTTTTTTGTTTCGTGAGAATCTGAGGTTGAAAATTCCTTACAAAGGAAAATCGTATAACTTTCTATTTATATCTTTGTTTATGACCACTTCGATTTCGGAAAACAAGAGGGATTTTTTTCAGCAGGTGTATCAAGTTGTACGCTTAATTCCCGAAGGACGAGTTACGTCTTACGGTGCAATCGCAATTTATCTTGGCACCAAGAAATCTTCACGAATGGTCGGATGGGCAATGAATGCCTGTCATGGAATGGAAGATGTTCCTGCGCATCGGGTGGTGAATAGAATTGGTCTTTTAACTGGAAAGCAACACTTTGAAACAGATAGCACAATGCAAGAAAGATTAGAAGCTGAAGGAATTAAAATTATAGAAAATCAAGTTCAATCTTTTGCCTTGTTTTTTTGGGATCCAGCAATAGAATTGAAACTCTAAATTAATGAGTAAATAGAAGTTCGATAAATTAAGCAGCTATCTAAAATCAAAGAATTCTATTAATTTTGTATAAAACAATCAATAGATGAAATTCGGAACAAAAGCAATACACGCAGGTGTCCAACCGGACCCAGCAACAGGAGCAATCATGACGCCTATATATCAAACATCTACCTACGTGCAAGATGGTGTAGGAAACCACAAAGGATATGAATATTCGAGGACCCAAAATCCTACTCGTCACGCACTTGAAAAAAACATTGCAGCCATTGAAAACGGAAAGTATGGCGCTTGTTTCGGTTCTGGTTTGGCAGCAATTGATTGCGTAATAAAAATGCTGAATCCCGGAGATGAGGTTATTTCAACCAATGATTTATACGGTGGTTCTTACCGTATTTTCAAGACTATTTTTGAAAAATATGGTATCGTTTTTCATTTTGTTGATATGCAAAACACGACCGAAGTTGAGCGATTAACTAACGAAAACACTAAAATCATTTGGGTTGAAACACCAACTAACCCAATGATGAACATAATCGATATTGCCGCCATGTCATTAATTGCAAAAAAAGTAGGCGCTCTTTTATGTGTAGATAATACTTTTGCGACCCCTTACTTACAAACTCCGTTGGATTTAGGCGCAGATATCGTAATGCATTCCGTTACCAAATATTTAGGTGGTCATTCAGATGTTGTTATGGGTGCTTTGGTAACTTCGGATGAGAAAATTGCCAACGAAATGTATCGTATTCAAAATTCTTCTGGTGCGGTAACAGGTCCAATGGATTCTTTTCTGGTTTTAAGGGGAATAAAAACCCTGCATTTACGAATGCAAAGACATTGTGAGAACGGGGAGAAAATAGCCCGTTTTCTAAAGACAAGTGCAAAAATTGACAAGGTTTATTGGCCAGGATTTGAATCTCATCCAAATCATATGGTGGCAAAGGAACAAATGCGTGGTTTTGGAGGGATGATCTCATTTACTTTACTTGGAAATAATCTGGACGAGGCGCTTGAAATTGTAAAAAAAGTAAAATTATTTGCTTTGGCTGAATCATTAGGAGGTGTTGAGTCTCTAATTGGACATCCAGCTACGATGACGCATGCCTCCATTCCGAAGGAAGTTAGAGAGAAAAGTGGCGTGGTCGATTCTTTAATTCGTTTGAGCGTTGGTGTGGAAGATGTAGAGGATCTAATAGAAGATTTACAAAAAGCGCTGGCCTAAAGTCGTTCCAGTAATTTAAAAAACTGGTCCTTTTTAGCTGGCGAAAGTGGTAGTGCCGATCCATCTTTCATAATAATTGCGCCTCCTTGATGTTTATCATAACGATCTAAGTAGTCTAAATTAATTAGATGAGATTGTTGAATTCTAAAAAAACCATAACCATTAAGCATCGTCTCAAAATCTTTTAGGGTTCTTGAAACAAGTATTTTCTTTCCGTTATTCAAAAAGAAAAAAGTATAGTTTTTATCTGCTTCACAACGAATAATTTCCATTAAGTCGACAATGTAAACACATTCTTGGGTCTTTAACACTAATTTCCGACGATTTCCAGGTTGAATGTTGTTTTCTAATGCCTCGTATTGCAAGTCTTCTTTCTTGAAATCAACGGAATCAATCGCAGTAAGTATAGCACTGTGCAATTCTTCAGCGTCAATGGGCTTTAATATATAGTCTAAAGCGCTAAACTTGATGGCTTTAATGGCATATTCTTGATAAGCAGTAATAAAAATCACCTCAAATTTTTTACTTTCGATGCTATTTAACACATCAAAACCTGTTCCATCAGGCATCTGAATATCTAAAAAAACAATGTCTGGTTGTATGCGATTAATTGCCTCTATACCTGTTTCAACATTTTCCCCATCAGTAAAAACCTCCAAGTCAAGTTGAAATGAATCAATCATTTTTTTTACGAAATCGCGGGTGCGATTTTCATCATCAATTATGAGAACTTTTTTCTTCATGGTTAAATGTAGTTAATTCATAAATAATTGGCAAACAAATTATTACTTGTGTTCCTGTTTTTTTTTCTAAATCGAAATCTTCAATACTTAATCGACCTTTCCCCTTGTACTTTTTGTTCAATATTTCAATCCTTTCTCGGGTAATGCTGATCGCCATCGATTTATGGTTTTTATTTTTTTTTATTTTACCCGATTTTGTTCGCCCTACACCATTATCTGAAATAGTGATAGTTAACAGGTTGTCATGTTGTTCCATGAAAATTTTGATGAGCCCTTGAGGTATGGTGTGCAGTTGTCCATGTTCAATTGCATTTTCAATAAAAGGTTGCGTGATCATAGGGGGTATTAAAAGACGATTTATTCGAAGTTCCTCAGCTATTTTTATTTTGAAATTAAAGCGGTTTTCGAAGCGTAATTTTTGGGTGTTTAAGTATTTAGTTAGGATTTCCTCCTCTGTCTCCAAAGGAATAAATTCTTTGTGTGAATTTTCAAGTATTAATCGAATTAAACGCGAAAAGTTCACTAGAAATTTAGAAGCTAAGTCTGGCGTGTTACTGTAAATATAACTTTGAATTACCGACATCGCATTAAAGATAAAGTGTGGGTTCATCTGAGAACGCAATAGGGATTGTGACATTTCTGTAACGCGTTGGTCTTGTTTTAATTTGTTTTGTCTTAAAAAAATAAAAACAATAAAAAGACTAAGTAAAAGGATGATAACGGTAAAAATAATCCCGAAAAATCTTCGGTCACTCTGTAGTTGGAGGATTTTCTTTTCCTTTAGCTCCTTTTCTAATGTTTCCCCCTGCATTTCTATAATGCGCTCACGCTCTTCACCTGAATTTTTCTGCGTTAACGCGGCAATTTTTTGTGAATTTTTGGAGGTAGAGTTTAGTTCAAGAAAATCAACGTATTTTTTTAAGTATAGGAAGGCAACGTCTTTTTTACCTGTTTGCGTGTATAGATCAGACAGCACTCGATAAGATTCATAAATTTGATTTTTCTCGCCTTCTGAGTTTCTAATCTCAATGGCTTTTGTCAAGAATTTTTCCGATAAAAAAAACGATTTTTGTTTTAAGTATACTACGCCAATTTGGTGGTTTAGATCACTAATTTTATCCTTATTACCAATAGCTTCGTAATAGTTGAGCGCCAAGCTAAAAGAGTTAAGCGCCTCTGCTTCCTCGTTGATTTTTTCAAAAGCTTTCCCAAGATATTCGTGTCCAAGCGCAATTTGCTCCGCGTCTTTATATTTTTCTAGTTTTTTGATTCCAACAGTAAGAATTGCAATTGCCTCTTGATGCTTGTTGTCGTTTACTAAAAGACATCCTTTGGTTATTTCGCACAATAAAATGCTGCGCTCATCATTTATCTTACCCGCAAGCAATATGGATTTTCGTAAATAGTTATTGCTCTCTTTGATATTAAAAACTTCAAGTGAGTAACTTGCTATTGTTCTACTAAATAAGGATTGAAGATACATTAACTGATATTTTTCTGCTAATTGAAGTGCAATTAGTTCTTTTTCTACTGCCATTTCTATATCACCAAAGTGAGCATGAATTTGACTTTCATTATGAAAAGTTAGTGCAAGTTCGTTGCGCGCATCTGATCGTTTGGCATACTTGGTAGCTAATCGTGCATAATAAAGCGAGGAGTCTTTGGTGTTGTTTATTCGAAAATAATGGGCGTGATTTTGGTATGCCTGAGAAATGTTTCTATTAATCATCGTTTTTTTTGTCTCGGCAATATTTTTCAAGTTACTTTCAAAAGCTTGCAATAGCTCATTTTTATAAAGACAAAATTTGGTAAAATTGATAGCATAATAATGTTTTAGAATTGGCTGTGAAAATTCAGGTTTTTGTTTTATTAAAGAATTCATTCCAACAATAAATTCTGAGCTGTTTCCCTCTCTGTTTTTTTGTTCGCAAATTAACAGTTCCACTTTTTGCTTTTGTAGTAAATTTCCATTGCGACTTATACCTGCTAAACGCGTAAGAAGTATGCTTGATTTGTTTGGGTCTGCATTTGATGCCTTATCAAAATCAAGAATCGCCTGATT
>Ga0247835_1002135_pt1 | contig 22101 bp, 21 predicted proteins | sample LaCtaG_3_FD_189912 | JGI IMG/M metagenome (GOLD analysis project Ga0247835, IMG submission 189912) | Freshwater microbial communities from meromictic Lake La Cruz, Castile-La Mancha, Spain - LaCruzMarch2015_13.5m | ecosystem: Environmental > Aquatic > Freshwater > Lake | place: Spain: Castile-La... | reverse complement strand
GCGCTCGATGGCCTGATGAGCTGGGCCTTCCCTGATCTCGTACGCGCGATCAAGCCGGATGGCAATGCCGTGTCAATTACAACGCAACTCACGGCGCTCCAGGCGGACCTTGGTGCGGCGGTAAAGGCCGACGTGGTGTTTACGGTCAATCCATTGATCTATGGATATTGCGTACCGTTCTACACGGCCCTGGTGCTCGCTGCGCCTGGTCATGACAGCAAGACGTTCGGATATTGGATCATTGGTATGTTGATCCTGTTTCTGGTGCAGTTGTTTGGCCTCGCCGCCGAGATCACGAAGGTCCTGGCGTTCAACATCAACGATGAGGCACGCGAGCGGCTGGGCTTTTCTGCACTGGGCTACGAGGGCCTGGCCCTCGTCTACCAGTTCGGCTATCTCATCCTCCCTGTCGTATCGCCGGTCCTGATCTGGATCAGTCAATTTCGACACCAGTTGCCGCAACTCATCCAGCCAGTGACAACGACCAGGCCGTGATCAGGGTATTCGCCGGTGGCGCTCAGTCTGCACCGCGAATCTCCGTGGTTTGTCTCATCTCCCTGCGATGCTTCGATCAGCGCTCCTCGAAGGCAGACGAAATCCCTTCGCGATCCGGTACATGATGTTCCGGCCATCGCCTAATCGGCCGCCGCGAGCAAGCCGCTACGTTGCAGCAGGATTTGCACCAGCAGCGGCACCGGCCGGCCGGTGCCGCCCTTTTCCTTGCCGCTCAACCAGGCGGTGCCGGCGATGTCCAGATGCGCCCAGCGGTATTTTTTCGTATACCGTGACAGGAAGCAGGCGGCGGTAATGGCCCCGCCGTCGCGTCCGCCGATGTTGGCCATGTCCGCGAAGTTGCTGTCGAGTTGAGTCTGGTAGTCCTCCCACAGCGGCATCCGCCAGACGCGGTCCCAGGCGTCGTTTCCGGCGTCCTGGATTTCCTGGGCGAGGCGGTCGTCCGCGGTAAAGAGCCCGGAAGGGTGCTTGCCCAAGGCGACGACACAGGCGCCGGTCAGGGTCGCCAGATCGATCACCACCGCGGGGTCGAAGCGCTCGCTGTAGGTGAGGGTGTCGCAAAGGATCAGGCGGCCCTCGGCGTCGGTGTTGAGGACCTCGATGGTCTGGCCCGACATGCTCTTGATGATATCGCCGGGCTTGTTGGCCGCACCGTCCGGAAGATTCTCGGAGGCCGGCACCAGACCCACCAGATTGAGCGGCAGGTCGAGTTCGCAGGCCGCCTGGACGGCGCCGAAGACCCCGGCACCGCCGCACATGTCATACTTCATCTCGTCCATTTCGGCGGCCGGCTTGATGGAGATGCCGCCGGCGTCGAAGGTCAATCCCTTGCCGACCAGCACCACCGGCTTCTGGTCCTGCGGGCCGCCCTGGTATTTGAAGCAGATGAGCTTGGCTGGCTGCCGGCTGCCGCGGGAGACCGAGAGCAGGGCGCCCATGCCCAGTTCTTCCATCTGCGCCTCTTCCAGTACCTCGACTGTCAGCTTGTCGAAGCGGCTGGCCAGATCCATGGCCTGATCGGCCAGATAGGACGGGGTGCAGATGTTCCCCGGCAGGTTGCCCAGTTCCTTGGCCAGCGTCACTCCGGCGGCGATGGCCGCGCCGTGCTGGATGGCCTGCTCGGCCGTCTCGACCTGCAGCCGGGTCGCGACCCAGAGGGTGAGGGTGCGCAGCGGGGTCTTGGGGGCTTGCTTGTCTTCCTTGGTCCGGCTGTAGCGGTAGACCCGGTCGGCGGTGGCGGTCACGGCATCACGCAGCGCCAGATAGGGGCTGAGGCCGTTTGGAATCGACTCGGCCAAGGTGCTCATGGCGTCGCCGGCATGGGTGCGCTGCAGCAGGTCCACCGCGGCCGCCAGCGCCTGACGGTAGTTGGCGCGGGTGAACTCCTTGTGCTTGCCGCAGCCGACGAGCAGCACCCGCTCTGCCGCGATCCCGGGCAGATCGTAGAGCATCAAGGTGCGGCCGGTCTCGCCGTCCAGGTCGCCCCGCTTGAGAATCTCAGTGAGTCGGCCGCCGCTCGCCTGGTCGACGGCCTGTGCGGGTTCGGCGAGCTTGCGTTTCTCGAAGACACCCAGCACCAGGCAGGGGGTCTTGTGTTTGGCGAGATCGCCGGTCTTGATCTTGAACTCCATCAGCGGGTACCTCGGGGAACGAATCGGATCGGAATCAGTCGGCGTTGAGCGATCGGGGTGAGTATCCTAAGGGTTCTGAGTCTACCACCGCGGTGCGCTTTACATGATCCCTGGAATTCTCGATCGCTATCTGGCCGGGGCGGTGATCGGCGGAGCCCTCCTGACCCTGGGCGTGCTGCTGCCGCTGCTGGGGTTCTTCATCCTGGCCAATGAGCTGGAGCAAGTGGGTACGGCCGGCTACCGCATCCAGGACGCCCTGCTGTTCATGGTTCTCGCCCTGCCGCGCTATGCCTACCAGGTGTTTCCGATCGCAACGCTGATCGGTGCCTTACTCGGCTTGGGGGCACTGGCCAACCGCTCGGAACTGGTGGCGATGCGGGCGGCCGGCATCTCGATCCTGCGCATCGCCTGGGCCGGCGTCATGGGCGGCATCGTCCTGGCCGTGATCGCCATGTTCGTCGGCGAGGTGGTGGCGCCGGTCGCTGAGCAACATGGACTTGAGCTGAAACGCACGGCGCTCTCCGGTGAGGTTGCGCAAAGTACCGATTACGGGTTCTGGGCGATCGACGACGGTGCCTATGTGAACATCCGCGAGATTCTGTCCGGCACCAGTTTGCGCGCCATCTCGACCTACCGGGTCGACAATACCGCGGGAACCCTGATCGCGACTTATGCCGAGGGCGCGCGCTATCTCGACGGTCAATGGGTGCTCGAGGGCATTTCGCGCAGTCATGTCAGTCAGGATGGGGTGCGGATCGAACGCCTCCCGAACGCCGGTTGGGATTCCATGCTGGACCCTGGCATCCTGGAGGTGGTGGTCGTCGATCCGCGCATCCTGCCGGTGTGGGGGCTCTGGAAATACATCCGCTTCATGCGGATCAACGCGCAGGATGCCAGCAACTACGAGGTGATCTTCTGGGGCAAGATGGTCTATCCGTTGCTGACCCTGTCGATGGTCCTGGTGGCCATTCCCATCCTGCTCGGTTCCGCGCGCAGTCGCGGTACCGGTGTTCGGATGTTCGTCGGGGTCATGGTCGGCATCGTTTATTATCTGATCAGCCGCACCTTTTCCTACCTCGCACTCATTTATGGTCTGAGTCCGCTGGCCGCGGCACTGGCCCCGCCGCTCCTGTTCGTCGGCGCGGCCTTGTTGCTGTTGCGGCGGGTGGGCTGAGGGTGCTCCGGCGGTGATCGATCAGGCGAGCCTCGAACCCACCGGGATCGCCGGACGCTCGGCGGCAAGGCTGTTGGTCGCGGCGATCCGCTGCGAAGACCGTCGTTAGTGTTCGGCTTTGATCGGGCGGACCGCTGCTCTTGGCCGGGCGAGCAACAGGCGTGTCCCCGAGGCCCGGTCATGCCAGGCGAGATGCTCGCGGTCGACCAGACACCACCAGAGGCCCAGGCCCAGCGGCAGCAGGCTCAGGGCGGCCCAGGCGAAGCGGCGCAGGGCGTCGCCGGTGGTCAGTGGTCCGCCATCCGCGCGGACGACGCGCACGCGCCAACTGCGCATCCCCAGCGTCTGTCCGCCGTGCGTCCAGAAATAGACATAGAAGCCGGCGATCACCGCCAGCAGATACGCCTGCAGCAAGGTCCGGTACAGCCAGTCCGCGTGGGGATAGGGCCGGGTGGCGAGTAGATCATAGGGGATGATCAGGCAGGCGGTGGCGAGCAACAGCAGTGCCGACAGCAGGATTCCGTCATAGAGCAGGGCGCTGAGCCGACGCCATAAGGAGACGATCTGCACCTGCGGGGGATCTGTGTTCTCTTGATAATCGATTTGTGCTGGGTCCATCGGGTCGCGGTGCCGGTCGTGCAGGGGGAGTCGGAACCCTGATTGTCCCCCGACAGGCCGCCGGGCGCCAGACCGGCCGTCGTTCTATACTCTTTAAGGCGATTGCCGGAAATCGCCCGAGTACGCCGATGCATCCCGTAACCACTGGAGGCTGTGATGGGCGAACCTGCCGACTCGCAAGTTCAGGCCTTCGTCGCCCGGTCGCTCGATTTGCGCGGACTGGCGCCGGAGCAGTTGCTCCAGCATCTGATTGCGGTCCAGCAACAGTTCGGCTGGGTCCCGCCGGCGGCGGTCCATGCCTTGGCCGCCGCGTTGGACGTCGCGCATGCCCAGGTGCGCGCGGCCGTCGCGTTCTATGCCTTCCTGCACGATCAGCCCCGCGGTGACTTCGATATTCTGTTTTCGGACAATATTACTGACCGGATGCTCGGCAACCAGCGTCTGGTCGGGCTGCTCGCCGAGCGCCTGGGCCTGGGGTTGGATGCAACCCGGGCCGACGGGCGGGTGACGATCGGGCTCACGTCCTGCACCGGCATGTGCGATCAGGGACCGGCGCTCCTGGTCAATGGTCAGGCGGTGACCGCGCTGACCGCGGCGCGGGTGGATCGGATCGCCGACCTGGTGGATGAGGGGGTGCCGTTGGAGCGCTGGCCTGGCGCGTTCTTCCGGGTGGCGGACAATATCCGTCGGCGCGGGCTCTTGCTCAGCAATCCGGCAACCGATGGGGCGAGTCTGCGCCGCTTGCTGGAGAATGGCGCCGATACGGCGCTGACTGAACTCGAGCGCTCGGGGCTGCGCGGGCGGGGCGGTGCCGGGTTCACCACTGCCTTGAAGTGGCGTTTCTGTCGCGAAGCCGAGGGCGGCGACCGGACGGTGCCGCGCTTCGTCGTGTGCAACGCGGATGAGGGTGAGCCCGGGACCTTCAAGGACCGGGTCCTGCTGACCAGTTATACCGATCTGGTGTTCGAGGGCATGACCCTGTGCGCCGGGGTGATCGGCGCCCGCCTGGGGTTCCTCTACCTGCGCGGCGAGTACCGCTATCTGGTGCCGCATCTGGAGTCGGTCCTGGCGCGCCGCCGTGCCGAGGGGCTGCTCGGCAAGGGCATCCTTAGCCAGCCGGGTTTCGATTTCGATATCGCCATCCACCTGGGCGCCGGGGCCTACATCTGCGGTGAGGAGTCCGCCTTGATCGAGTCGCTGGAGGGCAAGCGCGGGGTCACGCGCAAGCGTCCGCCCTTCCCGGTGATCAGCGGTTACCAGGACCGACCGACGGTGGTCAACAATGTGGAGACTTTTTTAGCGGCCGCACGGGTGGTTCAGTGGGGCGGTTACTGGCTGCGCGGTGAGGGCACGGATCAGTCGGCCGGCAGCAAGATCCTGTCCGTCAGCGGCGATTGCGCCCGGCCGGGGATCTACGAATACCCCTTCGGAACCCCGGTGCATCGGGTGCTGACCGACTGCGGGGCAGGGGAGGTGCAGGCGGTCCAGGTGTCCGGGGCGGCCGGGACCACCTTGGCGCCGGCTGAATTCGACCGTCTGCTCGCGTTCGAGGACCTGCCGACCGCCGGCTCATTCATGATCTTCGACCGTTCGCGCGATCTGCTGGACCTGGTCCGCAATTTTGCCGCCTTCTTCGCCCACGAGTCCTGCGGCTTCTGCACGCCCTGTCGGGTGGGTACGGCGCTGTTGAGGAATCTGGTGGAGAAGGTCGCGGCCGGTCAGGCGTCCACTCACGATCTCCAGGAGTTACGTGACATCGGCGCGCTGATGCGGCAAGCGAGTTATTGCGGCCTCGGGCACACGGCACCGAACCATGTGCTCAATACCCTGGACAAGTTCCCCGCGATCTATCAGCGACACCTGCGCAGCGCCGACTACAGCCCGTCGTTCGACCTGGATGCCGCGTTGGGGTCCGCGCGGGCGCTCACCGGCCGCGACGGTGTCGCGGATCATGTGGAGGAGGAGGCATGAGCACGACGCTGATTCTCGATGGCAGGCCGATTCCCTTTACTCCCGGCCAGACCATCATGGACGCGGCCCTGGCCGCCGGCGTCTATATCCCGCATCTGTGTCACAACCCGGACTATGCGCCGCATGGCAGTTGCCGGGTTTGCATGGTCGGCGTCGGCGGACGGCTGGTCTCCGCCTGTACCACGGCGGTGCTGGATGGCATGACGGTGGAGTCGAACACCGAGACGATTGCGTCCACGCGCCGCTCGATCGTGCAGATGCTGTTCGTCGAGGGCAATCATGTCTGCCCGGCCTGTGAGCGCAGCGGCAGTTGTCAACTCCAGGCCGTCGCCTATTACGTCGGGATGCTCAGTCCCCACTTCCCGCAGTGCTTTCCCCAGCGCCCGGTGGATGCCTCGCACCCGGATTTCATGATCGATTTCAACCGCTGCATTCTGTGCGAACTGTGCGTCCGTGCCAGCCGCGATCATGACCACAAGCGGGTCTTTGCCGTCAGCGGTCGCGGGTTGGCGAGCCACCTGGTGATCGACTCGCCGAGCGGCTTGCTCGGTGACTCGCACTTCGCCGCGAGCGACCGCGCCGCCCAGGTCTGCCCGACCGGGGCCATTCTCCCCAAGCATCGTGGGTATGAGCAACCGATCGGCCAACGGCTTTATGATCAGGCGCCGATCAGCGTGGTCGGGGACTTGCGTGCTCAGCCGGGAGGTGATTGACGTGTCCGCCAAACCTCGCGTCGCCACCGCTTCACTGTGCGGCTGTTTCGGCTGTCACACGTCGCTCTTGGACATCGATGAGCGCATCCTGCAACTGGTCGATCTGGTCGACTTCGACCGCTCGCCGCTGACCGATATCAAGACGGTCGGCGACTGCGACCTGGGCCTGATCGAGGGCGGTGTGGCCAACACCGAGAATCTGGAGGTCCTGCGCGCGTTCCGCCGCAACTGCCGGACCCTGGTGGCCGTTGGCGCCTGCGCGGTCAACGGCGGTATTCCGGCGATGCGCAACGCGTTCGCGTTGCGTGAGTGTCTGGAAGAGAGCTATGTGCGCGGCGTCGGTGTCTATCATCCGGGCATCCCGCGCGACCCGGAAATCCCGCTCTTGCTCGACCGGGTCCATCCCATCCACGAGGTCGTGAAGGTCGATTATTTTCTGCCCGGCTGCCCGCCTTCCGCTGAGACCCTCTGGACCTTCCTGACCGCCTGGCTGTCGGGAGAACCGATTGCGTTTTCTTATCATCAGATTCATTACGATTAGCGCGCGGAAGGCTTACCCATGATCCATCCACTTGAAACCGCCCGCCATCCGGAGACCTTGAAGCGCGTCTGTATCGAGCCGCTGACGCGGGTCGAGGGGCACGGCAAGGTCACCCTGCTGTTGGATGAAGACAACCACGTGCGGCAGGCGCGGCTGCATGTCGTCGAATTTCGCGGGTTCGAGCGGTTCATCCAGGGCCGGCCCTATTGGGAGTTGCCGGTGCTGGTCCAGCGCCTGTGCGGTATCTGCCCGGTGAGCCATCATTTGGCGGCGGCCAAAGCCTGTGATCAGTTGGTCGGCGTCGATGTACTCACGCCGACCGCGGAGAAGATTCGGCGGCTCATGCATCTGGGCCAGGTGCTGCAATCGCACGCGCTGAACTTCTTTCATCTCTCATCCCCGGACCTCTTGTTCGGTGTCGACGACCCGGTGGCTCACCGCAACATCGTCGGTCTGATCCAGGATCATCCGGAGATCGCGAAGCAGGGTGTGCTGCTGCGTAAGTTCGGCCAGGAGGTGATCCGCATCACCGCCGGCAAGCGGGTCCATGGCACCGGTGCGCTGCCCGGCGGGGTCAATAAGAATGTGAGTGCACCGGAACGGGATCTGCTCCAGGCCGATATCGATCAGGTCTGCGACTGGGCCGAGGGCGCGGTTCAGTTGATGAAACGGATCATCCTGCGCAACCCCGAGTATCACTATCGGTTCGGCGCGGTGGATGCCAATACCCTGAGCCTGATCCGACCGGACGGGGCCTTCGAACTCTATGACGGAGGTCTGCGTGTGCGTGACCCGCAGGGCGACACGCTCATGGATCACCAGGACTGCAACAATTACGAGCAACTGATCCAGGAGGAGGTCAAGGACTGGAGCTACATGAAGTTCCCCTTCCTGACCCAACTGGGGCCGGAGCGCGGCTGGTACCGGGTGGGGCCGCTCGCCCGCGTCAACAATTGCGACTGCTTCCACACCCCGCTGGCCGAGCAGGAACGCCAGGACTTCGCCGCCGCCGGTGAGGGCCGACCGCTCCAGGCGGCGCTCGCCACCCACTGGGCCAGGGTGATCGAGCTGCTGCACTGTGCCGAGCGGATCCGCGAACTGCTTGCGGATCCGGACCTGCAGGGCACGGACTTGCGTCTGCGCGGGGCGATGCGCGGCAAGGGCATCGGTGTCGTGGAGGCCCCCCGCGGCACGCTCTTCCACCATTATGAGATCGACGACGACGGACTGGTGACGCGCGCCAACCTCATCGTCTCCACGACCAACAACAATCAGGCCATCAACACCGCGATTCGCCAGGTGGCCGCCGATTACCTGAGCGGCAGGGAACTGACCGAGCCGCTGCTGAACCAGATCGAGGTGGCGATTCGCGCCTATGACCCCTGCCTCTCCTGTGCCACCCATGCCTTGGGGCGGATGCCCCTGGATATCGAGTTACAGGACGCCGCGGGCTTGGTTCTGGACCGTCTCTGCCGGCATCCGGATGGCAGCCTGGGGCGGTCGCCGGTACTTGACTCCTGAGTTCAGCTTTCTAAGCTGGTGCCGCCAATAAGATGCAATTGGATTATGAAGTTTTTGAGCAAGCGCTCACCCTGTTTCATCGCTATTCACTTCAAAATAGCGAAGCCGTTCGGCAGTTGCAGGACCAAGGGGTGCTGCCCATCGTGTATCGCGCCGGCTTTTCCATATTCGACATTGGTGCCGGACAAGGCCATTTACCGGACTTGATGCGGCCCTATGCCGAACAGCTCATTTTGCTGGAGCCTAATCCGCGCTGTTGCGATGTGTTGACGAAAAAGTTTACCGATGTATATGCGTGCCCTTGGGGCGCGTCTGCCCGGCATCGGGTGTCCACTGATCATCCTCAGGGGTTCGACCTGATGACACTGTCGCATGTGCTGTATCACTTCAACGGGCTCGATGATATTCGCGAAAAGATCCGGTTGGCACTGACCCTGCTGAAGCCCGGTGGAAACCTGGCGATCATCCTCAATCAACCCTCGGCCCCGATGGCGCTGATCGGTATCGGATTCCAGCGGGCGGCAGGGCGCTGGGACGAAGCGGCGACCAATCTGGACTTGCACGCGTGCTGCCACGAGTCGCGTTTTTACCAGGTACTGGCCGGTCGCCAAGCGGAAGTCGCCATCGATACCATCGATACCCCGCTGGACCGGGTGCCGACTCGCGAAGACCTGATTGTCCTGTTCAGAATGTGTCTCCTCAATCCATTGTCCGCGGCCCCTTGCGATACGGCCAGGCTCGACGCTTTTATCAGCGATTACCTGGATACAACATACCCGGCGCTGACCTATCCGGCGACGATTCCCAGTCAGGATGATCTGGTCATCATCCAGAAATGAAAGGCAGCCCTGATCATGGCTCCGGCCACCCGGCTCGGGAGTCGCCAATGGATGACGGCCCGGCGCGGTAAGCAGGGCGGCAGCGTCGCGAGCACGGCCAAGGCTGATTCAGCGCGCACCAACGGCCGCCGCGGCGGCCGACTAAAGAAGTCGTCGGTCACCTGACTCCGGGCGCTCTATTATTTGCACCATTGCTTTTCGCAAGGAATGCCATCATTGTTGCCATCCATTTTCACGCCGGGGCAATTTCTCAAAAAGAAAATCGCTTCTTCGCAAGACCTCATCTGAGAGCAATAAACTCTTCCGTCACACCGAACGCTTGAAAAGCCAGTGTCCTGATTATAGAAATTGCGTTCCTCGTCGCGGTAAGTTACGCTATCAACGATTGTTAACGAACCGGCAACTTGTTCTATCCTTTTGCATACAGTTCCTTCAGGCACGCTGCCGTATATCACGCTGCCGTCCTTGGTGATACATTTTGTTTCTGTTGCGGCATGTGATAACCCAGATGAAAAATTCTCCAGGAAGGGCAGTCTATTTTGTTTGTATAAAAATTTCCATACCATCCAATGCCCAGAATAATGGCAATCAGGATTATTTTATTCATGTCGGGACGGATACCTCGAACTTCGGTTATGATGCTACCATTCATCTTCGTCTCCTATAAGTTTTTCGGGTGTATAACGCTGCATTGCGAAAACGGTTGATTGCGCCATGCCCGTTCCGAACACCCTCATTTTCGCCTGCGGTAACCCCTCGCGCGGCGACGATGCGCTCGGCCCGACCCTGATCGAACGCCTGGGCGCGATCCGTGCCGCCCGCACGGTCCCTAACCAGGCGTTCGATGTGCTGACTGATTTCCAGCTCCAGATCGAGCACGTCCTGGACCTGGAGGGACGCGAGCGCGTGGTCTTTGTCGATGCCGCCCTCAGCGGACCGGAGCCTTTCAGCTTCGGATCCGTGATCCAAGAGCCGGCGTTCACCATTACCACCCATGCCATGAGCCCCGGTGCGCTGCTGCAGGTCTACGCCCAAGTTATCGGCGGCCCGCTGCCGGACTGCCGGCTGCTGGCGATCCGCGGTTATGCGTTCGACCTCGGTGCCGGGTTGTCGCCGGGTGCGGAGCGGAACCTGGGTGCCGCGCTTGGATATTTGTCCGAGTGGTTGGCGGCGGTTCAGATGCGCCGGATCGCGCGAGTGCCGGATTGAACCGGCCTGGCGGTCAGGGCGCTACCACTTGCATTCACTCGTAACGCGCTTTGCGCATACGGGCGATCTCACACAGATAGGGCACTGCGTCGGTCAATGTGCCGGTTTCCATCGACGACCATGCCGGGCAGCGCGGGCAATAGCGTCGCGCGTCGCAGGCGAGGCAGGCGGAGTCTGGTGGCGGTGCGTCATCGACAAAGCGCTGCACGCCGTCCCAGGCTGCGCGAAAGCCGCCGGCGAGCGGACGCGCCGCGGGTTGAGACAAGGTCAGGCAGGGGCTCATCGCGCCGGAAGAATGAATGACAAATGCGGTCTTGCCGGCTTGGCAGTAGAAATTCGCATCACGCTTGACGGCTGAGTCGCGGAATGCGGTTTCGAGCCACTCGTCGGCCGAGACCTGGTCGGTGGCTTCGAGGTTGACGCAATCCTGCGCGGACAGTCGGCAGCATTCAACATCGGAAGGAGTGCCATCGCGCCGCCCTGAGAGCAGCCAAGCCCCCGAAAACGGCACGCCCCACTGGCGCGCCATCTGCCGCATCGCTTCCAATTCACCGACGTTTTGCTGCGTGATCGTGGTCTTGAGTCCGAACGGGATGCGCTGTTTGAGGAGCGCTTCAATTCCAGCGCAGGCGCGCGCGTAACTGCCCGGGCAACCCGTAACCGCTTCGTAGGTGGCAGCAGTGCCGCCATAGAGCGTGATTTCAGTGAGGCTCGGGGCGGCTTCCGCCAAGCGTTGCGCAATGCCGTCGGTGATGAGGGTTCCGTTGGTGTAAATCGTGAGAATGAGACCCAACCGCGTAAGCGGCATGTAAATCTCGAAGAAATCGGGACGCAAAAAAACTTCACCGCCGGTCAGCAGCAGAAAGACCATGCCATTGTCCACGGCGTCCTGTGCAAGCGTAAGCCACTGCGCGCTGGACAATTCCTTTGAGCGTTGCGCCATATCACGGGCGTCATGGCGGACATAACACATGCGACAAGACAGATTGCAGCGTTCCGTCAATTCAAACACGCCGCTTACCGGCTGGCGCATCGAGGCGGCGCGCCGCTGCAACTCCCGAAGCAGTGCGCCATAGTCGGTCGGGAGCACGGTCATGGTTGCAGGGCGCGCATCCGGCCGATCTCGTCGAGGAACCGTTGCACATCCAGACGGGCTTGCTCAACATCCACCGTAAAGCGCTCCGCCACGGCGGCGGCGAGTTCATCCAAGGAGCGTTCTTGCGCCAGGAGTTCCCACACGCAGCGCGCCGTGCCATTCAGGACGATCACGCCATTCACAGTGACGACGCGCGTGCCAATCGGCACAAGCAAGCTTTCGCCGCCGACGTTCCGCATGATGAAGTCATGGGAGCGCTTAAAGTATTGCACAGGTCAACGTGAAGCGGCAGTTGACTCAGCAGCCGCAGGGAACCCCGTTACCGGGGAAATTACCCGGTCCCAACAGCCGATCCTCCTGCTCACGGGTGACCAAAGTCGCCGTGGGCGGTTCGTAAGGCAGCTTTGCTTCGGCGGTGGTGTTGGTGGTTTGCTCAGTGTTGGCGTTCATGGCATTTCTCCCGGAAATCACGAATCGGAAGTTTGATCGGGCAAAACATAGGCTATCGCGTGGAATCACCTCCTAATGACCCTTCTGACACTTGGCACAGCAACGTTCCTACCGGAATTTATCCGCATTTGCAATGCTTTTGTCAAGAGAAAACTGTGCTCTCCCGCGCGTTGCCCAACGACCGGGACAGTTCAAATGCCGTCACGGCCGGCCGGCATGATGATCAAGGTCCCGTAGCGCGCCGCACGATACGCCCATCGGTCCGCGGGTCCACCGGCGCGCTGCCGCGGAAGGCCTCGATGACCATGTCGGAGATCAGGCGGCCGGTCATGACCTGGTTCTCCATGTCCATGAGCATGGCGTAACCGTCACCGCCGGCGGCCAGAAAATCGGAGGTCACCACCCGGTAACGGCGGCTCGGGTCGATGGGTGCGCCGCCCAGGGTGGCGGACTCGAGTTGATCGCCGGCAATCACATAGCGCACGCCGGAGACTTGCAGGAAGGCGCCGTGATTGCCTTCCGGGTCCAGGGCGGCGCTGCGTTGCAATGCAGCGAGCAATTGGGCGCCGGTGATGTCGCCCACCACCAGTTCGTTGCGGAAGGGGAAGGCCTGGTAGATGGCCTTGAGGGTGACGCGACCGGCCGGGATGCTGGAGCGAAATCCCCCGGCGTTGAAGAGGGCGACGTCGGCCAGGGTGATTTCCCGCGCCTGGTCGGCGAGGAAGTCGCCGAAGGGCGCCTCTTCGCGCCGGATCAGTTCACGCCAGGCGCTGAGTTCGCGGGCGCTGGTGCCGACTTCCTGATCCATCTCCTGGTTGGCCGACGCGGCGATGCGCTGCACCTCCGCCGCAATCTCGGGGTCGGCCGGACTCGCTGCGTCGATCGGGATCAGGGTGTAACCGGTGCGTGACAGCGTGCCGTCGCGGCACTCCAGGTCCATGCGCCCCAGCCAGCCGCCGCGTTCGCCGGCCTGGACGATGGCTACGCCGGCTTCCATCACCGGTTCGGCATAGAGGTTGTGATTGTGCCCGCCGACGATCAGGTCGATGCCGGGGACGGACTGCGCCAGCCGGCGGTCATCGGTGATTCCCATGTGTGACAGCACCACTACCAGATCCGCCTGCTCCCGTAATCCGGGTACCAGGCGCCGCGCGACGATGACCGGCTCCTCCACACTGATCCCGTCCATGTTGCGCGGGTGCGTGGCCGTGGCCAGTTCCGGGCTGGTGAGCCCAAGAACGCCCACCTTGAGTCCGCCGGGTGGTTCCAGGATCACCTGGGGCCGCACCGGCAGGGGGTCCGGATGGGACGCGACATTCGCGGTCAGAATTGGAAACCGGGCCAGACCGGCCAGCCGTCGGAAGGTGTCTTGCCCGTAGTCCAGTTCGTGATTCCCCATGACCGCGGCGTCGATTCCCATGCGTCCGAACAGGGTCAGGTCCGGTATTCCCTGAAACAGGCTGGAGGTCAGGGTGCCTTGCAGAAAGTCGCCGCCGAACAGCAGCAGCACGGGGCGCGGGTCCTCGCCGCGGACTTGCGCGACGACGGCGGCGAGCCGGGCGATGCCGCCGCGTTCGGTCTGGTCCCGCGGGTCGGCATAGGGCTCCAGTTGACCGTGGAAGTCGTTGAAATGGAGCAGCGTGAGACGCTCACCGGGGTCGCAGGTCGCCGCGGCGAGCACCGGGAAAAGCGCTGCCGACAGCAGCCAGGACCAGACCGTACGAGACAACAGCGATGGCATCAGGGACCCCGCGCACCGAGGAGACGGACAGAAGCTCAGGAGGCGAACCGCATGGACAGGTCGATGGCGGTGACGTCCTTGGTCAGATCGCCGACCGAGATGCGATCCACGCCGGTCTCGGCGATCGCGCGTATGGTACTGAGATGGACGCCGCCGGAGGCTTCCAGCCGGGCGCGGCCGGCATTCAGCGCCACCGCCTCGCGCAGTTGGGTCAGGCTGAAGTTATCCAATAAAATCAGTCGGGCATCGGCGTTCAATGCCTGCGCGAGTTCGGCCAGTCCTTCGACCTCGATCTCGATCTCGACTCCCGGATTCGCGTTCTGTGCGGCCTGCAGGGCGGCGCTGATGGAACCGGCGGCGAGGATGTGATTCTCCTTGATCAGGATGGCGTCATAGAGTCCCATCCGGTGATTGTGGCAGCCGCCGCAACGCACGGCGTACTTTTGCTGGATGCGCAGCCCCGGTAAGGTCTTGCGGGTATCGAGCACGCGCACCGGCAGTCCGGCGACGGCCTGCGCATAGGCCCGCGCACGGGTCGCGGTGCCGGACAGGGTTTGCAGGTAATTGATGGCGGTGCGCTCGGCGGTGAGCAGCGTCCGCGTGGGGCCGGTGAGGACGCAGAGCCGTTGTCCCGCGCTGATCCACTCGCCGTCGTGCGCCTCCCAGTGCAGGGTGACGCTGCTGTCCAACAGCCGGAACGCGGCAGTGAACCAGGCGCTGCCGCTCAACACCGCGGCCTCCCGCGTGATCAGTTCGACCTGTGCCTGTTGGCGGCTTGGGAGCAGGGCGGCGGTGAGATCACCGGTGCCCACATCCTCCGCCAGCGCGGCCTGCACCTGGGACTCGATCAGTTTCCGGTCGGGCAGCAGGGCGCGAAGGTCGTCCGGTGTCTGCCAGGTCGCGGGTGTCGTTGGCGTGTCCATGAGTGCTCCAGGGGGATTCGAGAACGCCGCATCAGCGCGGGTCATACTTGGAGTACTTTACTCCGGAACGCGCAATCAGCAAGACCGCTGCGGCTCAGGAGGCGAGTCGGCCCATGACGGAGCGGATGGCGTGATCGGCGAGGGGTTCCGCTGGGGCCGCGATGACGGCTGCCTGGCCCTGATCCAGCAGGTCCTGGAACTCGGTACCCGACAGATCCGGACCAGGCCGGCCCAGGCGATCGACGAATTGCAGGCGCAAACCCATCGGGCTCCAGCCGGTGTGGCGATAGCGCAGCTTGATCCCGTGATCGCGCGTCAGTTCCACCCAACCGCCGACCGGCAGTTTCAGGTCAGTGCGCTGCTCCGGGTGCCGATCAGCGTTGGTGGCCGTCGTGTCTCTGTCCGCCCTGCGCGTTGCGGCGGCGGGGAGGGTTCGGGTTGCTGCCAAGTCCGGTGGTGGTTGGTCTGGTCCGGCCTGTAAGATGCTTAGATGAATCGTCTGCAGATCTTTGAACCAGCGAGAAACCTGGCGTTGATCGCAGCCGCCCTTGACGAGCCTTGCCCGCAGGGCGCTCAGTAACTCGGGGATCCGGCGCAGCAATTCCCGGCGCTCGTGCAGGTCGCGCTTGGGCTGTACGCTCCAGAGCAGCCGATCGACGATGGCGATGGCCTGGCGCCAATCCGCACTGTCGACACCATCGTCCCGATAGATCGTCAGCATGATCGGTTGCCACCCCTCGCGCAGCAGTGATTCGATCGCCGCGGGTCGCTGGGGATAACGGGTTAGCGCGGCACTCAAGACCGCCGCGACCGCCTGTTGTGCGGCACTGCTGTTGGTCCTCGCCGTTCCCAGGTCCGCAGCGGCCGGTGGGCCGGGATGCGTTCGCTCATTATCGAGATAGGCGAGGAAAAATCGGTCCATGCGGGAGAACAACTGCAGATCGCCGTCGAAGTCGAGGATCAGGCGTTCCGTCACCCGTTCGATCATGCCATAGAGGCTGTTTGGCCCGCGGCCATCGGCTTCGCTCCAACCAACCGCCGCTTCACCGATGTGGTTGAGAAGTCGGCGCGCCGGGTGCTCGCGTGCGGAAAACAACCCCTTGTCGCGGAGCGCGAGTTTCGCGATCGGGATCTGCATGCGCGCCAGCAGGACCTTGATGGGGTCGGGTAAGGCATTCCCTTCAAGCAGGTGTTCAAAGAACATGAAGACCAGGTCGAGAGTGTCTTGATCGGTGCGTTCAAGGTGACGGGGTTGTTGCTGCGTTGATGTCATGACGCTCGACAGCCGTTCGCGCAGTTGGCTGCCGACCGGAGTGATTTGTTCGGCGAGGACGTAACCGCCGAGCCGTGTCAATACGCCGAGCAACTCTTTGGTGGGGACACGCACCGACTCGGGTGGCGGGGCCGCTGTTTGGGTGCGCGTCCGTTCCAAGAGGCTCTGGAGTGTTTCGAACGGAACCTCGGTCGACTCCGCGGTTGGTTCCGGGCCCGGGGCTCTGATGTCCTCCGGAGCCACGGTTGTGGTCGCCTGGTTGGCGTCGCGGCCGCCATCCGCGCCCGATCCGCCGCCAGGTCGGTTGGTGCGGGTGTGGTCGGAGGCGGCAGCCGCGGCGATGCATTGGCGATAGAATGGCGCCAACTGGTCCAGCACCTGCTTGTCGAAGGCTTTGTAGATGACGAGCTTGATCTGCGGTTCCAACTGCTGCGCGTTCTTGAGTGCCCCGCGAAACGCCTCACAGAGCGCGAAGGGTCCATAGGGGTTCGATTGCGGGTCGATCGCGGCGCGGCCGAGGAGTTGGGCCAGGTGTGCGTTCATGCCCAGCAACGCGTCCTGATACCTGGCCTCGGCCTTGGAGACCAAATTGGACAGGGCCAGGGTCTCGTCGAGTTCCGTGTCCGGGAGCAAGGAGAACGGCTCGCTCGCCAGGCGCTGGTCGGCCCGCAAGTCCTGCTCGATCAGTCCGGCGGCGGCACGGCCCGCGCCTTGGCGCAGCAGGCCCAGGAAATTGCGCTGGATGGTGTGACACTGGTTGCGGATGATCCGCATGGCGTCGAAATAGACGACATGGGCCTGACTGTTCGCGGACTTGTCCGCGAGGTCATAGAGTGCGACATCGAGTCGACCGAACAGCGCCCGCAGCAACGGCGGCAAAACGCTGGCCAGTGCTTGTCCGCAAATGGCGAGGTAGCGTTCTGCAGACGGTGACGAAAGCGTGCTGCCGATCGGCGGATCTTGCCCAGGGTTTGGCTGGGCGGGGTTGGGAGGCCGGTCGAAGCGGTTTGTCATTGATATCTTTTTTTACTTCGAGCTGGATGACACGAGGGTCCGCCGGCGCTCGGGCGCTCTCCCTGTCGTCGCGGGTTCTGGTTGAAGCTATGCAACTCGCACGCCAGAACGATCTGGCCTTTCTCGCGCCGCGCTCGATCGCGCGCACACTCACCTGTAGCGGTGTTTGGTTTCAGCCGTGAGCCGGTTGCGCGCGGCAGCGGATGGGAGGGGGTCGCGGCACCGACGCGGCGGCGGGCGGCGCGTCGTAACCGGGGTCAGGTCGCCCGCTGACCTGCTGGCCTAATCATGTTGTAATCTTGGGTTAACATACAGACACAATGGTAGGGCTTGGTTCCGCAGTTTCTCGCTCGGGACTCGTCCTTGTCGAGGTGGGCGATGCGGCCGGTATCGACCACCGGATTCGGACAGGCGCCGAAGCTTTGGCGCAGGAGAACTGAACGTGCGGGAGAAGCCTCTGATGGGCATGCGGGTTGATGCCGCGGGCTGGCTATCGGGTGCGGTTCAGCGGCCGTCGCCCTGGTGCGACGATCGGCCGGCGGACGCCCCGATCGACTTGCTGGTGATACATAACATCAGTCTGCCGCCGGGCGAGTTCGGCGGCCAATGGATCGACGACCTCTTTCTCGGCCGACTGGATCCCGCGGCTCATCCCTATTTCGTGGTGGCCGCTGCTGCCGGACCTGTCTCGACCCATCTGCTGGTCCGCCGCGACGGCCAGCTCATTCAATATGTGCCGTGCGGCCGGCGTGCCTGGCACGCCGGCCGCTCCAGTTACGACGGGCGCGAACGTTGTAACGACTTCTCGATCGGCATCGAGTTGGAGGGGACGGACGACCTGCCCTTCGAGCCGATTCAGTATCGAGTTCTCACCGATTGCACCCTGGCCATCCTGGCCCGTTATCCGGCCATGACGCCCGAGCGCATCGCCGGTCATAGCGACATTGCCCCTGGCCGCAAGACCGATCCGGGATCGTGTTTCCACTGGGGGCTTTACCGGGGGATGATCCTGGACAGCCTGGTTGTCTAGCACACCGGTGCGCCTGACCGCCGGGGTCAGGTTGGTGGCGGTACGTACCCCTGGGGGAGCTCCGCGCCGTCGCCAAAAAAATACTGCTCCATCTGCTCCTCCAGGAACTTGCGTGCCTTGGGGTCCATCGGGCTCAAGCGGTTCTCGTTGATGAGCATGGTCTGATGCCGCAGCCAGTCGGCCCAGGCCTGCTTGGAGACCTGCGCGAACACCCGCTTGCCCAGCTCGCCCGGGTAGGGTTGACGCTCCAGGCCCTCGGCCTCACGGCCTAGCTTTACGCACGCAACGGTACGGCTCATCTGGTTTCTTCCTGTGCAGGTGGTTGGTTCGAATCCGCGTTGGCCGGTGCGGTCAAGTCCGCGAGTATGGAGCGGATCGGCGCCGGCAGGCCCAGGCCGGCGAGCTCATCGGGGCTGAACCAGCGTTTGCTGTCGGCATCGGCGATTCCCACGGGTGGCGCGATGGCCCAAATCTCAGCGATGCGCATGGTCAACGTGAAGTGGCTGAAGGAGTGACGGCGCGCGGGGCGCATTTCAACCCGCAAGGGTTCCGCGCCGGTGCGCTCCCGGCACCACTGCGCCGGATCGCGATCGGGAGCGGTTTGCGGCAGACTCCAGAGTCCGCCCCAAATGCCGACGGGGGGGCAACGTTCCAACAGGACGGCGCCCCGCGGATCGCGGGCCAGGATCATCAGGGTCTCGCGCCGCGGGACCGGTTTGGCAGGTCGCGCCTGCGGCAGTTCCGATTGGCGGCCCTGGCAGCGGGCGACGCAGGATGCGGCTAGCGGGCAGCGGTCGCAGCCGGGTCGGGCGCGGGTGCACAGGGTGGCACCCAAGTCCATCAGCGCCTGGTTGTAGGCGCCCACCCGTTCCACGGGCATAAGCTCCTCGGCAAGTTCCCATAACCGCGACTGCACCGCCGCCTGGCCAGGCCAGCCCTCGACCCCGAAGCAGCGGGCGAAGACGCGCCGCACGTTCCCGTCGAGGATGGGGTGACGCTGGCCCAGGGCGAGCGACAGAATGGCGCCCGCGGTCGAGCGCCCGATCCCCGGCAGGGACTCGATGGTCTGCCGGTCGTGCGGAAAGACGCCCTGATGCTGGTCCCGGATCAACCGGGCTGCCTGATGGAGGTGGCGGGCGCGGGCGTAGTAGCCGAGCCCGGACCACAGTGCCAGCACCGCATCGAGCGGTGCGTCCGCCAGATCGAGCAGGGCGGGGAAACGGGCCATGAAGCGCGTGAAGTAGGGGATCACGACGGCGACCTGAGTCTGCTGGAGCATGATCTCCGAGACCCAGACTCGATAAGGCGTGGGCTGCTGCTGCCAGGGCAGATCCTTGCGTCCGTGACGGTCGAACCAGTCGAGCAGGGCAGGGGCGAATCGATCGTCGAACTCTGCCAACGTCATTCGGGCCGCACCCGACCGCAGTTCCAGCACCGGTCGAAGTCGCCCTCGATCTGCTCGCCACAGGCAGCGCAATGCCATGGAGCGGCATCCAGCGACGATTGCGGTGGAGCGAGGAAGCGGGTGAGGACCTCGTGGGCACGGTCCAGATCCTGGTCGTCGATCAGCCAAAGGGTCGGGCAAATGTCGGCCGGCAGTTCGCCCGCGGCGCCCGCCAGGAAGTCACCAAGCACCACCGAACGAATCAGGTGGCGATCAAGGAAATCCAAGAGCAGTTGCGCCTCGATGCGGTCACGGGCTTGGTAGAGTCGGCGCATGTCGGCAAGAGCGAGGTGGAGCGGGTGATGGGAATCGAACCCACGCTATCAGCTTGGGAAGCTGAAGTTCTACCATTGAACTACACCCGCGTGACAGTTGAATATTAGGCACTCTCGGCGCCGCGTGCAACTGCGCAATGCGTTGGCCTGATGGGTCGCGGGGCGCCGAACTGTTCAGGTCTCCTTCCCATACATCTCCTCGATGGCTGCACGGTGATGCGCCATCACTTGATTTCGCTTTACTTTCAGTGTTGGGGTCAGCAGTCCATTCTCGACTGTCCAGGGCTCCAGACTCAGGGCTACCCGCCGGATCTTGGCGTAGCCGGGGAAGTCCTTGAGTGTGAGGCGCACGCGCTTGAGCATCTCTTTCAGCAGATGGGGGTCTTCCATACTCCTGGGGGACCCGGAGTCGAGCCCGAGTTCCTGGGCCAGACCGGGCCACAGGTCGGCATTGAGCACCAGCAGGGCGGTCAGGTAGGAGCGGCCCTCCCCGAGCACGATCGCCTGCTCGAACAGGGGGTCCAGGGCGAGCGCCATCTCCATGTCGGCGGGCGGCACCTTCTCGCCGTTGGAGAGGACCAGGATGTCCTTGAGGCGACCGGTGATGTAGATGTGCCCGTCGGCGATGCGCGCCTGGTCGCCGGTGTGCAGCCAGCCGTCATGCGTCAGGACGCGGGCGGTGGCCGCGTGGTTGTTCCAATAGCCAAGCATCACGTTATGGCCCTTGACCAGCAGTTCATCGTCCGCCCCGATGCGCACCTGCATGCCGCGGATGGGGACACCCACGCTTTCCGGGATGTTGGCTTGCAGCGGGTTGACGGCGATGATCGGGCTGGTCTCGGTCAGGCCATACCCTTGCAGCAGCGGCAGGCCCAGGCCAATGAAGGTGTGTGCCACCCCGTAGGGCAGGGGCGCGCCGCCGCTCACCGCTGCCCGCATGCGCCCGCCGAGCTTGGCCAGAACCTGAACCGCGACCCGGCGCCGCAACAGCGGCCACAGGAGCAACAGTGGATGCCAGCCGCCCCGGCCTTGGTCGCGTAGGAAGCGCCGCCAGCCCGCCGCCACCGCCAGCGCGAAGATCCAGCGGGCCGGTGCCGGTCGGGCGGCCAACTGGTCCGCGATCCGGACATAGACACGTTCGAACACTCGCGGTACGGCGATCATCACCGTCGGCCGAATGGTCTGCATGTCCTCGCCGAGCTGGGCGACCGATCGGGCGAAGGCGACGCAGGCCCCGGCCATCATCGGCAGGTAGTAGCCGCCGGTGCGCTCCAGGGAATGGGACAGCGGCAGAAAGGACAGGAAGACGTCTTCCTGATAGCAATCGATGACGGTCACTCCGCCGTGGGCATTGGCAAGCAGGTTGCGGTGCGAGAGCATCACCCCCTTGGGTCGGCCGGTGGTGCCGGACGTATAGACGATGGTGGCGAGCGCGTTGGGGTCGGCCTCGCGCGCCTTAAGATCAGGGGCCGCGGGCGGCAGCCAACTGTCCGCCACCACCACGCGCGGGTCAGTCGCGGCCAGGCGCAGCGCCTCTGCGCCGCCGTCCAGAAGCACCACGCGCAGCGGCCAGGGTGCGTCACCCACCGCCTCGGCCAGGCGCTTCCAGCGATTGGCGTCCTGGACCAGCAGGACTTTCACCGCCGCATCCTGCAGAATGTAGGCGGCATTGTCTGCCCGGTCGTCGGTGTAAAGCGGGACCGTGACCAGGCCCAGGGACATGGCGGCCTGATCGAACATCACCCACTCGGGGCAGTTACGCAGCAGCATGGCGACGCGATCACCGTCGCTCAGTGCCTCACCGGCCAGGGCAGCCCGCCAGCGTGCCACCGCCTGACCCATCTGCCGCCAGTCGAGCTGCTGCCAGCCGCGGTCCCGTTCACAGTAACGGTATGCGATCCGCGTGGGCGAGCGTCGGACCCGCTGCAGGAACAGTCCATCCAGGGTTCCGGCGCGCTCAACCGAGATCAAATCCTCGGACCATTGACTCACGGTGCCCTCCTCGGTTCAGCCACTTTCGGTTTCAGCCGGCCTGGTTTCTCGCGTAATTGGAGTTCGACGCCAGTCGGCGGTGTCGGCCAGGATTCACGGCGTGCCGTACGGTATAGAGACGGTCATGGAATTG
>Ga0247835_1002134_pt1 | contig 22107 bp, 16 predicted proteins | sample LaCtaG_3_FD_189912 | JGI IMG/M metagenome (GOLD analysis project Ga0247835, IMG submission 189912) | Freshwater microbial communities from meromictic Lake La Cruz, Castile-La Mancha, Spain - LaCruzMarch2015_13.5m | ecosystem: Environmental > Aquatic > Freshwater > Lake | place: Spain: Castile-La... | reverse complement strand
TCCAACCCATGGTGGTTTGGATGATTTTGTGCAAATCTGGCATCAAAACGGTGCTTTCGACCAAAAATCTTCTCCAGATGGGCGGCTTGGCGTCGTTTAGGGATATTTTTAGTTGGTAGATGTTCATGGAAAGGCTTGATTTGGTTGATGGATATAGGTTACAAATGTAAAATATTTGGGGGGGAATGAGGGTTCGCGCGTGTTTTTTAAATGCGTTGAATAATATTTTTTATTTGTTTACAATTGTACTTACATTCGTCCAGCATTAAATTATATAGAGTAAGATATGACTAACGAAAAAGAATATGGACACAAACATCGCCTGATTCGGATTTTTCGAGCCATTGTAGAACGTCCGTTTGGATATACCAAACAACAATTGGCGAGCCAATATGCTGTACACAAAGATACCATCTCCAACGACTTTGATGTTTTCCGGACCGCAGGCTTTGAACTAGATCGGGATGAAAAAGACCGCTACGCCTTTATTGTAGACAGGCCTATGCAAAAAGTGCAGCGATTGCTTTATTTCTCTGAAGAAGAACGCACACTTTTACATGCAGCCATCGATAATCTGCAAGCCACACCCGAAAAGCAGTTGCGCCTGAAACAAAAACTACATGCCCTGTATGATTACAGTAAGTTGGGCTTAACCAACCTGCGCAAACCTTATTTGAATAAGGTTGATCTACTTGAGCAGGCGCAAAAAGAGAAAAAACAGGTCATTTTAAAGGATTATCGCTCTTCGAACAGCAATACAGTGACAGATCGGAAAGTGGAACCTTTTCATATCAATCCGGCAGAAGATACGCTGCAAAGTTTTGATGTAGACAAACGTATTCCCCGACATTTTCGGATTTCCCGCATCGCGCGTGTACAAGTGCTTGATACGCCCTGGCAATTTGAAGGCTCACATAATATCTTGCGTACCGATCCATTCCGCATTGTAGATAATAATCAGGTAAATGTGCATTTGCGGCTGAGCGTTGGAGCCTTTAATGAAATGGTTGAGCGCTATCCCACTACTCGGTCCTATATAGAAGAAACGGGAGACTCCAATTTTTTCGATTTCCAGTGTATGGTGAATCACCATTTTTACGGGTTAAGTAACTTTATTTTAGGGTTTTATCATTTGCAAATTGAGGTTTTAGCACCTGAAGAACTGCGCATACACTTGCAATCGGAAGTTGACAACATGAAATTTTAAAAATAATTGGCTTATTAAGGGGGGGGTATTGAAGTGGCTTCGGTAGGTGGGGGTAGACCTTTGTGGCGTTCAATGAATTTAACACCTGAGTTAAGGTACTTTAGTGCAAAACATGCACCATTTTAAGCATCATTGATCTCTTTAAAATAACGAACAATATCATGCGAATTTACTTAAAATTATCTGCTAACCGGACGCTGGTTGACTTTAATTACCAAGTCAAATTAGTAGGGGCCTTACACAAATGGCTGGGTCCCAATCAACTACACGGGCAAAAACGCGCCCTGTACTCCATGTCATGGTTGAGTGGCGGCAAATCTGCGGCCGAAGTGGGACTTAATTTCCAGTATGGAGCGGAATGGTTCATCAGCGCTCACAATACTGATTTTATCAAACAGATTGTCAGTGGAATACTTGATGATCCTTCCGTAGCCTATGGAATGAAAGTACAGGATATTTCCTTGAGCGAAACTCCTCATTTTGAAGGCGAAACCCGCTTTCTGCTGGGTAGTCCGGTTTTGGTTAAGTTCGATACGGAGGGAAAGCAACACCATTTTACTTTCCATGAGACTGAGGCTGATACCCTGCTTACGAAAACGCTTTGTCAAAAGTTGTCTCAGGCTAATCTTTCATCAGATGGAGTTAGTGTGCACTTTGATCGTCAAAGTCAAAGAGCCAAAACAAAAGTTGCTACCTACAGAGCTATTCGAAACAAAGTCAATTACTGTCCAGTCATCATTACTGGATCTCCCGAACAACTTGGTTTTGCTTGGAATGTAGGTGTTGGTCAGTCTACTGGTATTGGATTCGGTTCACTTATTTAAACTATCTCATCATGATTTATATCGTTGAATACAACGGCCCCTTTGGTTTTATTAAGCCTTGGACAGCAGTACGCGATTCGGAAACCTTTAGTCAACAATTTTTAACCCCCTCTATTATTGAAGGAATGGAGAAAAAACTTTTCCCCGAACTTTTAGATGATAATGGAGGTATAATCCGCAAAATATGTCGTCATCGAATTAGTTATCGGGGCATAAGCAGCCAGCAAGAACGCACCTGGTCAAAAGGATGGGTTCAAAAAACCAAAGACAAAAAGAAGTATAGGTTACCTGAACGCTCCATTATTCTGCGAGGAATATTATTGGAACCAAGATTACACTTGGCTTTTGAAAACGAAGCAGATGCAGTTAGAGCCTCTATGCAATCGATTTGCCTTTGCCGGAATGAAGATTTATTACTTCCAGAGGCTGATATTCGACAAATTTCTATGGATGAATTTGAATCTGATATTATTCCAGGATTTGAATTGATATTCCGTCCAGAAGGACAAGGATTCAAAGTTGGACATAATCGTTTTTCTCAGGGTACGTCAATGTTCGGTGAATTGCGGATTTATGGTCAACCTATTCGGGAAACGCCAAACTTGTAGGTATGGGAAACTCAGAATTATTGGCTAAAAGTACCGAAAACGGTGGCCTTACACTTTATGAACATACATCGCATGTTGTTGAGGCAATCGAACATTTTGCTCGCGCACTGGGGCAAGACATTGCGCTTGCACGCAAGGGTGCTATCCTGCACGATTTGGGTAAAGCACATCCACATTTTCAACATAAAATTCGGAATATTAACACACCTCAAACAGACTATGAACGAGAGCGCCAACAGGCACACCGCCATGAACTTTCTTCTTTAGGCTTTCTGCCGCTTTTTCCTAAAGAGGACTGGGATGGACTTATTGATTTAGTTGTAGCGCATCACAAGTCGATCGAAAAAGATTCTAAAGAACGCGGCATTTTAGACCTCAAAAACAATGACAGGGCTTTCATTGATTTTCATTTGCAAAATTGGGAACTATGGTCGGGTCCAGCAATAGAAATCGTTGCTCGTTTTGGATTGCCTACACGCACCATTGTTCCAGAAGAAGCCAGGGCTGCATTTGAGTACGCCATTGTATATTGTGAAAGAAAGCCTAAGGGTTGGTCTCCTCTCAAAGGGTTGTTGCGTGGTGCAGATCACTTTGGATCGGCGTTTACGCATCAAACTAAATCACTTCTCGAACGCACATTCCACAAGCCAAACCTTCAATGGTTTCATGCAGAAAGTCGAAAAAGCCCCCTTTATCCACTTTCTCAAATTAATACCGACGATGAGCGTTCGCACACGCTTGTAGTTGCCCCAACTGGTGCAGGAAAAACCGATTTTCTCATGCGGCGTTGTAGAGGAAGAATATTTTATACCCTACCGTTCCAGGCATCCATTAATGCCATGTTTGAACGGTTTAAAAGTGCTATACCGGAAGCGGATATAAGGCTACTCCATGCCACTTCCCGACTAAAAGCAGGTCACAACTATGTAGAACAAACCCTTCAGCCACTAATCGGCGCATCAGTAAAGGTGTTAACACCGCATCAAATAGCTTCTATTATTTTCGGTACCTCGGGCTATGAAACTGTAATGCTTGATTTACAAGGCACTGATGTAATTTTAGATGAAATACATACCTATTCAGATTGGTCTGGTGCGATGGTGCGGGAAATTGTACGTGCACTCCTACGTTTAAAGTGTCGTATTCATATTGGCACCGCCACAATTCCTTCAGTGCTTTACAAACAGATACTAGTATTACTTGGCGGCCCGGAATCTGTTTATGAAGTAAAACTGCCAGATGTACAATTGGATTCTTTCAATCGACACCTTATATATAAGGAACCAAACGACCCTTTACGATTTGAGGCAATCTTGGTTAAGGCTGTAGACGCCCAAGAACGGGTGTTGTTGGTACATAACACTGTACAGGCCGCACAAGAAAGTTATGCTCGATGGAAAGATCGTTTTCCAAGCATTCCGATTATGCTAATTCATAGCCGTTTCCGCCGAAAAGATCGCATCCGGTTAGAAACTGCTCTTAAAGAAGATTTTGATAACCGTTCCAAACCTGAATATGGCCCCTGTTTAGTAGTGTCCACTCAGGTTGTTGAAGTAAGCCTTGATATAAGTTTCGACCGAATGATTACAGAATGTGCGCCACTTGATGCCCTTATTCAGCGTTTCGGACGTGTCAATCGTGCGCGAAACAATGCAACTATAGGTCGGTACAAACCAGTGCATGTTCTAGCGCCAAATGATAATGCCTTGCCTTACAAAGCGCCAATCTTACGCGAAAGTTACCGGCAGCTACCCGATGGTGCTCTACTTGAAGAGCGAACTGTTCAGGCCCGTATTGATACTGTGTACCCCGAAATTGAAACCAAAGAAATAGACATGCATTTGATTTTCAAAGATGGCCAATTCATTATAAAAGAGCTAACACACCGAGGTAAGTCAATCATCGTAGAAGCCCTCGAAATTGAGTCGGCCACTTGTATTCTAGCGTCCGACCGGGCCGCTTATGAAGCAGGCAATTGGGAAACTCGGCAGGAGGTTGACATTCCGGTTGCTTATTCTTCTATTAAGCGCAAGGCTTCTAAATACGTTCAACTACAGGTAGGCTCCTGGCCTTTTGTTATACCTCAGTCCGAATTAGAACACATTGAACTTGGCCTGATTCTTCACGAACCAAATAAATATTTATAAACCATGTACACAAGTTATATTGGAAAAAAGTTTTTGGATGCCTGGAATAGTCGCGAAGGTCGTAACCTGACAGCCCGGACTTTTTTTGACGAGATTATGTTTCCAGTGTTTTTTAATTCTGAGAAACATTTACTCCATGTGAGTAATTCTCCATTCTTCCAAAGTTTGTCTGCAAAAGACATTGAGTCTGGGGTTCCTGAACCTGAAATTCGTAGAGCGAACTTACACAATAATATTAAAAATAAAAAGCCAAACGCCTCTATTTACGTTGGATATGGGGCCGAGGAATCTACAGCAACTACTTCTGGTCAATTAACCAATATGCCTGGAGAAATTTCAGAGGATGATATGTATGCATCCTGGATTGGCGAATCTTTGGCTTGTGGCGTTGGTGGTGGTTTTTATTTACTTTTTGATGATACTAGTATCCTATTCCAGTGTTTTGATGGTTGGAGCATTTACCGCACATTTTTAACACAAACACCAAAGGTAAAAGACCGCCAGATTGAAACATGGAATGGTCAATGGCTTAATCACCGCTTAAATGGTGGTGATGTATTAGACTTCAACCCGGAAACAGAGGAGCGAAATGATCCCAAAAAAGGAAAAATTCATGCAATTCCAGGGATAAGCTGGTCGCGGTTAGTTCTTGCACTGTCTAAAAGTTATTCTAGCCAAGACATGACTATGTATGTATACAACTTATCCTCAACCAATACCACGCTCGGTTTTATCAACGTGAAGATCCATGAAATACGTACCCTTTTTGAGGCTCGCGATAAATATTTTATAGATCAGAAAAACTCAGTTTTATCAGACAACCAAATTGTTTTGCTGGAAGCACATTTCAAATTTTATCGAGCGTGCGAAATGGGGGCCTTAGGATTACGTGCACTTGAGCCATCTAAACTTCGTGATTATGCACCTCAGCGTGATCCAAAAAAAGCAAAAGATTTCAAAATCAACGATGAACAATCAAATAAACAATTTCACCTTTATAAACTCTGGATTTACGCTATGTTAAACAAGTCAGAACTACTTCAGCTATCGGGACAAATAGCGACCCTACTGCGTAATTACGAAACATCCTCGGCCGACCGCGGCAAATCAACTGCGAAGCAATTTTCTTCCGAGGTACGTAACGCCACTAACCTACGCATTTTTTTGGACAAATTAGCTGAGCTAATCGGGCATTATCCTGGTGCTGCAACACCTGAACTCCATACCCAAATTGAAAGTTTGGTTAAAATGCCTTCTGATCAATTTCCGCTCTTTGTTACACTAATTCGTTTCGAGTATAGTTTTCAAGAAGCTCAAAACCGGTCTTAATTCTTCACCTTATAAAACAATTTGATATGCAAAATACAAATTCACCTTTCATTTACCTGCGCGTACTGCGTCATGCCGACCACACCGTTTTTGGCGTCCAAGATGGTCAAAAGTTTTATTATGATCCACAATTTGGTACCCGAATGGCTTATTCAAGCGGGCAACAAGTAAAGCGAAGCATTATGGAAGCGCTCACAACCTTGCTTGGTGTACCACATGCCCCCATTACGTTCAATTGGGAAATTAACAATAAAGGTGAAGCGGAACAAAAGGAACCCCACTCCCCTTGCGACCCTTCTTTCCCAGACCAATTACTTGGAGGGTATATGAAGGCTGAAGCTGGTGATTTCACGATCAAACGTCGAAGCCCTTTATCTATCTCTGCTATGCGCCCCCTTCATCCCAAGTTAGGTGGACTTGAAAGTATTAAGGAAAACCTTACATTCGATCGCACCTCGCATCCGGAGGAACACCTTGTAAAGGTAAGCAGGCTTGTCAATAATAAACGAGAAGAAATGTCTTCAGAAGCACTTCAAGAGTGGCTCACTTCCAATAAGCGGACATTGCCTAACAGGAAGTGGATACCAGAACACACGCGTGCTTCAGGCCTTTTTGTATTTGATGTTGCCATTGATCTCCGAACTCTTTTCTGTGTATCACTAAATCGCCTTGAACCTGAGTTGCACCTCGATATGGAAACCAAACTCCGACAAACTGGTTGGAGTGAAGGTCGAAATGCCTTTGGAGCCTGCCTCATTTGTCCACTCGAAGAACGAACCAAAATCATCCCTGCATTGGCGCAGGCTTTGCTTAACTGGCGCATTACCAGCAACCAATCTCGCACTTTTAGCTTAATGGAAACCCTGGCCATTGCCATAAGCGACAACGCTAATCAAATAGCCTATGCCATTCGGGCGGATTTAAAAGAAGATAGCGGCGATCGTCAAGAAGCAGTTGCTAAACTCGATGAAACCGCTCGCGCCCAATTATTTATTACGCCAGCATGCAACGGTTATATAGTTGGAGCAGGTGGTTCTGTAGATGCCCTTGATCGCGCCGCTCAACACCTAATCAGTCAAATTGAAGCATTTACAATAGATCTTTGAGGTTAAGACATGGAAAATGCCGTTAGAATAACTGCCTCCCACATAACTTACTTGCTCATTTGCAAGCGTAAACTGTGGCTTTATGCTAAAGGCATGGAAATGGAACATTTTTCTGATCAAGTACTTGAAGGAAGGTTAATCCATCAATATGCTTACCCGCGTCGATCGCAAGAGTATGTTGAGGTTCAATTAGACGGTATTAAAATTGACTTTTTTGATGCGCGCGCCCGTGTTGTACACGAAACCAAACGCGGGCGCGCCATTGAGTCGGCTCATATTGCTCAGGTACAATATTACCTATACAAATTACATCAACATGGCATTACTGGGGCATCTGGACTGATTGAATATCCTGATCTACGCAAAACCCAAAAAGTATTACCGCTAGATGAAGACATGCTTTGTATCATATCGAACTGGGAAGTAGAAGTGAAGCAGATTATTGCGCTCCCTGATTGCCCTGTGGTTGACAAGAAGCCCTATTGTCGTCAGTGTGCTTTTCATGACCTTTGTTATATTACCGAACCATGAAGGATACCTATTATCTTTTTAACCCCGGGCGGCTCTCCCGGCAAGACAATACACTTCGTTTTACGCCTGTGGATGAAAAAGGTATCGCTCAGCCGCCTAAATTCATTCCTATTGAAGGCCTAGAAACGCTTTTCGTATTCGGCAGTCTTGACGCCAACAGTGCCCTTTACAATTACTTAGGCAAACACCGCGTTAGCGTTCATTTTTTTGATTACCATGAACACTACACTGGTTCTTTCCAGCCTAAGGAATACCTTCTTGCTGGAAAAATGCAGGTAGAGCAAACTCGGGTTTATCTCGATCCAACCCGTAGGTTGCATCTTGCAACTGGATTCGTTGATGGCGCAACGGCAAATATGGTCCGAAATCTCCGGTATTACAGCGGGCGCGGGCGCAACCTAGATGCCCATTTGCAATCGTTAGAGCAGTATCGGTTGGCATTTGCAGCCGTGCGAGATATACCGGCACTCATGGGTTTAGAAGGCAACTGCAGACAGACTTACTATCAAGCATTTGATGTCATTCTTAAGGAATTCATCTTTGAAAGCCGTATGAAGCAGCCACCGGGGAATGAACTAAACGCACTTATTTCCTTCGGCAACATGGTTTGTTATTCCCAAATCCTTGATACTATATATCATACTCAACTCAACCCCACCATTAGTTTCCTTCACGAACCGGGTGTACGTCGCTATTCATTAGCGTTGGATATCGCCGAGGTATTTAAGCCTATTCTGATAGATAGAACTATTTTTGCTTTAGTGAACAAAAAAGAGATACAATCTCGACATTTTGAGAATGGAATAAATGGTTGTTTTCTAAATAACGCGGGTAAACAAATTTTTCTTCGGGCTCTCGATGAGCGACTACAAGAAACTATTCATCACCGAATTCTAAACAAAAAAGTATCGTATAAATATTTGCTGCGGTTAGAGTGTTATAAGTTGGCAAAATACATTCTTCGCATGGAGCCTGAATACAAACCGTTCAAAATTTGGTGGTAAAGCATGTATGTTATTTTAGTATATGATATCGGGGAAAAACGTGTCGGCAAAATGCTTAAATTATGTAGGCGTTACTTAAATTGGATACAGAACTCCGTTTTTGAAGGTGAGCTAACAGAGGTTCAGCTTCGGGAGTTAGAAAAAGAAGCTCGGGAACTGATGCAAATTAAAGAAGATAGCTTGATTATCTTTCGCTGTTGGGATGCTTTCCGATTAGAGAAAAAAGTAATTGGAAAGGAAAAAAATGATCTGGATCATTTTTTATAAAAAGTCGTCGATATCCCACTATTTTTGCACAATTGATGGTCGACGACTTTTTTGCATTTTTATTGACTCTTTAACCATCTCAAATTATTGAAAATCAATAAAATACACATATTTATTGATCGACCTGTAATCGTACCGTTTGGAATTGAAACCTTTTGTCGAAGAGGTGAAAAAGCGCGGACGCAAACCCTGTAATCGTACCGTTTGGAATTGAAACCAAACAGCAACGACGTTCGCAATTTGCAAGCAACAGCCTGTAATCGTACCGTTTGGAATTGAAACCTAACACCGAATATTCGATCAACGGCGAATGTGTGACCTGTAATCGTACCGTTTGGAATTGAAACTGAATCCATCGGCAGGCACTTTTTCGGTCACTGTGCCTGTAATCGTACCGTTTGGAATTGAAACTGCATGTTGGTGCGCGGCTTAGATTTTAGACTAAAGCCTGTAATCGTACCGTTTGGAATTGAAACCTCAATGGCGACTTAACAGGCAACAGCGAACGCGCCCTGTAATCGTACCGTTTGGAATTGAAACTTCCTGTGGTTGTTAGGGTAATGTTTGCGCCCTCTGCCTGTAATCGTACCGTTTGGAATTGAAACCGATTGAAGCCATCATGAAACCAAAAGATCATTGGGCCTGTAATCGTACCGTTTGGAATTGAAACTCAATCCCCCATAAATGCGCATGAAGTTGCAAAACGCCTGTAATCGTACCGTTTGGAATTGAAACTTTTTAGTGTTGACATTTTCGCGTTTTTTAGTTTTCCTGTAATCGTACCGTTTGGAATTGAAACTTCTACAATATCCAGTTGAAGCGGGCAAACGTGCTGCCTGTAATCGTACCGTTTGGAATTGAAACTAAATTCCTTTGCCGAAACGCCCGCTGCTTTTGCAACCTGTAATCGTACCGTTTGGAATTGAAACTAAGGTATGCGGTTTGCCTTTACCCCCGTTTCGATTCCTGTAATCGTACCGTTTGGAATTGAAACCCAATCGTGGTTGGCAGCGTGGTGCCTTTCAAATCGCCTGTAATCGTACCGTTTGGAATTGAAACTAAATTCACTGTTTATTGTGCGGTCGTCAATATCACCCTGTAATCGTACCGTTTGGAATTGAAACTAGAAAATACGATCCTTAACGTGAATGCAAGCAATACCTGTAATCGTACCGTTTGGAATTGAAACTGTTGCAGTAACGAGGCGCTGCCTGGTTTCACGTTTCCTGTAATCGTACCGTTTGGAATTGAAACCAAAATAAACAGTGAATTTACGGAAATTGCTACCGACCTGTAATCGTACCGTTTGGAATTGAAACCGTTTTTGTAGTATTGCGGGTTATTGTAGCCCTGGTCCTGTAATCGTACCGTTTGGAATTGAAACTTTAAAATACGACCGCATTAGTTTTGATTTTTTGGCCCTGTAATCGTACCGTTTGGAATTGAAACTTTTTGTCGTGTAGTCTGTTTGGATGCGCCCGTTTACCTGTAATCGTACCGTTTGGAATTGAAACGTATCTTACTCAAAGGTAGTGCCTACCCTTCGCCCGCCTGTAATCGTACCGTTTGGAATTGAAACCGTATTCCCAAAACACGAAACACGCTAAACCCGAGTCCTGTAATCGTACCGTTTGGAATTGAAACCCGCCTGTTATGTCCGACCCGAATGCGCTATTCCCTCCTGTAATCGTACCGTTTGGAATTGAAACTTGTTAGGCCCGCCGCCCGTGCCGCTTCGTCGTTGGCCTGTAATCGTACCGTTTGGAATTGAAACTGTATTGGTACAAACGCGGCAAAGTGTCGCCATTCCCTGTAATCGTACCGTTTGGAATTGAAACTTTATTCGGGCTTTGATATTTCGCCCGACGATCTACCCTGTAATCGTACCGTTTGGAATTGAAACTGAATCCATCGGCAGGCACTTTTTCGGTCACTGTGTCCTGTAATCGTACCGTTTGGAATTGAAACCTTGCATCCGTTCGGCCTTTGTCCTGCGTAATTCGCCTGTAATCGTACCGTTTGGAATTGAAACCCTTAATGCTCCCTGGCCCCTTTTCGGCTCCTTCGCCTGTAATCGTACCGTTTGGAATTGAAACTTGCATAATCCTCCAAGAAAACCGATTTTTAGGCTTCCTGTAATCGTACCGTTTGGAATTGAAACCTTAATCCAAACGGTGATGAGTTGCTTTTGTTTGTCACCTGTAATCGTACCGTTTGGAATTGAAACCTTTAAACACCCAACTATACCAATCCTTAAAGCGCACCTGTAATCGTACCGTTTGGAATTGAAACTTTTATCGAACTGTCAAGTTTCAAGGATGTTTCTTTCCTGTAATCGTACCGTTTGGAATTGAAACCATGCCCGGACGACGGGACGGGCCTAAACCTTTATTCCTGTAATCGTACCGTTTGGAATTGAAACCTCAATGGCGACTTAACAGGCAACAGCGAACGCGCAACCTGTAATCGTACCGTTTGGAATTGAAACCATTTTCAAGATACATCGCCCACATATTTTCAAGTTCCTGTAATCGTACCGTTTGGAATTGAAACTTTTTACTCGATTATGGTTTTTTGATCTCTTTTTCGCCTGTAATCGTACCGTTTGGAATTGAAACTGTTTTGCACGGGCTTAGTTTACTGGTTTTGGTCTTTCCTGTAATCGTACCGTTTGGAATTGAAACCAAACAACAACGACGTTCGCAATTTGCAAGCAACAGCCTGTAATCGTACCGTTTGGAATTGAAACCTCAATGGCGACTTAACAGGCAACAGCGAACGCGCACCTGTAATCGTACCGTTTGGAATTGAAACTTCACCGTAACCCCGACCGTTTGGGCGAAGTATTTTCCTGTAATCGTACCGTTTGGAATTGAAACTTAACGAAACACGCATAAGCGCATGGGGCACGTCTCCCTGTAATCGTACCGTTTGGAATTGAAACTTGCTTTCCAATCTGACTTTCCTGCGCCCGACCCTCCCTGTAATCGTACCGTTTGGAATTGAAACTTTTCAACAATTTGGATACCGATTAGTTTTCCCGCGCCTGTAATCGTACCGTTTGGAATTGAAACCAATTTGCGAGGCTTTTAAAAGCAAGAAAACCACCACCTGTAATCGTACCGTTTGGAATTGAAACTTAACGAAACACGCATAAGCGCATGGGGCACGTCTTCCTGTAATCGTACCGTTTGGAATTGAAACTTTGCCCCTTTCGCGTTGGCTATTTCCTTATTCAGTCCTGTAATCGTACCGTTTGGAATTGAAACCCTATGCCTACCCTTGTGCCGTCAAACTGAAAATTTCCTGTAATCGTACCGTTTGGAATTGAAACTTGCATAGTTCCCGGTTGCAAGCGCCTTAATAACTGCCTGTAATCGTACCGTTTGGAATTGAAACCGTTTCGGCGCGGTCAAGAGGGAATATAGCCGGGACGCCTGTAATCGTACCGTTTGGAATTGAAACTTTTTATAAAGGCGATCAGCGCTGTTTGTGGTTTATCCTGTAATCGTACCGTTTGGAATTGAAACCGAACGGGTAATTTACCAAGCGCATAACTTTGCCGTCCTGTAATCGTACCGTTTGGAATTGAAACTCTTTAAAAGGTACGATTGTTCCCGATTCGTCTTTTCCTGTAATCGTACCGTTTGGAATTGAAACCAAAAAAAACGGGTTTGTGTTTGGCCCGTGCAAATGCCTGTAATCGTACCGTTTGGAATTGAAACTTAACGAAACACGCATAAGCGCATGGGGCACGTCTTTCCTGTAATCGTACCGTTTGGAATTGAAACTAAAAGCCCTCTCAATGGCCCGGCGTTCATCTTCCACCTGTAATCGTACCGTTTGGAATTGAAACCTACTTGCCCCCATGCGTGCAATATGCCGCGCCCAACCTGTAATCGTACCGTTTGGAATTGAAACCTCAATGGCGACTTAACAGGCAACAGCGAACGCGCACCTGTAATCGTACCGTTTGGAATTGAAACCGAACGGGCGCATAAGCGGGTGCGCTTGTGCCGGATACCTGTAATCGTACCGTTTGGAATTGAAACTCAATCCCCCATAAATGCGCATGAAGTTGCAAAACGCCTGTAATCGTACCGTTTGGAATTGAAACTAAGTTCACCCCTAACAGCGTTAAGCGTTTCCTGCGACCTGTAATCGTACCGTTTGGAATTGAAACCTAAACAGCACACTGCCTGTTAGATCATCTTTTTCCCCTGTAATCGTACCGTTTGGAATTGAAACCAAATTTACGGCCAAAAAACCAAAAATGCACACTTACCTGTAATCGTACCGTTTGGAATTGAAACTTTTTTCGTAGGTCTGCTACGATTTCCTCCGAAAGTCCTGTAATCGTACCGTTTGGAATTGAAACCATAAGAAGCCGGGTTTTCGCGGTCTAAACCTTTTTCCTGTAATCGTACCGTTTGGAATTGAAACCTTACAGGTACAAACTGGGTAACTGTAAGCAAATTTCCTGTAATCGTACCGTTTGGAATTGAAACTCTACAACTGTATGGTAAGAAGATTCAAGCATTACCCTGTAATCGTACCGTTTGGAATTGAAACTTGCTTTCCAATCTGACTTTCCTGCGCCCGACCCTCCCTGTAATCGTACCGTTTGGAATTGAAACCTATGTAGCAAAAATCGAAGGCGAAGCCAGCGAAATGCCTGTAATCGTACCGTTTGGAATTGAAACTTTATTACGACCGTTTGATCGGGCGAAGTATTGGCCCTGTAATCGTACCGTTTGGAATTGAAACCGAGAACTGAAACTAAGCGCCTACATCGACTTTGCCTGTAATCGTACCGTTTGGAATTGAAACTACATAGTCAATACCCCATCCAGTCAAATCGTCCCGCCTGTAATCGTACCGTTTGGAATTGAAACTATTATCTGGCATCCCAACAAAGGACGGTGCAAAAACCCTGTAATCGTACCGTTTGGAATTGAAACTTAACTAAAACGATATGGCCAAAAACATTCAATCCACCTGTAATCGTACCGTTTGGAATTGAAACTTTGTTGCGGTTGCCGACCCACCCAAAGAAGTAACGCCTGTAATCGTACCGTTTGGAATTGAAACTTGTATATCCTTCGATCTCCATAAAATCATCACTCTCCTGTAATCGTACCGTTTGGAATTGAAACTTGGCTTGCAGCCGTATGCGCTTATTTGACGATAGTCCTGTAATCGTACCGTTTGGAATTGAAACCTATTTGTCCTTTGTTGCGTCTGATTTAGAAACGCCCTGTAATCGTACCGTTTGGAATTGAAACCTTTTTATCGACGAACGTATGTAAATGATCGACAAACCTGTAATCGTACCGTTTGGAATTGAAACTTTTGATTCCAACTGCAAACGCGGTTAACAACATCCCTGTAATCGTACCGTTTGGAATTGAAACTCTACCATTACAAGGGGCTGGGATTTGACAGGCAATCCTGTAATCGTACCGTTTGGAATTGAAACGAATTTGGCAAAAGTCAACACTTTCGAGCATTGTGCCCTGTAATCGTACCGTTTGGAATTGAAACCAAAAAAAACGGGTTTGTGTTTGGCCCGTGCAAATGCCTGTAATCGTACCGTTTGGAATTGAAACTCATAGAGGCGATAGAAATTTTGGAAACGAAGCGTACCTGTAATCGTACCGTTTGGAATTGAAACTCGAACTGTGAAAGCGGAATGCTGTCTACATCGTAACCTGTAATCGTACCGTTTGGAATTGAAACCCGTTACAGGCGTTGCAGCCGTTACCGCCGCTATTGCCTGTAATCGTACCGTTTGGAATTGAAACTGAATCCATCGGCAGGCATTTTTTCGGTCACTGTTTCCTGTAATCGTACCGTTTGGAATTGAAACCCAATGAATCCCTTGGAACTTGCGTTGCTTGAAATTCCTGTAATCGTACCGTTTGGAATTGAAACCTTTATGTCGTACGGTCAAACCACAATCGCAGTTACCCTGTAATCGTACCGTTTGGAATTGAAACGTAAGAATCCTTTATTTAGGCGATTATGACCCGTCCGCCTGTAATCGTACCGTTTGGAATTGAAACTTATTTTTGAAACGGAGCAAGTGAGCGAAAGTTTTTCCTGTAATCGTACCGTTTGGAATTGAAACCAAAAAAAACGGGTTTGTGTTTGGCCCGTGCAAATGCCTGTAATCGTACCGTTTGGAATTGAAACTCCTTTAAGGCTGGGTATGCTTGTGCAACTGCATCACCTGTAATCGTACCGTTTGGAATTGAAACATGTTAAGATTAATGGCGGTACTGTTGATGTTCCAGCCTGTAATCGTACCGTTTGGAATTGAAACTTGATGCGTATTTCGTGGCTCAGTTCCACCGATCCACCTGTAATCGTACCGTTTGGAATTGAAACTCCAATGGAAGGATTTAGCAATACAGCATATTCGGGCCTGTAATCGTACCGTTTGGAATTGAAACGTTAAAATCGGCAAAAAACCCTACCTTATTCGCTTTCCTGTAATCGTACCGTTTGGAATTGAAACTTAACATACGCCTCAAAGCCCGACACGGGTGCGCCGCCTGTAATCGTACCGTTTGGAATTGAAACCACCATAATAATCGGCCATCGGCAAACAAGCCTTGCCCTGTAATCGTACCGTTTGGAATTGAAACCCGTGATACCGGCATCCTCCATGGTGCGCAGCCGATCCTGTAATCGTACCGTTTGGAATTGAAACTAGCCGGAGCCGTAGCCGTCGCCGGAGCCGTCGCCGGCCTGTAATCGTACCGTTTGGAATTGAAACTACATCATCGAAAATGTACCAACCGCACCCATTCGCCCTGTAATCGTACCGTTTGGAATTGAAACTTGTCAATCATCGACTGTCCATCGGTGTCGGATACTCCTGTAATCGTACCGTTTGGAATTGAAACCTTACCGTCCACGATTTGCGTGCTGTGAGTGCATCTCCTGTAATCGTACCGTTTGGAATTGAAACTTGTCAATCATCGACTGTCCATCGGTGTCGGATACTCCTGTAATCGTACCGTTTGGAATTGAAACTTTGATGAATACTGCTTCATCAATGATGCCCGCATCCCTGTAATCGTACCGTTTGGAATTGAAACTTGCCGGCATCATCGGTTAGTGTGGTGGCTACGGTGCCTGTAATCGTACCGTTTGGAATTGAAACTATATGCGAAGTCATGTTGTAATCATACATTATCTCCTGTAATCGTACCGTTTGGAATTGAAACCTCTAAAAACAACCGCATATTTACATTTGTCGCTTTCCTGTAATCGTACCGTTTGGAATTGAAACTTCAACCTCGGCCTGTTTTTGGTAGATCAACCCAATCCTGTAATCGTACCGTTTGGAATTGAAACTCAACCGCTAAGATATGGCAAGCATTGCCCTTTCCTCCTGTAATCGTACCGTTTGGAATTGAAACGGAGATAAGTTCAAAATGAAGCAATCGGACATTATCCCTGTAATCGTACCGTTTGGAATTGAAACTTACATGGTGCTTTCGAACAAATAGAACACGGCAGCCTGTAATCGTACCGTTTGGAATTGAAACTAATTAAGCGCGTCAAACAGGCAGACCCAAAAATGACCTGTAATCGTACCGTTTGGAATTGAAACTTGATTGTAAACGCGGTGCTTGCGCCACCTGTGAAGGCCTGTAATCGTACCGTTTGGAATTGAAACCAAATACTCTACATCGAGCCGGATTCCTTTTACGGCCTGTAATCGTACCGTTTGGAATTGAAACCAAACGCAGAACGGTGCGGCCGCCTACCCATCGCAACCTGTAATCGTACCGTTTGGAATTGAAACTTACCGGAAAGCCGTGCGGCCTTACTCACGGTGCTCCTGTAATCGTACCGTTTGGAATTGAAACGTGCGTAAGTCCTTCCCTATGCGGTATGCTGATTTCCTGTAATCGTACCGTTTGGAATTGAAACCTTACGCCAGCAGATCGGCGAAGATTTCCTCGACTTTCCTGTAATCGTACCGTTTGGAATTGAAACTCGTTATTTCTGCAACATCCGACGTGCCTAGCGCCCCTGTAATCGTACCGTTTGGAATTGAAACTTTTATTTTCCTTTGGCGGTAATTTTGTCCGGCTCTCCTGTAATCGTACCGTTTGGAATTGAAACCTTTATGTCATACGGCCAAACCACAATCGCAGTTACCCTGTAATCGTACCGTTTGGAATTGAAACCTTATTTCAATCGTGATTTTGGTAGTTGGTACTTCCCTGTAATCGTACCGTTTGGAATTGAAACTCACATCAAAATGGCGCAACAGGTTGGCGATATCCACCTGTAATCGTACCGTTTGGAATTGAAACTTAATTAAAACGATATGGCCAAAAACATTCAATCCACCTGTAATCGTACCGTTTGGAATTGAAACTTACCGTTTCCGGGTCAAATCCGAAAAATGAGGTTACCTGTAATCGTACCGTTTGGAATTGAAACTATTGTTGTCACGGCCCTGTACGTCTAAATCGGACGCCTGTAATCGTACCGTTTGGAATTGAAACTTTCTAAGTCCATATCCAAAAAGTATGCAGCCCACACCTGTAATCGTACCGTTTGGAATTGAAACCTTTTGCAAACTCCCCAGGCGAAGCGGCAACACGTTCCTGTAATCGTACCGTTTGGAATTGAAACTTACATGATGTTTTCGTACAAATAAAACACGGCAACCTGTAATCGTACCGTTTGGAATTGAAACTTTACATTTGAAAGTTCGCCAGTATCGACATTTATTCCTGTAATCGTACCGTTTGGAATTGAAACCGAATGTCACAGACGTAACAAGTCAGGTAGATTGGCCCTGTAATCGTACCGTTTGGAATTGAAACCTATTCGCCCGCCTGATTAAATCCTCAGTATTCAAGCCTGTAATCGTACCGTTTGGAATTGAAACTTAATCGAATACTCGGTGTTAGCGGCCAAAGTACGCGCCTGTAATCGTACCGTTTGGAATTGAAACCTTTTTTTGCTGTAAGGTTTGTTACTTGCCTTACGTCCTGTAATCGTACCGTTTGGAATTGAAACTTGTTTCGATTGCCCTAAAATCTGTAGCAGCAGTTACCTGTAATCGTACCGTTTGGAATTGAAACGTTTAAAATTGCACTGTCGCCCAATAATTTGGGCGCTCCTGTAATCGTACCGTTTGGAATTGAAACCTGTTAGGCTGCTGGTTGCGGTGCCTGCTGGAATATCCTGTAATCGTACCGTTTGGAATTGAAACCTTTTTAAGGACTACCCGCTTTTTTTGAACTACCGGCCTGTAATCGTACCGTTTGGAATTGAAACGCAATGGAATTGTGCGGGGTAATGCCAATCAGTATTCCTGTAATCGTACCGTTTGGAATTGAAACTCATCGTATGCGCCACTTTGAACAGCGGCACGGGTCCTGTAATCGTACCGTTTGGAATTGAAACTTAATATACGCCTCAAAGCCCGACACGGGTGCGCCGCCCTGTAATCGTACCGTTTGGAATTGAAACTTCCTACGATTGAAGCGCTTGCAAGCCCGATATTATCCTGTAATCGTACCGTTTGGAATTGAAACATTACAAAGCGATGCGCAAATACTTGTCCTTTGTTGCCTGTAATCGTACCGTTTGGAATTGAAACTTACATCGTCTGTTTCAGATTCAACAAGGATGTTTTCCTGTAATCGTACCGTTTGGAATTGAAACTTTCATAATTTGCCCGGCACGCATTCTCGTAAAGTGCCTGTAATCGTACCGTTTGGAATTGAAACTTTCGGACAATCGGCGCTTTCTCAAAAATGAATTTTCCTGTAATCGTACCGTTTGGAATTGAAACTCTTATTGCGCAAGGTTACGGCGTTGTGTGTAATGGCCTGTAATCGTACCGTTTGGAATTGAAACCGCATTATACATGCCGCCTGCTGGGATATTTGAGGGCCTGTAATCGTACCGTTTGGAATTGAAACTAACCCAAAGCGTACATGGTTGCGGTTGTACGATCACCTGTAATCGTACCGTTTGGAATTGAAACCGTTGCGGCATTGCCTGTCAAATCCCAGCCCCTTGCCTGTAATCGTACCGTTTGGAATTGAAACTCAACCGCTAAGATATGGCAAGCATTACCCCCGCCTTCCTGTAATCGTACCGTTTGGAATTGAAACTATTTTCTGCACATGATAGCCTTAAAAACGAATAATCCTGTAATCGTACCGTTTGGAATTGAAACCTCATAAGATGCGGCAATTGCTACCGAATCAACGCCCCTGTAATCGTACCGTTTGGAATTGAAACTCAAATCACCACCAGCGGTACCAGAAGGAGCACCGCCCTGTAATCGTACCGTTTGGAATTGAAACTTAATTCATCTACGCGCTTTTTTACAAGTTCGTAGGCCTGTAATCGTACCGTTTGGAATTGAAACTAAATTGCTTACCTAAAATGCGCTCCTCTGCTTCCGCCTGTAATCGTACCGTTTGGAATTGAAACTGGAATAATGTTGCGTTTTCTGCGACCGCACCGTATGCCTGTAATCGTACCGTTTGGAATTGAAACTCGATGTTGCCAATGGTGCCTTGGTTAAGGGTAACCCCTGTAATCGTACCGTTTGGAATTGAAACCTTTTAGCAAGTTCTCTGGCAACAATTTCCTGCAAGCCTGTAATCGTACCGTTAGGAATTGAAACTTTACCTGTATCATCACAACTGCGGGAAATAATCCGCCTGTAATCGTACCGTTTGGAATTGAAACCATTTTGACCATGGATAATGCGGTCTCCCAAAACGCCTGTAATCGAACCAGTTGGAATTGAAACCAACAAGTAGGTCGTTAATCTACCTGGCATTAGAAACCTGTAATCGAACCAGTTGGAATTGAAACTCGACAATACCACGGTAACCGCAGTGAGCACCACGGCTTGAAATCGAACCAGTTGGAATTGAAACATTGATTATATTTTATTAAACCTGCTTATCTTCGCTTATTGAAATCGAACCAGTTGGAATTAGAAGGAAAAAACAGACAAAAAATCTAAAACAAGGATCTTATAATACCGAACTTACCTGATTGAGCGGTAAAGGTCCGGAATCAGGAAGCAAATCGATCGGAATAAACAATCCATCCCAAAGAAAGCATCATTGCTGATTTTTATTTTAAAAAATTAACCAATTTCGTTAATTTTTTTACCTTTGTATGTTTATTGAATTTGACTCCAAAAAGTTAGCGAAGCAATTTTCAGATGCCAAATCCATCCAAAAAACGTTTGGAGACATGTCAAAAGGCATCCTTGCACGATTGGCTGATTTGGAGGCAGCAGAAACTTTGGCCGATATGCGAACGTTGCCTGCCGCCCATTGTCATGAATTGACGGGAAATTACATTGGCTATTTTGCAGTTAAAATTAGCCCCAATTATCGTCTTATTTTTTATCCAACCCAACAGCCACCGCCCACCTTAGCCGATGGTAAAAGCTTGGATTGGTCGCAGATTGACGCCATTACCATCACGGAAATAACAGACTATCATTAATTTAATCCACCTCAACCTTATCGCTCATGCGTTTTTCTTTTCCACTCGACAGATCCCTGCTTTCGCCGCCCGGCGATACGATTCAGGAAACCATTGACGCCCTTGGCATGACCCAGGCAGAATTGGCCCAACGCATGGGGCGGCCCAAAGAAAAAATCAACGAACTCATTAAGGGGAAAGCGCCGCTCAGTATGGATACAGCCATCATGCTCGAACGGGTATTGGGTGCGCCAGTCAGTTTTTGGATCAAACGGGAAAGCGCCTATCGCGAAATACTGGCCCGTATTGACGAAAAAGAGGCTTTGGAACGCAATTTGGTATGGTTGGATCAATTTCCCTTGAAGGCAATGCATGCCCGAAACATTCTGTCCACAGCTCAAAAAAGCGTAGAAACCTTGCGGGAATTGATGGTCTTTTTCGGTTTTGCAAGCCCGGCGCAATGGAATGATTACTATTTGAATACCGCCGGTGAAGTTTCTTTTCGTATTTCCCTTAAGAATACGCCCAACCCTGGGGCAATTGCCGTTTGGTTACGTATCGGGGAAAAAGAAGCCCGGGCATTACCCATGCCCGCATATAATGAAAAAGGATTTCGGGCCGCCATGAAAGATTTTCGGGCCATTGCAAAAGAACAAGCGGATGATTTTTTAATACAAATGCAATCCCTGGCAGCAAAAAACGGTGTGGCGCTTGTGTTTACGCCGTCTTTCCCCAAAGTCAGGATTAGCGGAGCAGCCCGTTGGGTAGGTGCTACGCCGCTAATCCAGCTATCTGATCTGTACAAAACCAACGACCAGTTTTGGTTTTCTTTTTTTCACGAGGCCTGCCATATTCTGGAACACGGGAAAAAAGAGGTGTTTTTGGAGCAATTGGAAGGAGCAGAATACAACGAAAACAAAGAAAAAGAAGCCGATAACTTTGCCGCAAACATGCTTATCCCTTCCTTGTCCTATGAACGTTGGAAATTGGGTGTTACATTTTTTGGCGATAAGATAATCCGGCAATTTGCACAAGAGATTGGTATTCATCCCGGTATTGTTGTTGGTCGCCTTCAGTTCGACCAATTATTGAAGCCAGCTTTTCACAACGACTTAAAACAAGCGATTCGGTTCGATTAATCCGCCGTCACTTCCCCATCCCCAATAAAACCCTCAAAATTCCCCCGATGCACCAAGGAAAACACACTACCCGGATAAGCCGTGGCAAACGCTTTCGGGAGCGCCACCTGCTTTTATTGCCATTTAAATTCAAATGCGCTCAATTGCCCATCGCGCGCTACTATATAACCCAGTGCCCCATCTGGCTTTTTATGCTACGCTTGAGGTGCTTTTTCACCGAACTTAAGGTTTTAAGTATGAAAATTTAAGGTTGACTTTAAAAAATACACGTTTTTTTCGAAGTAGCATGCAATTAAAACGATAATCCGCACCAAACCTGGCAACCTGATTCATTTTGTCTAAACATAAAAAAATCCGTTATTCTAGTCTTTTTAAACTAAAATAACGGATCTATATACTCCGCGCAACTCCATACCTCCGCGCTACTCCGTGGAACCCTTTCCCCT
>Ga0247835_1002130_pt1 | contig 22137 bp, 16 predicted proteins | sample LaCtaG_3_FD_189912 | JGI IMG/M metagenome (GOLD analysis project Ga0247835, IMG submission 189912) | Freshwater microbial communities from meromictic Lake La Cruz, Castile-La Mancha, Spain - LaCruzMarch2015_13.5m | ecosystem: Environmental > Aquatic > Freshwater > Lake | place: Spain: Castile-La... | reverse complement strand
AAACTATACGATCATTCTTTCTGTTTCCTCAGATTTCGGGTGTTTGGATTCCACCGAAATTTCTATTCAGATTTCGGGTGATCCAATTTACTATGTCCCAAATACTTTTACACCAGATGGTGACGAACACAATCATGTTTTTCAACCCATTTTTTCTGGTGAGGTAGATCCTGCAAGCTATGGATTTTGGATTTATAATCGTTGGGGAGAATTAATCTTTGAAAGTCATGATATTCATGCGTACTGGGATGGTAATTATGGTGACTGCAAAGCGCAAGTGGGTGTTTATTCCTTTATTTTATCCTACAGCGCGAGTGCTAGCCCTGACTTAAAAACATTTACGGGTAGTGTCTCTTTATTAAAGTAGAATGTAGTTGCTTTTCATGCTATTATCTCTAATATTAAGTAGGATTGCTTATTTTTACACTCTATTTCTCCAGCATGAAATTAATACGACTTTCTTTTTTCCTTATAATTTTTCTTTCAGGAGTTTCATTTTCCCAAAATTCATCGCAAGGTGAAGGGATGATAATGGGGAGGATTGTTAATTCGATCAATGATAAACCCATGGAATATGTCACGGTTCGATTATTCTTGGAAAAAGATTCTAGCTTGATTGGTGGTATTTATTCGGATTCAGAAGGTAAATTTTTATTTGATAAATTAGTTTTAGGAACTTATTATTTAAAATTTTCTTTCGCTGGTTTTTTAGCAAAGCGTAGTGAATCACTAACCATTACTTCAAATCTTAAGATGCTGAATTTGGGAACTATTTCTATGGAACTTGATAAGACCTTGGAAATCGGACAAGTAGATGTGGTAGGACAAGCAAGTATATTAAATGCAGGTATTGATAAAAAAGTGTACAATGTTGCGGAAGATATGTCCGTGAAAGGAGGAACTGCCAACGACGTCCTAAAAAATATCCCGTCAGTGGATTTGGATCAAGATGGCCGCATTATGCTTCGTGGCGATGGAGCCGTAACGGTTTTAATTGATGGGCGACCTAGTTCCTTGTCTGGTGGTAATGGAAAAACGTTGTTGGATGCCCTTCCTGCTGGATCGATTGAAAGAATTGAAATAGTAACAAATCCCTCCGCTAAATATGATCCTGATGGCACTTCTGGAATCATTAACATAGTGCTTAAGAAAAATAAATTAAAAGGATTTAACGGTTTGTTAAACGCAAATTTAGGTTCTGGTAATTTAAAAGGTGGCAATGTGGCTGATGGCGGTTTCTCGCTTAGTTATCGAAATTCATTTTTTAATATTTATGGTTCCTACAATGGTCGTTACCTTGATGGCTATCGAAATAACACGTCTTACATCAGGCAAACTTTTATCAATGACTCCATTTCGATCTTAGATCAAAATCGTACAGGTACGGATTTAAATGCTGGAAATACCGCTAGATTTGGCTTGGATTTTACGCTCAAAAATAGAAGGTCAATCTCTTTCTCTTCTACTGGAAGCAATGGAAGGAGAGATAGAACCGGAGATTTGTGGAATGGCGTAAAAGATTCGAATGAGGCCCTACTTTCATTAGGAAGAAGAGAATCTTATGATCCCTCTCAACAACATAATTATGACTTCAATGCTAACTTTAAGCAAGATTTTAAGGATAGCCGTGGAAGTTTTGTAATAGATGCCAATCAATCCATTGGTATGGAAGCGATTCAAGGATATTATTTGCAACGTTATTATGGTATAGATTCGGTTTTGGATGGATCATTACCTTTGAATCAACGACTATTTAACCAAGAGAAAAATAATATTACTTCCATTCAAGCTGACTTTATCTATTTATGGCCAGCTAAATTAATGCGCTCGGAATTTGGTGCAAAAACAATAATTCGTGACCAAGAAGTGAATACTTATTCTGAAACATACGATTACTCAACTCTTTCTTATTTTGAAGATACTTTGGCTAATTTTCTATACCGCTATAGTGAGAAAATTTTTAGCGCTTATGCTATTTTTGGGCAACAATTAAACAAGTTTAAGTACCAAGGTGGGGTGCGTGTAGAAAAGGCATTTCAAATTCCATATTTAGTGTCGGATTCTATTAAAATTGTCAATGATTACTTTAATTTCTTTCCATCCGCTCATCTTAAATATGCCTTATCACCAAAATCCGAAATTGGCTTAAGTTATAGTCGTAGAATTACGCGTGCTTCCTCAGGGGATTTAAATCCGTTTACTGCATATTCTGATCCCTTTAATTTACGACGTGGCAATCCATATTTGCAGCCAGAATTCATCAATTCGTACGATTTAGCTTATTTGTCGGAAGGTGCTAAACTGAATTTCTCCGCTGCCATCTTTTATAGGCATACGGTAAATGCCATTTCTCGGATTAAAGTGTTTTATGATGACAACTCTTCTGCTATAACATTTGCTAATATTGGCCAGTCTCATAGTTTTGGAACTGAATTGATTGCCTCTTATAAACCGACAAAATGGTGGCGAAATACCCTTTCAACTAATATTAATTACGTTCAATACCAAACCTCTAATGCCAATTGGAATCGAAATGGTTTTAATTGGAATGTTAAGTACATCGGCTCGGTTGATTTTTGGAAGAAAACCGCTACGCTTCAATTAAATGTTAATTATATTGCTCCTAGAATTACGGTTCAGGGAATCGCACAGCGAAAAGGTTCGGTAGAATTGTCTTTTGATAAAAAGTTTAATGATGGCAAATGGACGGTTGGAACGCGCGTTTCAGATATATTTAATCGGCAAGGTTTTTATATGGAAGTCAACCAACTTAATATTTATCAAGTCTCCGAATTTAAATGGTTAACTAGGCGTGTTTATTTAACGATTGCGTATAAATTTGGAAAGTTGGAAATGGGAAATAAAAGTAAAGTGCCTGGCTCAGAAGGTAATGATCTATAATTATCAATAATTTCTTTTATGTCAAAAAAAAATAAAAGTCTTATAAATGTTGTTTATTCAACGAATCCAAATTTTGAATACCAATCCAGTAATAATGAGGAACAAGAAACCTTAGAACTTGGTTTACAAGCGCTTTATGTTTCGATAGATAGAAAACAACGTGCAGGAAAAGAGGTGACGCTTATTGAAGGTTTTATTGGTTCATCGGATGACTTGAAAGAACTAGGCAAGGCACTTAAATCTAAATGTGGTGTGGGAGGCACAGTGAAAGATGGGGAGATTTTAATTCAAGGAAATTTTAAAGATAAAATTTTTGATTATCTCATCAAGGAAGGGTATTCAAAAACAAAGAAAAAAGGAGGGTGAGAGGTTTTTTTTCATTCCTATCGTTTCTTCAGTTCGTTCTTTAAAGAAAGAAATTCATGCTTAAGTAAATATAATTACTAATTCATAGGATTTATTTCTAACTAAGATCTTTTAGTAATTTGTCGGTTTCATTTTGTGAACTAAGTTTTTATGCTTATTTTTAAAGACAAATTAAGAAATCTAACATTATGAAAAAATCGGTACTTATTATCACGCTATTCTTTTTTACTCAACACCTTTTCGCTCAAACATTTGATGCGGGCTTTTTAGATGGAAGAATAATGTTTCAATTAAAAGGGGACATTTATCCTAATCAAAGTAAAGTTGGTCAAATCGATCCAAATGATTATTCTTTAGTGGAAGAGTTAAGCCAATACCCGGAATTAGCAACCTTGCTGGAAGGGGTAGAGATAAGTAAAATTGAAAGACCAAGTTATTATACGTACCGTCCCTCATTAATGAATATTTACCGTATTTATTTTACGGATTTTGAGAAAGTAGAAGAATTGATCCGTAGATTAAATACGCTGCCAAACATTGTCTTTGCTGAAAAAGAACCACTTTACAAATCCGATTATGTCCCTAACGATACCTATCATACAGGAACAGATAAATGGTATCATACACTTGTTGGTTCTGAAGCAGCGTGGAATATAAGTTTAGGTCGTAATCAAGTTAAGGTAGCTATTGTAGATAATGCGGTTTATTCAGTTCATAATGATTTAACAGTTTTTAAACAATATGATGTAGCTGATAATGATTTTAATGCAGCGCCTCCCTTAACTTATGCGCAGGATAATGGATGGTCGCATGGAACGCATTGTGCTGGTTTAGCGACAGCTGATATCAATAATGCAACTGGTATTGCATCGCTTGGAGCAAATGTTGAATTGATTGGTGTTAAAACAACACCAAATAGTGCAACGAATTCAGGGAGTGTTTGGTTTGGATATGCTGGCGTGCAATGGGCTTGCCAAAATGGAGCTCATGTTGTTAGTATGTCTTTCGGTGGCCCAACCAATTCTGGCGCAATGCAAACGTTGATAAATGCCTATCCAGAGATTGTCTTTATGGCTGCTGCTGGTAATGATGGAAACACGACTGTTCAGTATCCGGCAGGATATGCTAATGTGATTGGTGTGGGTTCAGTTGATTTTAATGACAGTCGTTCAAGTTTCTCTAATTATAACGGTGCTACGGCATTTGTTGACATCGCTTCGCCAGGTGGATTTTCATATGGTGGGCTACAAAGTACTGTTTATTCAACAACTGGTAATACATATGCAAAAATGAGTGGTACTTCCATGGCAACACCATTTGCAGCTGGTTTAGTTGGATTAATGTTAAGTGTGAATCCTAGTTTATCCCCGGCTCAAGTATTAAGTTGTTTGCTTTCTACGGGAACAGTAATTAATCAGAATATAGGTCCACGGATTAATGCATTAGCGGCCCTTCAGTGTGCTACTACTGGTTTAATAGCAGGAAATCCAATTCCTAACTTTTTTGGAATTTCAACAACAATAATTGAAGGAGATTCGGTTCAATTTTATGATAATTCGGCAAATGGTGGAAATGCTATTACTTCTTGGCAATGGAGTTTTCCTGGTGGAACTCCTGCTACATTCAATGGACAAAATCCACCAATGATAACCTATGCGGTGGCTGGAGTTTATAATGTTTCTTTAACGGTAACTAATTCTCAAACGAATGCCACCAAAACAAAGAATAGCTACATTACAGTAAATATTGCTCCTTATGGAAATTGGATTGTCCAAAACTCTGCCTTTTCGCAAGCGTCTCGAGGGATTAATCATATATCTATCGTGGATCAAAATGTAATTTGGGCAACTGCTTACGATGGAAGTGGTACTGCAGCAAATGTGCAACAATTTACTAAGACAATAAATGGTGGTACAACATGGACGCCAGGAAATATCAATGTGGGCAATGCTGGATTGGGAATTTCTATGATTCATGCACTTAATTCAACCACTGCCTGGTTGGCGGCCTATCCAAATGCTGCTGGTCAAGTTGGTGGGATATGGAAAACTACCAATGGGGGAACCACTTGGACTCGTCAAAATACCGCAACCTTTAACAATGCCGCTTCTTTTACGAATGTCGTTTATTTTTGGAATGCGAATGAAGGGGTGTGTCAAGGAGATCCAATAAACGGAGAATTCGAAATTTATCGTACAATGAACGGTGGTACAACATGGACTTTGGTCCCAGGTGCCAATATCCCAAATCCGAATGCGGCCAATGAATATGGCTACGTGAGACAGATTGAAGTAGTGGGAGATAACGTTTGGTTTAGTACGAGTAAAGGTCGAATATATCACTCAGCTAATCGAGGTGCTAATTGGCTAGTTTATGCTACTCCTGTGTTGGATTTTGGTGGCGGAGTTACTGCGAATATGAGTGCTAATTTCTCATTTAGTTCGCCAACCGATGGTATTATTGTTAATGTAAATGCCAACGTTTATAAAACAACCAATTCAGGTGCCAATTGGACAACTGTCACTCCAGTTGGGACAGTATTTACAAGTGGTTTGTGTGCTGTGCAAGGCACCAATACTATTTTCTCAACAGGTTCGGCTGCTAATGGATCTGGCTCATCTTATAGCCTTGATGCTGGAATCAATTGGACAACTATCGATACAGACCAACATTTATATGTAGATTTTATTAACCCATCAATCGGTTGGTCTGGTTGGTTTAATACGAATGCCACACAGAATGGCATGTGGAAATGGAATAATTTATCCAGTCCTCTTAATGTTGCATTTAATGGTAGTCCTTCAAATGTATGTGTAGGTGATACAATCGCATTTACTGATCTGACTACGGGTGGAACAATCACAAGTTGGAATTGGAGTTTTCCTGGAGGCTCACCATCGGTGTCTACACTTGCTAATCCTTTCGTTACTTATGCTGCGCCAGGAACTTATTCGGTTTCGCTTACGGTGTCTGATGGCACTTATTTAAGTTCTTTTCAGGATAGTACGTATGTGGAAGTATTTGTCCTTCCATCTGCGCCATCTGTTATCACCGGAAATTTAAATCCATGTCCTTTAGCGGTAGAAAACTATTCGGTGATCAATGTACCTAACGTATTTTATTCTTGGACACTTGCTCCTGGATGGCTTGGTACCAGTAGTTCAAATACAATCAATGTGACCTTAGATAATACGTCTGGTGCGCTTTCTGTTACGGCGGATAATGTTTGCGGAAACAGTGCCCCATCTACTATAAATATTGCTATTGCCACTTCTCCAACTGCAGCATTTAGCTTTAATACGGTTGGTGGCAACACTACATTTACCAATACATCCTTAAATGCAACAGGGTATTTTTGGTCTTTTGGTGACGGTGGCACATCTACACTTCAAAACCCTACTCATTTGTATACTTCTTCGGGTAGTTTTAATGTCGAACTTATCGTGACAAATGCTTGTGGTGATGCCGATACATTGGTTCAAGTTGTTGGAATAGCAGGGCTTAATAATCAAAATGTGAGTACTACTTATTCGGTTTATCCTAACCCAACGAAAAATACCATCCTCGTTGCTGGATTGCCACTTAGCTTAAAGGGAGAAAAAATCACCTTATTTGATATTGCAGGTAGAAAAGTAATTGAGAAAGTTATTACGCAAGAAAATGAATTCATTGATTTGACTTCATTTAAATCAGGTATTTATCTACTGAATATACTTGGAGAAGCGATTAGAATTGTTAAGGAGTAAAAATTATATAGCCTGTATTTAGGGATGCTTTTTTAATAATGATTTTAATTCACCCTATTATATTTCGCTTTGCACGCTTCGAAACAAGGGTATATAAGAATTAATGTGTCGCCGCTTAATTCATACTTGATTATTAAATTTTGACACGTAGCAGAAATAATCGAAGAATCGATTTCTGAATAAGTGCCAGATGTACTTGTATTAGATTCAATAGACATATCGCAGATAATTCCATTGGAATTAACATTTCCATTGGTGTGGAAGACTAAATTTTTATCGCTACCTACTGCAGTAAAGACACCACTTCCATTTCCTGGATCCATTAATACTTCTTTTAATTCCCAAGTACCAGTCAAGGAGTCTCTCTTATTTTTCTTGCAAGAGGTAAATAAACTTAGGATTACTAAAATTGCGAATGATATTTTCATGGGATTTAATCAGTTAATGTTTTAGCTAAAATAAACAAAAAAAAAGAGCGACTAATGTCGCTCTTTTTTTGCTTGGAGAGGTTGTTATTATTGCTTAATAAATGAAAGCGTTTCATTCGAATTTTCTGAAACGATCTGAACTAAATAGTGACCGTTTGTTAATGATTCAATTGCTATTTTTGCCAAACCATTGTTTCCTTGACCGCTAACTAATTCCCGTCCGGACATATCCAAAATCTTGTAGGCGAAGTTGGTAACATTTCCTGTAATAGAAATGTTATTAGCACTTGGATTCGGGTATAGCTTGAATTGGTTCATACTTGACTCATCAATTCCCGATAACATCGTGTTAATATTATAAGTAGTGTTCGTAACGATAGGAGCATTCCAATCAAAGTAAATATAAGCCGTATTTTCTATGGTACTTCCAACTGGATTTCCATTGTTTTCTTGGATTCGGTAAACTAAATGCCCGTGACTTGCAGGTTCGTTGCTCGTTGAGTCAGCTAACCAGATATTAGGGTATTCAAATTTCAGTACACCGTTCCCCATATCTACCACTTGCATGTTATGAGAAGACTCTATTAAAGTGAAAGTACCCATATTCAAATTGGCATCCAAGGTATCTAGAATGTAGATATTCTGTGCAGGAGCTGTTCCTGTATTTTGAAATTGAATCGTGTAGGTTAAGGCATCAGTTAAACTAGCGTCGATTTGTTCCGAAGGAATGGCTAATGATTCGTAGATAGCAGGTCGTCCAACCACTTTGTCATTTGGATCATAGCTATTACCAACGATTTGTAAAAGTGATCCATTGTTATTTAAATTAGAACAATCAACTATATTTCCAGCAGGAGTAATTGTGGACGTAAAGAAATGTTGCGTGCCATTTGCTATTCCTGCAGGAACATTAAACGTTATTAAATCCGTAGAAGAGAAAGAAGCCGAAGCAGAATTTAAATTCCAGGTAATGGTATTGCCAGTAATTACGTATCCTGGATTAGCGATCGATCCTGAATTTACAGTAACTCCAGCTGGATAAGTTAATGTTAATGTATAGGGGCCAACTGGTCCAGGTCCGTAAGAACCCCAATTTAAATGGAAATAGGCAGTCGTGTTTTGATAGTATCCAATCCATGGTGTAACAGTACTCCATAAATCAGCACATAAATTGGCGCCACCACCGCAATTTACTGCAAAATACCCAGGATTTGGTGTTGGCGAATTAATACCAACAAGGGTGATAATATTATTTGGCATTGTATAGCCGTTATACGTTAACCATTGTTGGTTAATTACTCCAAATATATAATTCGTGTTTGAAATTGGTCCGCAATAAATGAAGAACCCGTTGGTATCAGTATAAACTGTTACGTTCAAGGGGCCACCACCGATCGCATTTTGTGAATATAGTAACACAGGTGCTCCTGAGATAGGAGATTCGTTAGGATCCATGGTACCATTTCCATTTGCATCACAGAATACAAAGCCTGCGTAGCAATTGGTATTTCCAGGGTTGTTTCCACAATTAATAGCAAAATTGCTGACTGCAGGAGGAATTCCTAAGTTGCAACCAACATTGATGATTGTTTGAAGGTTTGGATTTAAGGTATATCCGCTAGCAGAAAGCCAATTAGCATTTACAGATACAATTGAAGGTTGCCCAGCTGTTCCTGAGTAGGAAATTGTATAAAAACCTGTGTTGTTTGAATAACCAGTGTAAGTAATCCCATTTGACACGACGTTTACTGGTGCATTTATTAAAGGAATGTCCCCAGCATTATATTGTCCATTTCCATCTGTATCACAAAATACTTGACCACCCATACACATATAATTATTACCCTGACAGCCAATTGTATAGTTGATTGTGTCAATTGCAAAGGTTTGGTTAGCAGGATTATAAACGGTTATTGAAATCGGAAATGTTCCCGAGGAAACATAAGTATGGCTTATTGGTGGATTGAAATTAATTAAAGTACCTGAAGATGATGTTCCAGCGCCATGTGTGGTTGTTGCGCCATCCCCCCAATTAATTGAAACTTGAAACTGAAAAGGAGCAAAATTATTACCGATTATAACGTTCTGAATATCTGCTGGAACAGTCCCTGCAAAAGAGGCAGTTGTTTGCGCAGAAAAACTCATTGTGATCGTTGAATCACAACTTAATGTGCTACTTGTGTTAGTTTGATTTAAACCTGTTAATGCATATCCTGCAACTTGTGCCTGATAAAACGAGGTAGATAATAAACAAAAAGCGCCAATTAGGTTAAAAAGTAGATTTTTTTTCATGATTTTGTTTTAAATTGTAAACTTCAGACGTGAAATAATGACTTAAGTTGCTTCATTTTGTCATTAGCTACTTAATATGTAAAGATACATTATATTTACTACTTATTGTATTTCTTGACTATCTTTGAAAATTAATAAATTCGATTGTAATAATGATAGATAAATCGATTGATAAAGCACTTTTAGCTGATTTTGGCAATTTAGAATTGTTAGCAAAACAAGTGGTGGAGGGTTTTATTACTGGTCTTCATAAAAGTCCCTTTCATGGTTTTTCAGTTGAATTTGCGGAACATCGCATTTATAATCCGGGTGAATCTACTCGCCACATCGATTGGAAGCTTTATGGAAGGACGGATAAGTTGTTTACAAAAAAATATGAAGAAGAAACCAACCTGCGTTGCCAACTTCTAATTGATTGTTCCAGCTCTATGTTCTTTCCTAAGGATGCTAAATTGACAAAAATCATCTTTTCTGTGTATGCAGCAGCGAGTTTGATTGAATTGCTTAGAAAGCAACGTGATGCCGTAGGCCTTACCATTTTTTCGGACAAAATACATGTTAATTCTCCAGCTAAATCGAGTACTGCACATCATCGGTTTTTGTATTCCGAAATGGAGAAATGGTATTTAAATTATGATGAAAAGGAAAAAAGAAGCACTGATACAATACAAACCTTGCATGATATTGCTGAATTGAGTCATAAACGAAGTTTGATTATTCTTTTTACGGACCTTTTGGGTGATTCAGATCGAATAGAAGAAATGTTTCAAGCATTAAATCATTTAAAGCATAATAAACATGAGGTGGTTGTATTTCATGTTACTGATTCGAAAATGGAGTTGGATTTTGAATTGGATAATAGGCCCTATCAATTAATAGATATGGAAACAGGTGAAAAAATGAGAGTTCAACCTGCTGAAATAAAAGAAAAATATGTCCAGGGAATTCGGAAATACATGAATGAAATAATACTTAGATGCACCGATTGTAGAATTGATTTTGTGGAGGCAGATATAAATGAGGGGTATAACCCAGTTTTAGTAAATTATTTATTGAAAAGAGAAAAGATGTTTTAAAGATTCTACGATGCTCAATACTAAATACTATTTTTGTTAAATGCTTTCAGTAGAAGAAATATTGGCGCCAATTTTCAATGAAATGAATCAATTTGATGACCATTTCAAGGAAACTATGCGGTCTAAAGTACCATTACTTGATAAAGTGACGCAATATATTGTGAAGCGAAAAGGGAAGCAAATGCGACCAATGTTTGTTTTTCTAACAGCAAAAATGTTGGGGGAAATTGTTGAAAAAACGTACGATGCCGCTTCATTGGTTGAGTTGCTGCACACTGCCACCTTAGTGCACGATGATGTGGTCGATGATGCTAATGAAAGAAGAGGGTATTTTTCTGTAAATGCCTTATGGAAAAATAAAATTGCCGTTTTGGTGGGGGATTACATGCTTTCTAGAATTTTATTGTTATCACTCGAAAAAGAAAATACAGAACTGCTTAAAATTGTGGCTAGATCAGTTCGGGAAATGTCGGAAGGTGAATTACTTCAGATTGAAAAAACGAGACGTTTAGATATTACCGAGGATATTTATTTTGAAATAATTAAGAAAAAAACAGCATCCTTAATTGCAACCTGCTGTGAAGCAGGAGCAATTAGTGTTGGAGCGAATACTAGGGCTGAAACTATGTACATTTTTGGTGAACTAGTTGGAATTGCATTTCAAATTAAAGATGATATTTTTGATTATGGGTCTCCTGATAAAATTGGTAAGCCCACTGGGATTGATATCCGAGAACAGAAGATGACGCTACCGTTTATTTATGCGATAAACAATGCATCTCAAGAGGATAGAAAAGTATTAACGGATATTGTTAAATATAAAAATGATCAATCTGAAGAGATTGATCGTGCAATTGAAATAGTGATTAATTCGGGAGGGATTAAATATGCACACGATAAAATGCTTTATTATGGTAATAAAGCACTTGACTTATTAACCGAAATTCCTGATTCTGAAGCAAAAATATCGCTGATTGGTTTGGTGAATTATACAATGAATAGAGAAAAATGAAAAATATAGTTACTTACTTCTTGTTGATTACATTGGTATTTTCTTGTCAAAGTAATAAGAAGGACCTTAAGGCGGCAACCGATAAAAAAGAAAATTTAGTGGAGGTAAAGAATGGCATATATACAGAATGGTATCCAGGTAAGAAAAATATTAAATTTCAAGGTCCCCAAGATGAAAAATACCGACGTGATGGCAAATGGGTTTTCTTTTCTGAAGGTGGTAATGAACTCTCCATTACTTTTTATTCGAATGGATTAAAAGAGGGCTTTACGATTGTTAAATTTCCAAGTGGCAGAATGCATTATCGGGGTGAATATCACAATGATAAGGTTGTCGGTTTGTGGACTACTTACGACGAAAATGGGAAAGTGACCAATGAGAAGGATTATGGCTACAGCGGGAAATGAGTAAAATTTCATCATTTGTAATTGAGGAAATCATGCAAACATCTCGCATTGAAGAGGTGATTGGGGAATTTGTGCAATTAAAACGCGCAGGTTCTAATTTGAAAGGACTAAGTCCTTTTACGGATGAAAAAACGGCTTCGTTTGTGGTTTCACCTGCTAAGCAGATTTTCAAGTGTTTTTCAACCGGAAAAGGGGGGACTGTGGTTTCATTTCTTATGGAAAAAGAACATTATTCTTATCCTGAAGCATTGAGATGGTTAGCTGAAAAATATGGCATCGAAATTCCAAATGATGTTGCTCCCACCGCTGAGGAATTAGCGCAAAATACCGAGAGAGATAGCTTGTTCATTATTAATGAATTTGCGCGTGAATATTTTGCGAAAAATTTACTCCACTCGGAAGAAGGACAGGCAATTGGCTTGTCTTATTTTGAAGAACGTGGATTTAGAAGGGATATCATTGAGAAGTTTCAGTTGGGTTATTGTCTCAATAAGGCCGATGATTTTACAAAAACGGCTTTAGGTAAAGGATACAAATTAGCATACCTGGAATCGGTAGGTCTTACAAAATCAAAAGAGGAAAAAACCTTTGATTTCTTCCGCGGGCGTGTTATTTTTCCTATTCAAAGTATTTCTGGAAGGGTATTAGGTTTCGGAGCCCGCACCTTACAAAATGACAAAAAGATCGCGAAGTACTTTAATTCTCCTGATAGCATCGTTTACAATAAAAGTCAAATTTTGTATGGACTTTTCTTTGCAAAGGGCGATATTACAAAGTATGATGAATGTTTGTTGTGTGAGGGTTACACAGATGTAATTAGCATGCATCAAGCGGGTATTCAAAACGTTGTTTCATCTTCTGGAACTTCACTTACCAAAGAACAAATTAAATTAATTAGTAGGTATACTAAAAATATAACGATTCTTTTCGACGGGGATGCCGCAGGAATTAAAGCATCATTTCGTGGCATCGATTTAATTTTGGAGGAAGGAATGAATGTGAAGGTGGTGCTTTTTCCTGATGGAGAAGATCCAGATTCATATGCGAAGGGGCATAGTACGGATGAAACAGTGCGTTTTTTAGCGGAAAATAAGAAGGATTTCATCACCTTTAAAACATCGGTATTGTTGGCCGGAGGTCAAAATGACCCATTGCATAAAGCCAATATGATTAAAGAAATCATTCATTCTGTATCTTTAATACCGGATCATATAACAAGAAGTATTTACGCGAAAGAAATAGCGACGCATTTTGATATTGCTGATGATATGGTCAGTAACGAGTTAATACGCTTGCGGAAAAATATTCTTGCCAAAACGATGAACGAACCGATTTTTCGCGATGTGGAAGTGCAAAACACAGCTGCTCCGAGACAAATTCTTCAAGAAAAGAAAACGGTATTAATTTATGAATTAGAATTGATTCGTATCATGCTGCAATTTGGTACTCGTGAAATCGAAACATTAGTAGGACAGGAAAATGAAGCTCGAAAATTAACTGTTGTTGAGATGATCTGTCATGAATTGACAAATGATGAGTTGAGTTTTCAAGACCCATTTTGTCAGGAAATTCATGGCTTATTTGTACAAGGAATAAATGAGGGAATTATCTATTCAGTCTCCTATTTTCAAAATTTGGAGGATCAAAAGTTAGTTAATTTTATTAGTAATTTAGAAACCCTGGAGTCAGAATTAAGTCCTAATTGGATCCTGAAATTTAATATTTTCACTAAGACGGAAGAAAAAGATTTACTTCAAACTGTTTCCAATTTATTATGTAATTTTAAATACAATAAGGTGAATGAACATATTTTATCGCTTCAGGATAAATTAAAGGATCCAGCTCTTTCAAATGAAAATATGATGGATATCTTAGCGGAGCAAATGGCATACGAACAGGTTAAAAAAGTATTAACTGGTCAACTGGGCCGAATTATTCTAAAATAAGATGTTGAGTAGAACTATTTTTCAATTAGGTCCTTTTAATATATGTTTCTGGAACATCGTTTTTTTGACAATTATCTTTCTTGTTGCATTTGTTTTGAGAAGAATTGTCCATCGATCTTTAAAAAAGTATTTTAGAAATGCCAATATTAGCCTCGAAGGACGCCGTCTAACTTGGTTAAAATTAGTGAGCCAAAGTGTATATTTATTTGCCATTTATTTCGCCGTTTATAGTTTCCGGTTTAATAATGAATCTATCACTTTTACTGATTTTATAAATTATAAGTTAATTGATCTTAAATCGTTCAATCTTTCTTTTTATCATATTTTGGTTATAATTATTGTTTTCATTGGCACAAAAATGTTAGTCAATGTCACAAAACTATATCTGAGTAGAAAGTTGAAGTCTAGCATAAATGTAGATGATGGTACCGAATATATTTACATCAAAATAGCTAAGTATTTTATTTATTTGGGTTCTTTTTTAATTACCTGTCAAATTTTAGCAATCGATCTAACACTGATTTTAACTGGTTCTGTCGGTTTATTGGTTGGTCTTGGACTCGGTTTACAGGATGTCTTTAAAGATTTGATTGCTGGGGTGGTGCTTTTAGTGGAGGGTAATATTAGGATTGGAGATATTATTGAGGTTACTGGGACATCCAACCAAGCATCTATTGTTGCCAAAATCCTTAAGATTAATGCTCGTACTACTCAAATTGAAACGAGGGAAGGGAATGTACTAATTATTCCAAATACTCGGCTAACCCAACAACAGGTTGAAAACTGGTCGCATGGTTCAGAATTATCGCGCTTTTCGATTGAGGTGGTGGTAGAATATGGTTCCGAAACGGAACTGGTCTCTAACTTATTAATCAACGCTGCTTTTGCGCATCCTAAAGTGAAAAAGGACCAGCCAGTTTTTGTCCGATTGGCAGATTTTTCGGATAATGGTTTAGCCTTGGAATTAATATTTTGGGCCGACCAAAGTTGGGATATTAATAACTATAAATCGGATCTTAGGTTTGAAATTGATCGCTTATTCCGCCAAAACAATATCATAATTCCGTATCCAAAAAGATCTGTTGAAATCAACAATCAAAAATCAACTAACTAAACATTTTTTATACAGCTGTATCGTGTTTTCAATCCCTAGGTATAAGGAATCGCATAGTAATGCATGACCGATCGATACTTCCGATAAAAGAGGAATATTTGATTTAAAATAGGCGAGATTTTGTAAGCTTAAATCGTGACCTGCATTGATTGCTAATCCTATTGACGAAGCAAAGTGTGCTGCTTTTACATACATTTCAATGCTTTCCACTGGATTTGATTCATATTGTTCTGCAAATGGCCCTGTGTATAATTCAATACGATCGATGCCTAATGAAGCCGCCAATGCTATGTTTTCAAGGTCTGTATCAATAAATAGGGAAACTCGTATCTCTAATTTTTTCAGTTGACTTACAATCTCTTTAAGGAAAACGATGTTTTCTTTCACGTTCCATCCTGCACTAGATGTTAGTACGCCTGGTGGATCTGGAACTAAGGTCGCTTGTTTGGGTTGACATTCAGCTACTAATGCCATAAAGGTGGGGTCGGGGTATCCTTCAATATTCAATTCTGTGGTGAGTACCTTGCTTAATGCTCGCGTATCATTTCGGGTAATATGCCGTTCGTCAGGTCGTGGATGAACGGTAATACCATCGGCACCAAAACGCTCACAATCAAGAGCGAATTGTACCACATTTGGCATGTTCCCACCACGAGCATTTCTTAAGGTCGCTACCTTGTTAACATTAACGCTTAACTTTGTCATTTAGTAAATTTACCGCTCCAAAATTACTAACTCTCAAAGGATTTTACTACTTTTGATCCTCCTTATGCGAGCATTTGAACTTATTACAGACGAAATCCCTCCCCTAATTCATACTGATTCAGGCGAAAAAGCCATTAATTGGATGGATGAATTCAAAGTGTCGCAATTGGCGGTGTTAAAAAATGGTGTTTTTGTCGGTGTCGTCTCTGAATCGGCCATTTTAGATCGATTGATTTTATCCGATTCGTTGGATGTTTTGTTCGATCATTTACCAAGACCTTATGTAAACGAAAATGCACACATTTACGATGTTCTTGCTATGATGTCTGAACATAAATTGAGCATTATTCCGGTTTTAGATGAAAACGAGAATTACCTTGGTTGTACCAGTATTTTTCATTTGATGACTACACTTGCGAATATCGGAAGCATAAAAGAACCGGGGAGTATTTTAGTATTGGAGATTAATGCGATTGATTATTCGATGGCGCAAATTGGTCAAATAGTTGAAAGTAACAATGCCAAAATTTTAAGCTCCTATATTCTTTCTGATGTTTCTTCTTCTTTATTAGAAGTAACGCTGAAAATCAATGAAATTAATTTAACAAGAATCATCCTTACATTTGAGCGTTATGATTATAAAATCAAAGCGTCATATCAAGCTGGTGTTAACGATGAGGATGTACGATGGAAGTACGATGCATTAATGAATTTTATGAAATTTTGAGCATGAAAGTCGCCATCTTTGGTAAAAAAATAAATAAAAATATTTCAGAATACTTTCTCAAAGTATTATCTGTTGTCGATAATTTAGGTTGGACGGCTGTTTTAGAAGCGGATTTAAACGCCACCTTAATTACGAAGTGTGGTATTCGTGAATCATACGCTACTTTTAATTCCTTTAGTGACATGCGAACCGGCATCGATTTGTTCATTAGCCTTGGTGGAGATGGTACATTTCTAAAATCGGTACAGTTCATTCGTGATTCTGGGGTTCCGATTTTAGGAATCAACACAGGTAGGTTAGGTTTCTTGTCAAATATTTCCAAAGAAGATATAGAAGCTAGTTTGGTGAATATTGATTTAAAAAAATATGATTTCCAACTGCGATCTTTGTTGCGGGTTCATACAGCGGATAATATTTTTGGAACGGATAATTTTGCTTTAAATGAGCTAACCCTTCAAAAGCGCGATACTTCTTCGATGATTACAGTACATGCAAGTTTAGATGACAAATATTTGAATAGTTATTGGGCAGATGGTTTAATTGTTTCAACACCAACAGGATCAACAGCTTATAACCTGAGTTGTGGGGGGCCAATTATTACACCAGGTTGTCGAGTTCACATATTAACACCAATTGCGGCACACAATTTGAATGTGAGGCCCGTCGTTGTACCGGATCATTTGCCAATTAAGTTAAGTATTGAAGGTAGAGACCGAAGTTATTTGATCAGTTTGGATGGAAATTCAAAAAGTGTGAAGTTGGGAGAAGAAATCATCGTCGAAAAGGCGGAATTTATGATAAATGTAATTAAATTTGAACACAATAATTTTTTGGATACTATTCGAAACAAAATGTTTTGGGGGGTTGACAAAAGAAATTAAAACAATCTATTATGAAAAAAACATGTATTATTATTAGTTTAATGAGCTTTTCAGGAATGATGTACGCTCAAAAAAAACCAGTAACTGTTGAAAAAACGCCAGTAACTGTTGAAAAAGCACCAGTTATTAAAAATAGAATTGATTCGGTTTCTTACCTTGTAGGTGCAAGTATCGCTGGAAATCTAATGACAGAAATGAGCGAAGGAAATATCGAATTAATTCTTCAAGGAATTAAAGATGGTTGGGAGAAAAAAGCATTAGCCTGTAATGATAATGGGGGCATGTATTTAAATGACTATTTCCAAGGAAAAAATGCAGCCAAAAAGGCCGAAGAAGAAAAGTTAAATGAAAAGTACAAAATAGAGGGAGAATATTTTCTTACGCAAAATATGCGTAACATAGGTGTTACGACAACCGCTTCGGGTTTACAATACACTATTTTAGGAGAAACTGATGGGCCTAAGCCAAGTGCTACGTCTAAAGTAAAGGTTCATTATCACGGAACAACCATTGAAGGAAAAGTATTTGATAGTTCTGTTGATAGAGGCGAGCCTATCGAGTTCCCTTTAAATCAAGTGATCCCAGGATGGACAGAAGGTTTACAACTTATGTCAGTTGGTTCAAAGTTTAAGTTCTTTATTCCACAAAATCTGGCTTACGGCGCACAAGCTCCATCTCCCGATATTGCTCCGTATTCAACGCTTATTTTTGAAGTTGAATTATTAAGTTTCGAAGACGCTCCAAAAAATTAATAATGAAAAATACTATCTTCTTTTGTATCCTTTTTCTTTCAGCTCAATTTGTGTCAGCGCAAAAGCTGGGAAAGGGTATGTATGCTCAATTCAATACCTCTAAAGGGGTAATTATTTGCGCGCTAGAGTTTGAAAAAACCCCCATGACCGTTGCTAATTTTGTTGGCTTAGCGGAAGGGAAGTTTGAGCACGCAGATAAAAAATTTGATAAGCCATTTTACAACGGATTAAAATTTCATCGTGTCATAAAAGATTTCATGATTCAAGGTGGCGATCCACTTGGAACAGGAAGTGGAGATCCAGGTTATAAGTTTTACGATGAAATAGTGGCTGATTTAGTACACTCAGGTCCAGGGATATTGTCAATGGCGAATTCTGGTCCCAATACAAACGGTAGTCAGTTCTTTATAACTCACAAGGAAACTCCTTGGTTGAATGGAAAACACACTGTTTTTGGACACGTGGTTCAAGGTCAAGATGTGGTTGATTTAATTGCGCAAAACGATACGATTCTTAGTCTTCAAATTCTTCGAATTGGTAAAGCGGCAAAGAAATTTAATGCGACTAAGGTGTTTGGGGTAAAATTTGCTGCCGCGAAAGCAGCTGATGAAGTTATAAATGCTGAGAAAAATCGCTTGGATGCACTTGCGGCCTTAGAGTATGCAAAGATTGAAGCCATGGGACAAGATGGCTATACAAAGTATATGTATGAACAGGTATTGCTTAAATACCCAAATGCGAAACTTAGTGCCACCGGTTTAGTGTATAATATCGAAAATATGGGCGAAGGAGACAAGCCTGTTTTAGGTTCAAAAATGGGACTTCATTACAAAGGTACTATTCGTGCAGACGGTAAAAAGTTTGATTCTTCTTATGATCGAAATTCACCATTGGAATTCAATTACTTAGTTCAAAAGATGATTCCAGGCTTCGAAGAAGGAATTGGTATGTTAGGAAAAGGAGGGAAGGCAACCTTGATTATTCCTTATTTTCAAGCTTACGGTAAAGAAGGACGATCTGGAGCGATTCCTCCTTATTCAGATTTGGTTTTTGAAATAGAGATATTGCAAGTCGATCCTCCCAATTCTTTGCCAAAAGAAGAGCACATTCACACAGAAGGCGACGGACATAAGCATTAATTCCCGATTTATTCTTAATTGGTATACGCGTACATAATAATATTCGCGCCCATTTGTAATGCTTGAAGATGTTTTTCAGCCGAATCATTGTGTACTTGTGGATCTTCCCAACCATCGCTTAAGTCGGTTTCGAAAGTATACAAACATAGTAAACGACCGTCTTGAATTATACCAAAGGCCTGCGGACGTTTCCCATCGTGTTCATGAATTTTTGGAAGACCGTTAAAGCTATACTTTTGCTTAAAAATGGGATGATTAAAGGGCAATTCTACTAAGTCTGCTTCTGGAAAAACTTTTTTCAATTCAATTCGGATGAATTCATCCATTCCATAATTATCATCGATGTGTAAAAAACCTCCCGCCAATAAATATTGCCTAAGGTTTAAAGCTTCCCCTCTTGAAAAAACCACATTTCCGTGACCAGTCATGTGAATAAATGGATAAAGAAAAATGTCTTTACTGCCAACTTCTACATAAGGAGTTTCTTTACTAATTGAAGTTCCTAGATTTTGATTGCAAAATGAAATTAGATTAGGTAATGCGGTTGGATTCGCATAATAATCACCACCGCCATTGTATTTTAAAACCGCCAATTGATAAGTTCCTTGACTAAATGCCATGGAACCAAAGAGTATGATGTAGCCAATGGATAGTATTTTTCGCATACTACAAAAGTAATTTATTTTGTTTAATTACCTTCTTTAGAAATTTAATGTACTAGGTTAGTTAATTATTTCAGCCCTGAACTATAATTCAGAATAATAGGCGACAAGGGTAAATAACTGATTTTTTAAAAAAATGTAAGCTTGCATAAGAGAATGATTGTATTGAACTAAGAGTTGGGTAACGTGCCTCTCGACTCCGCTCGATGCCCTTTAAGTGAATCGAGCGGAGTCGAGAGACACTTATATAGAAATCACCGGAACGCACCGACGTATAGGTTTGTTTTAGGATTGGAGCGAATGAACACATGCTTTCCTGCCCGGCGGACGCTAATAGTCACTAAATACCTCTCATTTCGAATGAATTCTTGGTTTTACCATTGAAATATTTTTGAAATAGATTCTCCCCATACATTTTTTTACTACTTTCGACTTTCAATTTAACTTAGAAACTATGAATACCTACGAATGTAATAAATGCGGAATGTCAGTTAAAGCAAGTTGCGGAAAGTGTGATCTACCTTTACAAAATGACCACTTGACCCTGGAAAATGGTACGGTTGTTCAGATTTCTAAATGTCCTTCATGTGAAGGTAAAATAAAATCGCCTTTGTGCTGTGGACAAGATATGAGTTGCAACATTTAAGTACGCAAGTCAGCTAATATTTTTGTTTTATTCATTTGATAAATTGATTTCCTTTTCGGAAATCGCTTCACTCTATTAGTTTTTGTATTTAGTTGAGTCCATCGGAATCAATTAATTAACAATATTTTTCAATTTGTTCAAAACACTTTGCCTTACTTATATTTTCGATTGGATTTTGAGTTAAATTTGTGCTCAGTTTACTGCGAGCCTTTTCGCGTAAAGAATTGTAAATTGAAAACCCTATGCCAAGAGATATTTCTATTCAATCGGTGCTTATTATTGGAAGCGGACCGATTGTTATTGGACAAGCCTGTGAATTTGATTATGCAGGTTCTCAAGCTGCCAGATCCCTGCGTGATGAAGGTATTGAAGTAACCTTGATCAATTCAAATCCGGCTACCATCATGACGGATAAAGTAGTTGCTGATAATATTTACTTGCTGCCTTTGGAGTCTGATAGTATTATTTCCATACTTCAAAAACATAAAATCGATGCCGTTTTACCGACCATGGGTGGACAAACGGCACTTAATCTTTGCATCCAATGCGATGAAATGGGGATTTGGGAGGAATACGGTGTGAAAATTATTGGTGTGGATATCAATGCGATTGAAATTACTGAAAATAGAGAGGCTTTTCGCAATCTAATGCTTTCCATTGGTGTTCCAATGGCTCCACAGAAAACGGCTAAATCTTTCTTAGAAGGGAAAGAAATCGCACAAGAATTTGGTTTCCCTTTATGTATTCGTCCTTCCTATACGCTAGGTGGTTCGGGTGCTTCTATTTTATATAGTCCAAAGGAATTTGATAATCAATTGGAGCGAGGTTTGCAGTTATCTCCGATTCATGAAGTGATGATTGATAAGGCGCTCTTGGGTTGGAAGGAATTTGAATTGGAATTATTGCGTGATAAAAATGACAACGTCGTTATCATTTGCTCGATTGAAAATTTTGACCCAATGGGTATTCATACGGGTGATTCCATTACGGTAGCTCCTGCGATGACGCTCTCTGACACGACTTATCAGAAAATGCGGGATATGGCCATCTTAATGATGCGCTCTATTGGAAATTTTGCTGGCGGCTGTAATGTTCAATTTGCGGTTTCTCCAGATAATGCGGAAGATATTATTGCCATTGAAATAAATCCGCGCGTTTCTAGGTCTTCTGCTTTAGCGTCAAAGGCTACCGGTTATCCAATTGCTAAAATTGCTGCTAAATTGGCCATTGGTTATCACTTGGATGAATTAAAGAATCAGATAACAAAGACAACTTCTGCCTTGTTTGAACCAACCTTGGATTATGTGATTGTTAAAATTCCCCGTTGGAATTTCAAT
>Ga0247835_1002087_pt1 | contig 22393 bp, 15 predicted proteins | sample LaCtaG_3_FD_189912 | JGI IMG/M metagenome (GOLD analysis project Ga0247835, IMG submission 189912) | Freshwater microbial communities from meromictic Lake La Cruz, Castile-La Mancha, Spain - LaCruzMarch2015_13.5m | ecosystem: Environmental > Aquatic > Freshwater > Lake | place: Spain: Castile-La... | reverse complement strand
CGATCTCATAGATTTTTGTGACATGTGACATTGCGGTGTTAAGCATTATTTTCATTAGTTTCACTTTCTGTTGATTCGATTTGTTCCAGGACGAATGGCTAAGCGCTCGTGAAAACTTCCCGAATGACATCGGGATGTATCCCATTGGGAAGCGCTTGTCGAACGAGTGCCGCTAGTGAGTCATCACCAGCAAGTTCAACCATGCAACTGGCAGGAATAGTGCTCGGTTCACATGCCGCTAGGCCAGCTGCTGCAAGCCCACAGACTCTTTCTGATAACTCAGGTGTCACTGTCAAAGCGCAATCAACAAGTGCAGCGATAAGTGACGCTGGTGTTGTTGTCAAAGCAACATTGCTTAACACGAAGTCCCTGGCTGTGACATTTTGCACTGCTAATTGAATAGTTGCTCGAAGCAGATCCCGACCATGTCCATTACCTTCGTGAACAAGTGCCGTAGCAAGGTCATTTAACGCCTCCCACGCCCGTTCACACTTCAGTCGAACAGGAACATCCAACTGTGCTTTTGCAGCCTGATACGCCTTGTCTGTGGGTCGATCTGTGGGGCGTGGAATATAGCGTGCTGCAACGTCTTCACGCGAACCTGCCAAAGGCTGCCCCAACGGACTATGAACAGCGGCGAATACTGTTCCTTCACTGTTTTCTGACAATGGTTGCAGTAGTGACCAGTACCGATCACCTGTGACAAAGAGCGCCTCACCAACGTCAATACCAATGTCACTAAAAGCGTTTGTCAGTATTGATAGTTCGCTGTGAACATCTGACAATTTCTGCGTATCTGTGCAGAAAGCCAGCAGCACACCATCAGCTTTCAGGTTCTTTGCAGTTGTAGCGATGTGAACAGAATCAACCTGCTCACTAACGGGTAGATCAGTGCGCATCGTGACAATGACCTGACCTTCTTGAAACATCACGACAACGAGTGATTCCTTGGGCGTAAATCCAACAAGGGTGGAAAGTGACGCTGCGAGCTGCATCGGATTACTTAATACGAGCTTGTCTTCGTGAATAACTGACATATTTTTCTCCTTTGTGGTGTGCCCGAATCAGGGCATGAAAAAGGCCCGCCACCGGAATTGGTGACAGGCTGGTGAAACAAGAAAGACCCAGCGGATGCTGGGCCTCGTTGTCAGTTCCTCGTGGTCATCGTGACCAGGTCCTCAGAACTTATTTCAGATACACGTATCCGAAGGACTCAATTATCTCACAGAAAGTCGTTCCAGTGCAAATGGATTTAGTCCTATTCCATATTACTTCTCAGTCGCGGGAAGGATCGCCATCCACGCGACAAGGTGGACGTCCCCGCGACTAATGGGGTAGCGCTTAGCCTTGCTCTCCGGAACAACGAGCCCAAGTTCGTCTACTAACTCGATAAGACGATCGGTCTTTCCATTGTCCGTGAGGGACTCGTCCCTTAGAACCTCGCGAACGATGTTGGTAACTCGCGCAGCCTGACCGCGTCGGTATACCTTGACGGCCGCGTCAACGTCCGCTTGGTTGCGGTGGTTGCTGTGGGCAAGTAGATGTTTGACGGCATCTCGGATGGCGGGCGGAAGGCTATCGCCGGAAGTGGATGCGTCCAAGCTGCCGTTCCACATGTCGATGATGTGCTCTTGTGTGGCGGCCCAGGCGTCGTAGGCGAGATCGATCCACGGTTCAGGCAATGTGGCTCCGACGTGGGGATCAATGGGGTTCGCCATGGTTAGAGCGGTGAGGGTGTCAGCGACTACGTCCGCACTGATGCCACGAATGTCGAGAGAGTCGGGATTCACCAAAGGAATCTCGACGTTGTCATCCGATGTCAGCGGGCTCTGCAAGCCGGTGCGAAGCGCATCGGTGAGAGACGTCGGGAGGGCGACGTAGCGAAAGATGGGGTCTTCTGTGCGGTTGAGAATCCGAGCGCAGAAAACGTAGCCCGGTGGGCGGTCGTTAGTGGTGAATCCCGATCCGACGCCGCCGGGCATAGATTCGAGATGACGCTCCAGAGAGGCGTCGGCGATGGCCTGGCGAAGCATGGCACGGAACTCCTCACCGGATATGAGACTGCCCGTGGAGCCGAGAAATAGTTCTGCGCTGCCACCTGCGATGGCCTTGATCTGGTCTTGCTTAGCATTAAACGTGATGTCCTCGCTCCCGGCGATGCCGGGCAGCACCTCGCCCTGGCCGATGGACTTCACTGCTTTGGTGAGTTTGCGATGCAAAATCGCCTCGAGACCGAGGAGGCGGTCGAGGTCTGTGTCCGGGAAAAAGCACCATAGATAGATGAAGTCGTGATCGGAACCAATGCGATCGACACGGCCGTGCCGCTGAACCAGGCGCATCGGGTTCCACGGAAGGTCGTAGTTGATGATGTTGTGAGCCTGCTGCAAGTTGACGCCTTCAGACAGCACGTCGCTGGCCACCAGCAGGTCAAACCTGTCGTCCGCAACCGGAGTTCCTGTGGAATCCCGAGGACCACCGGTTCGGGGCGCGAACCCGGCGACCGCGTCTTCTTGCCGAACGCTGCCAATGGGAGGCACTTCGGTTCGGCTGCGTCGATCGGTACCGGTGACGAATGCGAACCGACCGCGGTAGGGGGCCAGACGCGGGTCGTCAAGGATGTCTTCAATGTTGTCCTGGAGGTAGTGGACGGTGTCGGCGAAGTAGGAGAAGACCAGCACCTTACGGTCGTCGCGATCACGAACGGCCTTGACTTCTGAGTCAATGACGAGTTGTCTGGCTGCACGCTTTACGGCATCGCGGTCAGCTTCGGCGACAATCTTTACAAGAGTGTCGCGCAACGCATCTAGTTTCGGATCGCCACCGGTCGTGAGACCTATCTCGACGGTGTTGGCCATGTCCAATAGGAGAGTGATGTCGCTGCGGATATCGGTGACCAGCGCCTCGACGCGGAACTCATCAGCTGGCAAGTAGTCTGCAACTGACCGCCACTCTTCAAGGCTGGCTGGATCGTCGAGGTCGATACGGATCCATTCCCGCAGTGAAGAGCCCGAAGCAACGAGGCCTTCGCTTTCTATCAACGTCAGCAGACCGGTGAGGGTTTCGGCCATGGTGCGACAGGTCTTCGTGAACGCATGTCCCGATGATTCGAACCGCTTCAGTAGCCCCGAGCGGAGGAGGCCAGCGACCTGCACTTCAGCGGCCCGTTGGCGCTTATCCAGGTCGGCGTCCTCGAATTGGTAGCGCAATGGGGTGTAGCCGGCGAGGGTCAGTCGGGTGGCGTCGATACTCGTCAGACCCGCATCGGGAATGGCACCTGCAAAGAAGGGATCCCCGATATCGGGATCGACGTCAGCTCCGAGGGCGTGGGCGAACGTGGTGAAGAACCCCTCCAAGACAGGAGCGAGGTCGTAATCCACACGACGCACCTTCGGTTCGGGGAAAGTAATGGTGGCACCGGAATCATCCAGCTTCTGCCCGATGTAGTGATTGCGCACAAACTTCCGGGTCCTTCTCACTGCAACCGCGTCGAGGACGTCGAAAAGGTGCTCGGGGGAGAGGTCGTCAGGGTTGAGTTTGTCCACCGCCCGGAAGTGCGCTGACAGGCTTGGTATGCCGATTTCGGAGAACTCATCGTCGTGGACGATGAAGTAGGACAACAGTGAGTGCAGATCACCGAGTGCGTTATTAACTGGTGTCGCTGTCAGCAGTACTACTTGCTTGCGGGGGTTGCCCTTGAGGATGTCGATCAGTTCACGCGAGCGAAGAGTGTCTGTGTTGCGAACCGAGTGCGCCTCGTCGAGCAGCACGAGGGAGTACTCCTCAGGATCCCGGGGCACGTCGAGTCGCCAGCGCAGGCCACCAGGTGTGGTCTCCGCGAGGAGATCGTCATAGGAGATCACGTCCACCCAGCCGGCGAGGTGGTTCTCATCGACGTACGGCTTCCACACCGAGTTGCGAATGATCTTCGGTGCCACGATCAGGACGCGTTGCCGGCGGCGAACAGTGTCCTTGATCAGCGCTCCACCGACGTACGTCTTTCCGAGACCGACCTCATCGGCTATGAGAACGCCATTATGTTTCTCCAATATGCGCCGTGCGCGACCGACACCATCGCGCTGAAAGGGCAGCAGGTTTCGCATCGACGGGTCGGCATCGACCGATTCCTCATCCGTGCTCACCTGGCTGCCATAGGCCTCCCACAACATCCGTAGAAACACCATCCACGGTGTCTCAGGGACGACCTGTTCTTCGTAGAAGCCGGCGAGGTCGAACGGTTCCGCCTCATCCCAAAGTGCGTTGAACCAGTCACGCACCGCCGCAATCGTCGTCTGGTTGTACTGACCAAGGTTGAGCTCTCGGTTCCTCGACAGCCCGGCATAGGTGAAGTTGCTCGATCCCGCGATAACGCCGAGGGCTGGGTTGTCGATCAGGTACGCCTTGCCGTGCAGGAACTCCTTCGTGTAGCGCCTCACTTCGACACCCTCGGAATGAAGCCAGTCGATGAGCGCCTGAACCTGTCCACGAGCTTCCGAGGTGAACGGAACTAGGTCACGCTCAATCGCCAACTCCGCTTGCTGTTCCTTCAAGGCTTCAGCGAGCTCGTATTCCGCAGCGCGTCGAGCAGGAACGCTGCTGTCTCTCAGCACTACGGGATCCGTCTGGCGTTGCGGCTCTGCGCCCAGCATCAAGCGCACCGTGCCGACTCGCTTGAGTTCTTCAGCAATCAGATGCCAGCCGCCGACGTTGAAAAACGCAGATGCGACCGCGACTGACAAATCGGGGCGAGCAGCCTCGAAGGCCAGCATCTCGTTGATCGCCTGTGCGACGGTTACTCCCGAGTGAGGTTCGTTGGTTGCGAACTCGGGTCGACCGATCTGAGCGGTCACGTGGTCACCTTTGCGTCCCACTCGTCATAGAACTCGAGCACCTTGGCAAGCCGGGGCTCGTAATCCCATCCTCGGTGGAAGGAGGCGAACACCTGACCAACTTGATCACGTGACAATCCGTACAACAGGCTTACTATTGCGTCAAGTTCGCACAAGAGTGCACTCTTCTCTTCATCCGTAGTCACGGACCCGACTTCGACCCCAACTTTGCTGGCCCAGTCGGTGAATCGGTCGTCGACGGCCGCCAGACGTCCAGCAATTTTGACAACACGATCACGAAGTGGATGCCCAGACCCTGGATCCGGAATGGGGAGACTATTTATCTGTGGATAGTTGACATTGACTTCGACGACGTTCCGAGCGGCCCAATCTAATGGAATAGAGGACAGCACGCCTAAAAGAAAAGACTCATCCACTTCACTTCCGCGAGGGCGAAGGAAGTACGGGGCACCGTCCGCGAGGGTGGTATTCGGTGGGACGAGAGAAGCGATGATCGTCCTGGAGTTTGTGGAACTCGCAATCTTTCGGAACGCGATTCGCGGGTTCAGAGCTGGAAGAGAGGAGACATCTTCAACGTACTCTGTGGCGAACTCGGAGAAAGGCGACCGTGATGATGCGACACCAACGAGCCGGCGGCGCTGAAGTTCGTTGATGATTAAGCTTCGGTCTGCGCGGCCGTAGTAGATGCCTGAGTCGGGTTCCCACAAGTTAAACGATTCACCCTTATAGACAGGGAGTCCGCTTCCTTGGCCAATCTGGGTCAAGTCCATGAGGGGCTTGTCGGCAGTCGAGTGAAGTTCCGCAAAAGCCCTAAACCTCCATGGCCGATCGGTCGCGCCAAGAACTGGGGACAGCATCATCTGCTGGTAGATCGCAGCGGCCTCAAGCGAAGAGAGCATCCGGAATGCGTCACCTTCTCCCCACGATCGAAACTCTTGAGCAGGGAAGCTGATTGGCTCCCTTTCGACAGCGAGCTCGAAATCAGAAAGCGAGTGGGCGGGTCCGCGCAGATTCACCTGTTCTGAGGGCCGATGGGTCATTTGGACGGCGACGAGCGCAATCGTGTACTGCGGGTGAATGTCGAATGCCCACCGACTGGTATTCAGTAAAACGGTCACGTCCGTCCACTCGGCGCGCTCGAACATGAACTCGCGCCACTCCGCAGTTCCTTTTTCGGAAAGAAGCGATCTCGGCATGACTATTCCTAAGTGGCCATCCTGTCTCACTACTTGCGCGAAGCGCCAGGCAAATGCTTTGTAAAGATCGAGGTCACCTCGACCGATGCCCGGATAGGGACCAGCAATGACAATCTGTCGCATTGCCTTTGTCTGTGCGACGTCGGATTCAAACTCAGCAACGAGATCCGGTCGTTCCGCTCTGACCCGCTCGATCTGCACGTCCTGCTGATGCTGAGGTAAAGATCTCAAACCAGGAAAGCGCAAAGCCCACCAGCGGCTCGACTCGACTTTAGCCTTCTCCCAAGGAGGATTGCCGAGAACAACGTCGAAACCGCTTGGTTCTCGTTGGAACACCTCGGGGAAGCGCACAGGCAGGTGAGCGGCCGTGACGAACCGAGCTATCTCTTGAGCGACCTCTAGCTGCGGATGGGACAGGATCGCTGCCTCGAGGCTCAGAGCGTCGGCAACAGCGAACAACTTGCCTCCACCGGCAGAGAGCAGAATCTTGTCCGGATCAGTCCTAGCAAGGTGGCGGGTTGCCCGCTCGGCGGTGATGAGGTCGCAAAGTGCGGCCAGAGGTGCCAGAGCATTTTGGATGTTCAATTGGACTTCGCTTGCGGCGGTGACGTCAGCGATAGAAGCGTCCGCGATTGAGGCAAGCTGATCTAAGTATTTGCCAGCTCGTCCCATAAAGTCATTGAGTGCTGCGGGCAAAAGCCAGGAGTCACCTGATGTTTTGGTCTCGCGTTTTTCAGCCTCGTTAAGGGACTGGACGATCTCGTCCAAAGTGCCGACGCCAGTCAGGCTATTGCCGTGAATGAGTCCGTGGTTGAGGAAAGACAGAGGTAGACCTGGAACGAAGGTGTGAATCCAGACGGCGAGGCGGGCGAGTTCGACAGCGATTTCGTTGATGTCAACGCCGTATATGCAGCGTCGGGCAATCTGGCGACGGAGCAGAACGGCATCATCGATCCCCGAGTCGGTGGGGTCGAGCTTGAGCTGGTTAGCCGCTGTGGTGCGCAACGCATGAAGTTCGACGGCGACTTCCGGGAGCGGGTGCTCAGAAAGGAACGCGGTGAACCGTGCCTCGATGCGGTCAATTGCGGCGATGAGGAAGTGGGCGGAGCCCATGGAGATGTCGGCTACGCGGAAGTCGAAGAGGGCTTCGGCAGCGGACCGAGTAGCGCCACCCGAGATGAGGGCCTCGACTCGCTTCAGGTGGTCGGTGAGGGCGGGTTCGAGCGCGGTGTCGAGGAGGTGCTGCACTGCGAAGGGCTTGGTGAAGTAGGAGCCGGTGGCTTTACGTGATCCGGAGCGTGAGTGAAAGTACACCTCACCGGATGGCACAACGACCGTGGCTTCGGATTCGGCTGGGACGAACGTATCGGTCGCATCCAAAGTCAGATTCGTTTCAGCGATCCCGAGGCCTGAAGCGAGAAGGCCTTCATAGATCGTTCCGAACTCGCGGACATCCAGGGCACGGAAATCAACCGGCCCAAGAACGCCATCAGAGGTCTGGTCGATGAGCAGTCCGCGCAGAACAGGGCCGATCTCTGCGTTGGTGAGGCGGTCATCGTAGGTCGCAGCTCCCGACGGGTTCTTCACCGCATCCCGCGTGAACAGACCACCGTTATAAGCGGGGACGCCCATGCCTTCGATATCACCGGAATTGATGACATCCCAGACCTGAACTAGATCCGCCCAAATGCTGGTCGAGGTTTCAGAGAACGCTTGGCCAGGATCGTCAAGGATTCGCCGACCAAGAGTCTTGAGGGCGTTGGAGGTATAGGTGTCGTTGACGCCGTACGGCAGGAAGCCGCGATCCTCGGCGTAGGCGACAAATAGCAGTCGAAACAACACGATCATTGCGCGGTGGTAGGCCTCATCGAGGGCGGCCCGTTGTTCTTCCTTGGGAAGGTCGGTCACATGCATTGAGCCGGCCATACCGACGGCGAGAGAGGGGATAACGTCTTCATAGATGCGGTCCCGCAAGCGATCAGATAGCCCGGTGGCCCATCGAGAGGAATCACCGAGGAGCTGCCAGACAATGCCGCCCGGATTGAGTGCCTGCGGTGAGAACAGGAGGGCTAGGTACCCCGACTTGTCCTCGGTGAGAAGAGTGAGATCGACCTCGGCGAACGTCTGAGTCTGACCCTTGCGACCAACACCGATGTCGGGATCGACGGGGAAGAGTCGAACGACCGTGCCGCCGTAGACGATGAGCCAGTCAACTCCTTCGCGGCGGGCGAGCGCGAGTCCGTGCGTCACAGCATTGCTGCCGTGAAAGCGCGACAGCGGATTATCGAAAGATTCGTCGTCAGATAGCAGCACCGCTGCCGCCCGTCGGGAGCCGTCGTTGGCATCACGGAGAACCAAGCCGTCTTTGACGGGCTCGATCGAATATCCCAGACCGGTCAGGAGTTGGTCTCCGCGGCTCGTCAACAATTTCTTCGAGCGACCGCACAGATCACTCCAGTCAGGACGGTCAGGCTGCTGCTCGAGTACGTGAGTGGCAAACAGCCCCTCGTTCCTGAAGCCGGCTCCTACGCCTCCGACCAAAGTTGACAGCCTGCGACGCATGTCTGCGTGAAGCCCGAGTGGGCTGTCGATTGTCAGGGCGTGCGCAATAAGCCTCTCGGCTAGAGCTCGTTCAACGGGACTCACGGGAACGGCGTCGTTCGTGAGCCCCAAAAGCGCGGTGAGTTGCTCGCCATGGTCTGTGTATTGAACGCAGACCAGTACCGGGTCGGCGGATTTGCCTGCGCGGGCCTTCCAGAGGGTTTGCATGTCGGTCTTGGTTGGTGCGTGGGCTGATTCGGCCACGACAACGCTCAGCCCCGTGTCCTCATGGCCTTTTAGGACCTCACTGCTGGTGATGGCACTGGCAGTCCGTTTCCAGGCAACGCGGTCATCCCATTCGGGGAGGAAAATATCTGTCACCCCTGACCACCCCCAGTTAGTTCCCGACCTTCTCGTACAAGCCAAAGAGTACTGGGCTGGGCTGACACACATCGGGCGCTTCAACTAATGCAGCAGGCTTTGGCGTCACGTGGGAATACACCTTGGCAGTCACGTTGGCGTCTTGATGACCCAGTCGCTCGGCTACTACTACGTGTAACGGCTCAGCGGCCAATGGTCGGAGTTTGAGATTAGGCTTTCTGAATGCACCTGCCGGCCGGCTTGAGGCACGCGGTGCCTCCTCAACTAGCCTTGAGCCCTCAAGGTGGGGGTCAAGCATGACACAGTTAAATGCTCTGTTAGGTCAGATTGATACAGAGACCATGGTGCTCCCGGAGTTCCAGCGCGGATACGTGTGGAGTAGAGATCAAGTTCGTGGACTGCTTCGATCGCTCTATCTCAATTACCCAGTGGGTGGTCTGCTTGTATGGGAGACCGATGCTGACGCAGGTGCTATTCGCGGCAAAGAAGATGCACCGGCGGGAGTGAGGTCGCTGCTCTTAGATGGCCAGCAGAGACTCACAAGTTTATATGGTGTCATGCGAGGAAAACCACCAAAGTTCTTTGAGGGAGACTCATCAGCGTTCCTTGACCTCTACTTCAATGTGGTTGACGAGACATTTGAGTTTTATGCGCCTGCAAAAATGAAAACTGATCCACGATGGATCAGCGTTACGCGACTATTCACCGAAGGCATGAATCCGTTCATCGACCAGTTCCGTGGTTCAGAGTACGACGCCCAACTCGCGGACTTTCTGTCGCGCATAAGTCAACTTGCCAATATTGCCAACCGTGATTTTCATGTGGAAAAAATTGCAGGATCAGACAAGACCATTGACGTCGTCGTCGACATCTTCAATCGAGTGAACTCTGGAGGCACGAAACTGAGCAAGGGTGATCTTGCTCTTGCCAAGATTGCTTCTGCTAACCCCAAGACACGCGAACGTATGCGCGAGGAACTTGGCGTCTGGAAAGCTAATGGATACGACTTCTCTCTTGATTGGCTGCTACGTAACGTCACCGCAGTAGCAACGGGCCGTGCACAGTTTTCATTCCTTGATCAAGTTAACAGCAAACAATTTGATCAAGCTCTCCATCAGGCAAGTGCCTACATCAACACCATTTTGAATTTGCTAGCTGACCGGCTCGGACTCGACCACGGCCGTGTACTGCTCAGTCGCTACGCCATCGCAGTGCTCACGCGATACCTGCACTTACATGACGGGAAGTTCCCCGATAGGGCGAGCCAAGACCAAGCGCTGTACTGGTACATCCAAGCAGGTATTTGGGGACGATTCAGCACCAGTCAGGAAAGCCGTCTCTCTCAGGATTTTGAGACTCTCGAAACAGGAGGCCTAAAGGGTGTCATTGACACCATTGCACGATCCCGTGGCGGCTCACTCACCGTCTTGCCGGTGGACTTCACCGGATACAGCATGGGCTCGCGTTTCTATCCCATGCTGTACATGCTCACACGGGTCCTTGGTGCGCAAGACCTTCTTACCGGCGTTGAACTGCGCCAATCTTTACTCGGGAAACTCTCCGCACTTCAGGTGCATCACGTCTTCCCAAAAAAGCAGTTGTATGACGTGGACTACACCCGTGGTGAAGTCAATGCAGTGGCTAATTTCGCCTTCCTCACGCAGGAATCGAATCTTGCGATAGGTAAGAGGCCACCACTGGAGTACTTCCAAGAGATTATTGATGCACAGCATGAGGAGGCATTGCGGTCCCAATGGATCCCCTTGGATAAGGGCCTATGGACGATGGATCGATACCCGGAGTTCCTTGCGGCTCGACGTGAATTGCTCGCTGAGGCTGCGAACTCATTTCTGGAAAACTTAATCAAAGGCTCTGTTACCGATTCGAAGCCACAACCTCGTGGCCAAGTGATGGCAGAAACTGACGAGGATCCGCGGGAACAAGAAGTCACAAAGATGCTAGAGCTGTTGGCCGCTCATGCGGTCGTGCTACCCCAGCGAGATGTGGAAATTTATGATCCCAGTGGGCACCTGATTGCGGTTGCTGAGGCATATTGGCCCGATGGACTGCAACCAGGACGTGGCGAGCCAACGATGTTGGAACTTGATCACGAGCGCAGTGACATTGAACGTCTTCAAGCTCTTGGCTACCGCGTATTCACATCCACGAGGGCGTTAGTCACTTTCGTCGAGCATGAAGCCGCCGTTGATTCTGGGGCGTTGAGCGCATAGCACGGGCTTCAATCACCGGTAGCAGAACAATGGCCACGCTGTCCATTAGTAATCTGAAAGAAACACGGTCAAAGGAAGGACGCGCAGGGTCGCCTCGCCGCGATCGAAGACCGCTTGTCATCATGACAGGAGTAATATTAGAGATACCAAAAAAGGAGCGACACAATTAAGAGAATCATGGCTTTCGTGACAGGAACTGCCTTGCTGCTGGTGAGCATCGGCGCAACAAGTCCCGCATTCGCGGAATCTCGCTACACCATCCGAGGTTCGTTTTTGGTCGCGTCCCTTGAAGACCCATCAAACGGCACATTTACGCAGCCCAACCCCGAGGGAAACTTTGACAAAGGTTGCGCCCGGGGCGTCAACGGAGCGGACTCCCGCCTGCGTGTTGGCGCAAAAGTACGCGTCATCGATGGCAACAACCGAGTCATCAAATCTGGGAAGATTCTTGAGGGCTACTGGAATACGCCCGGCAGCACTCGTGGTCGCTGCGGCTACCTTTTTGAAGCCGTGAGGGTGCCGCGAGCAAACTTCATGTGCGTCACGGTCTTCGGAGATGTTGTCAGCCAGACCACCCCACTCGATGCCAACAAGCGAAACCTCATCGTGGATTACTACACCTCGAGTTACTACGGCCCAAACTGGCCCGTGATTGATCCCGAAAAGGAAGCAGCAAATCGCCTGTACAGAAGCCAATGCGTCCACCCGTGAACTGAGGGGGATTGAAACCTGCGAGCAGAAGCAGGACGAGGGATCGTCGCTGGTTGCACATCGAAAGTCTGCCTTCAGCATTCAAATTGTTGAACGACCTGTCTAACATTTTGTCTAACAATTCACACTGAAATGCCCTGAAACAGAGTGAATCACCATGCACACATGCTGACAAAACCCATGAGGCGTTGTGATGCATAGTGACTCACCCTGCAACAGTCGACAGACACTCGTAATGCGTAGGTCCGGGGTTCAAATCCCCGAGGCGGCTCCAATGGAAATGGGCCAAGCACCACGGTTGTTAGTTCCATTAATAATCATGCTGTCTAACATTTTCAGCCAACGTAGACTTTGATTGGCAAGATCAGCAATATCCTTAGACCGGTTCGCTTGCAGTTGGCAACATGTCCAGTTAGTGGAGGTGTACGCCCGGGCCGAAGGCCCCTGACAGCAAGGAGTGTTCATGAGCAGGTTGAGCATTAGGGCGTTGGCCGTCATTGGCGCAGGCGTGTTCGCGGTGGCGTTGACGGTCGGTGGTGCCGGGTCCGCGGGGTCCGCGCCAACATCGGGACCGATCCAGACCATGCAGGATCTCAAGGGTGGGTGGCTCACTGCGTTGACGGGCTTCCGGGAGGGTTCGCCGGTCAGTTGGCAGCATCGGATGATAGTTCGCAAGGTCAATGGGTCGGCTGGGGTTGCGTGGGAACAGTGGCGTGACTGCGCGGATCATGCGGCCAAGTGCACGGCGGACAAAGCGACCGGCGATGGCTGGAGTAATCCGACGCGGGTCCTGATGGTCATGGATTCCAAGGGCGTCGTGCATGGGGTTGGTGCAACCGGAACGATCCTGCTCACTCCGGACGAGGAGGGGATGAACGCGGTCATGCTGTCGCACGGAAAGCAGGGCAGTGGGTCGGCGACATCGAATCCGACGACGTCCGCGCAGTCGCGGACCAAACCGAGCATCCCTCCCATCCCTCCCCTCCCTTCCCCTGGGGACGGGGCGTATGCCGTGGCAGGCCCTACCGTAGGAACTGGCGAGTTCACGTACACGCCATCAAACCCCACCAATATTGTCACCCCCGTACCTGTGACCTAGCATTCAACGACGGAAGCAAAGGGTCGGTGGCCTCTCGGTGACAAGGACTGCGAATCGCATGAGGCATGCCGCCCGAGCGTCGGTAGGGTGCCCGAATGCCGCGCTGGCCGGTCCTAGTTCACGGTGTCGAACGGCGGGCGCTCGTCGGTCAGAGTAGTTTGGACGGATTAGTGCTGATCCTCATCAGACCTGTCGGGGCTCATGCCGAATCTCATCTGGATGTACGTAGTCGGCGGCGATGTCGCGAAGTCCGTTGAGTGCCTCCACGGTCGCAATCACGTCAATGGCAGCAGCGACGTCATGCACCCGCACGATGCCACCAGGTACAGCTGCGAAATGAGCGATCGCGGCATCGGTGGCAGCTCCTCGCGCTCGAGGCGTGCGCCCAGTTATCGCACCGAGGAAACTTTTGCGAGACAGCGCTAGCAGCAGTGGTCGTCCAAGTTCTCGTATCTCGGAGATCTCCCGCAAGAGGGTCAGTGTTTGATGGGGAGTTTTTGCAAAGTCGGGACCAGGGTCGAGGATGATCGACTCTCGAGGGACGCCAAGAGCCACCGCTTCGCTCGACTTCATTGTCAAAAAGTCGCGCACCTCAGTCCCGATATCGCTATAAAGATCGGCGTCTTGTCTTCTCACTTTGGGCGGCGCGGCCGTATGCATGACCACGAGCGCAGCGCTGTTGCGCGCGCACAAGTCGGCAACCTCTGGATAGAGCAGACCGCTCACATCGTTGATGATGTCTGCACCTGCGGCCAAGGATGCTTCCACCACCCGCGGCTTGTATGTGTCAACACTCACGAGTACATCGGGATGTGTCGAGCGAATCCACTCGACGATCGGAATCACTCGTTCGATCTCCAGATCTGCGTCTATCTCTGGCACACCGGTGATCGCTGACTGTCCACCGACATCAAGAACATCGGCCCCCGCATCAATCAAAGTGGCGGCCAGTTCGAGCCGAGAATCAAGAGTTGAGAAGCGCCCCGCATCCGAGAAGGACTCAGGGCTCGCGTTGACCACCCCCATCACTAAGGTTGTATCGATAAGCCGATCGGCGCCTCGAACTCGCAGCAAGGGCGGTGTCATGCGAACAGGCTATCTCTGCACACTCGCCGTGTCATGAACTGTTGGTCTGGGGGTTGACGAGCGCGGGTTCGGACCGGCTGCGACGGGCTGATGCGAAGAGAGAGACTCATCCGGTGACCGCGATGATCACAGTTGCGGCCTCCATTGATAATCATGCTGTCTAACTTTTTGCCTAACATTTTCAGCTGCTGAGCTAGCCGATACCAACTCGAACACTTGCAAACACATCCGCAGCGGCTGTGACCTGACCGTGCGGCAGACCCAAAGAATTATTCGAAGTTTGACATGTGTTGGGTCGTGTCTTACTAGGCTTGCTTCAAAGGTCACAGAATTGCCGGGCTCGCGGCTTGCCAACTAAAAATAGGAGATGAATGAACATGTTCGCCAAGAGAATTTCATTTGTGGCAATACCTGCAGCAGTTGTACTGGGGCTTGTCGGTTTCGCCCCGTCTGCGTCAGCCGCCCCCGCGTCGCCACTTATTGGCACCTGGACAGGCCCGGCCGATGCCTACTATGGGGGGGCGTACGTCAAGGGCACCGAAAAGGTCACCATCACCACCGCTCGAGGTAATGTCGCCAAGGGCACCTGGCAGTGGAAATCGGCCGGGGGTACGTGGTCTAAGCCCAAGCTGGTGCAACTCATTGCCTTGAACTCCGCTGCCGGCGCGACCAGCATCGACATTCTGGGCGCTGACGGTGATGGCACCTATGAGGGCGTGCTGATCCCCGGGGTTAGCCTGGAGATCGGCTACATGGACCCGAAGCATGAAGGTGGTACGAAAACTTTAGTTTTGCATTCGCTGATGTCCAAATCGAAGTAGCGGCAATTTCCGAAGCTGCTGCATCAGGTACCTTCGCCATGCATGTGTGCTGATACGAACAATGCGCTTCCCGTGAGCAGTGGAAACGTGCCTGCTGAACGGTTCAGGATTCACGGAAAACAGACGAAGGACATATGAGGGTAGGGCCTGCTGCAGCGTATTGCGCGCTATAAAGAGGTCCGAAAACAGGTGTAGTTCTCGTGTTCGATGAGTCCCTCGAGGCGATCGGTGACAGCCCGGACGTGGTCGGAGTCGTTGTCACACTGTTTTGTTGCCCATTCGACATCATCACCGCACTGAACCCATCTCCGTTCGGAGTGAGCATCATCGTCCCTGTGGCACCAACGCCATGCACGACGCCTTTTGGCTGCATGACTAATAGGACTCGCGACGGAGCAGTCCAGCCATTGCCGGTCGCTTCGCCCGCCTTGCACTTGGCCGTATGAACCGCGCAGTCACGCCACTGTTCCCACGCAACCGCAGCCGATCCATTGACCTTGCGAACTATCATCCGATGCTGCCAACTGACCGGCGAACCCTCCCGGAAGCCCGTCAACGCAGTGAGCCACCCACCCTTGAGATCCTGCATGGTCTCGATCGGTCCCGATGTTGGCGCGGCCCCTGCAGAACCAGCGCCAGTGACCGTCATAGCCGCTGCGAACACGCCGGCACTCATGACGGCGATCGCCCTACTGCTCAACTTTTTCATGAAATCTCCTTGCGGTCATGGGCCGTGGGCCCGAACGTATCTACGAACAGCAGCAATCCACTTACATTCTGTCAGACGTAACCGGTCGACCACCAGCGATTCTGACGAAATGCCCACAACAACAAGCTCATCGACGAATGTATTGAGTTAGTCAAGGATCGACCGAACAACTCCATCGATCGTCGGCTCCTCGTTCCGAGCGGGGGACAGGAAAAACCAATTTGAGAATCTGGACAGTGTCGAAAGACTGAAGTGGTCAACGCTGCATGGCCGAGAAGGATGCCGTGACATAATGACTCGGTGCAAATCACTTCGCGATTCTTCAACTCATTGCCGGTATCCCAAGGACTGCGGTTGGTGATAAAGGCACTGCCGGTGGCGATTATCGTGCTAATTCTCCGCTGGATATTGCACTATGGGTTTGACGTCAATGGGTTGATGTCCTTTTCGGACGCGACAAGTGTGCTGACCGGTGCGACCGTAATTGTTGGCCTGATGCTTGCCGGGGTCGTGGCGGATTATACAGAGTCGGAAAAACTACCGTCGGCAATCGGTGGCTCGCTGCTAGCGATTAACTCCCTTGCCAACGCGGCCTTGGCCACCAAAGGAGTCGATACCGCCTTCATCCGCCCGAGAGTTGCGCAGGTGGCAGACACGATCAATGACTGGTTCTACGGACGCGTCGGCGATGATCAAATTCAGGTGGCTCAAGCGATGGTCAGCGAATTGATCATTGATGTGGAAAAAGAAGGGGGCGGCGCCCACTACCTGGCTCGACTACTTGCAACCGCATCGGAATTAGGGGCGGCGCTCCAGCGGGTAATGGTGATTCGAAATACCATGTTCATTCAAGCCGGCTACGCCTTGATGAAGATTCTTGTCGGCATCGTGTTGGTTCTCTTCGTTTTGGTTGATTTTCCGTCCGAGTCCGCCCAATGGTTGGTTATAGGGGCGCTCTCGCTGGCCTACACCTATTTGTTGCTGCTGGTGCGTGACCTGGACAATCCATTTGGTTACGGCGAACATGACGGGCGAGGCAGTGGCGCCGACGTCGATCTCGCTCCATTTACTAGGGCATATCGGGAACTGAACGCATAACTCGAATCGTGATTCGTGAGTCACCCAGACTTAACGCGTTATCCTTTCCCCATGGCCATAGTCCCTGGTACTTTGCTCCACCACGAAACAATCCCAACTAGTGTGTCAGGTGCTCGCGCATGGCGGGTTCGCTACGCATCAAGTGATGTGAACGGAAAACCGACTGAATCAACCGGTCTGATTATTGCCCCTATTGCAGAAGGTACTGGTCGATTTGTTTTAACGTGGGCTCACGGCACAACTGGATTGGGTGATGCCGCATGTCCTTCTTCGCAGCCGGATCCTGCTCGAGAACTCACCGTTTATTTCTCACCTGAGTCCACCCAGTCAATTGATTACGGGGTCCCAGGTCTTCAGGGTTTCATTGACGCTGGTTCAGAGGACACTTGCGAATATGCGATGAATGAACCATCGGGTGAAGTGATGCTGTGTGCCTGAACGCCGGCCGCACTTGTCACCTCGACCTCGCCGTCTAATGCAGAGTTGCTGACGACGAGGCGTCCGTTCTTCCCGTCGTAACGAGTGAAAGTCATGGTGCCAGGTCCGGCATCAGGAGATGTTGTGGCACAGCCGGCTAGGACCGTGGACGTGAGAAGGAGGGTGACCGAAAGAGTGGCGGCGCGAGTGTTCACTCGGCAGTGCCGTGCAGACAGCATTCGCAAATGATAAACCATCTTTATTCCTTTATTTTCACTTCCGGTTCACTGAGTGGGAACCACCCGATAGGCCCTAGTCCCGATGGTGAGCACAACCAGGCTCAGACCTAAGGCGACGAGTAAAACCTGTGCATCCCAGTACACCGCGATAAATGTGCCGAGGATCGCCCCGATCGAAATCAGTACATATCTCCCAGCCACCACGATGGAGCTAAACCGTCCGCGATAAGCCTCGCTGACCTGTTGCTGAATGATGGCCGCCGTCAGACCTTGGGCGTACGTGCTCATCAGCGACCCAATGATGACTATCGCGGGGAGTAGCAGGGCCTGTCGTATTAACCAATTGTCTTGCAAGGCAACAGCACCTACCAGCTGGGTGAGTGCGAGACCTAGCACGGAAATAATCAGAAGCAGGCGCGGGTTGCCCCGAAATCCCAGCACCGTTAAGAGCACTCGACCAGCCAGAACTCCCAACATTCCTGCAGCAATGCTCAAACTCGCTAATTCGGGGATGTCTAGGTCAATCAGGACGAGATTCACCAATTGCGTTGGAATAATCACCGCCAGAAAAAGATCAATGACCAGAATGGAACGAGGTGAATCACGACTTCGAAGATAAGCGCTAAAAGCCCCTGGGTTTAGGTCGTTAGGCGGCGGCGTGGGGCGCATGACAACTGGGTTCATAATTTTCCACACGAATACATTGGCCACAAGAATGAGAACCGCCATCACGAACAGCGTTGTTTGCGGATTCGGCATGGCACCGGCGATCAATGCACCAACAACCCCGCCGATACCCAGTCGCAAAATGTTTACGATTTCTGTGGCGCCTTCAGCTCCAGGCCGAACAAAACTGGCTTGGGTTTTCAAGAACGCGATGCTGCCCATTGAGAGTGCGATTCCATCGGCGACAGCCGCGGCAACGGCCAGCCACGGCGGCACCCCACCGAGAATGATTGCTAGCCCGGTCACCGTCATGACCAGAGTCGCAAAGCTCGTCGCCAACACGACGAATGGACGCGGATCCCGCCGATCCATAACGCTTCCAAAGTAAGGACCGGTCGCGGCAACCGTTAACGCAGTCGCGGCTGCCGTCAGTCCCAAGCCCCACTCGGAATCAAATGTGTCATCGAGATATTGCCAGCGTGCCACCTCGCGCGCACCCAAACTGGTTGCAGCAATCAACAACACACCCATGAATGCGAAAATTCGAGGTGTTGGCGTTAATTGGGAATAGACGGATGATCGAGGGAGTGACGTGATACTCGCCATGTTCACCCTCCCTTCAGCCTCAGTCAAAGCATAGGGGTGTAGATCCGAATCGAGTACCGGGTCAGTGAGGGACCTGCTTTTTTCCCGTGATGATTGCAAGGACTCGCTCGAGTGGGCCTTGATTAAACTTTTTCATCCATAACCAAGCGAAGATTGAAAGGATTGCCCACGAAGCGATGCTGGCGAGAACGACAGGGAATGCACCCCACTGACCGAAGTAGCCGAGTCCGTATCCGGCGAATAGGAGTGACAGCAAAGCTGATTCGCCGATGTACACCGATAGAGACATGCGTCCGGCGGGCGCCATGATCGACAAGAACTGCGGCTTGCGCGCGATTATGAGTGCGATGCTTCCGATATACCCAGCGGTAAGAATTGGTGCAGTGATGAATCCGAGGGCGAGGCCAGTGACTCCGGTGAGCGAGTAAGGGTTGTCATCGGCTGTTGCGCCGATCAGTAGTACGGCGGCAATCACCTGCAGGGGTAGACCGATTACCCAACCCCAAAGGGCCATGCGTCGCCACAATTGGATGTGTGTTTCCGGTTCCGCGAGGAGCTGATGTCGTGATGCGCGAAGACCAAGAGTGAATGCTGCAAAGACCATAGGACCTTGCAAAAATAGGACTGTTAGCAAAGTATCGGGAAGTTCCTCGAGTCGCGCTAATGAAGCTTGCGCAAAAGACCCAGTTGTCAAAGCGCTTTCTAAGTTACTCGGTGCTAAAAGCTCATCAGGCAAGGAAGTGAGAAGTGCGGAAATCGCCGTGATAAAAAATACGGAAGTCACAATCGTTGCGATCGTCCACCTGCGAAGTGCGCGATCTGTCGACCGAGAAATTGCCAGCAAAAGCAATCCCAAGATTGAATAGGTGATTAAGATATCGCCGATAAAAAAGAAGACTGCGTGTGCGAGACCGAAGAGGAATAATGCAAAGAGGCGGCGGAGGTACCTACGTCGATTCGGTGTGGAGTTATCGCGCAGGATGAACGCTGCGCTGTAGCCGAACAAAAATGAGAACAGTAGGTAGAACTTGCCTTCCGCGAAAGTCACGACAAGTAGCGCTGTCACTAGATTTGCGGCGCCATCCACCGACGCTTGAGTGAACCCTCCAGTGCTTATGCCCAGGAAAGCGGCGTTCACCACAACTATCCCGAGCAGGGCAATACCCCGAAGTCGGTCGGGCAATGCCTCGCGAGGAGTTGTTGTACTCATGGGGTTAAATCAGTATAAGTTCATCTGATATTGCATTCAAGCCAAACCAGCCCAATAGGGATTGATTCATGGTTAACTTCCTTCACAGCCTACGATCGCGACATGGTCTGTGTAATGGGAAGGAGGGGTTGAAAGTGGAGCCGTTTCAACTGCGGATTCGACTTGACCACCCAGGCCAGTTATTTAAAGCCGATGACATCTCGCCCACCGATCCCCGTTACACCGAGTACACCGCGCAACCTGCACTCGACACCGTGCGCGAGGAACTCCTGATCAAGACTCTTCCTAAAGACCAACCGGTGGAGCTGATACTGGAACTCCCTGAAGAGTACATTCAGCCGTCCACCCAAACACAACTCAATGAAGCTGTGCATCGGTACCTTCAGGTGGAAAATAAATTGGATCAGGAGTCCTTCCAATCCCGAGGTCCTGTTGTTCGCCGCCTCTTAGTTGTTTCCATTGCAGTATTTTTCGCAATCCAGATGGTCGCAATCACAATCAAGAACCTGACCAATGCCAAGGACTTCTACCTCACAGATTCCTTAGCAGAAGGTCTGGCCGTTACATCATGGGTAATTCTCTGGGTCCCCGTGCAATTTCTCACGGTGGATGCTTGGCAACGCAGTCTGCGAAGGCGTCGACTGGGAACCATAAATCGAATGCAAGTGAGATTGATTCCCACACCCGACTGAAGGGATTCTGCCTGCTCAAACCGGTCCATGCCCTAAGGGAATGAGACCTCCGGCACCGTTGACATTGCTTCGGCCAGCCGTGCATCGGAGAACACTTCATCGACCATCTCTCCGCGCAAGTACTGGTCGTAGGCGGGTAGGTCGAAGTGGCCGTGCCCGCAAAGTGCAGTCAGAATTACTGTCTCTTCCCCGGTCTCCTTAGCCTTGAGGGCTTCGCGGATAGCGACCGCGATTGCGTGGGTTGGTTCCGGAGCAGGAACTATCCCCTCGGCGGGTGCACTACGCTGATCCCAACTATATTGACGCGTCTGGGTTGCGCCGTGCAGCTCGAAGCGCTTGCTGTTGGGAGTGTTCAGTGATCATTGGAGTCCTCCACGAGGCACTTCCCGGGGAGACCCGGGTTTCAGCCACGCCTGCTACCGTCGAGAAGTTGATTGAGCTCGGGTACGGCGTCGTAATTGAGCCAGGCGCCGGCGCCGCATCATCGTTCTCTGATGATTCATACATTGCCGCCGGTGCAACGATCGGAGATGCCGCCACCGCAGACATCATCTTCGGAATTAATGCGCCGTCGGTTGCGCAACTTGATCGACTCCGCGAGGGCACGACCGTCATCTCTTTGGTCAGCCCAGCGCTCAACCCTGACCTCGTCGCGGATCTGGCGCGTCGACGCATCACCGCATTGGCCATGGATGCTGTACCGCGTATCTCTCGTGCTCAGTCATTAGACGTCCTCAGCTCGATGGCCAATATTGCGGGCTACCGCGCGGTGATCGAGGCTGCAAATGCATTCGGTCGATTCTTCACTGGGCAGATCACAGCTGCCGGCAAGGTTCCTCCCGCAAAGGTGCTCGTTGCAGGTGTGGGTGTTGCGGGACTGGCTGCCATCGGAACTGCCGGTGGCATGGGCGCAATCGTCTACGCCACTGATCCGCGCCCTGAGGTCGCCGACCAAGTGTCATCCCTTGGTGGCAAGTACTTGGAAGTTGCAGCCGCCGATGTCGAGGTTTCGTCAACCGGCTACGCCAAAGAGATGTCCGATGACTACAACGCGCGCGCCGCGGCTCTTTACGCCAAGTGGGCCCCGGAAATCGACATCATCATCACAACCGCATTGATTCCTGGCCGCGCGGCACCGATCTTAATTACTGCCGAGATGGTTGCGAGCATGAAGCGCGGCAGTGTGATCGTCGATATGGCTGCATCTAATGGTGGAAACGTTGAGGGCACAGTTAAAGGCGAGGTCGTGGTCACGGCCAATGGAGTCACAATTATTGGCTACACCGATCTGCCCGGTCGCCTCGCAGCGCAGGCTTCGCAGCTCTTCAGCACCAACCTTGTCAATCTGTTGAAGCTCATGACTCCTGGTAAAGATGGCGTACTTGTCATCGACTGGGATGACGTCGTGCAGCGCGGTATCACGGTTGCCCGCGATGGTGAGGTCACCTGGCCGCCGCCCGCCGTGCAGGTGTCGGCAGCACCTACGCAGGCAGTAGCGGAGCATGTGATTGCCGAAGTGCCGGTGAAGGCGCCGATGAGCGCTGCCCGTCGATTCACTTACGTTGGTATTGGGGCCGCGATCTTGCTGCTTCTCGTTGCAGCGTCCCCTCCATCTTTTCGCGTGCACCTCACTGTCTTCGTCTTGGCAATCGTGATCGGTTACTACGTGATCGGCAGCGTGCACCACGCATTGCACACGCCGCTGATGTCGGTCACCAACGCGATCTCAGGCATCATCGTCGTCGGCGCGCTCCTACAGATCGGTCACGGCAACACCGCGATCACGGTCTTGGCCTTCGTCGCAGTCCTACTGGCCAGCATTAACGTGTTCGGCGGCTTTGCC
>Ga0247835_1002057_pt1 | contig 22563 bp, 17 predicted proteins | sample LaCtaG_3_FD_189912 | JGI IMG/M metagenome (GOLD analysis project Ga0247835, IMG submission 189912) | Freshwater microbial communities from meromictic Lake La Cruz, Castile-La Mancha, Spain - LaCruzMarch2015_13.5m | ecosystem: Environmental > Aquatic > Freshwater > Lake | place: Spain: Castile-La... | reverse complement strand
GCGCTCGAGACCCAGAAGGTCTGCGACGCTGTCCTGTCGAGTGCCAAGAGCCACCAGTGGGTCACCGTGGGGTGAGGCTGCGCTCTGCTGGGGGTATCGCTGCGACCCTCTGTGGCCTGGCGGTGCTCTACGGCTTGGCGGCGCTCATACCGCCGCGACGGTATGAGGTGGATGGCCTGTCGATGGCGCCCGGACTGCTGCCGGGCGATGTCGTTGGAACCGCCTGGTGTCCTTTGTTCGATCGGCTTCGCCGGCCGCAGCGGCACGAGCGCTGGATTCTCACGTCGCCTGATGGCACGCCCGCCATCAAGCGTATCGTCGGCTTGCCCGGGGAAACCGTTTCGATCCGGGATGGCGATCTGGCCATCGGCGGCCGGACTATTCTCACGCCTCCCCATGTTCTCGCCCAAGTGGCATCTTCCGTGGCTGAGGCGAGCATCGCTTTGGCCGCAGACGCAACCACGAGTGACGGCTGGCAGAGAACCGTCTCGATGCCAGGCGTGCTCGACGACGCGGCATTTGCTCCCGCGGAGCGACGGATGCTCCTGCCCGTCCGCGATGTCGGCCTGGCGGCGGTGATCCGGATTCGGGAATCGCCGGCATCCAGTGTGAGCGCAACTGCGAGCGCCAGCGCAACCGTGAGCGCCAGCCCCTCCGTCGGCGTGCGTGTGCGTGTCCGTGTTCGTGTCGGCGGCTTCGTGATACCGTGGCAGATCAAGGCCGCCGGCCGATACGGCTTGATCGCTGGCCGGCTTGACGGCCATCTGGTCGGCGCGGTCTGGCCGCTTGAGGACGGCGACGGCCGGCCGGAACATCACCACTCCTGCCTGCCGCCGCTGCCGCCCACCACATGGGACGTCGCGCAGCCGTGGCCTGAAGGGATCGGCCCCGAAGCTGACGCCGCGCCGCCGTCACTTGGGCTCAGACTCGATGACGCAGGCCTCGATGACGCAGGGCTCGATGCCACTGGCGGCGCGGGCCGTGACAAAGCCGATGCCCTCATTGAGCAGGTCGTGGTATGGCGAGACCTTCTCCACCGTCCGGCTGCTGACGGCGTCGTGGAGTGGCGTCTTGGCCCCGGTGCCTTTCTCGTGCTCGGTGACTTCCCGTCCGGCAGCCGCGATTCGCGGCACTGGGACCCGCTCGACCGTGCCGCTCTCCGCAGCCGCGCCATGCCTGTCCCGTGAGGAGCGGCCGGCTCATTCGAGTGGTTCCGACCGATAGGCCTGCGACAGAAACATGAAGGCACGCGACATGGCGATCGCGTGCTCATGGATTTCCTCGCGATCGTCGTTGTCCTCGATGGCGTGTTCCAACTCCTCGAGCCGGTCCTGCATGAGGCGCGCCTTCATCAGGTGGTAGTCGCTGACCTTCCACCGCCGGAGATACGTGCCCACCACCAGCCGGCGGTTCCATCCTTCACAGACCGGGATCCAGTGCAGTGCATGCTCGCGATTGCCACTGATCGCAGCCGACGCCGCCTCGCCGCGGGCAATTGAAAGCTCCTCGAGCGCCTCGCGGGGAGGAGGGTAGTAGGCGTAGCACCCGACCACGCTCATGGCCACGATGCCGGCGAGCCCCACCAACGCTAGCACCGGTCCGGGCACTTCCATGTCATACCGTGGCGTCGTCCGCCCGCTCGACGGGGTGGGCCGACGGACCAGCCAGGCATCGATCCGGCGGGAAGGATCAAAGACACGGAGCAGAACGCCAACCATGGCCAGAACAGCCATCGCGCCAGCCCCGAACCATTCATGCGGCTGGGTCTCGAGCCGTATCTTTCGGATGATCTCCGCGGGATACCCGACCGCCGGCGTACTGTCGGTCGCAAAGGGCGCACAGTAACCGTCGAAGGCGTGGGTGTGTCTGGCGGGCTCGATGTCGCGGGGGTAGAGAGGACGCTCGATGCCATACGAGAGCCCCACCACGACCAGGAGCATGAGCCCGAACCAGACCGCGAGCTTGCGCCAGCCGTAGTTCAACCACATCCAGGCAACGAGGCCCAGATTCATACCCGCGCCAAACGCCAGGAGGATGAACGCAGCCCCGATCGAATTCCCGTGCTGGAACATCGACCCCAGTTGGCCCATGGCCGTCATCGGTGTCGCGTACGCCGGGATCGCGATGCCTGTCATGACGAGCGGTGACCATGGATTGTCATGGGCCATCGATTGCTGCAGCGCTCCTCTCGGCAGGACCACCGCCAGCAGGCCGACCCCCAGAATCCCGATGCCGATCAGGCCCGCGCTCCGGCCAACCGTCTCGTGGGCCATTTCGACCCCGATGGCAAGAATGCGTTTGATGCCGTGCGGCGGGGCGGGGGGCTCGGGCAGATGCACCTCCGTGTCGGGATAGAGCCAGTCAAAGATCGCCCCGGAGAGTGTCACGACAACCAGCGAGCAGCAGGCAAATGCCAGAATCGTGAACGGCTTCGACAGCGTGAGGCCGTAGAGCAGCGACAGCGGATCAAAAAGCGGGCTTGAAAGAGCGAACGCGAAGATCGTTCCGATGGCGATCCCACTGGCACGCAACTGCCGGCAGATAGGGATCACACCCAACGAGCAGCCCGGCAGGAGCATTCCGATGAGCCACGACTGCGCCAGTGACGAAAGGGAATTGGAGCCGAACAGGCGTTTCGTATCGGCATGTCCCATCAGCCGGCTGAGCATTCCGGCAATGCAAAAACCGGTGAAGATGAATGGCGCACCCTGCAGCAGCGCCTGGATCATCCGCAGCACGGCGCCCCACGCAAGTTCGGTCATGACGTTTTCTCCACAGGGATGTCGGGCTCCAGCGATGAATCGACTTCTGACAGCGTTTGCATCGCTGCAGTCAGCGTTGCCGACAGCGCGGCATCACGATCAGGAGCCAGCTGGCCAGCCGCCTGAAAAGAGCCCAGTGCGCGGGCAAGGGTATCCGCCACCTGATTGACCCGCTCCCAGTCGTGTCGACCCAGCTCGGTATCCGCAGCCAATTGCGGCAACCATCGAACAATATCCAGCAACTGGCGACACTCGAGTTCGCGGCTCGCGTCATCGAGCATGCCCGACGTCAGCACCGTGCCGCGATGGCCGATATCGACGACAGCGCGGCGAAACGTCCGCGGATGGTGCTCCGGCAGAGCATGGGCCTCCTCCGCCTCACGCTCGGCCGAGGGCCCGGCGCACCCCCCGCCCATCGTGATGACGAGGCCGATGACGAGGCCGAGGATCGGTAGCCACGAAAACCCCGCGTTCATTGTCCACTTCATGACCATGTTGGTATCTCCACACCCTGCAACAACCGACCGATGAGACCGCTGGCATCGACACGTTCCACCCCCAGCCGCACGGAAAGCACGGGCACTGCCACCTGCTGCACGTCGTCGGGGGTCACGAAGTCTCTCCCGGCCAGATACGCCCAGGCCTGCGTTGCCCGCTGCCAGGTCAGCAGTCCGCGTGGACTGACGCCCACGGGGATGTCGGGGTGGTTCCGTGTCGACTCAGCGAGACTGACCAGGTAGTCCCGCACCGGTTGAGCGACCGGTATCGCCGCCACCGCAGCCTGCATCGCCGTCAGCTGGCCGGCCTCGAGCAACGGACCATCCCCGTCATGGCGGGCCCCGGCGGCATCTGCCACCGCCGCCGCGAGCATCGCCATTTCATCATCCCGGTGCGGATAGCCGATCTCCAGCTTCATGGCGAAGCGGTCAAGCTGCGCTTCGGGGAGGGGGTAGGTTCCGTGCTGCTCGTGGGGATTCTGGGTGGCGATCACGAAGAAACTGCCTGCAAGCGGAAACCGTTCGGCATCGACCGTGACCTGCCGCTCCGCCATGGCTTCCAGCAGTGCGCTCTGGGTGCGGGGCGTGGCCCGATTGATCTCGTCTGCAAGGAGGATGTCTGAGAAGACCGGCCCGCGGCGGAATTCAAACTCCCGATCCTTCTGGTTGAAGATATTGAAGCCGGTGATGTCGCTCGGCAGCAGGTCGGGCGTGCACTGGATGCGGGCAAAGCGGCCCCCGACCGCGTCGGCGAGCGCCTTGGCGAGCGTTGTCTTGCCGAGGCCGGGCCGATCCTCCAGCAGCAGATGCCCACGGGCCAGTAGGCAGACCAGCACGTGCTGGACAACGTCGTGCTTGCCCTTGAGTACCTCGTTGAGCCGGCCACGCACCGCTTCCACGCGGTCGAGGGCGGCTGGCCTGTCATGGCTTATGGCAATCGTCACGAAAGCTCCTTGGTCTGATGGCTGACGGCATGCGTCCGCGTGGGAAATCGTTTTTGGGACGTGGCCGATGTGAGGCGTTTCCAAGACCAGATCCGTCCCGCCGAGCGACAGGCCTCGTGCGTCTTCCTACCCGGGAAGACCGGCGAGTAGAGCGCCTGGTCGGCAAGGCTCACAAAGGCTGTGATCTCGTCGGGCAACGGCCTGATCGTCGGCCCGGCCACGGGCATCCGCTCCGACACTTCAGCCAACCAGCGGGACGGAGTCGCGTGCCGCGGTCGGGGCAGGCCGGCCCTGGCGCACCGCCGCTCGAGCAGGCCCAGCGTCCTGACCACGGCCTCACGTCCATCGCCGCGTCGTCGTAGCAACCAGACGGCCTCGTCGATCGTGTCCGCGATCACCGCTCTCCGCCAGACGAGCAGGGCGAAACCGCTGCAGAGAGCCAACGATTGCCAGGGGTGACTCGCGACGAATCCACCGATCGCCATGACCGGTTGCAGGAGTGTCTCCACAAAGGTGAGCGGCGGCGTGAGCACCGTATACCCGGGCGTAGGATCGAGGGTCATCCAGTGGCCCGGGCCCGCCTGCACTTCCACCCAGAAGTGCAGGTCGGCAGGCATCACGGGCGTATGGTCGGAACGGGCGTCATACCGCCGGGAGTCCGCGTAAAAGCCGCTCGCCAGACGGGCTGTGTATCCAAGCGACCGCAGGGCCCAGACGGCGGCGCTGGCAAACAGGTAATCGGGGCCGCGGCGTTTCACGAGCAGGAAGTCGGCGACGCTGTGCGTGCTCTCTGCTGAAGCGGTCGCGGCAGGATCGAGCACGTGCTCGGACCGCACGCGATCGATAACCCGTTCGATCTGTCGCCAGCCGGCAGGCACGCCCGCCACCCAGGCTTCGGCAAGCACCCGAATCTGCTCCGAACGGGAGTCGTCGCCAGAGTGCCGGTAGCGTTCGGAGCCGCCTTGGAAATAGGGCCGCGTGCGGGGAAAGAGCCGCGGATCCACGAGCCGCGACTGCACCTGCACGGTCAGCATGTCGGGCAGCTTCGGCCGGTCGATACCGATCACTCCCGGCCGTACCCAGCGGTAGAAATCGGCTTGCGACACCTGGTCAATGTGCACGCCCATCAGTTCATTGGGGGCAGGAATGCAGCAGGTATCGAGATCCACCACCTTGATGGCATGCACTTCCGGAGCCGCAAAGAACTCACAGGCGTTGGTCACCCCCGTTCGCAACCAAGGCCGTCCATGGACCATCTCGACGTGAAGCTGCGGTGGCACGGCCGACAGTTCCTCAGGACGCCAGTCCACGCCGTCATAGAGATCGAAGCTCTCGAGCTTCAGGTGGAGCGGCACGCGGCCCTTCACATAGAACAGGGCCCGCGACTCGAGATCACGAATCCGTTGCCTGGTTGGCGTACCGGACTTCCGGACAGTCGAAAACTCCTGGCTCGGCCGGCTCGATTTCGCCATCGAGTGATCCTCCGGCCGCACGGTGGTCTGCTGCGGCAGGCTGATCGCTCGCTCTTGCTTCTTCTGTCTGACAGGCTCGTTGTACATGTCGTCGTAGATGTCGTAGAGCGACTGCTCATGGGAACTCACGAAGGGCGCGTTCTCGATCGGTGCGAAGCTGCGGATATTGTCGAGACCGGCCACGAGGGCATCGCCGTCGCCGATGCCGCTGCGGGCCATGGACGACGAATCACGCCGGCCTCCGGACGTCGGCATAAAACCCTCCAGAGCTTGGATCTGGCGGCTGGCAACCGGCACGCACACGAGGATGCCGAGCAGTGCCAGCGGCAAGGCCAGCAACCATCTTCGCGGCAGCGTGCGATCCGACGACGCCTCCAGCGAGTGTTGCAGTGACTCCCAGTGGGCACCCATGAGCCACCAGACGCCTGCCAGCGAGAAGATGACGACAAGCCCCTGAATCCAGAGGGCGTGGACACTGGCGGAGGCGAAGACGATCAGGAAGGTGGCAAGAGCATTGCATGACCGCTGCGCATCTTCGTGATGGGAGAGCATGGCCAGGGCAATGACCATGTCGCGAAAGATGACAATGAGCAAGACGTCGAGGAGCATCGGCACATTGAGGCACCACCTCACGAGGGCCTCAATCGCCACGCCCACGACGACGATCCCGCATGCCCACGACAGTCGCGATTGCTGCGTCGCCCCCACCAAGGGATAGCGGTGGCGGAGCAACTCGGCCACGCCCAGTGTGACCAATCCGAAGATCAGCACCAGGCCGCCATACCAGCCGGCGCGGGCCACCCGGTCCATGCCACTCAAATCACGCATGCCATGAACACCATGAAAACCATGAACGGCTACTTCAGCCGCCACGCATGCCACCAGCGCAAGCACCATCGCCAGCCAGGCAGTGGCCGGACGCGATCGCTTCAGTGTCGGCATGTCACCCGGCACGACAGATGCTTCTCCAGGCCTGACAGAATGACTCCCGCGGATCGGACCCCCATGCCAGCCTGATCACCCGCCCTGGCAGAATCATCGGATCCATCGTGTGGCGGTCCTCGCGGTGCTGCGGATCCAGGACGATCCAGAGTTGATCTCCATGCACGTGCCGATGCTCGGTGCGGCTGACCGTGCCGCCAGCCGTCGTGATCGTGATCTGAAACACGCCGCAGTCGCGATGATGGATGCGTCGGCACACATGCGCGGCATGCTCGTGCTGGCAATCCTTGGCCTCGTGTCGGCACGGCTGAAATCTCGCCAACCTGTCAAGAAAATACCGCCGGCCCTCGGGGCCCGGGGCGACGGGAATCGTCTCATGGCCAAAACAACATTCCACCCGGGCATTGTGTCGGTGGTAGGCCGAACACACGCTGGCGGCGATTCGGATCGACCACTCGAGGGTGCCTGTGGTGCCGTCCCCATCGTGGACGGCTGGATCGGAATCGAAAACGACCCGCACGGCCGCCAGCACCGGTGATTCGCGTTCGCAGACGACCATCGCTCCCGTGCGGGCGGTCTGGGCCCAATGGACGCGTCGCAGCGAGTCACCATTGCGAAAGGGCCGGGTCCCGGCCATGTCGCCGGAATCCCCGACCCGCTGTGCGGCGAACGTGTCGTCTGCGGGCCTTGTTTCGGCGGCATCCAGCAGCGTGCCGAGCGGCACGATGTCGGGCCACACGATGAGCGGCCGTTCCACGACGACCTCACAGCTGGCTTCCCGAAGACCGAAAGGAAACGCCGTGACAAGTCGCACGGGGGTGCGGGGATACTCTCCACGACAGGTGGGTACGAATTCCCAGGAGAAATCAGCCACCGACCAGCCTGCGACCCGGGCGAGTGCGATCGCCGCCTCCGTCCCGAAATCGCCCGTGAGGCAAATGCCCCAGACAGGCCAGGGCCACACGTTGCGGACCGACACACTCGCCCGGACCGACTCTCCTGCCGACACCCGGCGCTCATGAAAACGAAGCTGGGCTGTGAGACCGCGGATCGAGACCGCCGGCCAGCCGTATCCCAGCCCGATAACGCCGAGGATCGCGACGCCGGAGATCAACGCCACGGGATTCACGAACACCGCGCAGGCGATCGCCGCCACGAATGCCACCGCCAGGATGGCAATCGGCTTTTTGACCCAGTAGCACCAGGCGTTCGCCCACGGGCAGAAATCGTGTGTCACCACCCAGGCGGCGACGTTCCAGAGCGATTGCATGGTTCCGCTCCCCTACCGACATACGCAACACTTTTGCGTATGCAACTGTATTGCACTAGAGCTGGTAAATGCAAGCCCCCGGCTAAGATTGAGGGGGGCCGCAACCGCCATCGATGACGATGTCGCGAAAACTCGCCGCCCAGCGCCCCCATCCGCACTGGCCTCCCTTGGGGCCAACTCCCTGGCTGGATTCCTTTCGGCCTTTATGTGCACCTTGTATAGACACCTCATATATGCACCTTGACGAATATAGATGGGACGTGGTGCAATCCTGATGCCCAAAGGCCCCGACAAGGAACACCGCCATGCTCCGCCGACGCCCATCGCCCGCCTTCGCCACGTGCACGACCTGTCTCTGGCTCATCGTTGGACCGATGCTGCTGGCAGCCGAGGCCCGCCCAAACCCGTGGCCAGTCGGCACGAGCCCGGGACTCACCTCGCTGGCCAAGGCTTCAGAGCAGAATCGCTACGCCTACGTGTTTTTCTGGAAGGCCGAGGGTGAGGCCACGCAGCGGAATCGCGACGCGTTCGATGCCGCGCTAGCGACGCTCGCCAATCGGGCAGACGCCATCAGCGTCTGTGTGGCCGCCCCAGAAGAGAAGCCGACCGTCGATGCCTTCAAGGTCTCGCGTGCGCCCATGCCCCTGGTGCTCGCCATCGCTCCCAACGGCGCCGTCACCAAGGCATGGCCGCTTGACTTCCAGGCCGCAACGGCCGGGGAGGGCGTTGTCAGTGACGGTGCAGCGGCATGTCTGAAGGCCATCCAGAACAACAAACTCGTGCTCGTGAGCGTGCAAAACTCTTTGACAGCGCACTCGGACGAGGCCCTGCAGGCGGCGGCTGGATTTCTCAACGATGCCCGATTCGCCGCTGTCGCTGAAGGTGTCGTTCTCGATCCCGCCGATCCTCTGGAAGCCAGGTTTCTGGCAGACCTCAAGGTGCTGCCGACGACCGAGAAGGCGATCACCGTGCTGCTGGCGCCCCCGGGAACTCCCGTGGCCACGTTCGTCGGTGCCGTATCGACTGCTGCCATCGTGGCCAAGGTGACAGACGCCAAGAGCGGCTGCTGTCCAGACGGAAAGTGCGGGCCCGGGCAGTGCTGCCCGGGCGGAAAGTGCGATCCCGCGCAGAAATCGACCCCGAAGGGGGTCTCGAAATGAATCTCCGCACCCTGGTCTGGAGGGAATTGCTCGAGCGGAAGGCCCAGATGCTGACGGTGGCCTTCGGCATCATCCTCGGCATGACCACGCTGATCGCGATCCGCACCATCTCGTTCTACTCGGAGAAAGCGGTAGCCCGGGAGTTGGACAGCCTGGGTGCCAACGTGCTCGTGCTGCCGAAGGCCGTCTCGCTCCAGGACTACTACGCCGCCGACATGCACCACGAGGTGATTCCCGAGGAGTACGTGATGCGACTGACCATGTCCGACCTCCAGGGGGTCGACAACCTTTCACCCAAGCTCTGCGTGCCGGTCACCGTTGCCGACCGCAGGTATTCGCTGACCGGCATCCTGCCCAAGAGCGAGTTTCAGGCGAAGGCGGCCTGGGCCGGGGCGGGGATCTTCTCGCGGCCGATCGGCTGCGGCGTTATCGATATGGGTGACACGCCGCCGGAGGAGGACAAAAAGATGCTCACCCGGAAGCGTGTCATCAAGGACCTCGCGGCCGACGAGATTCTCGTCGGTGCAGACGTGGCGGCCAGGCAGAAGATCCACGAGGGCGATTCGCTCCCGCTGCTCGGGAAGACCTTTACCGTCATCGCCGTGCTGCCCGAGACAGGGACGGTCGACGACTCCCGGATCTTTGCCCACCTCCACACCGTGCAGGAACTTTCCAAGGCCGGTGAAGTCGTCAACTGCATCGAGATCGTCGGCTGCTGCAAGGAGATCGCGGCAGGGCTTGTCGAGAGCGTGAATACCCTCTTGCCCGATGCCAAGGTCGTGACCGTCAAGCAGGTGGTCGACACACAGATCACGCTCAACCGCATGATTGAGCGGCTCTCACAGATCTTTCTGGCGATCATCGTACTGGTGGGCGGAGCGGGGATCGCAAATGCGATGTCGGCGAACGTCTCTGAACGCCGACGTGAGATCGGCACGCTGATGGCTCTGGGCGCCGAGTCGTGGCTCATCCAGCGGATCTTTTTGTCCAAGGCGGCCCTTCTCGGGCTCATCGGCGGGGTGGGCGGCTACGCGATCGGCACCATTCTCGCGGTGACGCTTGGGCCGAAACTGGCGGGTGTCCCGGTCCTCCCGATGCCGGGGCTTGCCGTCTGGGCACTTGTGATTTCGGTGGGCGTCGCTCTGGCGGCGAGTTGCATTCCGGCCTGGCGTGCGTCGCAGCTCGATCCCGTCGCCACCTTTCGGGAGACCTGAGCCATGCTCTGTATGGAGAACGTGACCAAGACGTACCAGCTTCGACGGCAGCCCGTGACAGGGCTCGACCGGGCGACGCTCGATATTGAAAAGGGCGACTTCGTGTCGCTCGTCGGGCCCAGCGGGAGTGGCAAGAGCACACTGCTGTTGATGCTCGGCGGCATGCTCTCACCGACATCGGGCCGCGTGCTCCTCGACGGGCACTCGCTCTACGAGCGGTCCGCCAACGAGCGGGCCCGGCTGCGACAGCGGTATATCGGCTTCGTGTTTCAGACCTTCAACCTCGTGCCCTATCTGACGGCGATCGAGAATGTGCAGGTGCCGCTCTACCTTGGCGGCGTTCCCCCCGCGGAGCAGCGAGACCGTGCCACCGCCATGCTCCAGAGGGTTGGTTTGGGAAATAGGCTCGACCACAAGCCTTCGGAATTGAGCGTGGGACAGCAGCAGCGGGTGGCCCTGGCCCGCATGCTGGCCAACGATCCGGCGGTCATTCTTGCCGACGAGCCGACCGGCAATCTCGACCCCGAGACGGCTGCTCAGGTGATCGGCTTTCTGGCGGAATTCAACGCCGAAGGTCGCACCGTCGTGATGGTGACCCACGATCCCCGGGCGGCACAAAGGGCCAAACGGGTCGTTCGGCTGGTCGAAGGCCGGCTGGTTGGCGACGGCGGGCTGACCATCCGCGGCGAAACCGTGGACCGTGTCGTTGCCTGATTCGACGTCTTGGCGAAGGATATCAGCCCGAATGGCCACGTTCCCAGCCGCTCACCGAGACGAGGTTCGCGATGCCGAAGAAGCAGGACGACTGCGACGACTGCGACTGCAGCGGTGCGACAACAGGCCGGAAGCAATCCCCGCCGGGTGCGGCGGGTGTCGACGCGATGTTCAAGGCGTTCTCCGACGTGACACGACTGCGGATGCTCCACCTCCTGCTCGAGGGCGAGATGTGTGTCGGCGACCTCGCGACGCTTCTGAAGGCGACTCAGCCACGGGCATCCCAGCATCTGGCGTGCCTACGGGCAGCGGGGCTCGTGACATGCCGCCGCGAGGGGCTGTGGAATTACTACTCGCTCGCCCGCCCCACCACGACCTTCCACAAAAAGCTGCTCGAATGCCTGCGGCACTGCTCCTCGGCCGTGCCAGAGCTTCAGGCCGACGATCGCCGGGCGGCACAACTCGCAAAGGCGGCGTCCTGCTGCCCTCCGACTTCGAACCGCGGGCGACCACGCAAAAAAAGTCGCTAGAGGCCACCGGTCGGTGGCCGTTCGTCATTGCATTCAGGATATTTTCATGACCCACGACACGCCCCCCACGACGTTGATGGCCGGCATCGGCTTCTTCGAACGCTACCTCACCCTCTGGGTGCTCTTGTGCATCGTGGCCGGCATCGCACTGGGCCGGCTTGCGCCCGACCTCGCCACGTCGCTTGACCGCATGTCCGTAACCGTCGATGGGGCGCCGGTGATCTCGATCCCCATCGCAATCTGTCTCTTTTTCATGATGTATCCGATCATGGCGAAGATCGACTTTGCCGAAGTGCTGCAGGCAGGCCAGTCGCTGCGGCCCGTTCTGCTCACGCTCGTCGTCAACTGGGCGATCAAGCCGTTCACGATGTATGCGATCGCCTCCTTCTTCCTCGGCACGTTGTTCCTGCCCTTCATCGGCCCGGCGGCGGTGGACCACGTGACCATGCCACTGGGCGTGAACCTCGCCGTCGGTGAGACGTATGGAGCCGGCACCGTCGTGCTCCACCAGGACATGAAAATGCTCGCCGTGCCACTGTGGCGGAGCTATCTGGCCGGCTGCATTCTGCTCGGCATCGCCCCCTGCACGGCGATGGTGCTCGTCTGGGGCCACCTTGCCCGAGGCAATGCCGGCCACACGCTGGTCATGGTGGCCGTCAACTCGCTGACCATGCTGGTGCTCTACGGTGCCCTCGGGGGCCTGCTCCTGGGGATGGGCGAGCTTCCGGTGCCTTGGCGGGCGCTGCTGCTTTCGATCGTCGTCTACGTGGCGCTGCCGCTTGTAGCGGGCATCGTGTCACAGCGATGGATCGTGCGATCCTTTGGCCGCGCGTGGTTCGAGGAACGATTCCTTCGCTGGCTGCAACCCATCACGATTACGGCCCTGCTCGCCACCCTCGTGCTCCTGTTCTCGTTCAAGGGGGACACGATCGTTGCCAATCCGCTCACGATCCTGTGGATCGCAATCCCGCTCTTTCTTCAGACCGTGCTGATCTTCGCCATCACGTACGGTCTCGCCAAATTCTTTGGTTTCACCTACGAGAATGCGGCGCCGTCGGCGATGATCGGCGCGTCGAATCACTTCGAGGTGGCGATCGCGACCGCGGCCATGCTCTACGGCCTCGCGTCGGGGGCGGCGCTCGCGACCGTCGTCGGCGTGCTCATCGAGGTGCCGGTGATGCTGATGCTGGTACGGTTTTGCCTGGGGACGCAGCACTGGTTTCCCCGTGACACGGCCAAGACGTCCACCTCTGCCTGAATCGGCCCCGGCGCGGGGCTACAGCACCCGCGGCAGCATCCGATCGGCCTCGTGCATCACAACAACGCTGTCAGACCGGTGCGCCAGCCGCTCCACCACCTCTGGCTTCGCGGCAAAGCCGAGTTCCAACTCCTCGACCGTGGCCTCGTCGAGGTCGGAAAGCAGCACCAGCCGCCGTTCGCCAAGCGCTCGGGCGAAAAACCGTGTCTGGAAAGCATCGTTGATGAGCGCCTGGTCGCCCGTGCCGACCGCCTCGCGGACAAGCGCATCGAGCGGCGCTCCCTCCCGCCAGCGGGCGAAGATGACTCCGGGCCGTTCCGCCAGCCGGCTCGCGATGCAGACCGTGCCCGTGGGATGCGTGACACGGGCCGCTGCGGAGACGGCTCGCAGCAGCATGGCAAGCCCGCCCCGGGGATCCGAAAGCGATGCGATCGTGGTCAGGGCGACACCCTTCACCAAGGGGCTCCAGCCGGCGGCCAACGTCCGCGCATTCTCGGCCACCCCATCGGGCAGCCCAAAGGCGGCGGCAGCGAGCGTGCCACCCCGGCCCGCGATGACCCGCAGACTCGCACACATCCCCAGCCGCCACGTGGCCTCGTGATTGCTCATCCTCCAAGGGGCAAGGGCTCGTCGCCCACGCTTGGCCAGCGCCCTCACGAGTTCCTGCCGACACGACTTCCGCGAGAATGTCGGCCACAGTTCGCCCTCGATCGAACGGCCGCCAAACGCCGCATCCCATCCCCAACTCCCGACACCCACGACCACGTCGGCATCCACGAGCAACCGTGCCAGATGGATCGGCCGACCGGCCTCATCGGCGTCAACATAGGAGGTCTGTGGCTCGGCCGTCGGATCAAACACGGCAACCGTGCCCATTTCCGGCGGGATAGCCAGCGGCGGCGATGTCCCAGCGGATGCCCCATCGAGCGCGGGAGCGTGCAGCACGGTGATATCAGCCGGCTCCACACCTGAAGCGATCAGCCGCTCGGCCACGGCCGTCACGACCTCGACCGCCTGCGGCACATCGCCAGCCAGACCAATCACGACCCGGTCGCCCGGCACCACATGCAACTCCAGCGGCGGACCGAGCGCCGTCGCGGCGACCGCCCCCGCGACCAGTGTTCGGGCGGCCTCGCCGATCACCCCTGCCGGTCCGCGACAATCGGCCACGAGCGCATCGTCGTCCACCTCCAGCACAAGGGGTTCTTCGGCGCCGTACGCAAGCGTGATGCATTTCACCGTGGGCAGACCTTTCGCGGATCATCGTACCGACTGCCGTATACCCTGAAGAGGGCCGCGAATGCTCTGGCCGCGGCAGCGGTATTTTCACGATAATCCCTGCATGAACACTGCATCCAGGTGGTTTCGGAGGCCGCGATTCAGCCCGGTTCGTATTTCGGTTCTTCCTCAGCTTCAGCGTCTTGTTCAGGCTCTTGTTCTGGTCGTCATTCCGTTGACAACGCTGCCGACAGTCTGTCATGCCGATCCAGACAGCCTGCTCGACGCGATCAGCCGCGGCTACAGAAACCCGCAGGCCTACGCAGAGGTGGCGGAACGACTGCCTCCACAACAGATCGCGGCCCGCCGGCAGCCGGACCGGTTCAAGCTTGTACAAGCCTGGCGGGCAGGAGAGGTCGCCAGGCCCGGCAACGTCGTCTGCTTCGATACTTCAGCCGGCAGCAGGATCGTCGCCCTCGACGGCTGGCGGACCGTTGTCGTGCTCGATCACAACGGCCGAGAACTGGCCCGGCATGAACTCGATCTTCCGCCGCACGCCGCCATCGGCTTCCTGAGGACGGCTGTCGACGCCAGCGGCACACGCTGGTGGCTCGGGGGGCACCGCGGGGACCAGCAGGTCTTTGTTTTTGATGCGGCGTGGCGGTTGCATGCTGCGTATCCCAACTCGGAAAGCACGCGTCACGAAGGGATCAGGACCGCCTTCCTCGACGATCTCAACGATGATGGAGAGCCTGAGATCACCGTCGCCTACTCCGGCAGCGTTGGTATGGACGTCGCCAGCCTCGACGGCCGCCGACTCTGGCAGGAGCAGTCGGTCGGCACCGTGCTCGATGCGGTGCCGGGCATACCGGACGAGGGCAGGGCACGGGGGGTCGTCTGTGTTGACGGCCGTGGTCGGCTCGCACCGGTGACGATGATCCGCAGCGGGACCAACACCCTGCCGGCCAGCGAGCCGATACTCGGCCAATTGCAGCAGCGTTGGAATGCGTCCCCGCCGGTCCACTCGCTCTTTGGCGGGCCGGTGGCCCCCAATGGCGGATGGGCCTTTTTGGGGCTGGCCAGCCCGAACATTAGCAAGAACACGGCGGTGGGGCTGGGGCCGGCCGCGGAACACTACTGGGAATTCGACCTGCCTGACGGCGTGCACCGCGACGGGCCGATCGAGCCGGTGGCATGGGCCGATCTGCTCGGTACGCCGAGACGGCAATGGCTCATAGCCGCCCCGGACGGTTCGGTCACGGTTGCGTGGGCGGACGGCGGCGTGGTCGACCGCTATCGCCACGGCGGCCCGCTCGTGGGCATCGGGGGCTATCGTGACGGCAACGAAGGAATCATTGTGATTGCCACGAAGGATTCGCTCGAGGGCTACCGTGTCGACGACGTGGCGCTCGATTGAGCCCCTCGCGGGCCCCATTGAGTGGACGCAGCTGGTCTATTGCGTCTTCCGTGTGCACATCTTCTGATAGAGATCCAGCTCAACGCCTTCCGAGATAAACTCGCAGTGGCCGTCGGCGAATACAACGTTGGCACCGCCCGGGTGTCGGCTCGAAATGTCGCCAAAATGCTGTTCGTCGGCATTCCCATTCGGAGGATGATGGCCGTGGGCCACGGCACGACCGATCGGCTCGGCCATTCCTTCAGCCATGCCGATCCAGAGGCTGCCCCCCACGCGTGAGTCCCGCTCGCCGACCATGATGGTCTTGCTCAGCCCATCGGTGACGTGACTGAACGGCATCCGACTATTGGCAAAGAAGATGCCGTCGCCTTCGTAGGGCTCGCCATACTCGGGTGGCGTCTCGTCAAGCTCATCCTCCCATCCGTTCGAACCGAACATGCCCACGTAGTTCGTCCGCGAGTAGGTCGTTCCGCCGGGCGTGTTATCGGGATGCTCGTGATCGTTGCCATCGCCGCTCCCCTCGCCGGGCTGAAACGTCGGCTTGCCGGCGGCCTCATCGGACGGGCAGAGAAATCCTGGAATCACCGTCTGAACGGCCGACGGCGTCGATGCCACAAGCGTGGCGATCGAGCCCGACCTGAGGATCGGCTGGATGTGCTGCCTGAAGAGGGCGTCCTCCTCCATGAAAGGCAGAATCCGCGAACCCCAGCCCCAGCCGCTCCCCTCTTCCGCATGCTCATTGTCGGGTGGCGTGCCTGCCGGGTCACAGAGCCAGCCCTCCGGCAACTTCTTGTTGGCGTCGTGGTAGTTGTGCAGGGCCAGGCCAACCTGCTTGAGGTTGTTGGTGCACTGGGTGCGGCGGGCCGCCTCCCGGGCGGATTGCACGGCCGGCAACAGAAGGCCGACGAGCGTACCGATGATGGCGATCACCACCAGGAGTTCGACGAGTGTAAAAGCCCTCTGCAAGCCGGCCTGAAGGCCAGACTGGAGGCCATTTTGAAAGCCAGTCCGGAGGCCCGTCGGCAGGACCTTGTGCACACGGGCTGGAAATCCAGCTGGAAGTCCGACTGGGAATCTGGCTGGGAATCCGGGTGAAGAGCGGTTCATGGTCGTTACTCCACGGGAAAACAGACAAGAAAATGATGTGTGTGGACGGGGTGTTGGTCGTCGGGCACTTGCCAACACATGCAAACCCTTTGCATATGCTACCGGGATGCAGGTCGGTGTCAAGCGATCGGCAGAATCTTTGCGCCAGGCGTCATACTCCCACCTGTTTGCCCGGTCTTCATCCGGCCCTGCCTTCCAAGACGAATCTTCCTCTGTGGAGTTTGGAGTCTTTCGGACGCCGTTTTCGGAGCCTGTTTCGTGCGCATCGCCCGCCCACTGCTGTTTGCAATCGCCATCCTCGCAGCCTCCTCGTCGCCCGGAGTCGCTGCAGCGGCCCAGCTTGAGGGTGGCACGTTCGACGGTGGCCAGTTGAGCGACATCCAGCCCGGGGCGACAACGGTGGTGACCGAATCGCCGCTACCATCGGCCGCGACCGGCGTCCGGTCGGGAGACTGCGGGTGCAGGACCGGACAGCCACAGCAGTCATGGCAGCAGCCGCCATGGCATGGCAATGTGCGGGGGAATCAGTGCGGAGAGGTGTCGGCGTGCTGCCGGGGCTCGAACGTCTACCAGGCGCACCCCTTCCAGCAACTGCAGCTGAAGCACAGCGGCTGCGTGACGCTGCCGCCCTGCCTGCCGAGGCTCCATGCCCTGTGTCGGGAGGGCCGCCTGCCGTCGCCCGTTCCGCCAGTGCAGCCCCACTGCCAGCAGTGTGGCGCGGCAATCGAGGGAGGCTTCTAGGGCGCGGCCCATCCTTGCCCGCGTGACCAGCAGCCGACACCTGCCGCAACGCTCGAAGCCCCCCGCCGCGACGCCTGCGTGACGGTGGCAGACGACCCCCTGACGCGGTCCGGCCGGAATGCCTGCACCGGCCGGACCGCGGTATCGAGGGGATTCCCTGGACCGGAATCTGGACCGGAATCTGGACCGGAATCTGGACCGGAATCTGGACCGGAATCTGGGCCGGAATCCTGCTCACCAGTCAGAATCGCGATGCCAGCAGGATCCCGGCCGTGACGGTGATCGCTCCGGCCACGTCGATGATCGCTCCACTGGCCATCATCGCCCGCAGCGGCACTCGTCCGGAGCCGTAGACGATGGCATTGCAGGGCGTGCTCACCGGCATCATGAAGCCGAGGCTCGATGCGAAGGTCGCCGCGAGCGCCGCCATGACCGGGTCGGTATCCGTGGCGCGGGCCAACGCGATCACCACCGGCACGACCATGTTCGCGCTGGCCGTGTTGCTCGTGAATTCGCTCGTCACCACGGCCACGACAGTAGCCACTGCGATGAGCACCGTGCCACTCCAGGCACCGCCGGGAATCCATCCGGTGATCGACTGACCAATGGCCCCGGCGAGCCCGGTGGAAAAACAGAGCTCGCCCAAGGCCATTCCGCCACCGTAGAGCAGCACAATGTCCCAATCGATCCGGGTCTCCCGCCAAACGAGCGCCCGCCGGTGGCGTCCCTCCTCATCGCGGCCCCCGGGGAGCAGGAAAAGCATGATCGCACCGATCAGGGCCACAACTCCCTCCGGAAGCCGTCTGGCAAACCAGACGCACAGCGGGTGCGACGGGCCCAGGAGGACCAGCAGCAGTCCTGGCAGCACCCAGAGCCCCACGGTGATGGAAAACGCGATGGCCACCGATTTCTGCCCCACCGTCCACACGCCGAGCCGTTTCCGTTCGGCCGCCACGTAGCGGCCGACGCCCTCGAGTCGCTCGACTCCCGCAGGAAACATCCGCGTGAGCACAATGACCGCCACGGTCGCCATCACGCTCACGAGCGGGATTCCGATCGCGCACCAGCCCAGAAAAGAAACGGTCACACCTACCTGATCGCGGATGAACGCGAGACCGATCAGGTTCGGCGGCGTGCCGATGGGCGTGGCCAGCCCTCCGATCGACGCCGCGAAGGCCACGCAGAGAAACAGGCTCGTGGCGAAGGTCGGTGCTGGCGGTGTGCCATGCTCGTGGGATGCGGCCTCCACCGCGGCGAGGATGCCCGTCACGATCGCCATCATCATGGCCGCCGTCACCGTATTGGAGATGAAGCTGCTGATGAGCACCGAGACGAACGCCACGGCCGCCAGAATCCGCGTTGGCCGCTCGCCAACCCAGGGCACCGAGAGCACGCCGTAGGCCAGCCGGCGATCGAGGCGGTGCAACCGAATCGCCTCGGCGATCAGAAACGAGCCGATGAAGAGAAAAATCAGGGGATCAGCAAAGGGCCGAAACACTTCCTTCGCCGGCGCCACTCCCGCCACCACGCATGCCACAGCGCCGAGCAGCGCCGTGACCGCCAGCGGCAGGGCTTCGGTCACCCAGAGCACAACAACGACCACAAGAATGGGCGCTAGTGTCAGGGCTTCAGGCGAGAGCGGCATGCGGAGAGCAGAACTGAAACTACCCTTGGCGACAAGCGTACAGCCGGCCCGGCGGGGCTTGTCGACAACGGTTGATTGGCCCTGAGTCAACTCACGGACACGTTACAAACTTGCCGCCACGGGGGGAGGCACAAGGAGGGTCACGAGGAAAAGACCGCGAGCCGGGATCGGCTGAAGCTCGAAAGAGCGTTGGAATTTCGCCCTGTCCGGGTCAGCACCACCACTACACCCCACGGCGAAAGTCCCCGCGAAGGAGACTTCTGCCGGCCCGGCGGGGCTCGTAGACAACCGTTGATTGGGCCTGAGTCAACTCACGGACAAGTTACAAACTTGCCGCCACGGGGGGAGGTCACGAGGAGCGGACAGCGGGCTAGTAGGTTTTGCCGAGTGCGGCCTGGGCCGCAGCCAACCGGGCGACCGGCAGACGGAACGGCGAGCAGCTGACGTAGTCGAGCCCAAGATGGTGGCAGAACACCACCGAGTGGGGCTCGCCACCGTGCTCGCCGCAGATGCCCAGCTTGATGTCCTTCCGCGTCTTGCGGCCTCGCTCCACGGCGATCTGCATCAACTGGCCCACGCCGGTCGTGTCGATCGACGCAAACGGATTTGCCTTCACAATGCCCAGTTCCGCGTAGTGCGGCAGGAACGAGGCCGAATCGTCGCGGCTCATGCCGAGGCAGGTCTGCGTCAGGTCGTTCGTCCCGAAGCTGAAAAACTCGGCCGTCTCGGCGATCTCGTCGGCGGTCAGGGCTCCGCGGGGAATCTCGATCATCGTGCCCACGAGATACTTGATCTTCTCGCCGGTCTCCTTCTGCACCTTCGCAGCCACCGCGTGCACGATTTCCACCTGGTTGTCGAACTCCTTCTTGAAGCCGACGAGCGGGATCATGATCTCCGGCTTCACCTTGCCGCCAGACTTCTGCACCTTGGCAGCTGCCTCGAAGATCGCACGGACCTGCATCTCGGAGATTTCGGGGTAGCTGATACCCAGCCGGCAGCCCCGATGGCCGAGCATCGGGTTGAACTCGTGGAGGGAAGCGACCCGGGTCGCAACCTTCTCCGGCGACAGCTTGAGCTTCTTGGCGAGGTCGGCCTGCGCCTTGGCGTCGTGGGGCACGAACTCATGGAGCGGGGGATCAAGCAGCCGGATCGTGGCGGGACGGCCGTCCAACGCCCTGAAAATGCCCTCGAAGTCGTCACGCTGGTAGGGCAGGAGTTTGCCCAGGGCAGCCCGGCGAGCCTCCTCGGTCTCCGCCAGAATCATCTCCCGCATCGCATCGATGCGATCGCCCTCGAAAAACATATGCTCGGTCCGCGTCAGGCCAATGCCTTCGGCACCAAACGCAATCGCGTGTCTGACCTGCTCCGGCGTGTCGGCATTCGTCCGCAGGCCGAGTTTCCGGTACTTGTCGGCCAGCTTCATGATGAACGCATAATACTGATAGACGTCCGAGTTTTCGGGCTTCATCGTGTTGGCGATGAGCACCTGCAACAGTTCGCTGTCGGCGGTCTTGATGGCACCGGAAAACACCTCGCCTGTGCTGCCGTTGATCGAGATCGCATCCCCCTCCTTGAGCTTCTCACCAGCACAGGTGAGCGTGCCCTTGGCGTAGTCGATCTGAATCTCTCCGGCACCCGCGACGCATACTTTGCCCATCTGGCGGGCCACCAGCGCCGCATGGCTCGAGACGCCACCGCGGCTGGTGAGAATGCCCTCAGCCGCGATCATGCCGCGGAGATCCTCGGGGCTCGTCTCGACCCGTGCCAGCACCACCTTCTTGCCCGCATGGGCCAGCTGCTCCGCCTTGGCGGCGGTGAAGACGAGCTGGCCGGTGGCCGCGCCCGGGCCGGCAGGAAGGCCGGTTGTGAGCAGCCGGCCGGACTTCTTGGCGGCGGCATAGTCCGCCCGGTCGAAGATCGGGGCCAGGAGCTGCGACAGGGCGTCGGGATCGGCCGATTGGATGGCATGCTCGGGCGTCATCAGCTTTTGCTTCACCATGTCGTGCGCGATCTTCACGTAGGCGAGTGCCGTCCGCTTGCCGTGCCGCGTCTGCAGCATGTAGAGCTTTTTCTTTTCGACGGTGAACTCGAAGTCCTGCACGTCACCGAATTTTTTCTCCAGCCGCTCGCGGACCTTCTCAAGCTGCTTGTAGGTTCCCGAGAACATCGTGTCGTGTGCCATTTCGGCCACGGGCTTGGGCGTTCGCACGCCGGCGACCACATCCTCGCCCTGGGCATTCACGAGGTATTCGCCGTAGAAAACGTCTTCGCCGGTGGCCGGATCGCGGGTGAACGCGACGCCGGTGGCGCAGTCGTCACCCATGTTGCCAAACACCATGCTCTGGACGTTGACGGCCGTGCCCCACTCGTCGGGGATCTTGTACTTGCGGCGGTAGAGAATCGCCCGCTCGTTCATCCAGCTGCCGAACACGGAGCCCACGGCCCCCAGAAGCTGGGTGAACGGATCCTGCGGGAAACCCTTGCCGGTCCGCTGCTTGATCAGTGTCAGATACCGCTTGATCAGCTCGCGGAGATGGTCATCGGTGAGGTCGGTATCGTCGTGAACATGAAGCTCGTGCTTCAGCTTCTCCATCACTTCTTCGAACGGGTCGTGCTCGTTTTCGTGCCGTTTCTGCACGCCCATCACGACGTCCCCATACATCTGGATGAACCGCCGATACGAGTCGTAGGCGAAACGCGGGTTGCCGGTGGCCGCAGCCAGCCCCTTCACAGTCTCGTCATTGAGGCCGAGGTTCAGAATCGTGTCCATCATGCCCGGCATGCTGTCCCGGGCACCCGACCGGACGCTCAGCAGCAACGCGTTCGACCCATCGCCGAACTTCTTGCCGGTCTCCTTTTCCAGGAGTTTCACGAACGAAGCGATCTCCTCTTCGAGTCCCTTGGGAAACTTCTTGCCGGAGTGGTAGTAATCGATGCAGACCTGCGTCGTGATCGTGAAGCCCGCGGGCACCGGCAGGCCGATCTTGGTCATCTGGGCGAGGTTCGCCCCCTTGCCACCGAGGAGAGCCTTCATCGTGCCGTCGCCGTCGCATTTTTTCGCGCCGAAGTAATAGATCATCTTGCCAGGCTTGCCGCTCTGCTTCCCGCTTTTGGTGATCGCGGGCTTGGAGGACTTCTTTCCGAGAGTGGTGGCCATTGGCTGGTCGAAACCTTTCGTAGCGAGGAAGCGGGCGTAGCGAGGAAGCGGGCTATCGTGTCGAGCAATGGGAGTTGGCATCCCGAAACCGGAGCAAAAACCGGGGTCTGGGTGCCATGGGGCAAAACGCCGCCGGATTTACCCGGCAAACTCGCCAGAATCTAGTTGCCCAGGCTGGCACCGTCAACGAGCAAAGTTGCGGCGCCCCCCCGCCCGGATGCGGACTACAATTCAGCTTTGTCGGCTGGAAGACAGTTTGATTTGCTCCTGCATGCCTCAGTACCTCTGGAATGCCGCAGCCATGCCACACCTCTGCGGGCCCCCTTCACCCCACGGCGTTCTCGCAATGTTTGCCGTCAGGACCGCCCGCAGGCCCGCTTGTGTGGCGGGTCGGATACCGGTTTCTTTGGTGGCCGGGATGGCATGGTGCTGCCTCTCCTTCTGGGGGGAGACGCTTGCTGTCTCCGGGGCGGAGACAACGCCCGACTTCACCCAGGACATCCGGCCGATCCTGT
>Ga0247835_1002035_pt1 | contig 22743 bp, 34 predicted proteins | sample LaCtaG_3_FD_189912 | JGI IMG/M metagenome (GOLD analysis project Ga0247835, IMG submission 189912) | Freshwater microbial communities from meromictic Lake La Cruz, Castile-La Mancha, Spain - LaCruzMarch2015_13.5m | ecosystem: Environmental > Aquatic > Freshwater > Lake | place: Spain: Castile-La... | reverse complement strand
TAAAGAATCTGGCAAGTACCTGTGGGCCATTTTGCACTGTACAAACCCATTGAGAAGTAACAGTTTGACCGCCACCGTCTGCTGTGGCTAAAATGCAACCAAAGGTATTAGGCAGAATTCTATGTGTTAGTACGCCGGCACTAAGAAGACGTGGTGTACCAATCATATTTACTATATTGGAACTGCGCTCTGCAGAACCTACAGCGTTTGTCGCGACGCCAACAGCATAGATTTGGGCACCGGTCCATCTACCATTTTCGTTAATCAGGTTTAGTTGGTTATTGAGTGGAGTATCAAGTCGTACTGGGTTTTGACCAGGGTACTGAACATACCAGGAGTATATGGCAGGTATAGTATTGCCTGAAATAGGATCCTTAGCAATACCTGGAACCAATGTCAAATAGGTTCCCTGGGTTGGAGTCATTAGATTGCTACCAACAAGCGTTGGAGAAACATCCCAATAGGGAATTGGCCCGCCAATAGTTTGATCAGGCAGTGTATTAGTTGTTTCGCCAACAATATTGGTAAAAGTTTCAACAATAAGTACTTCCCAGCCCTCGGAATTTGGGGGAAGCTGATAGGTTAATCCACGCTGCTGAAGTATACTAAATTTGTCGCCAGGAAAGCGACGCTTCCAACTCCATGTGGCGGTGGGTGTAGGATTTCCTGTGAATGTACTTGGAGTGAAAGTGAGCGTGTTACCGGGAGTGTAGATATTAAACGGCGACCATACACCTGGCACGTTAACTGCTGGAGCGGATCCAACTACTGGTAAAGTAAATTCAGTATTGATTGTGCGTGTTACGGATCCATTGCCGTCATTATACGCGACTGACCATGAACCCCAAAGAGCTTTATTATAAAGTTCTGGAGTTATAACGAAAGTTTGAGTATTTGATAATGGCTGTGTGGCTCTGTTGAAGAAGATGCTCGGAACCCCATCAGTACCTCGAGAACGTCCCACCATTAGCGATGTGTAGGGATTACCTGGAGGATTTGCCGGAGCGGCAAGAGCAGGATTTGTAGTTCCGGCCGTGATAGTAAGAGTCGCTCCAATTGCTGGTGCTGGACCAATATTGGACCAAGTTATAGTGGGGTTAGTCAGGATCGTCAGGACACGTCGGATAGTCCCAGTGGAGTTCGAGTGAGAGATGACAGTTTGAGTACCATATTGTCCTGGAGCCGTGGCTTGAGTGACGTATACGATCGACTTAGTAACATCGCTAGTGCCGATAGTGCGAGTGGTGGTGCCTACAGTTCCGGCAATCTGCGTATAAGTTCCGTCGTTATTTTGATATGCAAAATAATTTGTTAAAGCGGCAGGGGTATTAAATACGGCAGGAGTGCCAGTAAGCACATCACCAAATTGAGCCGGAGATTGGAATCCAGTTAGTACTGGCGGTGTTACAACAGTTAGAGGCTCAAAAGTGGCTTGGGTGGGAGTTGAATAAGCAGTAATAGTTCCAGCACTGTTCGTCGCTGTCACATAGAAAACATAACGCTTTCCATCGGAACCGGGAGGCACACGGTATGTGTATACTTTATTCCCGTTGGGAACCGGTGAAGGAGTTGGAAGCAGAAACTCTGCAAATCCCCAATCAGTAACTTGAGGTGTAGGATAGCCAGAGAATCTTCCTTGTTCTCCGGTTAGTAAATCGCCAACATATGGGTTAGGCGGACCAATTTGTGGGGGAAGAACTGATACTGGTGCTGAATCTTGAACAACAATGCCAGCAGAATATTCAACGTCTGAACCGCCTGTATTTGTTGCTGTAACTTTAACAAAGATCTCTTTGCCAACATCTGCAGGTTGAACACGATAGTTGAGACCACCAAGCTGGAAAGGCACAAATGCAGCGCCGCTCCCGAATCCCCATGCCCATGAAACTTGAGGACTGAATCCAGTAACGGTGGGACCTGAGAAAACCGCTAACTCAGTCGGATAAATGTAAGGAGTTGAAGAGCCACCACCCAAAACAGCAACAGCTGTGCCAGGTGTGACAAATCCCGCTTCTAAGGGATCTGAAATAACTGCAGTTGTGGCGGTATTGTAACCAGAACCTGGGCTTGTAACTACACCCGAACCTGCGAGTAAGGGGCAGCCAATTGCGCCAAGAATGGTGGGAGAGCCAGCAGCAAATGGGCTACCACTTAAACTTTTAGATCCGTATGTGCCAGCGATACAAGCATCTAAGTTGGCTTGTGTCCAACCAGTTCCACCGCCAAAGCCGTCAGTTTGAACTACAGTTGATGATGGATCTGTAGTCATCCAGTTAATGGTGACTGGTACTTCAGATCCCCCACCTGTTAAAATAATCGTTCCAAAACCGTTAGTAACAGTAGTATTACTGTCTTGAAACGTAATATCTATCACATTGCCAATGGGATTCAATGCTACAGTTCCTGCAGCACCCGCTCCGTCCCCTGTTACTTCAAGAACGCGAGTTGTACCCAACAACCACACGTAACCAGATCCCAAACCAGTAATAGTAAAGGAGGATACAGCGCCAGATCCAATGACAGGATTGGGCGGAATTGAGCTAATCGAACCAGCATTAGTAATAACCGGAGGCCCGGGAACTATTGGGCTATATGGGGCAGTTTGAGTGCCAATGGTCGCAATTGCATTCGATGCAACTGTTTGAACGATCAGCTGATAAGTAATATCAGCAGAAACGGGCACATAATTTAATCCCGTCCCAACAATAATAGAATTACCGCCAGGAACGTAGCGTATCCAATTATAAACTGCAGTAATAGGGGCGGTTCCAGTGATTGCGCCTGGTGTGAAAGTCAGTGTTTGACCAACTTGTGGTGTACCGGTGATAGTGCCTGCAGACGCAATATCCGGGTCGGGGATATATTCACCTTCTGGAAAAGTGGGAGACTGTGTTGTGCTGCCTTCACACACGAAAGCTGCGCCAAAGCCGGTATTTACATACGCAACAGGGAGGCGATATAAGGGGTAACCACCAATAATTGTGAATCCAATGATTTCGGTTCCAGCTGGCCCGTTGGCGTAATTAGAGAATTGAGGGTTTAACGTCATCGGAATTATTAAATTGCAGGAGGAACGTTGGTAGAACCAGTAGGAATTATAGCTGCACAGCGTAGATTGGGAGGCATTACCAATGGCAATCTGTAAAGGGGGTATCCGTTTGCGTCGTAGTTAACGATGCTAGACCAAGCGGCCGCGTAGTTTGGATAATTATTGTTTAAATTACTGCCACCGACAGAAGGAGTATCTGACATTAGGATGAGCTGAGTGTTAAAGCTATTTTACCCTTGCTCAAAATCCCACATTAAAATTCCGACTTCTTTATCATTTAGCCCAAGGCCGTATTCTTTATTTACTGCGTAAAGTTCTGGTTTTAGCCATAAATTACAACGCAAATGTATACGTAAACGCCATAACAAATACGATTTTTGATTTGCTAAACTTGGCAACTTTATAAATTTTTCATACTCACTAGCTACTTTTTGAACAAGATCTGGTCCAATCTTTTTATAAGCAACTCTTGGGCTAACTATTCTCATTCGAGGCGAGTCAGACTCACTCTCTGATTGAAACTCTGAAAATTGATCTTCGAGTTTACTTCTGTGCGGTGCTTCTGCAATAAATCCATTGCATCGTGAATTTTCGGAAAAGCCATCATTCTGTCGGCTGGACTGTTGCGCCATACTTCAATTTGCTCAAGTGTGTAAAATGTATCCTCCTCCCAGTCAGGATCAGCCTCACCGTAGAGAAGGGGCAGCCCGTCATTGAGCCACCAATTTTGAACTTGTGGGGCATATTTTTCCCACGCGTCAGGGGACGTGATATGAGTTTCGCACTCAGATCGAATCCATTTGACAAATTCTCGCCCGCGCTGAACAACTAATTCTGCAGAAACCGGTACTTTGTCTAATAAATATGCTGGATCGGCACCACTCATGATCCTATCATAAACGCAAGGGAAAATAACCGTTTGTGAAGCTGCTTCTACATCAGATGCTTGATCGCCGGAACTAGACCATGTAGTGATTGCACTTAGAATTGCATCAAAAATGGCGATTGTAATGACTTTTGAGAGAATGGTATGGTTAGTTGAATTAGCTGGGCTACCATTTAACTTTAATAGTTGACGCTCAAGTTGATCAATGCGCTCTTGCATTTTTAATACAACTCGCTCTTGTTTTTTTGTGGCAGTTGCTTCAAACGACTCAATAGCCAAAGCAACATTTTCAATTTTAGCACTGACCATGTCAACTTCAGAATCAAGAGCTGAAAGTGCTTGAATAGCCAGGGATAATTTCTTTTTGAGTTTTGGGGCTTCAAGACGAAGCATTGAGAATCTGTAGTTTACGAACGCTTTGTTTGCCATTAATCTTTGAATACAGTTGCTTTTAGTTCATCATTAGGTATATCAATAACTTCAATACTAAAACCAAATAATTGTTCTGGATCAGACAACAAGTGGAATGATCCTTCAAATGAATCCCCATCATCAGATCTTAAATACTGGTTAGATGGCATAGGGGGATCACAAAGAACAATGTCCCCTAAAAACTCTGGACGACTTTCTTCTATTGCCGTCACTAATCGTCTATAAATAGTCGAAGTTATAGCCATCTCATCGTCATTTGTGATATTAGCTACATATTCACCTTGAGGTCTTAACTCAGCGGCAGTGCCAGTACTAAGAATGATTTGAATGATTCCTGAATGCGGAGGATTCTCACGAAAACAAGCTTCATCAGCTTCAAATTCTATCTCATCAACACTATCCGCATCAGAAATATCGGATTCCAATAAATCATAAAATAAATCTTTAAGAAGTTCTGCCTCTGGGCCATTAAGACTTTTTGCAATAGCAAAAAAGATTTTCGGATTACCTAACAGTCGATCAACAGGATAGATTATGTCGGCCATTGAAATAAGACTCCGATATGAATCAAGTGTAGCAAAAATAAAGGGTTTTTAAACCTTCTAAGCGTTTTTACCCAGGCCCTAAGGTTATTTTTAGATTTTTTCACAATTCTATTTGCAAAACTGTATGGTAACACATCAAAGTACTACCTCGTTAAGATTTGCGAGTTTAATGCCCTTAGCACCTGGCCGACCCACTTTTGTGTTACTTAATGAAGCCACCATTGGTTTTTTCCTAGCCGAAACAAAGTTTAAAGTAAAGTCATTTTCTCCAAAATAGACAAGCTCAGCCCCTTCAGGTAGGAATGATTTTCCTTTGCTGGTAACTCTAGTAAAATCAGCTCCGTTTAAAACAAAGGCTTTAAGCGAATTATCAAGAGTAAAAACAGCAAGAAACTTGCGATCCATAATTTCATGTTCTCGCTTAGCAAGGACTACGGGCACGTAATTTTCAGCAACGGGCCCTTTAAATGTAGCTGCCACCTTGCAAAAAAAGCCGGACTGCATAATAAATATTACTTTGTCTTTTTGTTCCAAAACCATGGCCCCACGAGGGCCTTTGGCCTGAGTGATAACTCCTTTTTTGGCGTCAACAATCATAAAGCGAGGCTTAGCTATTGGTGACACCCTAGGAGCTTTGGGCCCGTTAGATATAGTAGCCTTCACCTCGCAAGCAGGGGGAACTACCAAAAATGACCTACGCCCTTGGCCATGCCTTTTTGCAAATTCGGCCATTTGTTTTAGTGCCCATTTAGCTCTGGCATCTTCGTTTTCAAGAAGAGCTGCTAATTCGGCAAGTTGAGTTTTAAGAGCCTCACCCTCTGTTTTAAGCCCGCTTGTATCTAGATTGGTGAGTTGATGTAAGCGCATTTCAAGAATGGCCTTGGCCTGATCTGGAGTAAACTTCAGAGGGCGGTCAACGAGTTTCTCATGGGCTTCCTTACGATTTGCCGCTTCTCGAATTGTCTTGATGACTACATCTATTTTGTCAATAGCCTTTAAGAAGCCATGGACAATCTCAAGGCGAGCCTCAGTTACATCTTGCTCTCTGACAAACTTTGCTTCCAAGCGAGCCAGTCGCCATGTAAACCATCTTTGACAAATATCAGTTGGGCTGAGCTCGACGGGTCTTGTACCGTCAATAACCAGCGTTTTTGCCGAATACTTAGTGTCAAGGTCGGTGGCTGCAAAGAGTCGCTGAGCAAGCTGCTCACCTTCAACACCTGGCTTCCCAACAACTTCGACACGATCTCCGCTGAGATCAGAGAGATCGTTAATTTCGGCAACTCCATCAATACGGCCTTTTTCGAGTGCTTCTTTGATTTGCTCGCCTAGTTTCTCAGGGTTAACTCGAGGCGGGAAATGAGTAAATGTAACAGTACAGCGGTCCTTTGCCTTACCGTCTCTTTTTTGGATGCCTAATTCATAACGGGCACGACAACGAATACTACCTGAGCCTGTCTCACTATAGGCAGTAAGGTTTTCATCTTGAATAACATCACAACCTGTAGGGAAATCGGGAACAAGAATCTCGCGAGCTTGCTTTAAGTCTTTCTTGTAAATAAATTCAATTGCCTTAACGATTTCTCTTAAAGAGTGGGGGGCTAAAGTGGTTGCAAAACCCACAGCAATGCCCGAATCACCGTTTAAAAGGACGGAAGGTAGTGCAGTATTAAAGCGTATAGCTTCTTGCTTTGAACCATCGTAATTAGGGCGAGTTTCCCAAGTAAGATGGTCTTGCAAAAGGATGTCAACTGCCGACTCGCGTAGTTTACATTCCGTGTAGCGTTCTGCGGCGGGCCCATCTACGGTAGAACCAAAATTTCCGTGTCCATTTATCCACATCACATTATTGTTCCATGGCGTTGCCATGTTAACAAGGGACCCATAGCAGCCACCATGCGGATGGTAGAAGGCCATTGTCAGACCTGTAACACGAGCACACTTAACAAAACGACCATCTGGCTTTAGGTTTTCCTCATGCATTGTCTGTAGCACACGCCGTTGTGCTGGCTTGAGGCCGTCATAAAGGTCGGGAATTGCTCTACCAAGAAGGACCGCCATGGCGTAGGAGCCATAGTCCTCCTTCATCTGATCAACAACGTTTGTTGAAATTGTGCGATCTTCTGTCATCAGTTTAGCTCTTCTCCAAGTTCTCCAAGGATTTCCACCCAATAACGGGCGTACAGCTCTTCTTCCATTCCAGCAAGAAGCGCTGCTTCTTTATCTCTACCCTCATCTTGAAGAGTTTCAAACTCAGAAATGAATGCTTCGAAAGTCATGGTTTGGTTGGGTGGCGTAGATTTATTATAACTTATTATCATTCGGGTAATCCTACAACAGCAATCCTACGGCAAAGGCCCATCATAAGGTCAAAAACCTCGTCTTTATTAAAGTCAATGGTATCTCCAAGAATTTCTTCCATTGAATCAACAACAGCATCGTGGATATCATCAGCTAATTTTTCAAATACAATATCGTTGATTGTCTCAACGGCTGAATCGAGAATGAGTTGTTTGATTCTTGAGTCCATTGTGCTTGTTAGTAGGAAGGATAGTTAAAAATTTTCTTAATTCTATTGACTTCATTCTCGAAAACTTCCATTATTTTCAGCTCGTCCATATTGTTGGCTTGCGCCAAATCACTAAGCTTAAGTCGTAAATCGTTTGGATTAAGTAGCCCTAAAATAAAAAGCCGAACTTCAATTTTTTCCATTTAGTAAGCACCTTCAGTACAAATAGCTGCACCGCCATTACGATTGAGAATGCGACGGTCGGTGTCGTCGATGTAATCAATTTCGTTAAAATCGTAATCATAAGGAGTAGGAACGCAGCATTCAAACTCGCGTAGTGTAGTGAGCCCGGTGGCAGGGTCGTAGAAGCGTGAGGTCCGTGTTTCGATTTTGAACATTGGTGGTTTTGTTTTTGTTGATATTCTTATTATACTACAAAAGGTGGTCCTAAGACCACCCTTGTGCCACTTTCCGAACTGGCATATTGCTTTACTTAGTTGTAGAGGTTGGCTACTAAAATGTCAGCATGAGTTTTATCATCAAGCTTCATTAGTTTAACAACAGCTTGAGGGTGCTGTTGGTGCCCAATTGCCGCCATTTTTAGGCACTCGCTTTTACGGCGAAGAGCGGTGGCAGCTAGACCATTAACTTGAAGAAAAAACATGGTGGTTTTGTTTTTGTTGATATTCTTATTATACTACAAAAGGTGGTCCTAAGACCACCCTTGTGCCACTTCTTTAACTGTCACATGGCGTACATTGCTTTCACTCGAGCATTGTCAGCTGCTATTTCGGGCTGGCGGCGCTCAACTGCTGCAGAGCGACGATCAGCCTTCATGATGATGGCGTAAGCTTGGGCGGGAGTTGGTTTGGCCATGGTGGTTTAGATTTGGTTGACTTATTAATAATACACTATTGAAAGAAACAAGACCGCTAAATGTGCCACTTTACCAACGGGCCCATGTAGTTTTAGTTAAACTTACAAAAAGTGTGAAAACTATTTGCTAAGGTGTATGAAAACACACCTCAAAGAGCAGAAGCAAATTCTGAAAAAGAAACTACGTCTTTTTTCCAAAAGTAAGGGGCATAGCCATACTTTGATTTTTGCTGCCGCTTGAAAGGGGCAGCCTCCCAGGTGTCAGCCGAAGATCCTAAAGGGGCAAAAATTAACCAAGAGGTTAATGACTTCGGATGGGCGCCTTTTCCATTGTAAGCAGGGCTATCAAAGGTTTTGGTTTTGGCATCTTCACGCAAACCAAATGACTTAAGGTCAATTGCTTGTCCATTTACAAAGACGTCAACGCCGTAGTCCCAGCCTTCATTTTCATCAAAAATAGGGAGGTATACCGTCCAACTTTGTTCTAGGCAAAATTCAATAAATGATACTAGAACTTTTTGGTGACGCCTGTAACCCTCCATACTATGGGGATTCCAATTAGGAGCATCTAAAAGAGTAGAAAGGTCAAAACCTTTCTCAAGGCGAACTAGATAGTACGGAAGGTCAGTCATAGTGTTAAATTGTGGTAAAGAAAAAAAAGGGGCCGAAGCCCCTCATTAGTAGATATTATATTATATTATACGTAACGATCAACGAGGTATTTGACGGTCAGAGCAACAATTTGGCTTTCTTGCTGATTAGTGCAAGGATAAAGGCCGGCATAAGAGCGTTGGCTGAAAGCTAAAGGGTCGTCAGCTTCGTGCTCTAAGGGTAGGTAAGCAATTCCAAGTTGCTCACTAAGTGTACGCTCTAATTTCATAGCCATTTGGACAGTACCACCGCCCTTGCTGAAATTGCGAAGTGCTTTGGTGTCACCATTAAAGAAGTGAACAATGCCTTTGCAAACGGCATAGTAAGCGTCGCTTTCAAAACCTTGGGAATCAAGAAAGCCAACACGGCCACGGATAAACCTTTCAAAATGTGATAAATTGCCGTCAATCAGAAAGTCAGGAGCATCGCCATTTTTTAAAAAAGGCTTAACTTGGGCTTTGGTGTAGATTTGGCCCTTAACAACTTGAGTAACGCGGCCGTTTATAGGGTTCCGAATGGAGCGGGTGGTTGTAGCAAGAAAGTGGTTCACGCGAGTTAGAAGAAGTTGGTTTGTAGAAGGTTGTTTTCCCTCATGAATTAATTATAACACGTCGTGGGGATTGTAAATAGGGTCTTGTGCCACTTCTTCAACTGTCTTTTTTGCCTTTTGGCGAGCAATGGCTTCTTCGCGGTGTCGTTGCCTTTCTACTTCATTATAGCGGTCCTGAATAGTTGGCCGCTTAGTTGCAGGATTTGCTTGTGGGTCCATTAGTTAACGCTCACTTTAATAGATGGGTGCGGATCATAAAAATTTAACTCAAAATCCTCAAGTTGTATATCATCCCAAGAACTAAACTCACGCTTATTAACCGACAACGCAGGATCCCCATCACATTCCCGCGCCATGAGTTCATTTGTGATACCAAAACAATTCTCGTAAATGTGTGTATTACTACTGGGCATATATATAAAACGGGGAGTGAATCCCGTCATTTTAGCCATAACCGTGAGGATAATGGCATAGCGGGGGATGTCAAGTGGAAATCCAATAACAAGATCATTACTACGAGCGGGAACCATCATATCTAAATATTCGCCATTTGGCATCATTTGCCACATTGGATGACAAGGAGGACAACCAACACCTACTGCAGTCGGATTATGCGTAATTACAGTTGCGTGGCGAGTATTTGGTAAATCTTTTAGAAGTTCTGTAACTCGGTGAAGCTGATCTACTGCGCCGTCAGTAATAAGGCGCTCATTGGGAACTTCACTATCGGGCTTTGACGGCGGCCACTGGCGCCAGCCTCGATTATAAGCAGAAGCACCTAACCAGCCATTTTCATCAGCTAAAAACGACCAAAAATGTTTTGCTTCACCAAGTGCTTCGACATTGGTATTAGTGCCGATGTCAAACAAAAATTCGCGAATAATATTTTTGAATGGAAGTTTTCGTAAAGCGGTAAGTGGGAAGCCATTTCTTAAATCCACCTTCACAGAACTGCCAAATACTGAGCGAGTAAGGCCGTTTCTGCCAGTAAATGTCTCGCCATTGACTAATACTTCTTTTAAGTAAGTTTGATAGATTTGATCCCATGTTTCAAATGAGAAAAACTTGTCATTTACAGTCAGTGTGTGATTTGCCATTTAAGGATTTTTTCTGCTTGTGAGATAATGAGGCGAGTATCCACATCAATAAAAGATGACGACTCATGGAAGTACGAGGGGAAAGCAGTCACATCCTCCATGAACTCTTTCATCTTATCATAATATACCTTATGCTCCTTCATTCGAGAAACGTACTCATCACGCGTGATCCAAAGTGGGGCATTAGGCTTAAGCTGCTCAATCTCCTCTAAATGTTTTGGAGCTGACCAATGCCATTGTTGCTTAATCACAACATGCAAAATCTTAAAATCACACTGAAGAAGTTCAAGCTCCAAGTCAATTATATCGTCGAGGTGACCATTATTGCGACGGCGAAATGTCTCAAGGACAAAGGAACATGGCCAAGCGCGATCAAACAAACACCACTCTTCACCTCCTGCCACCCATTCCTGGATGTGATCACGATAAAAGTCAAAAATTGACTCAGGCTCGTGTGGAGGTTGCCCGTGGTGGTAGGTACGAACTGAGCTAAGACTCTCAGCCATTTCCTTAATAATAGTAGATTTACCTACGCGATCGGCGCCTGAGAAAATCAGAAGTTTCTTACTGGACATGTGTTTGTTTTCTACAAATTTAGTATAGCGAGACAGGTTGAGTTATCTCGGTGTTTGTGACAGTATCCTAACTGGCACACCTAATCCTCCTCGTTGAAGAAACCGAGAGTTTCGGCCTCCTCCTCGAGGTCACCTAACCCCCATCCTGACCAGTAATCTACAATGAACTGGGTGAGAACTTCCCGCGATGACAGTCAGCTACAAACTGTCGAAGAGTTTCCTCAGTGAATTCCATTGAGAAACTCCTTAACAACTGCCATCGCCTTGGTACATGCGGGGAAGGTGTCGAGATAGAGATACCATCCCGTCCGTCCTACAAACTCTACATTTTTCAAGGATTGTGCTCTCTCCTTATAGATATTATAAAGGGCGGTTGTTTCCGTATTCCTCATAGGATAGAACACTTCCGAATTCGCCTCCTCAGGAGTACAGGGAATTTCATAGGTGGCTGCAAAATACGGTTGAGTTGAATTAGGAGAATTTGGTATCATCCCCCAAACCGTCCTTCGATTGTATGGGCCATTTACAAAGTTGAGTGTGGTCGCCGATTGTTTGCCCCATACTTTGTCATGGTTGAATTTCAAACTCCGATACGGAAGAGTACCGTATTCAAAATCAAAAAACTCGTCAATCCGCTGCGCGGTAAAGGTGAAGTCAAAACTTTCCATCATCCACTTCTCAAAACCCTCATTCAGACGGACTTCGATATTGGGATGATCCAACATCCTCTCAAACATTGCCGTGAAACCATCCTTTGGCATCGCCTGGAAGGCGTCATTCGGGAAGTAACGATCTTCGTATCCTTTACTCACAGGAATGCGGGCCCCAACTGAAGCCTCAATCTCTTCTGCTTTCTTTCCCCAATGGCGTTCAGTGTAAGGGATAAACAATACATCCGCTAACTCCTGGCCGACCCCCTTAAGGAATACTTCATATGAGTTTCTAGGATTTTCAATTTTTTCACGTTTTGTGTCAAGGAATGCTTCACACTCCTCGTCACTTTCAAACTTCACTTTAAAGAAAGTTTCCACCGTCTCACGATTAACGGGCATCGGAACCTCCTTTCCATTGCCCATTCTCACCCTTACTCTGTGCTCATACGGTACCCACTCTGTGAAGCGGGAAAGGAATTCCACGGCGGGCATCTCCTCACTTTTCGCGTGTGTGAGATGAGGCCCAAACTTGTGGATCCTTTCTCCCGTGGTTTTATCAAGATAGTCATAACAGTTCCCACCCACGTGATCGCGTTTGTCGATTACGGTGATGGAATGGCCGGCGTCTGCAAGAATTCGACCGATGGCGGCCCCAACAATTCCGGCGCCTACGATAAGAATTTTCATTTGCGGGCGTAGATAAGTTGGACGTTTAAGGGGTTGGGCCTGTTAAACACCAGCAATTCTTTTTTATGAAGAAGGGATGCATCAGTGAAAGATGACTCTACAAGAGTGCGTGCAGCCTCAACTCCTTTTGAGTAAATGTGGTGCACCTCTATCATAAACACTTTAACATAGGAAGGAAACGTTGACTCTTGAAGAATATCCCATTCAGCCCCCTCGATGTCCATCTTTACTATAGATGGGCAAATTCGTTCGATCTCGTCCCAAAACGAAATACAGGGGACGGACATCTCTTGATAATCATATGTCTTCATGGTAGCAGCAGTCTTCCTAACTAGCGAACTGGCCTCAAGTCTAGAATCCCTGAAGAAAAATGGCATGTCTTTCCCAGAATTCTCTTGCGTGGAAACCGCCGCTTTCACTAATTCTACTGGTTTTCCTTCCAGGTTAATTGATGCGCTCTCAAAACATGCGGGGAACGGCTCATATAGGGTAACTTGTTTCGCTCCTTCCTCAATTGCCCTCCTTGAAAAACACCCGATGTGGCCCCCACAGTCCATTACAGTGGCTCCTTGAAATGGCAGTTTTGTGGGGAGACCACCGTAATCTTTGAGAAGATACGCTTCTTTGATCGCCCCTTCGCTCCCGCTTTCTGAGGGATACACAAAACCCGTTGCGTTATGGTACGAGAGTGGAGTCTTGTTTTCGTCCAGAAAAGCGTTTCTAAATCCCCTCTCAAGGACTTTTAGAAGGGGGGCGGGCAAACTTTCTTTTTCCGTTCTTAAAAGCCCCATCAACTGGGAAACACTCTTTCGAGTAAAGGATATAGGTTTTGGGGTCTCAAAAAGTGAGTCCTTATATTTTTGGACCATCCCCACTGAAAGAACGCATAAATCAGCAATCTCTCTAACTGTGCTATCAAGGTAATTAGGGTCTTGTAGAGTTTCCGAAAGAATCTTCTTTTTGTCCTCTAATGTCACCTTCATCCCGTTCTTTCGGTTAGCAACATAGCGGGCATAATAGACGGCCTCATCCCAACTTCCTTTGACTATTGTAGCACCAATCAAGTCTTTTTTGATTTTGCGATAAGCTGCATATCTGTGAAATCCATCAACAAGATACAACTCCCCATTGACATCATAGACAGTTACTGGAGGGAATTCCTCTCCAGAAGAAAGGGCCTTAGAGTAATCCTCAACAGTATCTGAAATGATGCCATCCTGCCTCAATTGCAGCCGAGAGTCAATGATTATTTTAGAAAGTTCCATGGATAAAGAGGTTTCTACAGTCCTATTATAGCATGTTCACGGTGAACAAGATGTATCGTAGTGAACATTATGTTCACGATGAACGAACTATTTTACAAATTGGGCTAACCTCTCAAGGGAACGGGCCTTACCGGCCTCGTCCACAGGATGGCGCTCGACAAACTCCAGTCGCTGACGAGCCGCCAATTCATGAAGTTCGCTATTATTCATTGCCTCGAGCGCTCTAGGATCCTCGATGACCCAGGAAGGGCCGAAGATGGCCGCTTCCTCTTTAGACTCGTGGATCGTAATCACTAGTCCATCACTGCACTGGGATGGTCGAGCCCTCCACCATCCAGATCCTGAAATATCATACCTGCAGATCCAATGAAACCAATTCTGTGCAAAGAAATCAACGATTTCAGGTTCTGGCATCCTTACACCATCCTTCCCCCGCTTTCCTACCTCAATTACAGGAAGAGTAGGTTTAAGGCGTTTCCAGGATTTTCGACTGGTTTCCGACAATCCGGCTATCACCCAGCGACGTTCTTTAATGTCAAGGGTGGTTTTAGGTCGACGAAGGGGAAGAAGTGGCTCAGGGTTGAAAGTGTAAGGAAGAATTGTATCACACATTGCAGCTGCTTTTTCAACTTTCTCAATCCCTTTCTTAAAGAAGAGGGATGGATTTCCTCCATCAAAGGCCGGCATTAAAACTTTTCTTCCACACAGCCATAAAGAGTGGAGGTAGTCTGCCTCCTTTCGGTTGTCACATCCGTCCATTTGAGAAACAAAGGTGTCTTTCCACTTTGCCTCGGGTTTAAGAAAGTCAATGACTGTTCTCGAGATCTGCCAATCATCAAGGGCGCATAATGTGTCCTCACGTTGAAGGGTCCACAATGCACCTGCTGTATGTCCGGCTATAAAACTATCAGTAGCACAAAGATAGGTTATGATTTTGTCATAACCATCAAGATCCTCACCCCAGGTTACGGGACGTTGTTCGACTTCATGTCCCAACTCTCGTAAACCGTTTACAAGCCCCAACTGTGACGGAAGTACTTTTAACTCTTGGCGAAGGTAGTAGTTTTCAGTAGTGTGTAGGCCAGTGATGCCCGTGATTAAAATTTTCATTGTTTATTGCAACAGCCTCAGCTTTACCCAGCTACACGCTAACATCAAAAAATGCTGAAGGGCAGTCACCCTGAAGTTCAGCGGCGGGATTTAAGGGTGCAGGCTCATTTCCATTTATATTATGGTCTTTACGCTTTGTGTTGTAAGCGAATTTTTCTATTGCCACTTTGGCGAACTCTTCACCAGAGATTCCGGCGTATGCAAGAATGGCCCTGTGGAAGAGAAGTTGATCCGCCATTTCTGCAATGAACTCTTTTCGGTTTTCAGAGGAGTCCAAAAATGACCTCTCTGCTGTTTTCCAACTCCTTCTCGGGCACCAAACCCTAGCCTCAATCACCTCTTCAATTAAGTGCCCCATCATTTCTATCACTTTAGCGTGGCGCTGCTCTCTGGTCAAGTCGTCGAGAGGGCCGGGCTGGCCAGCGGCCTTGGCGTACTTCTGCTGAGATGCAAAGCCATCATTGACAAACTGGACGTAGTCGAAATCCATGTGGTTGTAGTGTTTTGGTTAGTATAGTAATTAAGGAATGTTGTAACCCTCAACTAGTCATGCTTTTTGTAGGAAGGTAAACATTTTCTTTGAGTATAAGAATCAATTTCTTTTATAAGCTGCACTTTAGTTTCATTTGTAAGTGCATTATGTGTTTCTATACGCGTTGTTAATACGAAATATTGCAAACAATTCAATAAAAAAGGTTCTATCATAGGGGTGTAAAAATCTCAGGCTCGTAGGAATGTTACCTTATGCCCTCCTAAAACAGGGAGTTTCTACGTAATATATTTACCCTATACTCGATGAATATAGTCGTAAGCAGAATCTCTATTTATGGTGCTGTAGTTAGTACCAAAATCTTTGAATCTACCTTTAGGATCTAAGTCTGCATCTACTGGAGTGACTCGCGCCCCGCCCGCCACCACAACGCTCGCGTAAAGCTGTCGCTGGGCTCGGTATTTCGCAAGCTCCTCTGAGAGGAACTTCCGGAGCTTTTTGTCATTTGTTTTTTCGTATGCTTCCTGGAGGCGCGAATACGCTTCCTCACGGTTTGGGATGCGAAGGTTTTCACGGTTGAGAATCTCCTTTGTGAGGTCTAGTGTTTCCCTCTTGCCTTGAATGCGAGCGGCTCCAAAGTTGCCGTTGAGGTTTTCCTGTTTTTTGCGGGTGGTTGGTTTCATGCTTCACGCACTTTGAATTGTTTGCGGTGGCGGCGATGGCCTTTAGGTGTTTGAGATTTGATCCATGATCAAATTATAACAAAAAAAAAAAAAAAAAGCACCAAAGACTGGGGCTTGTGCCAGTTTGTAGATTGGCTTAAACGGTTTCTGGATTGGCTGGTGCTTGAGGTACTTCTACTTCAAGTGAGAAATACTTGCTAAGCACATCATATGTGGGAGCGTCATCGCGCATTACCAGGCCAAGACCGTCAAGAACAGCTGCAATATCTTCAATAGAAGTGAGAGTTGCGGGGTCAAGTTTAAAAGCTTTCATTGAAAAGATGTGTGAACGAAGTTAATATAGCGCTAGAGTCAAAAAAGAAACCTAATCTGACTCTGCGCATTTTAAGGCTTTGCAGATTTTTTTAAACCGAAGTTCTTTAAGAAATGAACTAAATTCATATTGTTCAAATATGCCCCGGACTGCTGTTACTAAAGGCGCAGAACTAGCAAACCATTTAATATCAAGATTATCAATAAGTGTAGTTAAGCGAAGATTTGCTAAAAAAGTACTTGCGCTGTCACGAACTTTCGGATGCATACAAATTCTATCTGCTGCTGTAAACTCTTCGTCTGTACTTTGTGGGCGGATATCAACAACGATTTTTGCTGCAGTTTTATCTCCTATTCGGGGAATGCCCGCGATGTTATCGGAGGCATCTCCAGACAAAGCTTTGAGATAGCGGACTTCTGAGGGATAGACCCCGTAAATTCGGAGCACACCGTCGATGTCAATTCGCTCAACTTTTTTTGCTGAGTTAAATAGGATAACGTTAACTCGGTTGCTAACGCAAGCGAGCAAATCGCGATCACAAGTGAGGATGTCAATAGAACTGAATCCGACCGCAGCTTTTGCGACGCTTGCAATAATGTCGTCGGCTTCGTATCCTGAGATGGCAACTGGATTGAATCCAAGATAAAAAAGGATCTCTTCGCGAAGAAGCGTGATGTCTGCTTTGAAGGAATCGTCGGTAGGACCACGGTCTGCTTTGTACGTTTCTGACTCTTTTTTGCGGAAGTTGCCGCCTGCGTCAAAAACGGGGAGGACTGCATCATAATCTTCTTTTTCGAGGATTGAGAAAAGGGTGTTAAGGACCCCGTAGGTGCCACTAACTGGCTGTCCCCAACTGGTGGTGAGCTCACTTCCCCCTCGCTTAAGGGCATTGCGGGAGCGGTGGAATAAAGCGTTTCCATCAAGAATGAGAAGTTTGCGTTGCATTGCTATTTAGCTTTTTGAGGAGGTGTTTGAGGGATTGCCTACGAGCACGAAGTTGACCCTTACAAGTCCCCTTTGTGCTTTTGGGCTTACCGCTGTTGTGCTGCCAATTGGGTTTGTTCATATTCTTATATTACCATATCTGAAGATCCTAAACCACTTCTTGTGCCAGTTTGCAAAGTGGCATAAGAAAAAGCGAATACACGGATTTGAACCGAGGATAAAAGGTTGGAAACCTCTTGTGTTACCACTACACCATATTCGCGGAGCCCTCCGACGGATTTGAACCGACGGCCTTCGCTTTACAAAAGCGTTGCTCTATCCGGGCTGAGCTAGGAGGGCTAACTCCCCCGGCAAGATTCGAACTTGCGACAAACGCATTAACAGTGCGTAGTTCTACCACTGAACTACAGAGGAATGATCCGGATGGCAGGGATCGAACCTGCGACTTGATGCTCCCAAAGCAACTGCGCTACCGCTGCGCTACATCCGGAAAAGTTTGCATATTTCTATTATATCACGGATTTCTTTATAGGAAACCCTGGTGGTTTGGAAGTTTACGTTCCCATACGCATGCTCCTGGAAATTGAAATGTTGTCATTAGTTTGATCTAACCATTATGACTTTTGAACCAAACATTTGGCGCATCTTTAAATTAAATGGAATCATTTGATTTTTCTTTGCCGCCGCAGCATTCCATGAGTCTTTATCTTTCCACCATATATTACTTGTAGCAAGTCCACCGCCAAATGTGATTTCTTTATGCATAAATCCGGGTTGTTGGCGTAACCACGGAAGCCACACGTCTTCTTCAAATTTTAACCAATCCTTTAATACAGAAGGATCAACAGCAAACATTAATCTCTCTAATATCATGACGTCCACTCAATCCATTTGTCAATGGGGCATCGCATATTCGCCATTTTTGTCTTTAGTGGCATAAAACACAAGCAAATCGTACATTGCTGATTAGCTACATTATAGCGATCACATGCCTCACAAGTACCCATTCGCAAAGTTGTTACACGGCGAGGTGCTATTGTGGGATCTTTAAGAAGGCGTTCTGCTGTATCTTTGATTGATGCAGCAAACGAACGCCGGCAACAATCGGGGGCTTCTTCACTCATGGCCTTAATCCCAATAACTGTTGATGGTTTGCAGGTGTTTTAGCACAATTTCTTCATCCGTAGAACGGTAGATTGATAACATCTTTCCGCTTTCTTGATAATGGCGAAGTTCTTTTAGACAAGCACGAGTTACTTCACAATCTGCACACCACTCCCTCATTCGAAATATATCAAATTTTGGTTCATAATCCCAAATAGGCTCATCATGAGTCCAAGTTTGCTCTAAAGGAGGTTGGCTATTTGCCCATTTTGAAAAATCTTCGCTAAATGTAGAGTCATCGCTAGTTCCAAAATTAACAAAGTGGTTTTCAAACCTATCTTTAAACCGAGCCTCTTCTTCTTCAGGGGATCCTGTAATAATAACCTGTTTGTATTCCTGGGCAAAAGCCATTGCCTTATCATGGTAATACCCCGGTTGGGGGCGAAATACGCAATTAACGAGCAGGTATGGGACCTTTGGAAAGGCCGAAAAACCTTCGTTAGAAAGTTGTCCACCACCTGAAGCTCTTGCTCGATAACTTAAATGAAGAATATCAATTTTATCCATTATAGCCTCGTCATAGGCCACCAAGTCCTCTTCCGATAAGTTGGCTGTCCGGCTTGTTGGTGCCAAACAATCGAACTGTACTTCCATAACCAACGATGCAAAGGATGAATTGGCGGTGTAAAATCTCTGGCCCAAAGCGGCGAATCTGTGGCTTCAAGAAAATCAAACGCTTGTTTAAAATGATGGGGTTTAAGAGTAACCATTTAAAATTTTGTGAAAACCAGAGGAAAGGACATATGATAATACATTCTTTCCCGCTGGTATGAAAAAAGCTAAAGTATATTTAAGAGACCATTGCCGTCAGCACTCTAAAGGCACGTTGGTTTACTTGGCTTCCAGTGCCGAAATTGGCATATTGGAACCGCGCTTTTTCGGACTTACGTGCAACGTTTGAGTTAAAGTCAGTTATCGCATTGAAAGCATCATAGAATGATTTGCCATCGTTGCCACGGCCATAGGCAAATAACTGCTCAAGTTTATCAAGCGCTTTGAGTTCGCTGACTTTCTTACTGAAGATTTTCTCGAGAGAAGTGTGGAACTCGCCCCGTGAGCAGTTCCTATTTGCTAACCTTTCAACATGCTCTGTGTACTTATCCATGCAAATCGTAACATAGTTTGCAACGGCCTGAGTTTCAAGAACGCGCTCGTTCACTCCAACTTGGTGGCGGAACTTCTCGCTAATGTCACTGTATGCCATCGAGAACGTATTTCCGCAGATGACACGAGTTGCAGTAGTACCAATTGCAACGGATTTGTTACCAACGTGACCGTTCAAAAAGGTGACGTAGGAGTTATAGCTTTCACCAATAACTTCAAATTCTTTTTGAATCTTGGCTTGAACAAAAACGCTTGCCCCGTGTTGGAGGTGGCCGATGTTTTCAATGGCCAACAAACCTTCTTCAGCAAGAGGTTTGATTAGGCTCATCAAAGTGTTGTTTTGCACAATTTCGTAGTCAGGACTGACTGTGCCAAGACCGCGGTTGTTGTCATCACGGACAATGGCAACTTTTTCGTTCCATTGTATGGGCTGGCCATCATTGCCGGCAAAGAAAAGAGGGCGCTTTGAAACGGTCCAGTTGAGATCGTTGGTGACTGCGAATGCCATGTTGTTTTGTTGGTTGTGAATCTAGTATAGAGAGATTTATGAGTTGTAAACCTTGGCTACTTAGACTCAGCAAAACTTTCGTGAATTACTGAGCTAAGCGGAAGAATTTTATAACGGCCATCAAGAGCTACGACATATCCTTCAAGATTTTGTGAAGCAATTATATTATAATTTTCTCCAATGACCTCTATGAAAGCTAAACCATCCCAGTCATGACTTTTCTTTAATGAGCTATAAATAGCTATAGCCTTAGCCAAATCAATTATGAATTGGCAGTCAGAAACAAACTTGGGTTTAGCCCTGAATGTCACAATTCGATATGAAGTTTGTTGAACTCGAAATTTTGGTCTCATTTTGTAAATTAAAAAGAAAAAAAGGAGGATAAACCTCCTTTTAAAGAAAAATAGTAGTAGTATTTTAAGCGTAGATAGTTAGTAAATCAGTAAGTCTAGTATTATCGGAGTCAAACGTCATAGAAACAGGATCAAAAGACTCATCAATGTCAGCAAAAAGATTTCCAAAATCAAAATTAGAAGTTGGTTTGAAAATATTTGCAGTATAGCGAGGACCTGGATCTAAATTTTCCCAAACTTGAACGGCAAGTCCAGAAGGAAGTAACAAAAACCATATTGGAGCATCTGAAACTCCATTAAGATCTCCAAGTTTGGTGGACCAATCGTAGGCTTTAGGCAGATTTGGTTTTGTCATGGGTTGTTTGGTTTGGGTTGAAGGTGAAAAGAGAAGGTTTTGTTCTTCTCTTATGAATTAATTATAGCACAGTTTTGTGACTTTGTACATGCCTTTTCACATGAATTTAAAACTCGTTGAATTCAGTTATCTTCGGGAGAGAGTTTGTCAAAGGTCTCGCAGACAAGCTGACAGATAAGGACTTTTATTTCATCATCCATTTGTTCAAGTCGAGTCAATAGGTCCTCTTGAAGTTGCTCTCTGGCTAGTTCCAACTCGGTCACTGGGTCACAGGACACACACTAATACTATAACCTGACCCTGAAGACCTCAAACATTCTTTGTTGCGAACACCGAGTGCCCAACCGTTTTGATTACGTCTGTAGGTATCGTACTGAGTACGAATGGCGCCTACATAACCGTCAGCGGCAAACTGAACTGTACAGGGAACCACACTGTTTGCAGCACCGTCTTCCCAGTAACGACACTGGGTTTGGTAAGCCATTTGAGCTGAGGCAGGATTAGCCATAGTGGCAACACTGGCAGCAACGAAGAGAGAAGCAAGAAGTTTTTTCATTTTGTTTGAGTCATAATGTTTCAGAAATAAGAAGTTGTTCAAGTGTGTGAAGAGTTTCAACATTCCAACTATCAACATCAACTGGATGATAGAGTTTGGTGTACCAATTCCCATAGAGTTCAGGGTTTAGACCCTGCAACTTTTCAAGAGTTTGTGCGATGTTGATTCTTTGGTCTTGAATAAGGCAATCTAGAAGAGCAACTAAATCTTGGTCGTCTTCATTACCTCCCGTAAGATACCGCAGTTTGTTGTGCAACTTGATTGCTAACTCGAAGGTTTCGTTATCAGGGCAATTCATTTTAAGATCCACCATAAATGTAAGAAACAACACAAGGTTCATCTATTCCAACAGATTCAATCACTTGAAAGTGTGCACTATCAAACTCTGTTTCATACTCAGAGTTTTCATCCCCAAACTCTTTTAGAAAGACTTCTTTACACTCAGTATGATTATTAGCAGCAACGATTACCATTCCTCCACTGTAATCAATCAGGATTTCTTTGATGATAAAAAGTTTCATTTTGTTTGATTAAAGTCCGTTGATAAAGTCAGCAACTGCATCGTTGTATTCAGTTTCAGTCTCAAAGATGCGACCGTGAATATTTCTTGGGTAGGTTATCTTTGATTCACCAACGGCAGCAACATTGCGGCAGTCTTGTTCATCATAACCCATTTCAATTAGGTTTTGAACGTAGGGGTTGTAGTGTGTCATTTGTTTGTTTGTTTGTGAAAAGTGTAAATTATTCGAACCAGTCAAGAGCACGGTCACCAGCAGAGATTTCAACTTGGCAGTCAAACCAGGTATCAGTCACTTGGCCGATGGGGTCAACTTCGAGAGAAACTTCATCGCGAGCGATAACGAAAAGCTCCTCGTAAAGGCGATCAAATTGCTGTTTGGTGCCACTGTAACCGTCAAAGCCATCCATATTTGGAAGCAAAGGGTGAAGGGCAACAGCTGCATTGAGGGCAACAGCTTCAGGGGAGTTGTCAACGAATTTCATGGTGGTTTTTGAGGTGGTTTGGAAGGGAAAGGTTTTCCTTTCCCCTTATAGACTAATTATAACCCTTTTTCGTGATTTTGTAAAGGCATTTTCACATGAATTTGAAACTCGTTGAATTCAGAGATAAAGCTTGTAAATCGGTATCTATTCCCTGGAAATGGGCGATCAAGTCGCCACTCGTTGTGCTGAGGCTGCGTGAGATCATATTGTCAAATCTGGACAGGCTTCCGAGTTTGTAACTTTGATTACGGTCGAGAACCGCAATATCCTTTACAGACCACCAATCTTGAACAACTGCGTAGTCGTTGGCGCCATTCTTAGCATAACTACGAAGATCAAAGGTATCATATCCTGCACCGCCTGTCAGCCAATCGATTCCACCGTT